>Ga0335084_10000143_pt1 | contig 51142 bp, 60 predicted proteins | sample Lox_Sample_44_FD_206721 | JGI IMG/M metagenome (GOLD analysis project Ga0335084, IMG submission 206721) | Soil microbial communities from Loxahatchee National Wildlife Refuge, Florida, United States - Lox_Sample_4.4 | ecosystem: Environmental > Terrestrial > Soil > Wetlands | place: USA...
TGTAGATTTCAAATTAAAAATGAATCCCAATACCATATCTGAGGAAGAAATGATTCAGTGTTACAAGAAATATAGGGCTGTAATGGGAACAGCAGGAAAAAATATGACTCTTGCAAGATTTCCCCTGGGTGAAATATTCTATCTTGGAATGGCAAAAGCGGCAGAATCAGTCGGTTGTGGAAATGAAATTGAGGACTCGATAAAGAACAAATTTGTTAAAGTGCCTTCTTGGCCATTATACTATACACTTCTTACCAACAATGTCCAAAAGGGATTTGAATTTACAATAAAAAAAAGTGAAATATACCTCAGTGAAGCCAGACTAGCTTTGGAACTTTTGCCAGAAAGTTTCTCACATAGAGACTTTCTTGAGTTTCTATTTTTAACGGTAGAACATTATAATACATACTGGTTTAATCAACTACAGAAAGAAAAATTATGGAAGGAATTTGAATCAAGGCTTCCAAAGTGATCAAGAATGATGTGGTCTGAAAAATATAGGCCAACGAATTTGCTTGAAATGATTGGAAATGAGGAAGCAAAAGAGACATTCATCAAGTGGCTTGGAAAATGGATGAGAGGTACTAAACCTCTATTACTAGTGGGACCTCCTGGGATTGGAAAAACTACCATGGCAGTACTAGGGGCACGACAATTTGGTTATGATTTGATTAGTATGAATGCAAGCGACGTAAGAAGCAAGTCCAGAATTCAAGAAATTCTTAATCCAGTTCTAGGAAACACAAGCCTACTTGGAAAGCCAATGATCTTTGTAGATGAAGTTGATGGAATACATGGAAGGTCAGATTTTGGTGGCGTGGAGGCATTGGTGGACATACTTAAAGAACCAACTATACCAATAATTCTAGCTGCAAATTCTGATATCTCCAGTAAGATGAAGACTATAAAAAAAGCTACAACCGTGGTAAAACTCAAACCTCTTCCTCCCAGGCTAATGAAGCTGTACTTGGATGAAATACTAAAACGCGAAGATTCATCAATAAAGATTGGCAACGTTATAAAATTGATTGTTGATTCACGTGGTGATATTAGATCGCTTCTAAACTCTGCCCAAGCACTAGTCGGAGGATTTGAACCACAAATTGATAGATCTTTTGAAACCACAAATATTGAAGAATCTGTAAATTCATTTTTTAAAGCAAAGTCATACGAGGAAGCACGGGTAATACTTTATTCTTTGAGGATCGACCCCCAAGAAAAAATCAACGCATTTTATTCTAGCATTATAACAACTATTCTTTCTAAAGACGTTCAAGCAGAACTCTTAGACATAATTTCAGAAGCCGATATGCTATATGGCAAGATAGTGAGAAACCAAGAATGGAGACTCTTGCGTTATCTGGATAGTGTGCTGTTAAAACTTTATCGAGAAGGAACTGGGATTAGGTATTCTCAATTTAATCTTCCTTGGGCAACTCTTAACAGGATAAGATGGGATGGTCGAGCTATAAAGGAATTAACGAGCCGACTCGCAAAAAAAATGCACGTGTCTCGCAGTACTTTTTCAACTTTCTATTTTCCATACATCTTATACTGCATGAAAAATAAATCTCTCGAAATGGAAACAAATGAGTCCGACAATGAGATCATACAGAAGGAGATGATTATGATAAAATGAGTTGGCGTACAATACCAATGAAATTTCCAGGTACCTGCATTGTTTGCAAAAAGAAGATAGAAATTAATGAAATTGCACTATGGGCTAAAGGAGTGGGTGTCAAACACCAAACGTGTGGACAAGTGGTTGAACTCAAATGTATGGTTTGTGGAGGTCCTACTGGCTGCCCCCAATGTGAATTTGCAGAAGATTGTGATCTGACTAAGGTTTCTCAGATGTGTCTATGCAAGAAATGCGCTGATACAAAAAATGTTTTCTCAGTATATCAAAATGCTGTAATCAAACGATTCCCTTTCCTAAACCTTAAACAATGATAAAATTGTTTCATTAAATCTCTTCATAATATAATTCAATTTCTGAATAAATAGATCACATAAAAATTACATTCGAAGATGAATCAGATTGGTTTGAAGAGATGACATGCCTTAGAGCCAAAAACCATATGTTCTGGAACTTGTAGTAAATAATGGCTTTAAATGAACAAAAAGACTAACGGGAAAAAGGATCCAAAGAATAACCCTGATCCAGATCGGTTATCTCTTGACAAGAAAGAAATATTGTCATTTTGTGATCGCGTTTTGAACAAATGGCAAAAGGATCCTATGACAACGAACAACACTAAAAATATTGCAGCTATGCTGGCAGTAAAGTCTGCAATTTACTTTACTGATGATGAATCTCTAAAAGCGATATGGGCTGAGATAATCAAATGGGTATATCAATTACTATACGAGAACGCTATAGCACAAGCTAAGGCGGAGAAGGAAAACTGGGCATCTACCTTTGACAAGTTACAAAAATAGCTTATTACAAGTGATTTTCAGAAGTTTCTCAAAGCTTAAAATTTAGCCTATAGAGATGATAGTTTGATGGCAGAACGTTCGACAAAGATAGCTCCATTAGATCCAGCTTTTCATGGGGAATCAAACTACGAAGTAGGCCTTGAAGACCTTCTTGTAGAGAAGAGAAAACAGGTTACAGAATTAGAAGCTGATCCTAATACCACTAAGGAAACATTACAATTCGCAAGGGAGGAGCTACAGGTCTTGGAAACACTATGGGAAAATTACCATATTGGAATGAATGTTTTCCGTAACGCAAAGGGTGGGCGGGACGGAGTCCGGGAAGTAAAACCAGATTAAATTAATATAGGTTAGAAACCGCTTCTAATTCGAATCATGCATCCTGAAAAGATAAAGAATTTTTTACATAAGAGACGTCAAGCAGAACAAAGCGGTGGAGAAGAAAGAATTCAGGCTCAGCATGAGAAGGGTAAGCTTACTGCAAGAGAAAGAATTGATCTACTGCTTGATGAAAGAAGCTTTGTGGAAATAGACGCTCTTGCAACTCATCATTATCATGAGTTTGACATGCAAAACAAAAAGTTCTTTGGAGATGGGGTAATCACTGGATATGGAACAATACATGGAAGACAGGTTTTCTTATTCGCATATGATTTTACGGTTCTTGGTGGAACACTAAGTGAGATGGGAGCAAAAAAAATCACAAAGATTATGGATCATGCAACTAGAGTGGGATGTCCAATTATAGGAATAATAGATTCAGGCGGTGCCAGAATTCAAGAAGGAATTCTTAGTCTTGATGGATTTGCTAGCATTTTTTATCATAATCAGCTTGCCTCTGGAGTAGTTCCGCAAATTACTGCTAGTATAGGACCATCTGCAGGAGGTGCAGTATATTCTCCTGCAATGACTGACTTTGTTATAATGGCTGATAAGCTTGCTACAATGTTTGTCACAGGTCCGGAAGTAGTTAAAACAGTTCTTGGAGAAGAAGTTTCATTTGATGAACTTGGGGGAGCAATGTCACATGGTAAAAATAGTGGAGTTGCACACTTCGTTGCAAAAAATGAATATCACTGCATGGACATTGTAAAAACACTATTATCATTCATTCCTCAAAACTGTACTGAAGAACCCCCAATTGTTGAAACCGGAGATGACCCCAACAGACTAGATAACAATCTGATTAACATTGTACCAGAAAATCCTTTACAACCATATGATATGAAAGAAATCATTCACTCGATAGTTGACAATCATGTCTTTTTTGAGATACATGAGTTATTTGCTTCAAATATTGTTGTAGGATTTGGTCGTTTAAATGGTAGAACTGTGGGTATTGTTGCAAATCAACCAATGGTCTTGGCTGGAGCATTAGATATTGATTCTTCTAATAAAGCATCTAGGTTTATCAGATTCTGTGATTGTTACAATATTCCAATAATAACATTAGTTGATACTCCGGGATACATGCCAGGAACACAACAAGAACATGCGGGAATCATAAGACATGGTAGTAAACTATTGTATGCATATTGCGAAGCAACTGTACCTAAAATAACAATCATTATAGGTAAAGCCTATGGCGGAGCTTACATTGCTATGGCTAGTAAAAATTTAGGAACAGATATGAATTACGCTTGGCCAACTGCTCAAATTGCAGTACTTGGCTCTGAGGCGGCGGTAAGAATTATGAACAGAAAAGAATTAGATAGTGCAAAAGATCCCGTTGCACTCAAAAAACAACTTGTAGATAATTTCACAGAAAAATTTGCTAACCCTTATGTGGCAGCATCATACGGTACCATAGATTCAGTAATTGATCCTGCTGAAACTAGATCTTCTCTGATACGTGCCCTTGAAGCCTTGGCAAACAAAAGAGAAAAAAGAATTCCACGAAAGCACGGTAACATTAATCTCTAGATTGGTATGATAAAGAAAATTCTAATAGCAAATAGGGGAGAAATAGCGATACGTGTAATCAAGGCATGTAATACCTTGGGAATAAAATCTGTAGCAGTTTTTTCTGATGAGGACGTCAATTCAAAACACGTCAAAATGGCATCAGAATCTTTTCATGTAGGTGCTGCAGCGCCAGCACAAAGCTACCTTAACATGGAAAAAATTGTCGAAACAGCAGTTAATTGCGGCGCTGATGCAATTCATCCAGGTTATGGGTTCCTCTCGGAAAATGCAGACTTTGCAGATCTTTGTGAGAAAAACAAGATCAACTTCATAGGACCTTCTGGTAAATCGATGAGACTTTGTGGTGATAAGATGCTTTGTAAGGATGCAATGGCAAAAGCAAAGGTTCCCACTGTACCCGGTAGTCCTGGAATAGTAGAAGAAGTTGAAAAAGCACTTGATATTGCGCATGATATCGGTTACCCTGTTTTACTGAAGTCTGTCTTTGGTGGAGGTGGCAGAGGAATTAGACTCGTTCATAACGAACAAGAATTACGACAAGCTTTTGAACTTGCATCTGGCGAATCAAAAGCAGCATTTGGTAAATCCGCACTTTTCGTAGAAAAATTTCTTCCAAAAATAAGACACATCGAATTTCAACTGGCACGTGATAAACATGGTAATGCAGTGCATATTTTTGAAAGAGAGTGTTCTATACAACGAAGGCATCAGAAGCTAATTGAAATGTCACCATCACCAGTTGTAGATGAAAAGACTCGAGACAAAATAGGAGATCTTGCTGTTAAAGCTGCTATAGCTGTAGATTACATCAATGCAGGAACAGCAGAATTTCTAAGACTAGATGATGGAACTTTCTACTTCATTGAAATAAATGCTAGACTGCAAGTTGAACATCCTGTCACTGAACTAGTCTCAGGACTTGATTTAGTAAAACTACAAATAGATATTGCAAATGGAGAAACAATTCCTTTCAAGCAAAAAGATCTCAAAGTAAATGGATATGCAATTGAATGTAGAATTAATGCTGAAGATACGTTCTTAGATTTTGCTCCATCAACGGGAAGAATAGATGATGTCAATATTCCATCAGGTCCGGGAGTAAGAGTTGATACTTACCTTTTTCCAGGATGTACAGTATCCCCATATTATGATTCACTTATGGCAAAACTTATCACATGGGGTCAAAACTTCGAGGAGTCTAGACAAAGAATGTCAACTGCATTATCAGATTTCTACATAGAAGGAGTCGAAACTGCTATACCTCTATACAAAACAATATTGGATACTGAGGAGTTCAAAAAAGGTCAATTATCTACTGACTTTCTTGAGCGATACAAAATATTGGATAGACTACGCGATAACTTGAAAAAAGAAGCATCACAAAAGGCCAACGCTGCATTAGCTGCAACACTAATGCACTCAGAATTTCTCAAGAACAAAATAAAATCACGACGGGACCATAGCTTAAGATGGAAAACGCAATTGGACAGGCATTAAAATGAAATTCAAGCTAGAAAATACAGAAGAAAATCTGGAGGGGGAGATTGTAAAGGCAATCAGCGGAAATGAATTTGTTGTAAAAATCAATGGTAAAGAGCAAGATCTCAAGATTCTTGCTCTTACTTATGATAAAATTGAGTTTATGTTGAATAGTGTATATCACATTGCAAAATATCTTGAAAATAGTACTAATCGGATAACCATAGTTATTGATGGAGTAAAGCTAACTCTTAACAAACGACCTGAACTCGACAAGATTGTTTACAAGACTTCTGGATCTGATTCTGTCATTGATTCGCAGATAAATCTAAAGAGCCAAATTCCAGGTAGAGTTGTATCTATCAATGTAACAGCTGGTGATAACGTTAAGAAAGGAGATGTAGTTTGCGTGTTGGAATCTATGAAGATGCAAGTTTCAATCAAATCTCACAAAGACGGTGTTGTAAAATCTATCAAAGTAAAACAGGGTGTATCAGTAGCAAAAAATGATGTTCTAGCTGAGATCGAATAAAATATTTTTTAAATGAAATTAAAAAATTTATTTTCCTTTCTTTAGGAAATCCATAATCTCTTGATAATTTGGTTCTATCAACGGATTATCTGAGACCCACTTGTAGGCTACCCTACCATTTTCATCTACAATGAATATAGATCTTTTTGCTGCATCATAATCTTTCACATGTAACAAATCAGGCATGAGAACGTCATAGTCTCTTATTGTCCTACTCTTGTAATCTCCTAGTATGGGAAAATTTAGATGATGAGTTTCTGCAAACGCTTTATTTGCAAAAGGTCCATCATTACTTATTCCTATTACCTGCGCATCAAGCTTTGATATTTGATTCAAATCATCTCTGAAGGTGCACATTTCCTTGGTACAGACTGGAGAGCTTGCAGCCACGAAGAATGATAGAACCACCTTTTTTCCTTTAAATTCATCCAAGCTTCTCATTTTCAAATCAGTGTCTACGAGAGTAAAAGACGGTGCTTTTTCTCCAACATTTACCATGACCAAACTTTGGTATTGTCATATATCAATCATTTTAGAAGAAAATGATAGTTGAAAAGGTACTCGAATGATATTGTATATATTACTTAATTTTTTACAAATTATTGGAAAATTTATCGACAAATAAAAATATGCTCGTATAATGTGCATAGATTTTTATACTCATCGGCTGGCTTGTTAGCTACTTTGGTAGGAGAAGCTGCAAGTAGTTTCAGCCCAGTCTTGTTACTTTTTGTATTTGCAGTAGTAGCTACTGGGCCAGCCTTGATCATTTCTAGAATGCTTGCGCCTAGACGTACTCCGAGCCCAGTCAAGTTTCTCCAGATGGAATCTGGACAGGTGCCAAAAGGAGAAGGACGTACTCATTTTATGATGCAATATTATTCGTTCGTTTTGATGTTTGTGGTATTCGATGTAATGTCTATTTTTCTTTATGCATGGGGTAGTAGCATACTTAATTTACCAAAGTCCGCAACTCTTCCAATTATAGCCTTTCTTGCGATAATGTTTGCTGCCTTTGCTTTTGCACTATATCAAGCAGGGAGAAAAAACATTTGGTAACTTTTAAATCGACTACAGCTAAGACTCGGGGTAGGGATAAGAAATGATAAAAGAGATATTCAATCAAGACACTGCTCCACATGCAACTAACGTTCTAGTTGGAAAACTAGGTGAAATTCTTGTCAGGGCTGTGGGAAAGCCACTTGATTATGCTATTAATTGGGGCAGAATCTGGTCCTTGTGGCCAGTCCACTTAGAAACAGCATGTTGCAGTGTAGAATTTGGTGCTGCTTCAAGCCCTAGATATGATGTGGAGAGATTTGGAATAATCGAAGCATTCGGTTCTCTCCGACAGTGTGATCTTATCGTTGTAATGGGAACAATTACTAGAAAAATGGCACCACGATTAAGAATGGTATATGATCAAATGCCAGATCCAAAATATGTCATTGCAATGGGAGCATGCGCCATTACTGGAGGATTATACTTTGATTCGTATAACGTACTACCAGGAATCGATGGCGTTCTTCCAGTCGATATTTATGTCCCGGGATGTCCACCAAGACCTGAAACACTAATTCAGGGTTGCATGTTACTTCAAGAAAAAATGAAACGGATGAAGGCTGTATAATAATGAGTTCTGGAGAAGACAAGAACGGAAATGTTAACGATACCGCAAAGGAGTATTCTAATGATGAATCTCAATCTGATGTGAATAACTCATTATCGAAAGATGAAGCAAAAAAGTACTATGAAGAAAAAGGAATAGACTTAGCTCCTGACGTTCCGACTCACCCAAAACCAGTACCAGAATTTGAAAAATCTATGTCTAACAAAATTTCTTCAAGGTTTGGTGATAGAATACACTTGGATTACGTTAGAGCAGACAGGATTAAAGTCACTACAAAAAGAGAAGACATTTTGGATGTAGCCCAATTTATTAGAGATGATCTAAAGTTTGATCATGCAGAATCTGTCGCAGGAGTTGATTATCCAGATTCCAAAGAAATTGAAATTGTTTATCATTTGGGTTCATACAGTGATGAAAAACTTGGAAGACAAATTTTGGCCCTTGCAACTAGAGTGCCACGAGAGGACACACCAAGTCCAGGTTCAGATAAATCAAGAATGCCTTCATTACGTGACATGTTTTATAGTGTAGAATTTCATGAGCGAGAATGTTTTGAAATGTTTGGCATTTATTTTGAAGGTCATCCAGATAATAGGCGACTGTTGTTGCCTGAGGATTGGGCAGATATCCCACCATTCCGCAAAGATTTCAAGATAAAGGGAAGATAAGATGGCAACACAGCTACCGCCTGGTATACAACTCGAAAAAGTGGATGAGAGAATAATGACATTGAACGTAGGTCCGCAACATCCTGGTTCCGGCCATATGAGACTCATTATAAAAGTAGATGGAGATTATATCGTTTCATGTGATCCCGATCCTGGCTATGTTCACAGAGGAGAAGAAAAAATGGCAGAATATAGAAACTATATTCAGAATATTCCTCACCTTGAACGACCTGTTATTCATGATTCTTGCAATATTTTGTATCCGTATTGTCTTGCAGTGGAAGAATTACTAGGAATTGAAGTACCTGAAAGAGCGAAATACATCAGAGTTATTGCATCAGAACTCAATAGATGTATCTATACATTATACTGGCTTGCCATCTATGGAATTTTCTTAGGCCATTCAACAATGTTCATGTGGCCTGCAGGTGATAGGGAACTCTTCATCGATCTCTTGGAGGCTATGTCAGGTGCAAGAGTAACACATGCATACCTTGTACCAGGAGGAGTCAGAAATGATTTACCATCGAACTTTGAGGAAAGGTGTTTAAGGCAAGTAAGTTATTTTGAGAAAAGATTAAAAGAATATGAGGACATTTTTTATCAAAATCCTCTTCTGAAGGCGCGTACACAAGACACCGGAATATTGTCAAGGACAGATGCTATTCGACTTGGTACAACGGGCTCTGTACTTAGAGCATCTGGTGTTGATTTTGATATAAGAAAGAAAGAACCATACGATGTTTATGAAAACTTGGACTTTGAATCTATTGTAATGAAAGAAGGTGATTCTTATGCACGTTCACGAATTCCTTATCTTGAGATGCTTGAAAGTTGTAGAATAATTAAAGATGCTATAAAAAAGATGCCAAAATCAGGTTCGGTACGAACGAAGCTTAAACCAAATCCCAAAGGAGGTAATGATGAGGTTTATCGTAGAGTAGAATCAGGCAGAGGGGCTCTTGGATATTACATAGTATCTAACAATAGACCAGAACCATACAGAGTAAAGATAAGCGTTGGATCATTTAGGAATCTAATCTGTATGCCATATTTGTTGAAAGGAGAAAAATTAGGTAATATGCCTGCAGTCTATTGGAGCCTAAATTATTGGCCTGTGGAGGCAGATAGGTAAATGTCAACAATTGCACCAGAGTTCAGATTAAGCAGATTCATAGCATCTTTAACTGACATATTATTTTGGGTCCTTCTTATCTTTAGTCTAGTTGGATTACCAATTGTCTTTGTAATACTATTTTTTATCAAACTCCCCGTTATCAATGGTCAACTTTTAACACCTTACTTAGCATTAACATCTTTGGCAGATCCATCTCGTACTGTACCAATAATCAAGGCTTTCCTTCACACAACGATATTTCGAGTGGCAGTATTTCCAGGATTTGGATTCGCTGCATTGCTTTCAGCTGCGACAATATTTGTTGAAAGAAAATTCCTTGCGAAAATTCAACTTAGAGTAGGACCACTTTATTGTGGAAAAATTGAGGGAATTCTCCAATTAATGGGTGATGGTCTCAAACTTATGACAAAGGAAATTATAATACCTGCAAAAGCAGATAAACCAATTTTCTGGATAGGTCCATTGCTGTTTGTTGGTACTGCGGGGGCTTTTGTTTCTCTGATTCCTGTTGCTCCAGGTTGGGTTGTAGCAAACCCTAGCGTAGGACTATTGGCTGTTTTTGCAACTATAGGTTTCTTTCCGGTAATTGCAGTGCTTACTGCCTGGGCTGCAAATAGCAAATGGACATTCATTGGTGGTCTCCGAGCTTTACATCAGATGATAGCTTTTGAAATACCTTTGATTTTATCGCTGCTTGGAATTGTGATATTGTCTGGTACTCTAAATCTTTCACAAATAGTAGAATCACAACAACATTTCTGGTGGATCACTTTCCTTCCTCTTAGTGCCATAGTATTTTTCATTACTATTCTTGCTGAACTCGAAAGAATCCCATTTGATCTTCCTGAGGCAGAAAGCGAAATAGTTGCAGGCTGGTTGACGGAGTTCTCTGGTATGATGTACGGACTAATTCAGCTTGGAACTTATCTGAAGCTATATGCATTTGCAGGACTATTTACAGTATTGTTCCTAGGTGGATGGAACGGACCAATGGTCTGGCCACCCTTTCCTCAGGATATTATAACTCACGGAATAACAATAGGTCCCGTAACTGCCAAGTTTGCCGGACTGCCACTATTTGATCAAGATATGCTAAATGGTACATTGTGGTTTGTAATTAAGACTGTTGGAGTTATACTTTTGATTCTTCTTCCACGGGGAGTTTTCCCTCGAGTTAGAATCGATATGATACTCCATACTGGTTGGTACAAGCTGATTGGTTTGGCTTTCATTAACATCTTTATAGCTCTAGGATTGCTATATGCAGGTGTCTTGGGACCGGGGGGATTAATACAATGAGCACTGCTGGCGGAATTATCAGGGCATTGAATTCAGGTATTAAGCATCTAGCAATTAGGAGATTCACCTTACGATATCCTGAACAAAAGCTAAAGTTCGTAGGCGATGGTTTTCAATTTAATCCAGAAACTGGAGTAGGAATAGCAGGACTACGAGGGAGGCATATCCTATACCATGAGAATTGTACCGGATGTCAACTGTGCTCTGTTGCATGCGAAGGAATAGCTGAAGCTATAGGCATGGTCAAGGTAAATGAAACATGGAAACAAAACAAGAAAGCGATAATGCCACAGATAGATTATGGTAAATGTGTATTCTGTGGATTGTGTGTAGATGCTTGTCCATTTTATGCACTTTACATGACAAACGACTATGAGCTTTCATCTTTTACCAAATCTGCTTTGATTTACACCCCTGCTCAACTAGCCGTAAAACCAAAGATGTCGCAAGATGTTGAAATAAAAATAGACGACAGGGGTGCTACACATGGTTGATGCAGTATTTCTAGCTCTGTCAGTTTTGACAATTGGATGTGCAATTGTGGCCCTAGAGATACGATCTTTAATTTATGGCTCAATTGCATTAATGCTTACATTATCTGGAATAGCAGGATTCTTCCTGCTACTTGACGCACCATTTGTCGCAATGTTCCAACTCTCAGTGTATGTAGGTTCCATTGCAGTTCTAATACTATTTACAGTGATGTTGGTTAGACGCGAACTTATCTTTAACAAGATAGAGGACAAAAGAAGAAGATATGCTGGCATTGGATTGATGATTGCGCTAATGTTAGGTATTGGGACAATAATTATTGGTTCTGGATTGAAAACGATGGATACTAGTGCACCGGCAGTAGATTACAAAAAGATAGGCGAAGATTTTCTAACTTATTATTCGCCTGCATTAATTGTCATGGCGCTGATCTTAGCTTCATCAGTAGTAGGAGCCTTGGCACTAGCAAGAAGGGAGGATGTAACAAATGAGCAACGGACTGATTGATTTTGTTTTGGTTTCAGTGGCTTTACTTGCCATTGGAATTTATGGTGTTTCAGTAAAAAGAAATGCCATCAGAATGCTTTTCAGCATAGAAATGATTATCAATTCTGCCAATCTAAATTTGGTGGCATTTGCCAGATTCATACCAAATAGTCAGGGGCAGACATTAGCTCTTTTTTCCATAGCTATTGCAGCGGCTGAAGTTGCGGTTGGACTTGCACTTGTAATCGTAGCATATAGAATGTACAAGAATATTGATATTGCAGACTTTAGGAGCTTGAAAGGATAATGCAATACATTCTTCTGCAAGCTGTATTCTTACCACTACTCCTATCTCCTGTAGCATATTATCTTGGAAAAAAATCCGGACCAAATGCCGCTGCATGGTTTACCTTTGGATTATTATTATATTGTACTACAGTAATGATTGCTCCAGTTTTTTCAGGAAGCTATGAGGAACACTACAAATGGACTCAGTTATTCGGTGAATTTGGTCTATTACTTGATGGACTTGCTTCTCCTTTTGCAATTATCATTTATGTGATATCAACAGTATTGGCCCTATTTTCTAAACCATACATGGTTGCAAGGATAACGGCAGTATATGGAGAAAGAATGAATTCACAAAGACAATTGGTGGGAGATGGCACAACATTGATAGAATCTTCTTCTCTGAAAAATTATGTCAATAACCAAATTGGTGTTTACTATGCACTATTTCTTGTTATGGCAATGGGAATGCTTGGAACAATTCTAGCTACCAATCTCATAGAGTTTTATGTTTTTTTTGAAGTAATGCTAATCCCAGGTTTCTTCATGTTGGCATTTTGGGGATATGAAGAAAGGAGAAGAGTTGCCTTGTTATTCTTCTTCTGGACACATGTAGGTGCAGTAATTCTGCTACTAGGATTTCTAGCAGTGGGTCTGAATGTGGGAAGTTTCGATTATGCTGACATTAGACAACATGGAATACCTCCTCATATCTTAGGATTTGCAGCTATTGCAATCATAATTGGACTTGCAGTAAAGATGGCAGCATTTGTAGTACACATTTGGTTACCGCATGTTTACCGAGCAGCACCAACACCACTTAACGCATTATCATCTGGTGCAATGTTAGGAGTAGGTGCATATGGAATGTTTAGATTATTAATCATGCTAATGCCTGGTCAGTATGAACACTTTGCATTAGCTCTGAACATATGGGGTTTGGCAACTATGATCTATGGAGGAGTAATGGCTTTAGTACAAGACGACGTGAAAAAATTATTTGCTTATTCTTCAATCAGTCAAATGGGATACATTCTATTTGGAATAGGATCTGCCTCGGTTCTTGGACTTTCAGGATCTGAAATGATGTTTGTTTCTCATAGTCTAGGCAAGGTTATCCTCTTTATGATGATAGGGGCAATAATCCTACAAGTAGGGACAAGGAGCATAACGAAGATGGGAGGGCTCGCAGGAAAAATGCCAATAACTGCAGTTTGTGCAATGATTGGTGCACTCACTTTGATGGGAGTTCCACCAACAAGTGGATTCATGGCAGAATGGACACTATTCAATGGAGCACTTCAAACCGCAATTCAACAGGGCTCGATGATTAGGATGGTTTCTTTTGGTTTGGGCTTGGTAGCAACGGTGATAACAATGGCATACATACTTTGGATGATAAAAAGAATTTTCTTTGGAAAACTTCCTGAAAATCTTGAGAATACAAAAGAAGCAAGTTGGTATGTTACTGGTCCAATGATGGTATTAGCAGGATTTAGTGTTGTTATTGGAATATATCCTGATGTATTCTTTAATCAGATAATTCCTTTCATGAAGGGATTAGTGGGAGTTTAGAGAATGGCAATAGGATCTCTCGAATTTGGTTTTGGATTAGGTGCATTAAAGGTATGGGCAATTTGGATATTGCCATTTATTGCAGCTGTTATAATACCAGGAGTAGCAAAAATCTCAAAACGTGCAATTGGTGGAGTTGCAGTAGCGTTTGCTCTTGCAAGTGCAATGTCTGCCTTAACATTACTACCATCTGCACTTGACAACCACGAAGTTCATAATCAAATTCCATGGATCTCCTCAATAGGTCTGAAGGCAGGGGTATTGGCAGATCCATTGGCTGTGATAATGAGTAATGTTGTAGCTTGGATTTCATTTCTGATATTTGTATATAGTACTGGATACATGAAGGGAGACAAGGATCTTACTAGATTCTGGTTCTGGATGGCTTTCTTTGTTGGTTCTATGCAACTCATAGTACTATCTGATAACTTTTTGCAACTTTTCTTTGGATGGGAAGGAGTAGGACTTGCATCCTATGCACTCGTAGGTTTCTGGTACAGGGACAAGAAAAAAGATCATGTTGGTATTGAGGGACGACATGTACTTGGTTTAATGGATTATTATTCACCTACTCACTCGGGGATGAAGGCATTTCTCATGACAAAAGTTGGTGATATAATGATGCTTGCTGGAATGTTCCTTATCTTTTCATTTGCTGGTACTTTTGGATTTAGAGAACTTACTGCAAACACTACATGGGCTACCACAATGTCTGCCCAACACTTGTTAATTCCAGCAGCAGTATTATTGTTTGGAGGAGCTATAGGAAAATCTGCGCAATTTCCACTAAATGAATGGTTACTTGAAGCAATGACAGGACCTACAGCAGTTTCAGCTCTTATCCATGCTGCAACTATGGTAAAGGCTGGAGTATTTTTGGTCGCTCGTTTAGCGCCTCTCTTCTTTGCGTTGGCAGCAATTGGAATTAACATGGACCAATTCTTCGAAGTGATAGCGTGGGTTGGGGCAATAACAGCATTCCTACTTGCAACTCAAGGTATGGTTCATCCAGAGATTAAGAAAGTTCTTGCATATTCGACAGGATCACAAATAGGATACATGATGATGGCACTTGGTATAGCAGGGCTTTCTAGGCAATTTGTTGATGGCTATACAGCTGGATTCTTCCATCTAATATCGCATGCCATGTTCAAAGCCTCATTATTCATGGCGGCAGGGTCATTGCTGCACATTGTAGGTTCAAGATTTATGACGGATATGGGAGGTCTTCGAAGGTTTATGCCAAAAACTTACGCATTCATGTGGGCAGCTGGACTTGGATTGATGGGAGCTCCATTTATCACCACTGGTTTTTGGAGTAAGGACGCGATTTTTGCAGCTGTATACGAATCTGGCAATACTTGGGCACTTCCAATATTTGTAATGGCGGTAATAACAGCAGTAATGACTGCATTCTATACCACCCGAATGATAGGAATGGTCTTCTTTGGAAACAAAAGCAAACATGTCGAAGAATTGGAGAAGGAAGGTTATCATATTCACGAAGCAAGCAAGTCAATGTGGGTTCCATATGGAATTCTTGCCGCACTAACTATTGGAATCGGTGTTCTGGGCTTGACATTCGAACACCAAATACATAATCTTTTCACAGACTATCTAGCATCAACTTTTGGAATTAGGACAGACGCTAGCACTATTGCAACAGAATCTCAATCTGTATTAGGCGGATTCCTAGAGGGTGTTAATCCAGTTGCACTCATTTCCTCCTTGGCAGCTTTTGCAATTGGGTTTGGACTCGGATATATTTTCTATATAGGGCGATTTGCAGATCCTGTAAAATTTGTAAATTCTAACATATTTTTTTATTCTATTCATAAATTCTTCCTTAATAGATGGTATCTTAACGCATTGATATACTGGGGATTTGTTGTTGCACCATTGTACATTGCGAGAGGACTATACAGATACTTTGAAAACTTTGTGTTAGAAGGATTCAATCTTGTTCCAGAAAAATCAATGGCAGGCGGTGCACGGATAATGCAAGCCACTCAGACAGGAGTATCTCAATCTTATCTTTACATCTTTGGTGTAGGAATACTCATCGTAGTATTGCTATTGTTAATTTAGGAGATATAAAATGATAGAATTTACATCAACACCAATAATATTAACTCTATTACTTGGTTCAGTTGGAGTAATAATACCAGTAATTAGCGTAGCAAGAAAGGAAAAAGGTTCCTCAATTTATGGCACAATAGCTTTAGGCGCACTTTTGGCCGCAATAGGATTTGTTATTTATCAAGTAATTACTAAACATGTTACACCATCTGCAATCTTTTCACAGAATGTTCTTGTAGATGATAAATTTGGATCGTTCTTTGCAATTGCAATGCTAATTGTTGGCATAATGACAACAGTTGGTTCATTTAACTATATGCGTGGTCGATCGAATCCTGCCGTATATTATTCATTAATTCTTCTTTCATCAATTGGAATGGTACTAATAGCTTATTCTACTGACTTGGTAATGCTATTTATTGCGTGGGAACTTATGAGCATTCCAACATATGTTCTTGCTGGGTTTCTCAAAAAAGATCCCTCTTCAAATGAGGCTGCACTGAAATACTTTTTGTTTGGAGCTCTATCATCAGGAATTATAATTTATGGAATTTCAATAACTTACGGTATAACAGGTTCAACAAATATTGAACAAGTAATAGCTGGATTCTCAAAACTCGGACCAGACATGATGCCACTTGCCATCCTAGCTGTGGGCATGTTCATTGCCGGCTTTGGATTCAAGATAGGTCTAGTACCATTCCACATGTGGTTGCCTGATACATACGAAGGTTCACCTCCTACAATAGCAGCCCTACTTGCAGCTGGAACCAAGAAGGCAGGCTTTGCGGCTGTTTTAAGAGTAATAATAATGGGTGCAATTGTGCTCAACCTTAATTGGGCTCTCGCTTTTGCAATTATAGCAATTGTAACCATGACAGTAGGGAATTTGGCTGCTATCAGACAAAGGAGTCTTACTCGAATGCTGGCATATTCTAGCATAGGTCATGCTGGTTACATTCTGATTGGTATTAGTGTAGCTCCATTTTCACAACTTGGACTTCCTGCCTCACTATTTCATATTTTAAATCATGCAGTTATGAAAGCATCTGCATTCATTGCAGTCGCTGGAATAATCACAACTCTTGGAGTAACACACATAGAAAAAATAAAAGGTCTAGGTAAAAGAATGCCTATAACATCACTTGGTCTTGTGATTTCATTACTTGCTTTGGCAGGTGTTCCTCCACTAAATGGATTCTGGAGTAAATTGATGTTATTTGGTGCTGCGATAAATGCTGGATCAGTGGTGTCATGGGCTCCGTATTTGGCAATAGCAGGAGTTCTTAACAGTGCATTATCGCTTGCTTATTATGGTTGGATAATAAGAAAGATGTACTTCGAGGAAGGGGAATCAGATAAGAGATTAAAAGAACCCAAATCAGTAGTAGCAGTTATGATATTTTCAATTATCTTTATAGTCGCAATTGGAGTGTATCCAGATCCAGCTATACAATTTGCGAAATCAGCAGTTCCTATATTGAGTAGTATTACTACACACTAAACATAGTTAAATCTAAAAGACTTTCTAATCTTATTCTTGATGGACCATCATTAATTTTTTTGAGAGATGCCTTTGCCTTTCCCGAATAATTGTTTAACATTACATCCATACGGTCAAATACAATGCGTGGATCTGAACTCTTTTTTATTAGAATATTGAATAACTTGTCTTCATTATTCCAATCTTGCAGATCATCTCTAATCTGATATGCTATGCCCATATTTTTTCCATATTCAGCGAGTGCTAAAATTTGCTCTTCATTTCCTTCACCTAAAATTGCACCAATCTTGGACGCCGCTTCAAATGCTGTAGCTGTTTTGTATTCGATAACTTTTAGGTAGTCTTCAAAAGTAACATCCTCACTTGTTTCTAATCGCGTTTCTATCATTTCTCCATCACTCATCATCATGGCAGTATTTGCAAGCTCACGCGCGATTCTTGCATTGTCTAACCTTGAGGAAATGTTTAGGATTAAACCCAAAACAAAGTCGCCAGTAATTATGCTTGTGTTGTACCCATATTTTATGTGAAAGGGATCTTTTCTCCTTCGTAAAATTTCATTGTCGATTATATCGTCATGAATTACAGATTCTGTGTGTAAAAGTTCAACTGCACACGAAGCAACATACGCATTGTCATCACATTTACCTACACTCTCTGCTGATAAGATGAGAATTAGAGGTCTTATCCTCTTTCCACCATCTAAAGCATACTGCAACGGCTCGAAAAATTCTGAGGCTGAGTATAACTCGAGTTCTCGCTTAATTGAGGCATCTATCTTACCTATATAATTCTCAAAATCTCTAATGAGAGGATTTATTTCGAAATTCTTCCTATCCAAGAATTTGCACTAGAAGCCGTAAGGCTTGGTAAGAATATTAATGCTTTTGTAGGTGCTCCAGCCGGGATTTTCATCGATTAGAATTTGAACCCGGGATCCCCGGCTTGAAAGGCCGATATGCTTGACCGGTCTACACCACTGGAGCCCGCACTGCATCCTACTTCTTATCCATAAAATCGTTTTGGAGTCATTCAAAAGATTTTTTTATTGCTGAATTTTGATAGTTTTCATGAATTCCCTTATTCAAAAAATAGATAAGATAATTGAAGAAAAGAGTTTGTTAAAACACAAATTTTATGTAATGTGGACTGAGGGAAAACTATCGATAAATTCACTTAGTGGGTATTCCAAAGAATACTTTCAATTAGTAAAGTCTGTTCCGTTATTCGTAGGAGCATTACTGGAGCAGAGCCCTGAAGATATGAAGAGCAAAATTGCGCTGAATAGAGATGAAGAATTTGAGCACATAGAACCGTGGAGTAGGTTTGCAAATTCCATAGGCGTATCGCATAAAGAACTCTATGAATATGATGGTCTTGCTAAGACAAGACAAGCTGTATCAAACCTGGCGGATCTTATGAATTCATTTGATGGAGGAGCTGCAGCTATGTATGCATTAGAGCAGGAAATACCAAAGATTAGTTTATCAAAAATAGATGGATTGAGGAAATATTATGGACTTTCTGATGATGACGCAATACAATATTTCAGACTTCACGCAGAAGCTGATATAAGACACGCAGCTCTTTGGAGGAAAATTCTTGAGAGAACTTCTATCTCGAAGGAATTAGATCTAGTCAATATCGCGGAGAAATCTGTAGCAGCTCAAAATCTATTGCTAGACAGCTGTTATGAGACGTATTGTTAAGCTCTATACCATTTTATAGTGCATATCAATTTGCTCTGTAGAGGGCCCATAACTCAGCTTGGTAGAGTAACCGGCTCATAACCGGTGAGCCAAGGGATCGAAGCCCTTTGGGCCCACCTCTCAGTTCTTCTTTGTTTTTTATTGAATTGATGAATTGAGATCTGGAGAGGTACAAACTCAATTTCACGGTAGGAGCTTAATGCTATCTTAACTCATACAAGGAAACCAATTTTAAAATAAGCAGCAAGTTATCTTCATGTGGCTGCAATGAAGAATCAGAGTTATGGCTGATATGTGATGTAAAGGCATTTGTCTGAGCTGCCTCTTTAGATCCTATGAAGATCTGATAAACAAGACGTAAGTAAGATTGGCACAAAACGTTACAGAGTATATATAAAGCACATATATAAAGACCAGAATGCCTCAAACAAAGCCTATCGTAAGCATAGAGAATGTTGTGGCTTCAGCTTCAGTTGATCAACGAATTGATCTTAATGTTATAACGCAAACCTTTCCAGATGTTGAGTATCATCCAGATCAATTCCCAGGTCTAGTTTTTAGGCTGAAGTCACCAAAGACTGCAACATTGATCTTTAGTTCTGGAAAAATGGTTTGTACTGGAGCAAAATCTGAAGAACAATCAATTAAAGCAGTGCGTAGCGTTGTTCAGAAACTAAGAAAGGGCGGAATCAAGATTAAAAAAGACGCCGTCATAGTCATTCAGAATATAGTCGCTTCAGCTAGCCTTGGTGGAAAGATACACTTGGAGCAAGCTGCAAGAAGTCTTCCAAGAAGCATGTATGAACCAGAACAATTTCCCGGTCTGATACATAGGATGCTTGACCCTAAAACGGTCATACTGCTCTTTGCATCTGGTAAGTTGGTATGTACTGGTGCAAAAAAAGAGTCTGAAGTATACAGAGCTGTACACAATCTACACACTCTTCTTGAAGAAAAAGAGTTAATGATCTACGAGAGCTAAATCTGAAAGCCATATTGCTTCAGATTATGCCATTTGTTTTTTAATGCGGTCAAGAGTATGAACATCAAGAATTTTTTCTTTGTATAATGCATCAGAAATTTCAAAAATATCAATAAGTTCATACAATTTTACTCCTTCAGAGTCAAGCTGCTCACGTGCTCCTTCAAGTCTGTTGACTATGACAAATGCAGAGTCCACATTCATTTTAGCTTCCCTTAGAGATTTGATAGCATTAAGTAATGACTGACCTGTTGTTCCAACATCGTCTATTAGTACAACTCTTGAATTTTCCTGTATCTTTCCCTCTATGAGACTACCAGTACCGTAATTCTTCGGCTTTTGTCTGATGTAAATCAAAGGTTTTACTATCTCCACTGCTAAAGCAGAAGCTATTACAAGTCCTGAGGTTGGAACTGACGCAATATATTCAAAGCTATCTAGACCTATTTTTTCTACGATAATATTCTGTAGGGATTTTATTATTTTTCTAAACTGGTGAGGAAAGCTAGGTATTATACGTAGATCAACATAATATGCACTATTTTTTCCACTAGAGAGCTTAAAATCTCCAAACTTGATCGCTCCATTTTCGTGAAGGAATATTGCAAATTCTTTGACAAACTCCACAGCAAAATTTACTGAACTAGATTTATTTTAACTGTCTCTTCGGTATTGTATGCCAGAAATTTGGCTTAACTATGGACCAACAGATGTAGTTGTTGATGTAAGAGCAGAGAATCTTGAAAGACAGATTGTATCAGGAGGTGCCAATCTATCTGATTCAGAGATTATGTCAAAACTGGAATCTATTGACATGTCTAGGCCTATAGAATTGGTTATAATGGAACACACAAAAGCTGTACAAAAAACCATCTCGATTTTCTTAGATTTGTGCACAAAGAATGCTTTACAAAAGCCAAAGATATTAGTTGACAAATCAAGCTTAAATTCTGTAAAAAATATTTTTTCTGATCCCACAGTATCTATTTCTGAGTTTGATAACTCTCAACTTTCAAACAGTAATCTTATTTTTGTTGGTGAACTGGAATTTGATGGATTGTTCGGATTCAATTCTATATCCACCAAGCTACTGCGAAGATTTGGAAAGGATAACATGATTGAGGCTTACGAAAAAAGGGATGGTAACCTGCCACTTCCAGGACAAGAATTGAAAACTATGGAAATAGCAAAAAAATTCGTCGATGGTTTTGAAATATCATGCATTGAGATTGTTGCAAACCAAACAGGTATAGTCGATATGGCTACTGGTCATCCATCGTCCACTCTACCTCTCCATAAATCCCTTAATTCTGTTGCGTTGAATGAAGTTGGAACGAATCGAATCCTAATTATCAGTTCTGGCAAGGAGGTAAGTAACGAAACATTGAGTAGATCATTATCATCTATTTGGAATTGTTCAAATGGTGTAAAAGAGGAAGGACTTGCAATTCTTCTAGCAGAATGTAAAAATGGATTGGGCTCTGAAGCTATTACACAATATGTGGAAGGAAGAATGAATTTGGACAGATTGCGGAATCCTGCAAAATATGTAGACGGAATGGAAGATCTTCTATTCCTCACTGAGATGAAAAAGAAATTTCAGATAGGTATAATTTCTGTCTTGCCACAGTTGTACGTAAAAGATAAGCTGGGTCTGATTTCATTTAGTGGGTCGAAGCAAGCTATGGAGTATATTCTCAAGACATTTGGAGAACGGCAGAAAATATCGATCGTTTCTGATGGTTCGCGTGTACTACTTAGGTAGTATGGAAAATGGAAGTGGAGCACAAAGAAATGCTAGCACCATTACAAATATGAAAATCCTTTTTCTTTTAGTAGATAAGGGCGATATGTCATCAAGTGGTCTAGCATCAGGACTTCTCATACTGAACATTAAAACAAATAATGCCATAATATAGTAACCAGTGGCAGCAAGGATTCCTATGCTCACGTAAGTTAAGACTTTGTGCCATTTAAGACCAAAGGTTGCTCGGGCCATGTGACCACCATCAAGCTGCCAAGCTGGCAGGAGGTTAAGAAATGTTAATAGAAATCCAAACCACGCCGCTAATAATACTGGAGACATTATAAGTTCTTGATTTGGAAGATGCTTTCCAGCGATAGAAATTGTTGCATCCATCAAAATGCTAGAGTGTAATTCAACAAGGCCCGATTTTGATGAAAGTATTTGTGCTTCAGAACTGGGTATCAATGGTGATATGTATGCACCATACATTGAAACAATCATAGTTACAATAAGACCAGCTATGGGACCTGAAATCCCAACATCAAAAAGAATATTTCTATTTATCATCAATCCACGAGACATGATGAGAGCTCCAAAGGTGGGAACAAAACCTAATACAGGGATTCCAGGAATAAAATAAGGCCAGCTAATCCTGAGTTTATGTCTATTTGATGCGACCATATGACCTAGTTCATGAATGCCAAGAATTCCAATTAAGGAGAGAGTATACAAAATAGATATGTTAATTGGATCTCCAACATTTACTATTGAGTTTGTGGAGATAGCGCGATAATAACCATCAATCATTACAGTTGTGATTGTTGCAGCAAATAATGCTCTAGGAATCCAAGATCGTCGATCTTTTTTGGGCTCGAATCTTGAAATAATGATAAACATTCTTCCAAAATTTGTTTCTAGTCTTGCTATGAGATTCTTGGATTCTATCTGTTGTACAAACTGACGAAATTTATCAGTTACACTAGTTTCTGAAATTTCAATTTGTAATAAAGTTGGGCTTTGAGTAACTCCTCTTATAGTAAAATATGATGAAACAATTGATATAACTTCATTCTCAGTAGGAATACTCAACTATCTTCTATATGACTGCTTCAAATTAATTCTTTTTTTTGCTTAAAGTTAAATAATTAATAGTTCAAGATAATTATAATGCAAGTCGCACTCAGGGAAATTGGAAATTGTGTTATTAGAAGATGCGATCCATCTGACATTATTCCTGTTATGGAAATTAATCTCAAGACTTTGCCTGAACACTATTCTGATTATTTCTACGAAAGCTTACTTGCTGAGTTGCCTGAGGCTTTCTTAGTAGCCGAGGTAGAAAAGAGGCTTGTTGGTTATATAATGTGTAAAATCGAATATGGGTTTTCAAACTTCAAAAAACTTGGCTTTGTAAAAAAAGGGCATGTTGTATCCATTGCCGTCTTGTTGGATTATAGAAAAAAAGGAATAGGAAGAGGACTAGTTGAAGAAGCAATAGCAGGTGTAAAATTAAAAAAGTCAGACGAACTATATCTAGAAGTGCGATGCAGCAATAACGAGGCAATAAGACTGTATGAAACCTTAGGCTTTGTCATAAAACAGAGGCTCAAAGCATATTATCGTGACGGTGAAGATGCCTATCTGATGGCAATCGAGTTCAATTACTAGATTAAAATAAATAAGTCAGAAAAAGACTCTAGCCTTATGACAAGGCAACGAACTATGGGAATAATGATTTTTAGTTTATCAATTATAGGTTTCTTCATTTATGCTTATTTGTTAATGTTGTCAGAATGGAGTCCTATCGTTCTCCAACTATCTGTATTGATGGCTGTTGGTGGAATTCTTGGAGTAATATCCTGGATAGGATATAATATGGCAACCTCCCGCCCATCACCGTCTTCAATTGTAACAGATGATAAATAATCACTTTGATATCGAAGCATCAACAACTGCTTGATAAAACCTCGGACCTATGGGTCTTACTATTTTAGCTCTCAATACATTTGACCTCACTTTAATCACATTACGAAAATAGCTAGATGCTAGAGAGGGGACCAATCCCTTTTTTTCCGCATGTATGTGACAATAATAATGTATTATTGCATTTTTTTTAGCGGCTTTTATTGCTGACCCAAGAAATTCATCTGATCTCTCTGGAAGTAACATTAAAACTCTGTCACCAACGTCTTGTAATTTCTCCTCTATTACTCTAGCAGCATCCCCTTCTATAGATTCGACAGTTCCTTTTAGCTTGTTTAGCAATATATTTTCTAAGCAAAGTTTTGCGGCGTATGGATTTATATCAATGTTATAGACATGACATTTCTTTTTTCTTGCAGCTACTATGGAAAATACTCCGACCCCTCCGAACATGTTGACCACTGTTTCTCCGTCATTAACCATATTGGCAATCCTTTCTCTTTCAGTGGACAGTCTAGGTGAAAAAAATGTCTTTTCGACATCTACCTTAAATCTACATGCATGCTCTTTATATTCAGTCTCAGTTTTGTCCTCTCCTGCGAGTAATTCAAGTTTCCTTATCCTATAATCTCCCTCTACTGGTGATGACTGATAAAAAACTGATTTTGCTGTCTTTACTTTTTCTAACAGGACTTCTCCAATTAACTTTCTCTTGGAGAAGAGGGAGTCGGGAATTCTCAATATAATTATGCTTCCTATCTGATCGAACGCTCCGTAAAGCTCTTCTGTCTCTCCTTCTGTGAGTACTCCAACCATTGCTTGTTTTAACATCTTTGTCAATTTCTATAGTAAAATTTTCCAGATTGTTTTTGTTCTCTATCCAGTCTACTCTCTGATTTATTTACACGTGGTCTCATACTGGTCTCATCTCTTCTATAGGTTATGTCAAGGGATTTCAAGAATTGATTCATCCCATTTACTTTGGGGATTGGTGTTGTCGCAATTCCTTCCCTTCCTGGAACTCCATGGAAGATTACAAGCGAATCCGAAATTAAATCCATGAGTTGGATATCATGATCCACTATCATTGCTGATTTTCCATACGACCTAACAAATCTCTGAATTAATTTTGCTACAGCTATTCTATCTTCAACATCTAGGAACGCGGAAGGTTCATCCAATGCGTACAAATCAACTTTTTGCAACAGACATGCTCCTATTGCAACCTTTTGAAGTTCTCCACCAGAGAGATTCTTAACAGATTTGTTGTAAAGTTTCTTAATTTTCATTGGATGTATGATTAATTCCTCTTCCGGGGTCTCTACTAATGATCCTCCATAGGCTTTTTCAAGGAGGGTAATTACCTCCACATCATAATCATTTGTTAGATATTGTGGTTTATACGCTATCTTGATTCTATTTTCAATATCTCCAGAATCAGGTTTTTCAACTCCTGCTATCATTTTCATCATGGTTGTTTTCCCTAGGGCATTTGCACCAACTACACCTAACACCTCACTCTTCCTTACTTGACCTGCTTCAATTGAAACAGAAAAATTTGAATATTTTTTCTCTAACTTTGGATACTCAATAATATTTTCGATTGTGACAAATTCATCCGTCGAGGTAGAAGCATCAAATTTGAAAGCAACATCCCTAAATCTGACATTCTCAGTGGGAAGATAGCCATCTAGGAATACATTGATTCCAACCTTAGTGGATAGTACATTTGCGACTATACCGTATGCCGCAGGCTCTCCGTAAAGTATCTCAATAAAATCACTCAGATAATCTAACAAAGTTAGATCATGCTCTACCACCATTACACTCTTTCCTACTTTGGCAAGATTTTGAATTACTCTTGCGACACCTATTCTTTGGAATACATCATTATATGAAGATGGTTCATCAAAGAAATAAAAATCTGCATCTCTTGAGGCAGCAACTGCTACTGCAATTCTTTGTAATTCCCCTCCGCTCAGCTCAGTAAGTTTAGTCTGTAATGAATTTTGTAATCCAAGTTCTCGCACTAATTCGTTTGTTCTATTTAATTCATCATATTTCTCAAGTAGGTCTTTTGCGGTCCCATCAAATGCTTTGGCCAGGTTGTATACTTGCTGAGGTTTTATAGATGCCTTTAACTCCTTGTTTGAAATTTTTTCAAAATGCGCTTTGAGTTCAGTACCATGGAAGTGTTTTAAAATTTGTTCCCATTCTGGTTGGTTAGTATAATTTCCCAAATTTGGTTTTAAGGAACCAGATAAAATGTTGACAACTGTACTTTTTCCTATACCATTTCTTCCCAGAAGGCCCATTACTTGCCCTTTTTTCAGACTTGGAATTTTATAGAGTCTAAAGGAATTTTGTCCATATTGATGAATCTTATCTGACTTTAGCTCCTCGGCCAAATTGACAATTGTTATTGCATCAAATGGACAAACTTTGACACAAATTCCGCATCCATTACAAATATTCTCGTCGATTTGCGCCTTACCACTCTCTTCACTTAAAATTATGCAATCTGATCCCATTTTATTTACGGGGCAGTACTTGATACATTCTAGTCCACATTTTTTTGGCTGGCATATCTCTTTATCTAATACTGCAACACGATGAGTCATGAATAACCACTTTGTTCTTAATTTATATCTCTATCAAGCAAGATTAATACAGAACGTTATAATTTAATGAAATTAAGCCGGCCACAGCGTTGGGGTCCGACCCGGTCCCATACCGAACCCGGAAGTCAAACCCAATGTCGCTACTGTGTTACTAAGGTGCGAGAGCCCTTGGGAAGCAGTAGTGCTGGCACTTTCTACTCTAACCCTACAGAATTTGGAGAGCCCTGCCAGATGATTTGAATGGGCATATCTTTATGAAGTCCCCGCCTTCGTGCATCATCCGGGAATTCATTCACGTACTGGCATAGCAAATTTCTCAGAATTTTATCAATTTCCATCATAGACTGTACATCAGTAAAAAGAGATGGTAACTCATTACATCCAGCCACGTAGCCATTTGGATTGGGGCTTATTGTAAAGGTCAATCTATGCACTTTTGGTTATTCACCATTAACGGTATACATTACAAAACCTAAAAAGATCGCGATCAGGTAGTAACATGATGAATAATTGTGCTATATGTGGTGAAAAGTTCGAGGATGGTATTAGATTCCTTAACCATATGATGGAAAAACACGGATTCAGAAACCCCAATAGTGGTGGACCTGATAGAAACAGCAGAGGATACTGATCTTTCTGATGTTATGGAATATTTCTTGACTATTTAATATCATGTATTATGGTAATATGCTTTTGAGATCTTAGATCATGCTCGCGGTTCATATTTTTTCATATCAGTATGTTGCATGTGTAAAATATCTAAATAATTAACAAGTTTGCACTCGTCAGTCATAATCATAATCATAATCAATAATATAATGTCAGATCTAGAACACTCATTTTTTAGTTCCAGATTGATTCGTATTTTATGAAATAACTTTTTATTTGCTGCAAATGCGCTAACAACCATGAATTTGAATTTTAATCAAGATTGTGAATTTCAAATTACGGAATGGCTATGGCTCTGAATTATTATCATATTTTCAAGAGGGTAAAGGAAGCAAGAAAGCTAGTCATAAGAGGTACCACTGTTGCAGGTTCAGGTCATCCTGGTGGGTCCTTCTCTATGGCAGAAATCATGGGATGTCTGTATTATAAATTTCTAAGATATGATACAAAAAATCCATTGTGGCCAGATAGAGATAGATTGGTGCTATCAAAAGGACATGCTTCTCCTGGTTTATTCTCTAATCTTGCAATATCAGGATTTATAGATAAATCAGAAATTGAAACGCTTAGGAAATTTGGTAGTAGGTTACAAGGTCATCCGGATTTTAAATGTCCAGGAGTTGAATTTTGTGGAGGATCTCTTGGACTTGGGTTATCATTTTCTATAGGAATGGCCTTAGCAGCAAGAATTGATAGCAAAGGCCACCATATTTACACAATTATTGGTGATGGCGAGTCTGATGAAGGGCAGGTGTGGGAAGCTGCTATGGCTGCCTCAAAATATAAAATAGATAACCTTACAGTTTTCTTGGACAGGAATTTCATTCAACAAGATGACTACACTGAAAGAGTAATGCCATTAGACGAAGAAATTATTGGTGATGATATATCGGAAATGTGGAAAAATGCTGCAAGGTGGAAAATCGGAGATAAATGGAGATCATTTGGTTGGAATGTATTAGAAATAGATGGTCACCGCATAGAACAAATCGAAAAAGCGGTGAATTCTGCACTACAAACTAAAGGAACCCCATCGATTATCATAGCTCGTACCATAAAGGGCAAATCTATTGAACACATGGAAGATAATCCAAAATGGCATGGAGTAGCACCTAATCCACAAATATGGCCAATAATTGAACTGGAACTTGACTGTCAATTTCTCATATCCCCCTCTATAATTGCAGGAGATATGGAAAACCTCGAAAACGAAGTTAAGAGAGCATCTCAAGGTAGGGCTGATTTTATCCATCTTGATGTTATGGATGGAATATTTGTTCCTAACAAAACATTTGATCATGAAAAAATTAAGCAGCTTAGACCAGTAACACCTATTCCTTTTGATGTTCATCTTATGATAAGTGAGCCGGTAAAACACGTCAGGGACTTCGTAGATGCAGGGTCTGATATAATTACTGTGCATGCAGAAGTTTGTGACGAATCAAGTTTTGGGGAAATTCATGATATTCTTCGCTCCAATCAAGTAAGTGTGGGTCTAGCAATAAATCCTGAAACAGAATTACCTCAATGGTCTGACAAGTTTATTCAAGATTTAGATCAACTGATTATAATGTCCGTAATCCCAGGCAAATCAGGGCAAAAATACATAGAGACAATCCATGAGAAGACACAACGAATTACAAAGTTTCTAGTAGAAAAGAAATTTGGAGGCCTAATAGAGGCAGATGGAGGAGTAGATTTATCTAATATTGAATCATGTTTTTTCGATGGCGCAAGAGTATTTGTGGGTGGGAGTGCGATAATAGGACAAAAAGATGTTAGGGGAATAATTACTGACTTCAGAAAAAGATTGATGCATGCACGAAGAAAGCTATTGATACACAAAGCACATGACCTGGGGGGAAATGATCTTGTAAACAAATGGATAGATCTACATGAGGTAGGAAAGAAGAGGACAGAATTACTGCAAATCGCCAAAGAGGCAGGCTTCACATGACAGAGTTCTCAGACATGAGGACAGTATATGGCGAAACTCTAATCAAAATAGGAGAAGAAAATCCTGATGTTGTAGTATTGGGAGCAGATACCACTGATTCTCTAAAGACAAAACCTTTTGGTAAGAAATTTCCAAACAGATTCTTCAATGTGGGAATCGCAGAAGCCAACTTGATCACAATAGCAGCAGGTCTTGCAAATGAAGGAAAAATTCCATTTGCAAGCACATATGCTGCGTTCCTTCCTGGAAGGTGTGTTGATCAAATACGCAATGCAATAGCCTATCCATCTAGAAATGGCAAGAATGGATTGAATGTAAAAATGGTTGTGTCGCATGGAGGTCTAAGTGTTGGCGCTGATGGAGGTTCTCATCAACAGATCGAAGACATTGCAATAATGAGAGCAATCCCAAATGTCAATGTGACTATTCCATCTGATGTTGTAACAGTAGAAAATCTAGTTCATCTTTTTACACAAGTTTATGGCCCATGTTACATGAGAATGGCTAGATCAAAAACACCAATCATACACACAAGAAATCAAGAATTCAAAATAGGAAAAGGAATAGTCGTTCAAGATGGTACTGACTGTACAATTGTAGCATGTGGAATAACTGTTAAGATGGCTCTTGAAGCAGCAAATTCTTTGAAACAGGAAGGGATCTCCTGTAGAGTGATAGATATGTTTTCAATAAAACCGATAGATTCTGTACTATTAGAGAAGGCAGCTCGTGAGACAGGAGGAATAGTAACATGCGAAGAACATAACATATTGGGAGGATTGGGTTCTGCAGTTGCAGAAGCAATTTCTGAACTATTTCCTGTTCCTGTAAAACGAGTTGGGGTTAGAGACCAATTTGGTGAGTCTGCAAGAGATAATGAAATTCCACTACTATTTGAAAAACATGGCATTACATCAATTCATATATCTAATACTGTTAAGAATATCAGGAGTCAAACCAGATGAAGATATTTCTGGATACTGCTAACATTGCAGCAATAAAAGTCTATAACGATATGGGTCTTGTAGATGGAATTACCACCAATCCGTCACTTCTAGCAAAGGAAGGTGGAGATCCTCAGAAGGCGATGGAGGAAATTGTTAGAATCATTAAAGGTGATGTGAGTTTAGAAGTACTAAGTAACGAAACCAATGGAATGCTTGAAGAGGGTAGGAGACTACGAAAGTACGGCAATAATGTTGTAGTAAAATGTCCTCTAACTCCAGAAGGTCTCAAAGCATGCAAGATCTTAACAGCTGAAAATATTCCTGTAAACGTTACATTATGTTTTTCCGTGAACCAAGCAATATTAGCTGCAAAGGCAGGGGCAAGATACGTAAGTCCATTCATTGGAAGATTGGATGATAATGGACAAGACGGTATAGCTCTTATCCGAGAAATACACCAAGTATTCCAGAATTATAAATTTACCACACAAATTCTTGTAGCAAGTGTAAGGCATCCGATGCATGTGGTAGAGGCAGCAAAAATTGGTGCAGATGTAGTAACTCTACCCCCCGATGTGTTAGGAAAGATGCTAAAACATCCACTCACAGATGTCGGTCTAAAAAACTTTCTATTAGACTGGGAAAAACTGAAAAAGGAAAACCCGAGTATAAAGATATAATCTGAACTTTCAAGATTTATCCTAATGTCTTCCAACCCACTGATATCGGTATCCCTCCTCAAAGAGCTCAGTCTTCAGATCATTATTGGATGGACTAGATTTTATTCTGACTTCGAAAAAACCTAGACTTCCTTTGTATGAAATTGGAACTCTTAGAGCTTGTGGATTTCTAAGCAGAAAACCATATCTGTGACAGAAAAATTCTTCTGTTGCAAAATGTTTGTCTGAGTCTTTCTTTAATTCATTAAGAGAACCATATTCTTTCACATTGTAGATCTCAACCTTTCCTATGATCACTCCTGTTCTGATATTAAATTCCTCAATTCCTAGTCTCTTACACACATCCTTTTTTACCTTAAGGGGAGCATGAATCAGGAATTCGCCTCTAAACTTTGTATTCCAGGTTCTCAATTCTATTGTCTTTTTGCCGCTAATTATTAGATCTGCATATGGCTGTGATACAGAAAGACATTTCATCTCACGTATTTCCTAACACGTTCAGCACTCTTTTTGGAATGTCGCTCAATCTACTTACAGCTAAGGTACGTTCGTAACCTAATCTCCTTAGATTATTTGCTATTACTATCGCGTCTTCTGTATCCGGAGCAACTCCAATAGCAACCATTTTTATTCCAAGAGATTTGAAATCCCTCAATATTGAACGAACTGCGTCGGGATCGGATGGCTCTCCATCAGTTAATGTCAAAAAGATGTCTGGCTTTTTTGACTTGAGAGGATTTAGCAAAAGATGATAGACTTCAGCTAAAGGAGTGCTTCCATTTGCCTTTATTTGCGCAAGTCTTTTTGCACAAATATTATTCCACTTTAAATTCTCAGATTTTATCAACCAACATGTAACTTGTTTTTGTTCAGTATTAAATGCATAAACAGAAAACTTTACCTTTAGATATTCTAAAACCTCGCACAAAGCTAGTGTAGCCTTCTTATACTGTATTTCTTGGCCAGCAATGCTTGAGGAATGGTCAAGAAGTATTACGATTTTAGTCTTGATTGAAATCTTCCTATCTGTGATAAATGGTTTATGGCCCTCGATGTATGTTTCTTCATCAAACTCCTCACCGGCAAAGACGTGCTGTTCCTTCCACCCAGATCTCCATTCTTTGAATTTTGATTTTAGATTGTTTATCAAATCTGCATCGAAGATCTTTGTTTCATCAACATTGGTTGCATTAGGAATGTTTATCCCAATTACTTCACTGCTTATACCCTTATTTTCCGTTCTCTTTGCTTCCTGAAGCAGAACTTTGAATTCTTCAAAAACTGGCTTTCCTTCCATGATTCTCTTGGTATCTAATTCACCAAAATCACTCTCACGGTATTTTGCAATTTTGCCTAAAGTCTTAACAAATTCTTCTTCTGTTAGTGCTATGCCAGAAGTAATTTTAGGAATTGATATTGGAATGGTTAGGAGAGGATCGATCTCTAATACTTTAATTATTTCAGATACCTTTTTTTCAACCCATTCAGTCCCATGTTTTTTATCAATTGCCTCTTTGACTATCTGGGTTGCTATCATGCTTGCTTTCTGGACCTTCTCATAAGACTTTGGAGATAGCTCTCCTTTTATGTCTCCAAGAAGAAAATATTGAGCAAAACCTTCAACGATTCTAGTATTACCATACAACGTGTTCAATAAAGGTCTGTAGAGCCATGAAACTCCATAGTTGAATATTATCTCCTCGTCCATTCCTTTCCATACCGATCTTCCAATAGTTTCGATCCTTCTAGTCTCAAGAGTATTTAGAATAAAACCAAAAGCATGATCATTACTCAAAATTTTGCTTGAATATTTAATTCTCATAGCCTCATACCATAATGTTGTTCTAAACTGCCTATATTTTTGAAAGTCTACTCCCTGGTATTTTTCGAGAGGAAACATCATGACTTTGTTTTCTCGTAACTTTGTCTGTACTTCCTTTTGATCAGTGATGTTTACTGTTATAGCTTCTCTTCCAGACCATCTCCTTACAAGAAATGTGGCTATCTCAAGCAACGTATCATTTCTTAGGTGTAAAGATTGCATCAATTTCCAAACATCGATGTTATTATATCATTTACTTTCTGATATTCTAAGTTGCCCCATTGCGAATACACATTGGCAAATACAATATCTGCAGCCTGTCTTGTTTTCATACCAGAATCAAGTAATTTGCCAAATGCTATCGTCTCTCTCAAACTAGGAGAATAATATAACTCCTCTACCGCTGCAGCTTGTCGCAAAATATTTGCGAGCTTTATCCCCTGCAGTATGTCTTTTTCATGAGATCCAGATACATATTTCCTGACTATCTGATGTTCAATATCTTCCGGTGGATAATCCAATCTTATCCTTACTGGAAATCTACTTAGTAATTGTGGAGGAAGCTCCTTCGTGCCTACGTGTGACAAGGGGTTAATGGTGGCAACAACAAACCATCCTTTTGCAGCTGCAATCAATTCACCTCCAGCTTCCTTGAGAACAATCTGTCTTCTGTCGTCTAGAGCTTCATCTAGCCGAAGAAGTACATCAGCTTCAGCAGAATTGATTTCATCAAGATATAACATATTTCCTTCCTTCATGGACCTAATCAGAACTCCATGCTCAAATCCGATGGCGCCACTCTCGAGAGTTTTGGATCCTACAAGATGACTCTCACGTGTCCTTAAACTGAAGTTAATAGACTCAAGTTTAATTCCCTTTCTGGAGGCAAATTCCCTAACTAAAGTAGTCTTCCCTGTTCCCTTGGGACCTATTATGAGAACAAAGAGATTTGACACATATGCTTTATCCAAAACGTCAAAGGAGTTATTCCAGTCTATATACAATGATTCTGTAAGCACATCTGGTAAAAGATTCCTCCTTAATTTAAAAATGTCTTAATTTTTTACCACTAGATAGAGTCAATGGAGGGATCTTTAAACAATTAAAAATCTCTTAGATCCCATAAAGTAACAAATACTCTAATGGCCAAGTTTTGCATATGATTCATCTAAGATGTGATGGAGCGTCTTGTGCCATACATCGTAACCATCTGGACTCTTGGGAAATGAATGATAGTGTTGCGTCAAGATCTTGTTCTGTTGTGCAGTGAATCTAAGACCATCTGCTAACTTTTTGTTGAGAGCGCCTCTTATTAACATCCCAAGATTTCCAACGGTTCCAAAATCTGGATGTTCTCCCTTACTGATTGCCTCAACATCCAATTTTGACAAAAAATGTTTCATACCATAGTTAATTTGCTCATTTGTGAGTGTCTGCAGTAAACGCCTGAAAATTTCAAGACCGGCCGTTTTATATCCATAATCGTTGATAAAATCAACGTTATATTGCCAAAGCCCTGCTTCACTAACATTTCCAGCTTCTATGGCATGAACTGCATCTTTGCCTATTATTGTAGCTGCAACTATTGCAGGACCAATTCCACCAGCATCAAGAGGTTTTGGCATCCATGCTGAATCTCCAACAAGCATATACCCATTTGCGACTAGACAGTCATTTTGTCTTCTAACAGAAACCTGCCAATTGCCAGTTAAATTGTTAGAATCACTAGAATCATTAGACAATTTGGGATTTTTTATTGCCTTATTCATTTTGACATAATCGTTTATCAGTTTAGTTACATCATCATTTCTTCCTAATCTCTGATTTCTCTTCAATAATTCTTTTTGCTGTACTCCTAGACCAATGTTTACCTTGTCTTTTCCTTTTGGAAATACCCAACCATACCCCCCAGGGGCAATATCTTGGTCAAGATGTATTATGCAATAATCAGGGTCAAATTCTGTCTTGTCCTCTACACCTTGTTCAAATTTCATAATGTGTCTACCTGTAGATTCCAAATCATCACGGTCGATCTTACGTTCAATCTTGGAATTTATAGCAAGACCATTTCTTAACATGGAGGTAACACCTGTAGCATCAATTACTATCTTTGAGGTTTTCTTGAATGGTTCATTTGTTTCCAAGTCAGTGCCTTCAACTCCAACAACCGTGTCATTTTCATATAACAAACCTCTTAAGGCTACAGAATGTTTAATGTTAATTCCAACTTTTTTTGCATCACGAAGTTGACGTTTTGGAAGTTGTTGCCTATTTAGCATGTACCCATCACCATCAAATGGAATTGAAGTTTCTCTGTCTGGAGAGAAAGCCATCACACCCTTCACAGGATGTTCAATCTCAGGATTTCCCCATGAAATCTTTATTCTTTCAGTCATGTAATCTACCGTATTCTTTCCTACTGCATCTCCACAAATCCAACCGTTGATTGTTTTTTTACCGAGTGTAGGTTCCGGATTCCTATCTATTATTAAAATTGACAATTTCTGGTTTGAATAATAGGCCGCTGACTGCGCAGCTATCATTCCTGCCAAACCTCCACCTGCAACTATGATATCGTAATCTGTTTTCACAGCGAAAAAACAGGATCCACTATATTTAAAAGAACCGTATGAAAATGGATCATAGATTTTTTGGGTCGGTTCGTCGCGGCTTCCTCACAGCAAATGCTCAGACTGGAGCGGCAAAATATTACCTCATTCCCTTCTCTGCTAGCTCTCTAAATATTATTAAACCATCTCATGCAGGTGTTAGTTTTGTTCAAACATTTAGCAACTCTTTGTATTTTTCTATAATCTCATCCTTTTTGTATATTGGCATTCTAATTCTGATTTTTACGGCGTTATTTTGTGCTATACTAATCTGATTTCTAACAAGATCATTTTTACTAATTCTCAAAAATAAAGAGTAATCTTCAAAATGCATATCCATGTTCTCTATGATCTCACTCATCTGAGGTTTTGAAATTTTCAAGGCTAACTTCTTGACAAATTCTTCTGCTCTTTTCTTGACAAGTCTAGCTTTGGCAAGTAATATTGGATTGCCATAATGACCTAAAATCCGCTCTTGACTAAATTCTTCTTCCTTTATTTGAAACAATTCAGAGATTGGTTGAAAGATTCTCCTACTGTCTTCAGTAGCGTGAAAAATAACCTCTACCATCACCTCTAGATGATTTGCCATTTTAAATCAAAAATATTATGAGATGATTTAATTTATTTGGCTTGCAACAGGGCAATCTCTCCCTCTGCAGTTCTAATGAGCTTTGCTTTTTCAACCCCAACATGCCTTACATGAACTATCTTCTTAACAGATGCCAGAATATCTGAATTTATCTTTCCAAATGCGGTTGCTTGTATGAATTGATCTATTGTCATTTCGGGAATAGTTTTGGCCATAACCTCTTTAGCAATTAATCTTAAAGCATGTTTTCTAGATGTGTTCAATTTCTTCTGAGTTAACGCTATTATCTTTATTCTGAAAATATAGCCATCCTTAGTCTTATAATCACCTATGAAAGTTATCAACGAAGAGCCACGTCTTACAAGACTTCTGAGAAATTCCTTAGCATACTCATACCTTTTGAAAATAGAAGTAGCGGTCTCCCCATCTATTTTGTGTACCTGAAAATATAACTTGAATTGATGCTGTGAAGGATCTCCTTTTACAATATCAAACAATGTGACCTCAACTACTCTACCAATTGCACTTTCGTCATCTGTAACTGGAATATATGCAATAGGTACGTTGTTAAATGCGGAAGGAGCATATACAGTTACCCATTTCTTCTCTCTCCACTTGTCTTTTACTCTTGCTGTCTTTTGGCGAGCCAACTATGATTGACCTTTGATGCCAAAATATAAGTTGTACGACATTTCAAATTGTACTTGAACCAACATATTTCTGCAATACCTTTGGAATTTCAATATGACCATCTTTAGTTTGAAAATTTTCCATTATTGCAACCATTGTTCTTGTAGTGGCTACCAAGGTACTGTTTAACGAATGAAGATATTGAGGTTGCTGATCTGTTTTATCTCTAAATCTTATCTTCAACCTTCTTGCTTGAAAATCAAGACAGTTGGAGCAGGATACTATTTCCCTATAATTTCTCTGTCCAGCCATCCAAGCTTCAAGATCATAAGTCTTTGCAGAAACTTTCCCTAGATCTCCGCTTGATAGAAGCATTATTCTATATGGCATTTCAATTTTCTGATAAAATTCTTCAACTATCGAAAGCATTCTCTCATGCTCTTCCCGAGATTCTTCTGGTCTAGAGAACACAAACTGTTCTACCTTCTCAAACTGATGCACTCTAAATATTCCCTTTTGATCTCTACCATGTGCACCAGCTTCTTTTCTAAAACATGGACTAATTCCAGCATATCTAAGAGGTAATTTTTTACCATCTATGATTTCGTCTGCATGCATTGAGGCAACTGCATGTTCGCTCGTACCAATGAGGTATAGATCTTCAGATTCAACTTTGTATATTACGTCTTCAAAATCCTCCGCAATTATGGCCCCTTCCATAGAGTTTCTATTAATCAAATATGGAGTTTGTATCAGAGTGTAGCCCTTTTCAGACAAAAAATCAAGGGCAAATTGTAACAATGATTGATTTAACTTAACAAGTTGATTCTTAAGATAATAAAATCTTGATCCTGCAACCTTTGCGGCTCTTTCTAAATCTACTAGATCTAGATTTTGAGTCAGGTCTATATGGTCTTTTATCTCAAAATCAAACGAAGGTATTTTGCCCCATTTTTTAATCTCTCTGTTTGCTGTTTCATCTATTCCAATGGGCACAGACTCCTCTACCAGGTTAGGAAGTGAGAGAGAAAGTCTTGTGAAGCTTTCTTCGATCTTTACCTGCCTCTCTTCTAATTTCCTAAGATCTGCAGAAACTGATTCCATTGTTACGATAAGATTTGATACATCCTCCTTTGATTTCTTTTTTCTTGCAATCTCTAATGATATTTCATTTCTTTTTTTTCGGAGATTATCAGTTTTTAAAATCAAATCTCTTCTATCTCTATCTAATCCTATTAGATCATCGAGAGGAAAATTTACAGCTCTTGCTTGCAACATCTTTCTTATCTTTTCAGGATCATCACGGATAAGTTTTGGATCAATCATCAGTTAGTCACTTTGAGTATAACCTGAGTCTGCTCAAGAACTTCATCAATAGTAGAGATGAGTGTTCGTATATTTCCTTTACCCTCAAACGTAAAAATCAACGATTCACCATTCTTCTCAATTTTAAATGAAAGATTTTCTGGAAAATCTTTATTGTCAGGTTCCAAAGATCTCCTTATGGTCTCGGATTTCTTCTCTGAAAGATTATTTAGAAATACTTGTACTTTGCATTCTAGCGACATTTTGTTCCAGATAATCTAAGAATTCATCCAACTTGTCCTTTGTGATTCTTGCCCCAGCTGCTGCATCATGTCCTCCACCCACACCGGAGACTCTGGCAGCACATTCCCGCATTAACAATCCTAAGTTTACTTCTGATTTGCAACCAGTAGATTTTCGAGAGGAAAATTTTATTGTACCCTCCTCTCCATTAGTTCTAAGTATTATTATCTTTCCAGTGTTTTTTTGTGAACCCCCAAGAAGTGAAGACACTGCACCTGTCATATTTTCAGGCACTAAACCTTCTCCATTTACCATGAGGTAGGAACCATTATCAGTAATTCTCCATCTCTCGCTTGAGAGTGTATTCATGTAGGTTCTCAGGAAGGTTCTATACTCAACTAAAATATTTTCACCCTCCTGTAACATCTTGGTCCTATCACCCATACAGATTGCAATGCCCACTCCTGCCTTACGAATTCTTCCACAAGAGTTTAACATTGTTGAAAATTCCCTTGCATCACGAAGAAAACTCCTCTTGTCCTCACCTGATAATGTATACGTGTATCCAATTAACTCATCAAGTATATCGCTTGCATTCTTTGCAGAAATGTACTTTGATATTGTTTGAAGAAGAGCTCGCTTTTCATCTTCGCTTAATTCGCTCGGAACTCGCCATCTACTACCATCTTTTAATTTTATTCCAGAGGAATTTAGTAATGACAAACAGGCATCACGATTCCATGTGAGTCCTTCAATGAATGGCTGTGATGTGAATGCAAGTGCATCTGGAAGCGGTCTTGTCTCTCTCCCAACAAGTAAAATATCTAAACCAATTTCAACCTGATTATTTTTTTTTGCAGTAGCTGCAATATCAAGATTCATGCCAGTAAAAGATTTCTTTTCACCTTGATCTTGACGATCACCTAATGCTGCTACTACTGCAATCCATGCCAAGTCTGTATTCTCTTTGTGAAGAGCTTTTGAAACAAGATATGCCATACCACCTGCGGATACGTCCTTCCCACCATCAAAATCATATTTCCAAGCATTAATAACCTTTTGATTGTCAAATTCTTCCTGAGGTATTTGATGATGATCAACTACTATCCAATCATCTTCCAACGCATTATCAAGATCCTTTGCAAAGCCTCCTCCAAGATCAGTAATGATATGAAATTGCCTTGAATCATTTTTCATTTTCTCAATAAGATTTCTGCTAAACTCGTTGACAGTGCGGACAGTACATTTAGCTCCAGATCTTATCAAGGATTTAGTTACAATACTGCCAGAGGTTATCCCATCACAGTCTAAGTGTGTAATTACGGAAATACTCTTTCCTGTTTTTACGCAATCAGAAACTTTGTCATGAAAATAAGATAATGCTTGATCTAATTTTGTCATTATTCAAGTTGAGCTATGACTGCCTTATATTTCCAAGTCTTGGGTATTCTACCAATCTCCTTATAGTAAGAGGATAATCTATGGACCTTTGCTTCCAAAAGCTCAAGTGATCTAACATTTCTTCTATCAGATTTGTTGGCTTTCAAATGCTTTTGCAAACCCAATGCCTTGTTTACTAGATTATTCAGATCTTCAGGCATGTCTGGCTTGATTCCTTTCTGTTCAAGAATCTCTGTTACTGACTTTTTGACTACTTGTCTAGTAAGAGGTATGGCATATTGGTCGCGCAATTTAAGACCGATTTCGCTTGGGTTAAGGCCATCTTTGGCATACTTTACAATCAGATCTTCTATCTCCGAAGCTGATTGTTTTATCCATGTAGCTGCACTAGGAGTAACTGGTCTTATGGAATGCGATTTTCCATGCCTGTGTGAATGAAGCCGTCCCACGAACGGCTTGTCTTTTGTGGAAACATAAATGTTACTTGATAGGTTGAATGCGTCATTTACATAAAAGTTAAATATCTACAGGCGGGAATCAGATTAGGTGCTTAATATGAAAAAACCAATAATTATTGGAACGGTCCTACTGGCTCTATTTGTAGCCTCATCATTCGCTCCATTTGCTGCAGCTCAGTATGCAGGTGTGGGTGGCGGTGGTGGAGTAACATTAGAAGATCAGCTGAAACTAGCACGAGCACGACTCGATGCAGTTAAAAACAATCCGCACGCAGGTTCTGGCACTCCATATCTTGATGCAAACGGTGTAATTGGTGCATCAATAATTGCAGGTGCTGTATTTGGTGGAATCTTTATTGCCTTCGTAGTAAGAGCAAAGCAAGCGGAAAAAGCAAAGAGATCTCGTTAATTCTTCTCTTTTTCTTATTTTATTAGGATTCTAGTCAATACTACGTTTTTCAATATATACAGAAATCTATATATCGCACCTAAATTGTTTTGAATATTGATGAGCGCGTTATTCGCTATGCTCGTAGGTATGCTGTCAAACTTTGCAGGTCAAATAGGTCCAAACTATGACCCGCTATTTTACGATGTGATGGTCTACATATTTGCAACCATCATGTTCGCAGTATTCCTTCTCGGAGTCATTGCATTCTGGCTCAGAGTGCACGGTCTAGGAGGAGACACCAGAGAAAGATGGGTTTCCGAACTCGAGAAGCACTTTGAGAGAGAAGGCATTGGTCTGATACCAGACAATGGAAAGTACTGGTAAACTCCAATCCTTTTTCCTTATTTTTAATTAACTACGTAATGTAATCAAGGATTTGTTAACTCTGCGGTGGAGTAAAAGTAGGTGCTCCCTCATTCTTTGAAATAAACTCCGCTCTATAATGAGCGCCATCTTGAATTATTGTATGTATGAAATCAGGAGATTCTACCCCATTTGCGTAAATCTTTGATTTGGTTTCATCCATGTCTCTAAGATCAAAGTTCCAAATCCATAAAAATTGGCCTACCTCAAAAGGATATTTCTTTGTTGACGCTACATGGATAGTTCCATCATCAGAAGTTGTATATATTGACCTTTGGCATTCCTTTGTAATTCCAACATTCGTAGGAATGTCCTTTTTCTTTCCATCTACTGTGACTTCTAGAGTTGCAGATATTTGATACTGAATGTCGTTTCGCCCATTTATGCACTGGTAAAGAGGATCATCTTTCTTTATCTGTGTTTGAATGAAAGTATTTCCCAAGGCAACGGATATTCCTATGGCAGCTGTTAGTGCTAGATACTTCAGAGTTTTCTTGCGCTTTGCAGGATCCCCCATGCCAGGCCAGAACATGTCATTGCTTTACTTGCTGGAGTTATATAGATTGGTACTCAAAACGTGAAATCTATAAAATATGTAAAAGAAATTTAGAGTGAAGTTGCGCCGCGTTTCTTCGTACCCACATCTACAGCATCGTCTATATTATAGATGAAGATCTTTCCTTCCCCTGCCATCCCTGTACTTGCGTGGGTAGTTATTGCATCGATTACTTTGTCAACCTTGCTATCATCTACCACTACAAAGATGCACGCGTTCACATTATATGCAGATTCGAAACGTCCACCTCGTCCAGACGAAACCATTTCTCTTGGTCTCCTTCCTCTGCCCTTCACTGTGAAATAGCTGAAACCTCCAATGTCCATATTCTTTAATGCATTGAACACGGGTTCCAACTTGTCTTCTGGAATTACAGCTTCTATTTTTTTCATGGTTAGGATCCATTGCACCTATGAAATGCTTTTATTAAAATCATTGCTTAAAATATTATAAAATAAAGAATATTATCATAAAAAAAATGTTTTAGGATAAAATACCTTTTATAGAGCAAAAGCCGCCCTTTTCAAATAATGACCGAATCTAAAATCAAGAAGGTTCGAATCGTAGAAAAAGTTCAAGAGAAACTGAAAGAGGGAATCGATAATTACAGGTCAGCAACTGACGCTGCACCAAGGTTTGACGTCTATGATGTGATAGACGAGGTATTTTCAGCAATCAATCCAAAAATATCTGATGAAACCAAAGTGACAGTGGACGAGGTCAGTGGCTGCATCAGAGCTTCCTTTCTAGACCGAACAAGTCCTTCTGAAAGTACGCATAAGCAGAAAATGTCAAAGATAATGGAGAAGAGTGCTCTCAGCATTATGGAAAAACCAATGGATGGAGTACTGGATGCTGGTTCTGGTGTAAAATTGGTTGGAAGAGCAGAGAGAGTCGAAGAGGATGTTGCAATGGTCTTCAAAACTGTTGACAAGCTACCAGAGATGCCATATCCTGAACACTTCATACAGTTGAACTCATATCTCTACATGTTTGACAAACCAGAAGGTGTGATAGTGTACTTTGACAAAGAAGGAAATGAGATGGAATTTCAAGTTCCAAAAAGTGAAAGATTGCTAAATGAAACAAAGCGAAGAGCTCGCATCTTGAACACATTACTGAAAAGTAACATAGCACCAGCTATCGAACCATCAGAAAGATGCCTTAACTGCCCGCATAATGAGAAGTGTTATTATACTTCTGAGGACAAAGTAAAGTGGGGATTCTGGGCTCGTGGCAAATGGCTTGAACTCAAATCCAAGACAATACTATAACTTCAATTTTTTTAATCTAATTTTATTTAAAGGATCCAGAATCATGGATCTAGATCTAGCTTCTTGTACTACGACAAGATCTTATAGAATGCACTTGAAAGAATGACAAATTTTTCTTTGATAACCATTATCATGTATTTACAACTTACAACCTATGTGGTTTAGCATTAAGTCTAGATGACACGCCTTGCATCATGATCTTATTATGTGAAAATTTTATGTGATTCTGTCATTTCCGATGAACAACACATTATACATTTCTTAGGAAAACGCGAGTCTTGTAGGGTTTCGTAGAATCTCTGTGAAAATAAAGCGCTTTGATTCCTAGATCAAAATTTATAATTTGAATAGAATCTGTCAGCTGTAATGCACTATCACTCTCTCTTAGATACTGAATAAGTTCTCTTTCAGACATCACAAAGATCTCATCTAGTTTTTTTTTACCAGGTTTCAACATGTAAAAACTTCAACTCTTGTATATAACATAACTGTCTTGTGTAGGAGTACGGGAATCAATAATGTGTCTATTGTTAAATATGCTAAATGGTTTGAAGCATTAGGAGTATGGTAGATACTAAAATAGATTGGTTTGATGATTTTATAGGTCTTGGTTATCATATGTACGATGTAAGACCAACTATTTTCCTTATATTTGATGGAAGAAGAAAGATCACTAATACTTGGAATAAGATAATCAAATATTTTCCAGACGATGAGATACGAGTCAGATTTATTGAAAAAGAATCTAATTATGAGTTTATACTTTATTGTCAATCACGCGTGTTATTGACCACCTGGGTTTTTTCAAAGACTCTTAATATTTCCGAACATTATAGACAATTCAAGGAAGATTATGACGGTGCTGCTAATCTAAAACTTGTACTTTATGTGCCGAAAAAGGGGACTTATGAACTTGAGATCTTTAAATATCAAAAAAGAATTACTGATCTCAAATATCTTGCGGAATCTGAGGTAGAGCAAGATTTCATTGTAGCAAGGTCAATTCAGAAACTTCGTAGATCAAAGAACGATTAATTACAAAAAATTTTGATAAACCTACACTACATATGTGATTTTAATAAATCAATCCAAGCAGTCCAATCCAAATTATAATACATCAATGGCTGTCGTTGAGGGTAGTTAATTACACTCCTTGTAATGCCAAAGTCATACTTTTTTATTTTATTCTTCTCGTCTTTGAAGGTTATTCTCAGAAAATTCACCTTCCTTGAAGTGACACTCTCTACATTTATTAAAGAACTCAATGGAATTATCCAACTTTTAGAATTTTTGGATATATCTTCATCTAGATCAGTTTCAGAATAGTTCTTAAGTTTTGTTACTAGCGCCTTATCATTTCCGAAATACTTCTCTCTTTCTTTAGACATAAGCTGCAAGAATCTTGGAACAAAAATTAAATTTTTATTTGTTAATGCTAGCACACCTTCTCTACTCTTGTGAAAAAAACCAGATAGTCCAAGGGAAATTCCCCAAATTTTAGGAAGTGATGCTATGATGTATTCTTCTTCACCTAGATTAACTCTCATTTGAAATACCCATCTGTATCATGATAAATCAATTTATCTTATCTAGAATTTTATTATCAAAAATATGATAAATTTATGGATGACCTTCGCCTTCAAACGTCATTCCATAAGTTCCAGCTGGTTTGCCTTCTTTGATCCTCTTGTATCTATATGACCTTTCGCCAAAGTATATGGCAATGGTCATTCCAAGACAAACTGCTGTTGCAATGAATATCTCAATTCCTGCTTCTGCCATGTTTGACGTATCTATAGCTAGTATAATAATTTTTTTTAGGATTTTTTGAAATTCTATGATACAACTATTTATCAACAAATGAAGAAATGCTTCATTTGATAGAATAGTATCATAAAACAAGAAAGTTAAGATAAAATACCTTTTATAGACGAATATCATCTCTACGAAAAGATGTCGGAAACAATCTCGAGAATGCCATTGCAGATATTATCTAAAAATAAATGGCCGCTCGTTTTCGCGCTGGCAACTTTAGTAGTTACAGTGTCAGGATTCACTGCAATGCAAGACGCTCAGGCACAGTTTGGTCCTTTAAACAAACTCGCTGACCCAAGCAAGACAAGTGAGATTCACTGTGGTCAAGCAATGATGCCGCCAGGTAATGGAACCTTTGGTGGTAGCGCAGCTCCATGTATTGATACGGGAGATACAACCTTCATGTATGCAGCAGCTTCATTCGTCATGATAATGACGCCTGGAGGTGTTGGTTTCTTGTATGGAGGTTTAACAAGAAGAAAGCATGCGCTCATGGTAATTTTGCAAAACTTCATGGTTTACTCAATTGTTAGTGTTCAGTGGGTTCTTTGGGGATATGCAATAATGTTTGGTCCTTCCGCCGATTCATTTGGTTTTATTGGAAACCTAGATTGGTTTGGACTCAATAACGTAATGCATAATGCACCTGCAGATGTTTATGCACCAACAATTCCACACTTGGCCTATGTGATGTTCCAGCTCATGTTCGCAGCTATCACACCTGCACTCGCTATAGCAGGATATGCCGATAGGGTGAAGATGAGTGCGTTCCTAATACATGTTGTATTATGGACTACATTCATTTATGACTTTGTAGGGCACGCAAACTGGTCACTTGGAAGTCAAGGAACCGCACCTGGTTGGCTCTTTACACTGGGAACAGAAGATTTCGCAGGAGGAACAGTCATTCACATAACATCAGGATTTGCTGGTTTGGCTGCAGCAATGTTCCTTGGAAGAAGAATAGGTTATGGAAAAGCTCCATTCGAACCACATTCAATTCCACTAGTTATACTTGGTGTAACAATACTCTGGTTCGGTTGGTTTGGTTTCAACCCAGGAAGTGCAGGATTTGCAGGTTTCCTTGAAACTCAAGCATTCCAAAACACAAACCTTGCAACTGCGGTTGCAGCAATATGGTGGATGTTCCTAGCTTGGGCACATACAGGAAAGGCAAGTGCGATTGGAGCATGTAACGGAGCTGTGGCAGGACTTGTAGCAATTACGCCCGCATCAGGATTTATTGGAACTTGGGCATCAATAATTGTAGGCTTTGCATGTGCAACTGTCTGTTTCTACTGTGTTCTAATTAAGAATAGAGCAAGAATAGACGATGCATTGGACACATGGGGTGTACACGGAATGGGTGGAGTAACTGGTGCTCTTTTGACAGGTGCATTCAGTGAAAAACGTATAAATCCATACGGACATGACGGTCTGTTCTTTGGCAATCCTATGCAGTTTGTAATAAACTGTGAAGGAGCAGCCTTTGGTGCAGCGTGGTCATTTGGTATCACCTACATTATATGGAGAATCCAAGACGCAATTTGGCCTGGTGGTGTAAGAGTCACCCCTAAAGAAGAAGAAATAGGACTTGACTTGGCACAAGTTGGAGAACGGGCATACACGCAATTTGCGGAGTAGGTTTGCCTATTATCCCTTCATTTTTCTGTTTATTATTACCAAATTGAAAAATAATTTCATAAATACAATAATTTTAATTTTAGAAACGGTAAAAAGTATGCTGGATTAGACTCTAACAATGGTTGACAAGTGGCTAGTTTTTTGCATAACACAATTTATCAGCGGAGCGCTAGGATTCTTCTGGGGATTTCAAATGAGAAATACTGGTCCGCAATATTATCTGACATTTATGTATGTCGGAGGGTTTTTTTTCTCACTTGGTGTATTTGCAATAACAAGATGGGGCTACGAGAGATGGAAAGCTAAACAAAAACCAAGACGACGTAAGTAAAAGACAGCATTTTATCAAGTGTACTTGAGATATATTTCAAAGATCATCTCGTTTATATCAAACCCTTTTACGAGTATCCTTGACCTTATTTGTCAACTGAAAGACCTGTTCGCTGGACCAGAAAAAGAAGAATGGCTATCTTTGCTATAGTAACTGCTATCGGTATAACTTTTGCAGTATACAATTCGATACATAATTTTAATTTTGCAAATTCAAAAGAATGGAACTTTGACTCGTATCAGAACAATTCGATCCCACCAGAACTTGCGTCTATGGAGACAGATCCAAACCCTGGATTGTGGATTATAAAATCTGATAATTCTGCTCCATCACAGCCTAATGTTCTAGCAAAACTACCTGGAAATGATACGTATAGCATTCAGATAATGCCAGATTCTCCAATCGTTACCGAAGCTGAGTTAAAGGTGAAATTTAAGATAGTTTCAGGTCAGAAAGCAGAAGCAGCAGGTCTGATATTGAGATTCGTTGATAAGAGTCACTACTTTGTCTTAATGGCAGACGCAATGAAGAACAGAGTCTCATTATGCAAAGCAGATACGCAATTTGTTGTATGCAATTATGAGATACCTGCTCAAATTAGTGTTGGACAATGGCATACCTTGAGCGCTAGTATTTCAGGACAGGGAATTGGTGGGTATCTAGATGATAAACTATTGATCAAAGCTAATAACCAATACTATCAGAATGGAGAGGTTGGTTTATGGTCAAAGTATGACTCTACAGTATACTTTGATAATCTGAAATTGCAATATTAAAATGAAATATTTCGATGGTGACACTATCTAATAGGATAAATTATCTTTTGCAAAAAAATTCTTGAACAGAAAATTTCTTTAAGCCCTCTGTTCTAAAATGCAAAGAAAACTTAAAAGAAATATGTTGGTTTAATAAAATAACACTCATTTAATGATTAGTGGCAGAATCTTTTTGTATGATTACTAACTGGAAATCATCGTATGTCTATTTCAGAATCAAATTCTATAGGTTGTTCTCAGCTAATTGACCTAAAAGGTTGTAAGGAACTAACCAAAACCAATAAAAAAATACAATACTCCATTGACTTTGCCAGTGATCCAAAAATTCTGTTTACCGATGCAATAGGAAACAAAAAAGAAATGAAGTTTAAGCGAAACTGCACTGTAACCATAACTAGTGAAAAAATATTCTATAACCGTGATGATGTTATAATAAAGCCAGCATAGTGTACTGTTTTTGGAAATATTTTTTCGGTTATTTGTTTGTTAACGTATCTCTTTTAATTTCTAAAGAAACGCATCTGCTGACTTTGATAATAAAATGAAAAGAGAGGGGGTGATTTTTTAAATCACTTGCCAAGGTCTAGTTGCGAAAGTAACAACATATCCAACTCCAATTACAATTGATTGATAGACTACGTTTGCATACGGAATCGGTTTTACGATTGGATTGCCTGTTACTACAACTGTTTGTCCTGGACCAAGGCCTGGACCGATGCTTGCGATGTTGAGCTGAGTGTGCATGTGGTATACTGCTGGCTCAAGTGCCCTGATGGTTAGTTTGTATGGGACCACTGCATTTGCTGGAATTGTAATTACGTTACCGGGTGGATCTCTAGCTACGATCTCCCATCTGTTACCAGCGTTTGGAGAGTCACCATATACTGTATACCATCCTCTCAAGTCTCTGTTTACAAGACTTACGAATTTTCCAGACACTGACAAAGTATCTCCTGTAGCAACAGATTGTTTTGACCAAGTCTCATCATCTATTCTAACAAAACGACTCTGTAGTTGTGCCTGTACTCCATGGGCCTCAGCCTGTTGGAACATTTGTGCTAGTGATGGTCCAACTGCTCCAAGTGCAACGATTACACCTATCGCAGCTACAATAAACTTCTTATCGACCATATCGCTTAACTATTCCAACTGATAAACTACGACGATATATGTTTTGCCCTGTTGAGGTTACGTTCAGCCACAAGAAATGATGTTAAACATTGATGTTTATCATTACTCGAATTGATTTTCAACCGTGATTATTTTTCGATTTTAGGCTTTAAAAATAAGATTTTTATAATATACTTATAGAATGCCGTTAAAACCAATAACATAATTTACGTAAATCATAACTCATGCTTTAAATATGCTGAGATGACTATATGCAGACATGGCACAAATGCCAGCACTTATTCCAAAAGAAGTTGAGATTCAGAGACTGAAGAAGATCTGGATGATGTTCATCGCTCTAGGATCTATTGCAGCTTCAGTTGAAGTAGACAACTTTGTAGATGGATCTCTACATCAAACATCGATCAGGGACAGTGCGTTTACACCCGCACATTGGTGGCTATACAGTCACTTTATTGCCCTGCCATTGGGTTGGGGTGCAGTATCTATCTACGACAGAAAGGTACCAATTCTAAGGGGACCTAACAATTCAATGAATACTGGTCTTAAGATGACCATACTTGGTTATCTTGCAACCATGTTCACAATTGGTGTCAATGAAATGTGGCACTTCTGGTACGTAGAAGAAATCTTTGCAGTTCCAAACCACTGGATGTTTAACATGGGTGTCGTCGTTGCTTTCATGGGTGCACTTGCCTATGTAGTAAGAGTATATGCACGACTCGTTGAACTTGGCGCAGAAACACCAGGTGAAAACCCATACGTTGCAGAAATGTACAAGATGGCTCTAGAAGGCAAATTGTACAGTCGATCCATTCCATAGACGCGCAAAAGCGCATCCTTTTTTCTATTTTTATCAAGTTAATGGCAATTAGAATTTTTCTAGGAAAAGACTTAAAAGCATACGCCTATGTTATAAAACCAAATGACCTTACCAAAAGGATTCGGTACAGGTGGCGGCGCTTCCAGTTCAGACGTTAGTAAAATGATTGGAAGACGCATAGAGAACTACGCTGGTATTATTACCGGAGCGTTCGTTGCACTGTGGTTAGGAACGTGGGGAGGAGTTGCTGTGGCAACCGTATACTATCCTTGGGCATATCCACCGCCTAGCGCACATTATGCGTTAACTGTACTTACAATAATCGAGGCTATTGGATACTTGTTATGTATCAAAGTAGCCACTGAAGGCACAGACAAGGCAAAGGCATACAATGGTCTAGTGGCAGGCGTGATTGCTGGCATAGCTGTAGCAACAATCATCACTGATTGTGTCTTCTTCGGATAGAAAAAAATCTATTTTCACTTTTTCTTTTATTCATTTTGTGTAGAGAGATAACTATAGCCTGATCTGACGCATCATAAAATTTTATATACATCACTTCCACCATACTAGCTAATGGTCTGGCTAAGACGATGTACTCACTACTTATTCATAGTAGTGGTGGCAGTCAACTCGACCTTGTTGACAATCAACGCAGGAGACTACATATTCTATACTGACTGGATGTGGACATCTTATGTGATATTTACACTATCACAATCCTTGATGCTCGCAGTCGGTGCAGCATATTACCTGACGTTCACTGGAGTTCCAGGAACGGCAACCTACTATGCACTGATAATGACAGTGTATACATGGATTGCAAAAGGTGCATGGTTCTCCTTAGGATATCCGTATAGCTTCATAGTAGTACCAATGTGGATTCCATCTGCAATGCTGATGGATTTGGTATATTGGGCTACAAAGAAAAACAAACACTCTCTGATACTAATGGGAGGTGTGCTTTGTGGAATGTCCATGTCGATGTTCAACATGATCAACCTATTGACAATAGATGATCCTCTTGAGACTGCCTTCAAATACCCAAGAACTACATTGCCTCCATATATGACGCCAATAGAACCCCAAGTAGGGAAGTTCTACGATAGCCCAGTTGCGCTGGGTGCAGGTGCAGGTGCAGTTTTGACAGTCACAATGACTGCGTTAGGCTGCAAACTCACAACTTGGACGTACAGATGGATGGCAGCTTGGAGTAAGTGGGACTAAAACCCCTTTCCTTTTACTTTATTTATTCAGAATCAGCCGTAAGCTATCTTGAATCTGAATTTGGATTAAAAAAAGCTACACAACGTGTGATCTTTTGTTGCTATTGTGTGCAATAAAAGAATATGAAAGTATTCTCTATTGAAGCAACAATATCAACTAACATCACTGACGCCAAAACCATTTGTTAAATGGGCTGGTGGGAAGAGGCAACTCATTCCAATTATTACAAGCCACATTCCAAATAAGTTTGAGAGATATTTTGAACCATTTCTGGGAGGTGGTGCGGTTTTCTTCCATCTTATTTCTCAAAACAAGAAATCAAAATGGCTCATTTCAGATCTCAACTCTGATCTCGTATTGTCATACATTACTATTAGAGATAACATAAAAGAACTCATATCAGCCTTAGAATTTCACGCTAAAAATTATGCAAAAAATTCCAGCACTTATTATTACAAGATAAGAGAGAATAATCCAAAGAGCCAAGTCGATAAAGTTTCAAGATTGATTTTCCTAAATAAAACATGTTTTAATGGTCTGTACAGGGTAAATAGTAAAGGCAAATTCAATGTACCTCTTGGTAAATATATAAATCCGAATATAGTAAATAAGGAAAATCTGCTTGCAGTAAGTAAAACGCTGCAATCTAAGGACATCATAATTAAATGCCAGGATTTTGAAGATGCTTTGAAAAGTGCGGGTTCGGATGATTTTGTCTACTTGGACCCTCCATATCAACCAGTAAGTACTACTGCTAGCTTTACTAGCTATACTGATAACAACTTTGATTTCACTGACCAAAAGAGACTCTTTGTTAAGTTCAAATCTCTTGATAAAAGAGGTGTTAAAGTACTCCTATCTAACTCTAAATCTACAGAGATACTTGAACTCTTTAGGGAGTTTAAAGACGGGATAATT
>Ga0335084_10000144_pt1 | contig 51128 bp, 47 predicted proteins | sample Lox_Sample_44_FD_206721 | JGI IMG/M metagenome (GOLD analysis project Ga0335084, IMG submission 206721) | Soil microbial communities from Loxahatchee National Wildlife Refuge, Florida, United States - Lox_Sample_4.4 | ecosystem: Environmental > Terrestrial > Soil > Wetlands | place: USA...
CTTCGAGCCGTTCACCGAGCTCACGTTGATGATGCGCCCCCAGCCGCGCTCGACCATGCCGTCGCACACCGGCTTGGTCATGTTGAACGCGCTGTCGAGATTGGTCTTGATCACCGCGTCCCAGTCGGCCTTGGTCATCTTCTTGAAGGTGGTGTCGCGGGTGATCCCGGCGTTGTTGACCAGGATGTCCACCGGCCCGACCTCCTTCTGGATCCTGGCGATGCAGCCCTGGCAGGACTCGAAGTCGGCCACGTCGACCGGCACCGGGTGGAAGTCGTAGCCTTTCGCCTTCATCTCCGCGTTCCAGCCCGCCGCGTTCTTGTTGCCCGGCGAATGGGTCACGACCACGCGGTAGCCCGCGTCGTGCATCTTGGTGCTGATCGACTCACCCAGGCCGCCCATGCCGCCGGTGATCAGCGCGATCCTCTGAGCCATGACGTCCTCCTTCGGTTGGTGTCGTGCGTTGGTGTCCCGCGCTCCTGCCGTGCCTGCGTGTCGCGCGCCGCGCGATTATGGCACGGGGCCGGGCCCCGCTCCGCCCCGGGCAGGGCTACTCCATGTGCAGCCCGCCGTTGATCGAGATGTTCGCGCCGGTGATGTATCCGGCGTCGTCGGAGGAGAGATAGCTCACCAGCCCGGCGATCTCCTCGGGCCGGGCGAGCCGGCCCATCGGGATCGACGACACGATGCTTTCCAGCACCTCGCTCTTGATGGCGCGCACCATGTCGGTGTCGACATAACCGGGCGAGATCGTGTTCACCGTGACGCCCTTCTTGACCACCTCCTGCGCGAGCGCCTTGGTGAAGCCGTGCATGCCGGCCTTCGCCGCGGAGTAGTTCGTCTGACCGAACTGTCCCTTCAGCGCGTTCACCGACGAGATGTTCACGATCCTGCCCCACCCCCGCTCCATCATCCCTTCGATGACCTGGCGCGTGACGTTGAACACCGAGTTGAGGTTGGTGTTGATGACCGCGTACCAGTCGTTCGGCGACATCCGCTTGAATACGCCGTCGCGCGTGATGCCGGCGTTGTTCACCAGCACGTCGATCGGGCCGACCGTCGAGCGGATCCGGTACATCATGTCCGCGCACGATTCGTAGTCCTCGACGTTGCCCTCCGCGGCGTAGACGTTGGCGCCGCCGCCGCGCATCTTCTCGATCCACTCGTCCTTCTTCTCGTACCCGGGCAGACAGTTCGCGACCACCTTCGTCCCGTTCACCGCGAGCCGCCGGCAGATCGCGGTGCCTATGCCGCCCATGCCCCCGGTCACGAACGCTACACGTTCAGTCATCCAGTCGCTTCCTTCCCCAACATCGGACCCGCCGGGTTTATGTCGGCACCGCGCGCGGGCCCATCCCGCGCGCGGTCCCCGGCCGGTATCCCCTAGCGCTCGACGGCGAGCGCAACGCCCATCCCGCCGCCGATGCACAGACTCGCGAGACCCTTCTTGGCGTCGCGCTTGATCATCTCGTGGATCAGCGTCACGAGAATCCGGCAGCCCGAGGCGCCGATCGGGTGCCCGATCGCGATCGCGCCGCCGTTGACGTTGATCTTCTTCGTGTCCCAGCCCATTTCCTTGTTCACCGCGATCGCCTGCGCGGCGAACGCCTCGTTGATCTCCATGAGATCCGGCGAATCTTTCGTCCAGCCCGCCTTCGACAGCACCAGCTTCGAGGCCGGGACCGGGCCCATGCCCATGATCTTCGGGTCGACGCCGGCCGAGGAGTACGCGACGATGCGCACGAGCGGCTTCAGGCCGAGCTCCTGCGCCTTCTTCGCCGACATCATGATCACCGCCGCCGCGCCGTCGTTGATGCCCGAGGCGTTGCCCGCGGTCACCGTGCCCGCCTTGTCGAACGCCGGCTTCAACCCGGCCAGCTTCTCCGCGGTCGTGCCCGCCTTCGGATACTCGTCCGTGTCGAACACCGTCGCCGGGCCCTTCCGCTGCGCGATCTCGAGCGGGATGATCTCGTCCTTGAAGCGGCCCGCCTTCTGCGCCGCCTCCGCCTTCTGCTGCGAGGCGGCCGCGAACGCATCCTGCTCCTCGCGCGTCACGCCGAACTTCTTCGCCACGTTCTCGGCGGTCACACCCATGTGGTACTGGTTGTAGACGTCCCACAGGCCGTCGAGGATCATCGAGTCGACGAGCTTCGCGTCGCCCATCCGGAAACCGTCGCGCGAGCCCTGCAGGATGTGGGGGGCAAGGCTCATGCTCTCCTGGCCGCCCGCGATCACGATCTCCGCGTCGCCCGCCTTGATGGCCTGGGCGGCGAGATGCGTCGCCTTGAGTCCGGACCCGCACACCTTGTTGATCGTCATCGCCGGGACCATCTCGGGCAAGCCGGCCTTGATCAGCGCCTGACGCGCCGGGTTCTGCCCGGCGCCGCCGGTCAGCACCTGTCCCAGGATCACCTCGGACACCTGATCGGGCTTGATCCCGCTCTTCGCGAGCAGATGCCGGATCACGTGCGCGCCGAGATCGGCGGCGGCGATCTTCGCCAGCGTGCCATTGAAGCTGCCCACCGCGGTACGGCCCGCGGCCACGATCACAACATCGGTCATTCTCGAGACTCCTATGGTTGGGCCGCCGCGCCTTACACGACCCTGAACTTGACGTATCGCCCGGGCGCGTCCTCGATGGGCTGGTACGTTGCATTCCCGGGCTGCGCCGGCGCGGGTACTTCGCCACCGGCGAAGCGCGCGAGCCAGCCATCCCAATCCGGCCACCAGCTCCCGGGATGCTCGGCTGCGTGCGCGAGCCAGTCGTCCGGCAGGCTGGGGAGATTCTCGTTCGTCCAGAAGCTGCGCTTACCGCTCGCCGCCGGGTTCACCACGCCGGCGATGTGCCCGCTCGCACCGAGGACGAAGCGATTGTCGCCGCGCAGCAGCTGCGTCGAGAGGTAGGACGTCTTCCACGGCACGATGTGATCCTCGCGGGTGGCGAGGATGTAGGTCGGCACGCGCACCTTGCCTAGATCGACGCGGACGCCGCACATTTCAAGCTTGCCCGGGACGCGCAGGGCGTTCTCGAGATAAGTGTTGCGCACGTACCAGCAGTACCACGGCCCCGGCAGGTTGGTGCTGTCGGAGTTCCAGTAGAGGATGTCGAACGCGTCCGGCGCCTTCCCCTTGAGGTAGCCGTTCACCACGTACGGCCACACGAGGTCGTTCGACCGCAGCGCGTTGAACACCGTCGCGAGATCGCGACCGGGCTTCACCCCGCCCTTTCCGATCGTCGCCTCGGCGGCCTGCTGGCCCGCCTCGTCGACGAACACACCGATGTCGCCGACCTCGGAGAAGTCGAGCATCGTGGTCAGGAACGTCGTGCTCGCCACGAGTTCCTCGCCGCGCGCGGCGAGCACCGCGAGCGCGGCGCCGAGCATCGTGCCGCCGACGCAGAAGCCGAGCGCGTTCACGCGGTCGGCGCCGGCGATCTCGCGGCCGACCTGCAGCGCCCTGATCAGGCCGTCACGCAGGTAGTCGTCCCAGGTCAGATGCCCGACCTCCGGCGTGACGTTCCGCCACGAGACCATGAAGACGGTGTTGCCGCGCTCGACCGCATAGCGCACGAACGAGTTCTCGGGCGCGAGGTCGAGGATGTAGAACTTGTTGATGCAGGGCGGCACCATCACCAGCGGCGTCGCGCGCACGCGCGGCGTCGACGGTGCGTACTGGATCAGCTGGAAGATCGGATTCTCGAACACCACCTCGCCCGGGGTCACCGCGAGGTTGCGTCCGACTTCGAACGACGCTTCGTCGGTCTGGGACAGGCGGCCCTTTTCGACGTCGCCGATCAGGTTGCGGATGCCGCGCGCAAGCGTCTCGCCCTTTGTCGCCAGCGCGTCCTTCAGCACGTCCGGATTGGTGGCGGCGAAGTTCGCCGGGCTCATCATGTCGACGAACTGGCGCGCGAAGAAGCGCAGGCGATGCTTGGTGCGCCCGTCCACCTCCGCCGCCTCGACCAGGTCGGTGACGAAACGCGCGTTCAGCAGGTAGGTCTGCTTGAGGTAGTCGAAGTACGGGTTGTCGCGCCACTCGGTGCCGGCGAAGCGCCGGTCCGCCCGGTCGGGCGAGACCACCGGCTTGTAGTCCTCGCCGCGCTGGCGCGCGACCGTGGCCGTCCACAGGGCCGCCACCTGGCGCTGGTAGTCGGTCTGGATCTGCGTGACGCGCGTCGAATTCGCGGTCCAGGCGGCGAACTGGCTTGCGGCGTCGCCCTCGGGGCGCGCGGCAAGCAGCTTGAGGAACCCTTCCATCAGGGCCTGGCCGGCCTGGGCGGCTTGGATGTGGGGGGCGGAGGCTGAGGCGGACACGGGCGTTGCGGGGCAACGTCTCCTGGCGGTCGGAGAGTATTGCACCGCACAACACCCCCGTCAAGGCGAGCGCCGGCGCTCACGGACCCCGCCGGTGCGGCCGCGCTCAAGCCCCGCGCGCGAGCCGGCCGACCAGCCAGATGAGCGCGACGCCAAGGCCGATCAGCAGCACCTGCTGCGCCGTCGCACCGAGGGACGGCCGCCGATGCAGGCTCGGGATCAGGTCGGCGACGGCGACGTAGATCATGCTCGCCGCGGCGAGCGCGAGGAGCGCGTTGATCCAGCCCGCGACCGCCTGCAGCGCGAAGTACCCCCCGAGCGCACCCACGACCATCGCCACGCTCGACAGCAGGTTGAGCGCGAAGGCGCGCGTCTTCGAGTAGCCGGAGTGGAGCAGGATCAGGAAATCGCCCACCTCCTGCGGGATCTCGTGCGCGATCACCGCGGTCGCCGTGACCACGCCGAGCGCGGGGCTCTCCAAGAACGCGGCGGCGATCAGCACGCCGTCGACGAAGTTGTGGAAGGCGTCCCCGATCAGGATCATCAGGCCGCTCCGCCCGTGGTCGGACCCGTCGGCGTGATGATCGTGCCCCTCGTACTCGTCGCCGTGGAAGTGCCGCCACAGCACGAGCTTCTCGAGCACGAAGAACGCGAGGATCCCGCCGAGCAGCGTCGCGGAAACGGCCTGCAGGTTCTCGGCGTTGCCGAACGCGTGCGGCAACACCTCCAGAAACGCCGCCCCGAGCAGCGCGCCGATCGCGAAGCTGATCAGCACGCCGACCCACTGCGGGCGCGCCGCAAACGAGACCGCGGCGGCGAGCACGACGGAGGCGAGCGCGCCGAGGATGCTCGCGGCCAGGATGTAGCCGAGGGGTCCCATCAGTCGATCCAGACGAGGCTCGCGAAGCGGCCGGTCGTCGGCTCGCGGCGATACGAGTAGAACCTCGCCGCTTCGGTGTAGGTGCAGTGCCCTCCGCCGTAGACCGCCGCTACGCCGGCCGCAGCGAGCCGCTGGCGCGCGAGCATGAAGAGATCGGCGAGCAACCGGTCGCCGCGGTGCGGTGCAAACGCCGCCGCTGCCGCGGCGTCGCGCCGGACGAAGGCTTCGCGCACCTCCGGGCCGACCTCGTACGCGCGCGGTCCGATCGCCGGCCCGAGCCAGGCGATCACGCTCGCTGCGGGCGCGTTCATGCGCGCGACGGCCGCCTCGATCACTCCGGCGACCAGTCCGCGCCAGCCCGCGTGAGCGACCGCGACCGCGTTCCCCTCCCGATCGGCGAGGAGCACCGGCACGCAGTCGGCGGTCAGCACCGCACAGACGACGTGCCGGGTCCGCGCAACCGCCGCGTCGGCGCGGGCAAGCGCCGGGGCCGATTCAGCTTCGACCACGTCGGTACCGTGGACCTGCTGCAACCACACCGGATCCGCCGGCAGCGCGCCGCGCAGCCGCTCGCGGTTGCGTGCCACCGCCGCCGCATCGTCGCCGACACGCGCCCCGAGATTGAACGACGCGTAGGGGCCGCGACTCACGCCGCCCGCGCGCGTGGTGACCAGCGCGCGCACGGGCTGCGGCGCGGGCCAGTCGGGCACGATCCAGTCGGGGTCTGGCGCCGTCACCGCCGCCGCAGCCGGCCGATGAGCTCGCGCAGGTCGCGCGGCAGCTCCGACCGCCACTCGCAGGGGACGCCGGTCGCGGGATGGACGAGGCCGAGCCGCGCTGCGTGAAGCGCCTGCCGCGGGAACGCGGCGAGCGGTTCGCTGTTGTCCCCGCACGTGGCTGCACGTGTTCCCCGGTGCGGGGCCGCACGCCTGCCATAGGTCGGGTCGCCTACGATCGGATGCCCGATCGATCGCATGTGCACGCGGATCTGATGCGTGCGCCCGGTGTCGAGGTCGACCGCGAGCAGCGTCGAATCGGCGAACCGCTCGACGACGCGATAGCGGGTGCGCGCCGGCTTGCCGCGCGCGCTCACCGCCATCCGCGTGCGCGCGGTCGGATGGCGACCGATCGGCGCATCGATCTCGCCCGCCGCCGCGACCCGCCCATGCACAAGCGCGAGGTACTCGCGCTTCACCGTGCGCCGCGCGAGCTGGCGCACGAGATCGGTCTGCGCTGCCAGCGTCTTCGCGACGACGAGCAGGCCGGTGGTGTCCTTGTCGAGGCGGTGGACGATGCCGGCGCGCGGGATCCCCGCGAGCGCGGGCGCGTGGTGAAGCAGCGCGTTGGCGAGCGTGCCGTCGCGGTTGCCCGCGCCCGGGTGGACGACGATGCCGGCCGCCTTGTCGACGACGATGATTGCGTCGTCCTCGTGCACGATCCGGAGCTCGATCGCCTGCGGTGCGTACGCGTCGCGGGCGGCCGGCAATGACGGGCTGAGGACGACGCGCTCGCCGCCCCAGACCTTGCGCTTCACGTCGGCGCGCGCTGCGTCGATCGTGACGCGACCCGCGCGCACCCACGCCTGGAGCCGGCTGCGGGAATGCTCGGGGAAGAGGCGCGCGAGCGCGCGGTCGAGCCTCAGGCCCGCCAGCTCGGCGGGAATGGACCGCTCGAGCGCCGCGCTATAATTTTCCCTTTGCAGCTCATCGTGACCCGACATGACACGCATCGCGGTTAGTGTAGCGTTAATGTTTGCCCTCCTCCTCTCGGGCTGCACCTGGCTCGAGAACCTGAAGTCGAGCGAGGACGAGACCGCCGGCTGGTCGGCGCAGCGCCTCTACAGCGAGGCGAAGGACGCGATGAACAGCGGCAACTGGGCCACCGCGGTGAAGTACTTCGAGAAGCTCGAGGCGCGGTATCCATTCGGGCGCTACGCGCAGCAGGCGCAGCTCGAGATCGCCTACGCCTACTATCGCGACAACGAGCCCGCCTCGGCGGTCGCCGCGATCGACCGGTTCATCAAGCTCCACCCCAATCATCCGAACGTCGACTACGCCTACTACCTGAAGGGCGTGGTGAACTTCTACGAGGACCAAAGCATCCTCACGCAGTTCGCGGCGCAGGATCCGACCGAGCGCGATCCGCGGTCGGCACGCGATTCCTTCGCGGCGTTCAAGGAGCTCGCGACCCGCTATCCGGACAGCAAGTACACGCCCGACGCGCTCGCCCGGATGAAGTTCCTCGTCAACGCGCTCGCCGCGCACGAGGTGCACGTGGCGCAGTGGTACGTGAAGCGCGGGGCGTACGTCGCGGCCGCGAATCGCGCGGCGTACGCGGTGAAGACCTATCCCGAGGCGCCGGCCACCGAAGAAGCGCTGGGCCTGATGGCCGAGGCATACGGCCGTATGGGCATGGACGACCTGCGCGACGACGCGCTTCGGGTGCTGAAGACCAACTTCCCCAACAGCCCGTGGCTGAAGGGCCCCGTCAATAAGTCGGGGCCCTGGTGGCGGATCTGGGGGAACTAGCCCGCCTGCCCTCGCCCCTCGCCGCGCCGAGGCTGGTCTCCTTTGTGCTCCGAGGCTAACCGAGCCTGATCCCCTCGTCCTCGACGTAGCCGCGGATCACCGTCTCGATGTCGGGATCCGCCGTAAACCCCATCGCGAGCGCCCGCGGCGTGCGAAAGCGCACCGGCCAGGTCCTCACGATCGCCTGGATCCGCTCCTCCGGCTGATACTGCACGCGCGCGGCGACCGCCGCGCCGGCGACGCGCCGCAGCGCCTCGACGCCGTCCTTCACCGTCACCGTGATCCCGGGCAGGTTGACGACCCGGTTCACGCCCCACGCGGACGACTCGAGCTCGTGCGCGTGGACGAACGCCTCGACCACCTTGCGTGGGGACAGCAGCCAGATCCCGGTGGTTTCGGGCACCGGGCACGCCGCCACGACCCGGTTCAGCGGCTCGCGGAAGATGCTGCTCGCGAAGGACGAGGCGGCGAGGTTCGGCGTTCCCGGCCGCACCACGATCGTCGGCAGCCGCAGGCTGCGCCCGTCGATGAATCCCTTGCGCGTGAAGTCGGTGACCAGATACTCGCCGATCACCTTCTGCGCACCATAGGAGGTCTGCGGATTCGGCGTGGTCGAGTCGTCGAGCACCTCCGGGAGGTTCCCGCCGAACGCCGCCACGGAGCTCGCGAAGACGACGCGCGGTGGCCGCTCGAGCTTGCGGCAGCGCTCCAGTACGCGCCGCATGCCGTCGAGGTTGACGCGATAGCCGAGGTCGAAGTCGGCCTCGGCGCCGCCGCTCACTACCGCCGCGAGATGGAACACCGAGGACGTGTCGGCGTCGAGCGCGCGCTCGACCGTCGCCGGATCGGCAACGTCGCCCTTCACGCAGACGAGCCGCGGGTCGGGGTTCGGCGGGAACGCGGCGTCGAAGAGCTTGATCTGGCTGATCGGAGCCTGCTTCCCGTCGGGGCCGGCGAGCGTGCCGCGTTCGAGCAGCCGCCGCGCAATGCGGTATCCGATGAAGCCGCCGCCACCCGAAATGAAGACGTTCATGCCGCGCCCTCCTCAGTGACCCAAGGCGCGGCGATTCTAACCGCTTGCGCGGCGGGCGAAGAACGCCTCCACCTCGGCAAGGTCGCGGGTACGCTTCATTGGCGGCAGGCTGTCGAGCAGCGTCCGGCCGTAGGCCTTCGCGACGACTCGCGGATCGCAGAGCATCAGGACCCCGCGGTCGTGCTCGTCGCGGATCAGGCGGCCGGCGCCCTGCTTGAGCGCGATCGCCGCCTGCGGCAGCTGGAAATCGAAGAACGGGTTGTGCCCGTGGCTGCGCAGGTGGGCGAGCCGCGCCGCGAGCACCGGGTCGTCGGGCGGGGCGAACGGCAGCTTGTCGATCACGACCACCGACAGCGCTTCCCCGCGGACGTCGACCCCCTCCCAGAACGACTGGCTGCCGACAAGCACGGCGTTGCCGAGCCGGCGGAAGCGATCGAGGAGCTCGCTGCGCGAGCCCTCGCCCTGCGCGAGCAGTGGGACCCGGAGGTGCCAATCGCGCAAGCCGGACCGGAGCCGCTCGCGCGCGTGCCGCATCGCCCGCAGGGTCGTGAAGAGCAGGAACGCGCGGCCGCCGCTCGCCGCGAGCACGGGGAGTGCGGCATCGACCACCGCATCGGTGTGCGCCGGCGTGTTCGGCTCCGGGAGCCCGCGCGGCAGGTAGAGCAGCGCGTTCGCCGGATAGTCGAACGGACTCGCCCAGCTCGCGGTGTCGGCCTGCTCCAGCCCGAGCTGACGCTGATAGTGGCCGAAGTCGCCGCCCGCCGCGAGCGTCGCGGAGGTGAGGATCCACGCCCGGGGCGATTCCTCGAGCTGCCGCCGGAACGGCTCGGCCACCGCGAGCGGTGTCGCGTGGAGCGCGAGCGCATGGGTGTAAGCCTCGATCCAGCGCACCAGGTCCTCGCGCGTGCCGTCCGCCCAGCGATCGAGCCGCTCGGCGAGCTCCGTTGCGCGGCGCGAGCAATTCGCGAGGCCCTCGCCACGCTCGGCCACGGCGGCGAGCGCACGGGTGAGCTTCGCGACTGCACCGCGCAACTCGTCCAGCGCCGCCGCGAACTCGGCGTCCTCCGATAGCGCGCTCGCCGGGGCGCGCATCTCCTTCGGCCCGACCGCGATCCGCAGGTCGCGCGCCGCCTTCTCGGTCCTTCGCGCGAGCTCCGGGAGCTCCCGCGCGTCGCGCGCCTCGGCCACCCCTTCGGCGACCGTGTCGCGGCAGAGCTCGATCACCTGGCCGGTCGAGACCGTTTCGCCGAAGAACGCGGTCGCCGTCTCCGGCAGCTGATGCGCTTCGTCGAGGATCACCGTGTTGCACGACGGCAGGAGCTCGGCCATGCCCTCGTCGCGCAGCACGACGTCGGCGAAGAACAGGTGATGGTTGACGACGACGACATCGGCCGCGAGCGCGTCGCGCCGCGCCTTCATCACGAAGCAGCCACTGAAGTGCCGGCACTTGCCGCCGAGGCAGTTGTCGCGCGTCGAAGTCGCGAGCGGCCAAGCCGGCGAATCCTCGGGCACGTCCGCGAGCTCCGCCTTGTCGCCCGAGCGCGTCTGCGCGGCAAAGCGCGCGATGGCCTGCAGGTCGAGCGCGGTCTCGCGGCTGGCGAAGCGGCCGTCCTCGAGGTTGCGCTCGAGGTGATGCGCACAGACATAGTTCGCGCGGCCCTTCAGGAGCGCCACCGTCGCCGGCAGCCCGAGTGCCTTTCGCACCGCCGGCAGGTCGCGGTGGAAGAGCTGGTCCTGGAGCGTCTTGGTGCCGGTCGACACGATGACCTTGCCACCGAAGAGGAGCGCCGGTACGAGGTAGGCCACGGTCTTGCCGGTGCCGGTGCCGGCTTCGGCGAGGAGGACGTGCCGCTCGCGCATCGCGCGCGCGACGCGACGCGCCATCTCGAGCTGCTGCTCGCGGGCGCGGTAATCGGGAATCGCGCGACTGAGCGGCCCGTCGGTCGCGAAGGCTGCGGCGAGCGCGACGTCGGTGTCGGCCGCGGTCACTTGATCTCGTCGACCTTCACCCAGACGGACGAGCTCGACGCACGCGCCCCCGAGCTGCCGTAGAGGATTCCCGACTGCGATCGCGTCGCCGACTGGTCGACGCCGCCGAGCGGAAACCATTCGCCGAGCCGCCCACTCGCCGTGGTCGAGACTTGCTGGAAGTTCGCCGCACCGGCGACCTGTCGGCCCGGGCTCGACGTCTGCTGCGCAATGTCGAGGAAGACGCGGTCCCCGGAGACACGGGGGGTGACGTAGAGGCCGCTGCCCGTGTTCTGGAACCCGGTGGTGCGCTGGACGACCGTGCCGCCCGGCGTCGGGGTGACCACGGTGCTCTGCACCGGCACCGACTGCCCGGTAGCGATGAACGCCGGGCTGCCCTCCAGCGCCTGGACCTGCGTTGCCATGCCGACGTTGCGGGTGCCGCTTGAATCGTAAGCGCCGATCGTCACGCTGGACTCGCGGCGCGGCGCCTCATTGACGCTGACGCGTGCGTCGCCGCTTGCGACCGTCCCCGATACCCCGGCGCCGCGCTGCTCCACGTTCCCGCCCGCGTCCTGCCGGACCGAGATCAGCAGCCGGCGCGGCATCCGGTCGAGTGTGTCGAGTACCTGCCTGAGCTGAGCGATGTTCGCGCGGCTCGCACGGATGACCAGCGTGCTCTGCATGCCGGACACGGCGCCGCCAGGCTCGACGAGCGGCTGCAAGATCGGGATCACCTGCTCGGCCGTGCGGTACCTGAGCGGGATGACCTCGACTTCGTCGGCATGCGCCGCGCCGAGCGCGAGTAGGAGTCCAAGCAGGAGGCGCCTCATGAGTCTCTCCGGTGCAACATGCTCTCCAGCCTAACGCGAGGCGGGGGCAGCGGGTGGACGCTGCCATGTTCCGGCGTGAACGGCGCGGCGCGCGAAGCGGCGCTTTACAGGCGGCGTCCAATCTTCTAGAGTACTTGAGGTATGCGAGTCAACCTAATGTTTTTGACTGTATTTATGATCGCAGCCTTAGCCGGCTGCGCGAGTCGTCCGCCTCGGGTCGACCGTCCGCCTCCGGTCGATCGCTTACCGGGCGCGACGCGTGGGACGAGCGATTCCGAACCCGTCAGCGAAGTCGCGTTCATGGCGCTCGCCCTCGTCGGCAGTCCCTATGCGAACGGCGGCGCGTCACCGGAGGACGGTTTCGACTGCTCCGGACTGGTCGCCTACGTCTATGCGCGCGCCCTGCGGCGCGAGTTGCCCCGCAATACCTTCGACCTGGCGCGGACCGGGGCCGCGGTAGGCGACCCTCAGCCGGGCGACCTGCTCTTCTACAACACCCAGGGACGTCCGTTCTCGCATGTGGGGATCTATCTGGGCGAGTCGCGCTTCGTCCACGCGCCAAGCACCGGCGGGGTGGTCCGCATCGAGGACATGCGGGTCGGCTACTGGACGAAGCGGTTCGATGGCGCGCGGCGCGTCGCCGACTAGTCGCTCCCCACGCATTCCTGTACAGGCTTCTGAAGGCGGCAGCCGCGGGCTTTAGAGATTGATAACTATTCTCATATACAAGTGAGAACGATTCCTGATACGATTTCGGCAGCTCAGCCATCTCGAGATCCAACAAGGAGATGTACATGAATCGCCGTCTGATCGCGGGCATCGCAGCGCTTGCCTGCGCCCTGGCCGCCGCGCCCGCGTTCGCGCAGGACAAGGTCCTGAACCTGTATTCGTCGCGGCACTACCAGACCGACGAGGCCCTGTACGCGAACTTCACGAAGCTCACCGGCATAAAGATCAACCGGATCGAGGCCGGCGAGGACGCGCTGATCGAGCGCATCCGGAACGAAGGCGCGCGCAGCCCGGCCGACGTGCTGATCACGGTCGACGCCGGCCGGCTCTGGCGCGCCGACCAGCTCGGCTTGTTCCAGCCGGTGAAGTCCGCGGTGCTCGAGAGCCGCATCCCCTCGAGCTTCCGCGATCCCGCGGGCGACTGGTTCGGCTTCTCGATGCGCGCACGCGTGATCGCCTATGACAAGACGAAGGTGAAGCCGGGGGAGATCACGACTTACGAGCAGCTCGCCGACCCGCGCTGGAAGGCCAAGATCTGCTCGCGCTCGGGCAGCCACATCTACAACCTGTCGCTGATGGGCGCGCTCATCGACCATCTCGGGGAGGCGAAGGCCGAGGAGTGGGCGAAGGCGGTCAAGTCGAACCTCGCCCGCGAGCCGAGGGGCGGGGACACCGACCAGATCAAGGGCGTGGCGGCGGGTGAATGCGAGCTCGCGCTCGTCAATACCTACTACTGGGCGCGGATCCAGCGCTCGGACAAGGCCGACGAGAAGGTGATCGCCGAACGCGTCGGCGTGGTCATGCCGAATCAGTCCACGTGGGGCACGCATGTGAACATCTCGGGTGCTGGCGTGCTCAAGAACGCGCCCAATCGCGAGGCCGCGGTCCGGTTCCTCGAGTACCTCGCGAGCGACGAAGCGCAGCGCTACTTCGCCGACGGCAACAACGAGTGGCCGACCGTGGCGACGGTGCAGGTCTCGAATCCGGCGCTCGCGACGCTCGGTGAGTTCAAGCACGACCCGCTGAACGTCGCGGTGCTCGGCCGCAACCAGCCTGCCGCGCAGAAGGTGTACGACCGCGTCGCGTGGAAGTAAGGCCGGAACGCTTGGCTACGCGCCGGCCCGCATGAGCCGGCGCGACAGAAAAAGCACCGGCAGCAGCCCGACCGCCACGATCACTAGCGACGGCACTGCGGCCTCCGCGAGCCGCTCGTCCTTCGTGAAATTGTAGGCAGCGACTGCGAGCGTATCGAAGTTGAACGGCCGGAGAGCGAAGGTCGCGGGCAGCTCCTTCACCGTGTCGACGAAGACGAGGAGCGCCGCCGTCGCGAGGCTCGACGCAAGGAGCGGCGCGTGCACGCGCCCGAGGGTCGCCAGCGGTCCCGCGCCGAGGCTGCGCGCCGCGTCCTCCATGCTCGGCGTCACCCGGGCGAGCCCCGCTTCCACCGTCTGCAGCGCCACCGCCAGGAAGCGCACGAGGTACGCGTAGACCAGCGCGACGATCGTGCCGGTGAGGAGGAGACCGACGTCGATACCGAACGCGGTCTGGATCCAGCCGGCCAGGAGATTGTCGAGCCGCCCGAGCGGCACCAGGATGCCGACGGCGATGACCGCGCCCGGGATCGCGTAGCCGAGCGCGGACGCGCGCGTCGCGCGCGCGACGAGCGGCCGCCGGGCGAGCCGCGCCGCGTATGCGAGAAGCACAGCGATCCCGACGGCGATGAGCGCGGTAACGCCGGCGACGGTGACGCTGTTCGCGATCTGCCCGAGCACCCTCGTGTCGAGCGCGGCCTCGGCCGAGGTGGTGGCGACGCGCAGCAGGAGGCCGACCGGAAGGACGAATCCGAAGAGCACCGGCGCAGCGCACGCGATGAACGCGGCCGCCGCGGCAGCACCCCGCAGCCGCTGCGGCGGCTGTGGCGTGCGGAGGGTTGTCGGGTGATAGCGTGCGCCACCGCGGTTCCAGCGCTCGAGCGCGAGCACCAGCACGACGAAGCCGAGGAGACAGGCGGCAAGCTGGCACGCTGCCGCGACGTCGCCCATCCCGAGCCAGGCCTTGAAGATGCCGGTCGTGAACGTCTCGACCGCGAAGTACGACACCACCCCGAAGTCGGCGAGCGTTTCCATCAGCGCGAGCGCCGTACCGGCGGCGATCGCCGGCCGCGCGAGCGGGATCGCGACGCGGAAGAAGCTGCCCCACGCTCCGTAGCCCGCCAGCCGGCCGGCTTCGAGCGCGCTCCGCGACAGCTCGAGGAAGCTCGTTCGGGCGAGCAAGTAGACGTACGGATAGAGCGCGAACGAGAACATCCCCGCAGCGCCGTAGAGCGAGCGGATCTCCGGGAACCAGTACTCGTGCGCCTGCCACCCGGTGAGCGCGCGCAGCTCGGTCTGCACCGGGCCGGTGAACTGCAGCCAGTCGGTGTAGGCATAGGCCATCACGTACGCCGGGATCGCGAGCGGGAGGATGAGCGCCCACTCGAGCACGCGCCGGCCGGGAAAGCGATACGCGGTGACGAGCCAGGCGGCGAGGACGCCGATCGACACTACGCCCCAGGTGACGCCGGCGAGCAGCAGCAGCGTGTTCCCGACGAACGCGGGCAGCACGGTCCGGGCGAGGTGAGCCCAGCTCGACTCGCCGGGGCCGAAGGCGCTCGCGACGACCGCGACGAGCGGCGCAAGTACGAGCGCGGTGATCGCGAGGGCAATCACGCCGAGCGCGCCCAGTGGACGGGCCGGCCGCCGCGGAGCCGCACCGCCGATCGCCGCCGCCTGCCCTGCGCCATCAGTCACCGCGGTCTTCCTCGGCGGAAATTCTAACAAGAATGATTCTTGTTTCCCCGGAAGGCAGGAGCCGTATAATCATCACGATATGAACGCTCAGCCGCCGCTCCTCGAACTGGACGCGCTCCACCAGGCCTACGGTGACCGCGCGGTCGTTCGCGGCCTGTCGCTCCGGCTCGAGCGCGGTGCGATCGGGTGCCTGCTCGGTCCGAGCGGATGCGGCAAGACGACGGTGCTCCGGTGCATCGCGGGGTTCGAGCCGGTGAGCGCAGGCGAGATCCGGCTCAACGGCCGGCTCGTGTCGGGCGCCGACACGATGGTGCCGCCCGAGGCGCGCCGGATCGGCATGGTGTTCCAGGACTACGCGCTCTTCCCGCATCTCTCCGTCGCCGAGAACATCGGCTTCGGCCTGCACGGCGTCGCCCGGTCCGAGCGCGCGCGCCGCGTCGCCGAGCTGGTCGAGGGCGTGGGGCTCGGCGGGCACGGCCACAAGCATCCGCACGAGCTCTCGGGGGGACAGCAGCAGCGGGTTGCGCTCGCCCGCGCCCTCGCGCCGCAGCCGGAGCTCCTGCTCCTCGACGAGCCGTTCTCGAACCTCGACGTGGAGATGCGCGAGCGGCTCGGGCAGGAGGTGCGCGAGATCATCAAGCGCACCCGGACGACTGCGGTGCTGGTGACGCACGACCAGCACGAGGCGTTCGCGATCGCCGACGAGATCGGGATCATGCACGAGGGCCGGATCGTGCAGTGGGACCTTGCCTACAACCTCTATCACCGCCCGGCGAACCGCTTCATCGCCGACTTCGTCGGCCAGGGCGTGTTCCTGCCGGGCAGCGTGCGCAACCCGCACGAGGTCGAGATCGAGCTCGGCCTCCTCAAGGGCGAGATCCCGCATCAGTGCGAGGTCGGCTGCAACGCGTGCGGAAAGGGTTGCCACGTCGAGGTGCTGCTGCGTCCGGACGACGTCGTCCACGACGACGCCGCGCCGCAGAAGGCGGAGGTCCTGCAGAAGGCCTTTCGCGGCGCCGAGATCCTCTACACGCTGAAGCTCGAGAGCGGCCGCAAGGTTCTCGCGCTCGTACCGAGCCACCACAACCACGCGCTCGGCGAGCGGATCGGCATCCGCCTCGACGTCGACCACGTCGTCGCGTTCGCACCGGAGGGTCGCTAGGCGGGGAGCAGTCAGCTTCCGCGCTTCGGCGCGTGCGGCAGCGGGATCTCCACGACAAGCTCGCGGTTCCTGAGCGCCGGCGCGATCGGCGTGTCCGCGGTCGCGTTGCGCATCGTCTCGACCGCCTGCCGCTCGAGCCCCTCGTGGCCGCTCGAGCGCTTGACGGCTACCGCGGCCGGCGCACCGCCGGCACCGATGACGAGGCGCACGTCCACCCTGCCCTCGAGTCCGCCTTCGATCGCCTGCGTCGGATAGCGCTTGAGGGGCCTCGCCGCACCGATGAGCGCGAGCCGGTATTGCGCGAGCGAGCCGGCTTCGCGCGCATCGGCGCCCGGCCGCGGCGCCAGCGTCGGCGTACCGAGCGCGAGGACCGGCTCTGCCGCCGCGGACAGGGTGGAGGTCACCTGCTCGGAAGGGGCAGCCGCGACGGGCGTTGGCGCGGCCGCACCCTGGGGCCTCCGGTTCGGCGCCACCCGCTCGGGCGGCACTTCGGCCCGATAAGCTATCGCGACCGCGGGGGGCTCCGGCGCGGCCGCGACGCGCCCACCGGGTGCGAGCCTGGCATTCAAGGGGGCGGTCGCGGGTCGCGCCGAGTAGGTCCAGAGATCCGGAAGCCCCGCGACCAGGGCGGCCTGCAGGGCGACCGAGGCGGCGAGCGCGGCGAGCAGCGGGCGCGAGGCCGCGCCGTCCGCGACCCCCGCGCGCGCGCAATGCGTCATTCCGGGATCTCGTCGATCGCGGCGAGCCAGGCAGCGGCTTCGCCGTCGCTCGGCGCGCGCCAGTCGCTGCGCGGCGAGAGCGACCCGCCCGACCCGACCTTCGGCGCGTTGGGAATCGCGCTGCGCTTGTACTGCGACAGCTGGAAGAACCGGTGCGCGAAGACGCGCAGCCAGCGCTTGATTTCGGCGAGCGGGTACTCGTTGCGGCCCGCCTGCGGGATGTCGGGCCAGGTGCCGCCCGTGCGGTCGCGCCACGCGTGCCACGCGAGGAACGCGACCTTCTGCGGCAGATAGCCGAAGCGCAGCGTGTAGTACAAATGGAAGTCCTGGAGCTCGTACGGGCCCACGACGCTCTCCGAGGTCTGGCCCGGCTGGCTGCCGTTCGATCCCGGGACGAGCTCCGGGCTGATCTCGGTGTCGAGCACGTCCATCAGCACCCTGCTCGCATCCGCGCCGAGCTGGCCGGTGCGCGCGACGTAGCGGACGAGATACTGGACCAACGTCTTCGGCACGCTCGCGTTGACGTGATAGTGCGACATGTGGTCGCCGACGCCGTAGGTGCTCCAGCCGAGCGCGAGCTCGGAGAGGTCGCTCGTCCCGACCACCGGCGCGCCGCGCAGGTTCGCCAGGCGGAAGAGATGGCTCGTGCGCTCGCCGGCCTGGACGTTCTCGAACGTCACGTCGTAGACCTTCTCGCCGCGGGCGTACGGATGCCCGATGTCCTTCAGCATCTGCAGGCACGCCGGCCGGATGTCGATCTCCTCGGCCGTCGCGCCGACGGCCTTCATCAACCGCCGCGCCTGATCGAGCGTGCGTCGGCTCGTCGCGAAGCCCGGCATCGTGTAGGCAAGGATGTTCGAGCGCGGGAGTCCCATCATGTCCATCGCCCGCGCGCTCACGATCAGCGCCTGCGTCGAATCGAGCCCGCCCGAGATGCCGATCACCACGCGCTCGGCGGCCATCGACTTCAGGCGTTTCACCAGGCCGTGCACCTGGATGTCGTACACCTCCTGGCAGCGCGCATCGCGCGTTGCCGGGTCGGACGGGACGTATGGAAATCGCTCGTAGCGCCGCTCGAGCGCGAGCTCGCGGTCCCCGGGGAGCTCCGCAGCGAAGCGTACGGTACGGAACCGCGACACCTCGTGCGCATGCCGCCGGATCGACTCGCCGAAGCTGTTCTGTCGCATGCGGTCCTGCGCGATCCGGTCGAGGTCGATGTCCGCGGCGACGAGCTGCGAGCCGTAGGCGAAGCGATCCGACTCGGCGAGGAGCGACCCGTTCTCATAGACGAACCCGTGACCGTCCCACGCGAGATCGGTCGTCGATTCGCCGAAGCCCGCCGCGCTGTAGAGGTACGCGGCGAGACAGCGCGCCGACTGGTTCGAGCCGAGCTCGCGCCGGTAGCCGTCCTTGCCGACGATGATGTTCGACGCCGAGAGGTTGAGCAGCACGCTCGCGCCCGCGAGCGCCGCGTACGAGGACGGCGGGATCGGCGTCCACAGGTCCTCGCAGATCTCGGCGTGGAAGGCGAAGAGCGGCTGGCTCTCGAGCTGGAACACGAGCCGCGAGCCGAACGGGACGTCCTTCTCGCCGAGGAGATCGATCGTGGACCGCGACGCCACGTCGCCGGGCGTGAACTGCCGCAGCTCGTAGAACTCGCGATAGTTCGGGAGATAGGTCTTCGGCGTCACGCCGAGGATGCGCCCGCCGTGCACGACCACCGCACAGTTGAAGAGCAGGCTGTCGACGACGAGCGGCACACCGACGACCGCGATGACCGGGATCTCGCGCGACGCGGCGACGACGCGCCCGAGCGCGGCCCGCGCGCCGTCGAGGAGCGCCTGCTGGTGGAAGAGGTCCTCGCACGAGTACGCCGAGAGCCCGAGCTCGGGGAAGAGCGCGAGGATCGCGCGCCGGCGCCCGGCCTCCTCGAGCAGGGCGATGGAACGGTCGGCGTTGAACGCCGGGTCGGCGACCCGCACCTCCGGGATGCAGATCGCCACCCGGGCGAAATTGTGCCGGTAGAGATTGAAGAATGACACGGCGATTCAGGCGGTTAGACCGTCATTCTGCCGCATTCAGCCCCCGTCCGCCCCACGGTGGATGTCATGCGTGGCGACCGCCCGGTCGCCCGCCGGCCGCTCGAGGAAGTCGGGGCGGGCGAGCGAGGCGCGGGCGTCCGCGTACCCCGCGTCCCAGTGGGTGCGCATCGCGAGCGAGCTGAACTCGTAGTCCTTGGCGTGGGTCTCGTATTCCTTCGCGCGGTAGATGAGGTGCACGACGTTCATGACCTTCCGGCACCCCTCCTGCGCTAGGCGCGCGACCTCGGGCTGGATGCGCACCGCGGGCGGCAGCGCGTCGATCGCGTGCTGGATCAGCCGCCGGAGGTTCTGCCGTCGCACGAAGCGGTCGGTGCCCTTGCGCGTGCGGCTCGAGTACTGGATGTCCTTCTGCCGCTCGAGCACCTCCAGGATGTCGCGCGGGACGATACCCCGCGCGCTCCAGAGGTCGACCTGAAAGGCGAGCGTGTCGCGCCGCGGCTCGTCGTCGAGCACGTACTCGAGCGGCGTGTTCGAGACGAGGCCGCCGTCCCAGTACCGCTTGCCGCGCACCGACACCGGCGCGAACGCAGGCGGCAGCGCCCCCGAGGCCATGACGTGCTCGATACCGATCGGACGGTCCTCGGGCACGCCGGTGTCGAAGTACCTGAAGTTCCCGGTCTCGACCTCGACCGCGCCGAACGTCGCGCGCACGCCGCCGAAGTTGAGGTGCTCGAAGTCGACGAGGCGATCGAGCGTCTCGCGGAGCGGCGCAGTGTCGTAGAAGCTCGTCGCCCCCTCGGTTCCCGCGGTGCGCAACCAAGCGGGCGGGATCCGCGGCTCGAAGAATCCGGGCTGGCCGCGGATCATCACCTGCGCGGCCGCGGAGAGCCCCAGGATCCCGCGCAGCGAGAGATCGCCGAACCACGCCTGCGACACGAGCCGGAGGTCCGGCGCCTCGAACGGCAGCGCGCCCTGCGACACGGTCTCCCAGAACTCGCGCAACCGCCCGACCCGCCGCTCCGGCGGATTGCCCGCGATGATCGCCGCGTTGATCGTGCCGATCGAGATGCCGGCGACCCAGGTCGGACGCACGCCCGACTCGTCGAGCGCCTGATACACCCCCGCCTGGTAGGCGCCGAGGGCACCCCCGCCCTGCAGGCACAGCGCTATGCGCTCGTACTTCGCGGCCAGCTCGGCCGGTGTCGCGCTCATTGATCGATGCTAGCACGGGGGTCTTGCCGTAGACTCGTGCGAGCAATGTGGCGACCCCCGCAGCGGATCAAGTGGAAGCCCGCGCCCGGCCGCTGGCCGACGCGCGACGAAGCGGCGCGCTCGCGGCTCTTCAGTCCGATCTCGATCGGTCGCATGTCGCTCGAGACCCGCACCTGGGTGCCGGCGATGGTGCCCTGGCGCGCGACCGAGGACGGCTTCGTCACCGACGAGAACCTCGCCTGGTATGAGCGGTTCGCGCGCGGGCAGCCGGGTGCGATCGTGGTCGAGGCGACCGGCATCCGCGACATTCCCTCGGGTCCGCTGCTGCGGATCGGCGACGACCGCTTCCTCCCGGGCTTGCGCGAGCTCGCCGAGACGGTGCGCCGAGCGAGCGAGGGCCGGACGCGGCTCCTCATCCAGATCATCGATTTTCTCGCGGTCCGACGGCGCCCGGACCCGGAAAAGTTCTTCGCGCGCTTCCTCGAGATCCAGCCGTGGCACCGCGAGCGGCTCGGCGCCGAGGACTGGCCGGAGGTGCAGGTCCGGACGGTGCTCGCCGGGCTCCCCGAGGACGAGCTCGCGCGCGTGCTCGAGACCCGCGAGCTGGAGGCGCTGCGCTTCGGTTACCGCGAGCGCGTGACCGACACGGACCTCGCGCACGTGCGCGAGCTGCCGCGCGTGCTGCCCGAGCTCTTCGCGCGGGCCGCGCGCCGCGCGCGCGAAGCCGGGTTCGACGGCGTCGAGCTGCACTACGCGCACGCGTACACGATGGCGTCGTTCCTCTCGCGGCTCAACGACCGGGCGGACGGCTACGGCGGCACGCGCGAGCACCGGGTGCGGCTGCCGCTCGAAGTCCTCCGCCGCGTGCGCGAGGCGGCGGGCGGCGATTACCCGATCGGCTGCCGCTTTCTCGCCGAGGAGTGCGTGACCGGCGGCAACACGGTCGAGGACACCGCGTTCTTCGGGGTCGAGTTCGCGCGTGCGGGGATGGACTTCCTGTCGCTCTCGCGCGGCGGCAAGTTCGACGACGCGAAGCAGCCGGCGGTCGGCTGGGCCGCGTACCCCTATACCGGTCCGAGCGGCTACGAGTGCATGCCGCAGTACGTGTCGGACGAGCGCGGCCCGTTCGGCCGCAACGTCGATCCGACCGCCGCGATCCGGGAAGCGGTCCGCGCGGCCGGGCTGGCGACGCCGGTGGTCGTCACCGGCGGCATCCACGGGTTCGACCAGGCCGAGGCGCTGCTCGCGGAGGGCAAGGCCGATGTCGTCGGCTTCGCGCGCCAGAGCCTCGCCGACCCCGACTGGTTCAGGAAGGTGCGGCTCGGCCACGGATCCGAGGTGCGCGTCTGCGAGTACACGAACTACTGCGAAGCGCTCGACCAGAAGCACCAGCAGGTCACCTGCCAGCTCTGGGACCGCGAGGCGCTGGACGAGCCGGGGGTGGCCCGGTCGAAGGATGGCAAGCGGCGGCTCGTCCCCCCGGCTTGGAGTCCCGCCCCCGACCGGGTCCCCGGGCCGGGCGCACGGTAGTTCACACCCGTCTCACCGCCCCCTTGGCACGGCGCCCGAGATCGCCGCATAATGAAGGCCTTAGGCAGGAGAAGGGAGAGTCGCCATGAAGAACACGCTGCTTCAGCTCGCCGCCGGTGCGGCGCTCGCGTTGGCGTCGGCGGGGGCGTTGGCGCAGGCGCCCCAGCCCCCCCCGCAGGGCCAGATCCAGGTCACCCAGGGCGAGGTGGTGAAGCTCGACTACCTGCGGTACGAAGGCCGCTACTACGAGATCGCGCGCCTCTACACCTTCCGCGAGCGCAACTGCGGCTCCGACGTCGTCGTCACGTTCGTGCGGCGAATCGACGCCGACGTCTCGTTCGTCAATCAGTGCATCGAGAAGGACACGAGCTGGATCATGGACATCGGCCGGCTCGTCACCACCGGCAGCGACCAGAGACCAGGCGAGCTCTGGTTCCGGGCCGACGCCATCGGCTGGGCGCCGTGGTTCAACGGCACCTACCGGCTGATCGAGCTGGCCGGCGACTTCAGCTACGCGATGCTCGGCGATCCGGACGGCTCGAAGCTGTGGATCCTGTCGCGCACGCGCCAGATGGACGAGCCGACCTACCAGCGTCTCGTCGCCCGCGCGTCCGAGCGCGGATACGACACCTCGAAGCTGATCCGCACGCTGCAGACCGGCCTCTAGCAACGGGCGGCTGCAAACGGACAAGCGCCCCTCGGGGCGCTTGTCCGTTGCGGTCCCGCCGGCTACTCCCGCCGCGGCGGGACAATCCACAGATGGACCGCGCTCGAGCCCACCTCGACCGAGCGCTCAGGCGCCCACTCCCCCATGTCGAACCCGTAGGAGACTACGCGCGCGCCGGGCTTCAGCTCGGCGAGCAGCTTCGGCCGCAGTCGCAGATTCAGCCGGGGCAACAGGTAGAGCGTCACCACGGTGGCATCGCCGATGTCCGCGTCAAACAGGTCCTGGTTGACGAACCGTACGCGGCCCGCCACGCCGGCCGCGCGTGCGTTGCGCTCGCCCTCGGCGATCCGCGCGGGATCGATGTCTATGCCTACGCCGCGCGCGCCGTACCGGCGCGCCGCAGTGATGACGATCCGGCCGTCGCCGGAACCGAGGTCGTAGACGAGGTCGTCCTTCCCCACGGCGGCGAGCTTCAGCATCGCTGACACCGCATCGGCCGGCGTCGGCACGAAGGGAACATCGGGCGACGGCGCCGCCTGCTCGGCGTGCGCCGCGATCGCCAGGAGCAGGCACGTAAATGCGGTCGTTCGCCACGCCGTCACTGCAGCGCGCTTCAGCGTCGAAGCGTCCGGCTGCGGGACTTGGCGCACTAGGCGACGGCGCGCCCGGCTGCGCGCTGCAAACCGCAGCCCTCGAACGCCGCCCGCGTGATCGCACGCTCGGCCTCGGTGAGGCCAAGCAGCGGCCGTCGCACCGCTCCCCCCGTCTGCCCGAGGAGCTCCTGCCAGTACTTCTGGTGCGCCGCCGCCTTGCCGGCGGGCCGCGTCGATCTGAGCGCGTGGCGGACGGGCGCGAGACTGTCGCGCACTTTCCGGGCCTTCTCGACCTCGCCCCGCATTGCGAGCTCGGTGTATTCGCGCATGCGCCGGTCGGACGCCGTCTGGAGCAGGAACGGCGGCGTCGAGCAGAGGTAGACCTGCCAGCCGAGCTCCACGATGTTGTCCAGCCACTCCTCCTCGTTCGAGGTGCTGACGATCAGCCGGTCGCCGGCAAGGCGCGTGAGCCGCGCGTAAGTCTCGCGGGGCACGCTGTACTTGATTGCGACAACGTTGGGGATCTCGGCGAGTCGCAGGCACACTTCCGGCTCGAGCAGGTACCCGCAGTCCGGCGGCTGGTTCCAGAGCACGACGCCGATGTCGACCTGCTCGGCGACGTACCGGTAGTACTCGAAGATCGTGTCGGGCGTGTGCGCGCCGAAGTAGAGGAGCGGGGTGTGCACGACGATGTAGTCGGCGCCGATCGCCTGCGCGTGCCGGGCGAGCTCGACGACCGTATCGAGGCTCTGGTCCGAGCACGAGACCATGACGCCCCCGCGCCCTGCAGCCTCCTCGACGGCCAGTTCGGCGGTGTGCTTGCGCTCGGCCACGGTCATCGACGCAAACTCGCCCTGCTTGCCGTTCACGAACAGGCCCGCAATCCCGAGCTCCCGGTACCAGTGGTGCAGGTTGCGGCGCCAGCCGCTCTCGTCGACGCGAAGATCGGCGGTGAACGGCGTCAGGGTCGCGGCCCAGACGCCCCTCAGGTGCTCGCGGGCGTAGGCCTTCGCCTCGTGCTTGCGACACTTCATGCGCCTCTCCGGTCCGACCGCAGACCGGGATTTTGAGGCAATCAGCGTCCGAGCGCCTGCTTGCGCCGCTCCATGAGCCGCCAGATCATCGGCGTGAAGATGAGCTGCATCGCGAGATCCATGCGGCCGCCGGGGCACACGATCGTGTTCGCGCGCGACATGAACGAGCCCGCCAGCATCGACAGCAGGTAGGGGAAGTCGATGCCGCGCGGGTTCGCGAACCGGATCACGAGCATCGACTCGTCCTGCGTCGGGATGTAGCGCGCGATGAACGGGTTGGAGGTGTCGACGACCGGCACGCGCTGGAAGTTGACGTGGGTCTGCGAGAACTGCGGAACGATGTAGTGCACGTAGTCGGGCATCCGCCGCAGGATCGTGTCGGTCACCGCCTCGGTCGTGTAGCCGCGCGACGCCTGGTCGCGATGGAGCTTCTGGATCCACTCGAGGTTGATCACCGGGACCACGCCGATCAGCAGGTCGGCATGCCGCGCGACGTTCACCTCGCCGGTGACCACCGCCCCGTGCAGGCCTTCGTAAAAGAGACAGTCGGTATCGGCGGGCAGGTCCTCCCACGGCGAGAAGGTGCCGGGCGGCTGGCCGTACGGCGCGGCTTCGGTCCCGTCGTGAAGGTACTTCCGCCGCCGGCCGCCACCGGATTCAGCGTACTCGCAGAAGAGCTGCTCGAGCTCCGCGAAGAGGTTCGCCTCCGGCCCGAAGTGGCTGAAGCGCTGGTTGCCGCGCTCGAGCTCTTCGGCCATCCGCCGCTTCATCTCGGCCCGGTCGTAGCGGTGGAAGCTGTCGCCCTCCACGAACGCCGCCTTCACCTTCTCGCGACGGAAGATCTGCTCGAAGGTGCGCATCACCGAGGTCGTCCCGGCGCCGGAGGACCCGGTGATCGCGATGATCGGGTGTCGTGCGGACATTCCGGGCGGTAGGACTAGGCCGGGGCGCGGAACAGGCCACGCGTGCCGAAAAGCGGCGCGTCGTAGTCGGCCTGGTGGGGCGTCCGATGGTACTCGTCGATCCGGTCCACCTCCTCGCGGGAGCCGAAGATAAAGGCGATACGCTGGTGCAGCGCCGCCGGGCGCACTTCGAGCATGCGCTCCCGCCCGGTGCTTGCCCGGCCGCCGGCCTGCTCGACGATGAAGGACATCGGGTTCGCCTCGTAGAGCAGGCGAAGGCGCCCCGCTTTCGCCGGATCCTTCGTGTCGCGCGGATAGAGGAATACGCCGCCGCGCATCAGGATGCGATGCGTTTCGGCGACGAGCGAGGCGACCCACCGCATGTTGAAGTCCCGGCCGCGCGGCCCGCCGCGGCCGGCGAGGCACTCGTCGACATAGCGCTTCACCGCCGGCTCCCAGAACCGGCTGTTCGACGCGTTGATCGCGAACTCGCTCGTGGCGGGCGGGATCCGGATCGCCGGATGCGTGAGGACGAACTCGCCGAGCTGCGGCTCGAGCGTGAAGCCGTGCACGCCGGTGCCGACGGAGAGAACGAGCATCGTCGCCGGTCCGTAAATCGCATATCCCGCGCACACCTGTTCGGTCCCGGGTTGCAGGAAATCGGCCGGCGCGGCGTCGGCGCCCGGGCTGGGCGCACGCAGGATCGAGAAGATGCTGCCGACCGAGACGTTGACGTCGATGTTCGACGAGCCGTCGAGCGGGTCGAACACCAGCAGATACTTCCCGCGCGGGTAACGGTCCGGGATCGGGTGCGGCGCCGCCATCTCCTCCGACACCAGCCCGGCGACGAGGCCGCCCCACTCGTTCGCGCGCAGAAAGATGTCGTTGGCGAGCACGTCGAGCTTCGCCTGCGCCTCCCCCTGGACATTGGTGGTCCCGGCCGTTCCGAGAACGTCGACGAGCGCCCCGTACGCGACCCGCTTCGCGATCGCCTTGCAGGCGAGCGCGACGTCGAGAATGAGCGCGTTCAGCTCGCCGCTCGCATCCGGGTGTCGTCGCCGCTCCTCGATCAGGAACTGCGTCAGCGTGGTGCGATCGGCGAGCATCGTCAGACGGTGGCGAGCAAAGCCCCGAGCTGCGCGAGCCCGAGCATCGTGGCGCCGCCGATCCGCGCTGCCGCCGCCGCGTCGAGCGGATGCTGCAGGTCCCCGAGCGAGGGGAGAACGAGATCGGCGACGCTGAGGTCCTGCGCCACCGTCCAGCGGGTGGGGACGGCGACGGTGTAGAGGCCCGCCGCCTTGGCCGCGCGCACGCCGAGCGCCGAGTCCTCGATCGCGACGCACCCGTCCGCGGGAAGGCGCAAGGTGCCGAGGGCGAGCCGATAGATGTCGGGCGCAGGCTTCTTGTTCGCCACGACGTCGCCGGTCGCGATAGCGCCGAACCAGGACAGCGCGCCCAGTCCGAGCGCTCTCGTGAGCAGCGTGTTCACGTTGGCCGGCGTCGTGGTCGACGCGATCCCGAGCGGCACGGCTGCCGCTCGCGCCTCGGCGATCAACCGCGCAACCCCCGGCCGGAGCGGGACGTTACCCATCTCCACGAACTCGGCGAAGAGCCGCGTCTTCGTGCTGTGGACGAGCGGCACGAGCCGCCTGAGCGACGCCTTCTCCGCCTCCGGCACCGGCAGCGACTCGAGATACTTCCCGATGCGCTCCTTGCCACCCGTCACCCCCAGCAGGTCGCCATACAGCGACGGACTCCACTCCCAAGCGAGCCCGTGCGCGAGAAAGGCGGCGTTGAACGCCCGCCGGTGCGCCTCCTCGGTGTCGGCGAGCGTCCCATCCACGTCGAAGATCAGCGCGCGCGGCTTCATGCCTTCTCCTTCATCATGCCGAACACCCGGCTCGCGCGGATGTCCCCGGCCTCGATCGTGGCGAGCATTTCGCGCGAGAGCGACCCGCTGCGACCTTCGAACAGGCGGTTCGCCTGCCGCAGCCGCGCGCGGTCGAGCGCGTTGCGGATTGAGCGCGCGTTGGCGAAGTGCGGCTGCGTCCGGCGGAGTGCGATGTACTCCCGGAGCGCCTGCGCCGCCGGGTCGCTCAAGCGGTACTGCATCTGCTCGAGCATCAGGCCGGCGATCGCGAACAGCTCCTCCGGCGTGTAGTCGGGAAAATCGATGTGGTGCGCGACCCGCGAGGCCATGCCCGGGTTCGACGCGAAGAAGCGCTCCATCCGGTCCTTGTACCCGGCGAGTATGACGACCAGGTCGTCGCGCTGGTTCTCCATGACCTGCAGCAGGATCTCGATCGCCTCCTGCCCGTAGTCGCGCTCGTTCTCCGGCCGGAAGAGGTAGTACGCCTCGTCGATGAAGAGCACCCCGCCGATCGCGCGCTTGAGCACTTCCTTCGTCTTCGGCGCGGTGTGGCCGATGTACTGGCCGACGAGATCGTCGCGTGTCACCGCGACGAGGTGGCCCTTGCGCACGTAACCGAGGCGATGGAGGATCGCGGCCATGCGCATCGCGACCGTGGTCTTGCCCGTGCCCGGGTTGCCGGTGAAGCTCATGTGCAGCGGCGGGGAGGCCGCCGCAAGGCCGACGGTGCGGCGCAGCTTCTCGACGAGAAGCAGCGCCGCGATCTCGCGCACGCGGGTCTTGACCGGCGCGAGCCCGACGAGCTCGCGGTCGAGCGCGTCGATCGCCTCGCGGACGTTCGAGTCGCGGTAGAGCTGCTCGAGATCGAGCGGCGGGGCTTCGGCTGCGTTCATACGCGGTAGCGCTCACCCTCGGGCGAGTCGGTCGCGTACGCGCGGGTGGTGTAGCGGATGTTCCGGCCATCGGCCTCCTCGCGGACGAGCCCGAAGCCCGGCTCGTGCCGCGGCCGGTTCACGATGAAGGACAGCCGCAGCGACTCCCAGCCGTGCGTCGCGTCGAACGCGTTCACCTTGACGTAGTGGTCCGGAAAGGTCTTCCTGCAGGCCTCCACCTCCGCCATGACCCCGGCGGCATCCCGCAGGTCGAACATCGGGTTCCCGTGCATCTCCCAGTAGACGTTGCGCGGATGCGCGTCGTCGGTGTGCTCGACCGACACCGCCCAGCCGTTCTGCAGGCAGTACTCGATCTGCGCGCGGATCTGCGCGTCGGTGAGATCGGGCAGGAACGAAAAAGTCCCCTGTGTGAGCCGCATGGGAGTTCTCCTCAGGCCGCCGTCGGCGTCGGCACGAAATCCGGCGTGTCGGTGCTCGCGTAGTTGAAGGTGACCTCGCCCCAGACGTCGAGTGCCGCCTTGAGCGGCGCGCACCCGCGCGCCGCATCGGCGAGGATCTGCGGCCCCTCGTTCCAGATGTCGCGGCCTTCGTTCCGGGCGAGCACCATGGCTTCGAGCGCGACGCGATTCGCGGTGGCGCCGGCCGCGATGCCCATCGGATGGCCGATGGTGCCGCCGCCGAACTGCAGCACCACGTCCTCGCCGAGGTAACCGAGGAGCTGGTGCATCTGGCCGGCGTGGATCCCGCCCGAGGCGACCGGCATCACCTTCGCGAGGCCCGCCCAGTCCTGCTCGAAGAACACGCCGCGCTGCAGGTCCACCGGGTTGTGCGTCTCGCGGAGGACGTTGTAGTAGCCCTGCACCGAGTTCGGGTCGCCTTCCAGCTTGCCGACCACGGTGCCGGCGTGGATGTGATCGACGCCGGCGAGACGCATCCACTTCGCGATCACGCGGAACGAGACGCCGTGCGCTTTCTGCCGCGTGTACGTCGAGTGGCCGGCGCGGTGGAGGTGCAGGATCATGTCGTTGCGGCGCGCCCACTTCGACATCGACTGGATCGCCGTGTACCCGATCACGAGGTCGATCATCACGATCGCGCTCCCGAGCTCTCTTGCGAGCTCGGCGCGCTCGTACATCGCCTCCATCGTGCCGGCGGTGACGTTCAGGTAGTGTCCCTTCACCTCGCCGGTCGCGGCCTGCGCGCGGTTCACCGCCTCCATGCAGTAGAGGAACCGGTCGCGCCAGTGCATGAACGGCTGCGAGTTGATGTTCTCGTCGTCCTTGGTGAAATCGAGCCCGCCCTTGAGCGCTTCGTAGACGACCCGGCCGTAGTTCTTGCCGGAGAGTCCGAGCTTCGGCTTCACCGTCGCCCCGAGGAGCGGCCGCCCGAACTTGTCGAGGCGTTCGCGCTCGACGACGATGCCGGTGGGCGGCCCGTCGAAGGTCTTGACGTAGGCGACCGGGATTCGCATGTCCTCGAGCCGCAGCGCCTTCAGCGGCTTGAAGCCGAACACGTTGCCGATGATCGAGGCAGTGAGGTTCGCGATCGACCCGGGCTCGAAGAGATCGAGGTCGTAGGCGATGTACGCGAAGTACTGCCCGAGCGAGCCGGGCACCGGCTCGACCCTGTAGGCCTTCGCGCGGTACCTGTCGCAAGCGGTCAGCCGGTCGGTCCAGACCACGGTCCAGGTCGCGGTCGACGATTCGCCGGCGACGGCCGCGGCGGCTTCGACCGGATCCACGCCGTCCTGCGGGGTAATGCGGAAGAGCGCGAGGACGTCGGTGTCGCTCGGCACGTAGTCCGGGTCCCAGTAGCCCATCTGGGCGTACCTGAGGACGCCGGCGGCGTAGCGCCGCTTCGCCTCCGTGATCGCACCCACGCCGGGTTCGCCCATCGCCGCCACCCTCCTCTTGCCTCTTCCAGGTGGGTCGAGCTTAGGCCCTTGCTAACATATGGACTAGTCAAATTTTCTTAGGCGAGACATAAGGTATGACTGATGCTTCCCGCTCGCTGCGGAACGTCACGCTGCGCCAGCTGCGCGTGTTCGGCGCGGTGGCGCGGAACCTGAGCTTCACCGGCGCGGCCAAGGAGCTGCACCTCACCCAGCCGGCGGTGTCGATGCAGGTGAAGGGGCTCGAGGAAGCCTGCGGTGCGCCGCTCTTCGACCGCATCGGGCGCGGCGTCCACCTCACCGAGGCGGGGACCGAGCTCGCGGCCTGCGCCGCGACCATCGCCGAGCAGCTGCGGCAGACCGAGGAGCGGCTCGGCGCGTTGCGCGGCCTGAAGAAAGGGCTGCTGCGCCTGGGCGCGGTGAGCACCGCGAAGTACTTCGCGCCGTCGCTGCTCGCCGTCTTCCAGCGCGCGCATCCGGATGTCAGCGTCCGGTTCACCGTAGGCAACCGCGAGGAGATGATCGAGAGCCTCGCCGCCAACGATGCCGACCTGGTGATCATGGGCCGGCCGCCGCGCGAGCTCGACACGGTGGCCGAGGCGTTCGCCACCAACCCGCTCGTGATCGTCGCGGCGCCCGATCACCCGCTTGCCCGGCGCCGGCGCATCCCGCTCAGGCGGCTCGCCGAGGAAACGTTCCTCATCCGCGAGCGGGGCTCCGGGACCCGGGCGGCCATGGAGCGGGTGTTCAGCGACCGCGGCGTCCCCTACCGCACCGGAATGGAGGTGGCGAGCAACGAGACCATCAAGCAGGCGGTGATCGCCGGGATGGGCATCGCGTTCCTGTCCGCCCACACGATGGCGCTCGAGCTGCGGGCGCGCAAGCTCGTCGCACTCGACGTTGCCGGGCTGCCGATCGTCCGCCAGTGGTTCGTGATCCACCTGAAGGCCAAGCGGCTCGCGCCGGTGACGGCCGCGTTCCGCCAGTTCCTGGTCGATCACGGGGCGCGGATCATCGCCGGCGCCACCGAGCGCGGTTAAGCCCGGCGGCAGGGCGGCGGCCGCCGGGAGGATTGAGCGTGCGCCTCGGGGCCGGCTTACTTGACGACCACCTCGACGCGCCGCGCCTTCGGATCTTCGCCGGCGACGTTCGCCTGCTCGACGACCGGCTTCTCGAGGACCACGCGGTTCTCGGCGATGCCCGCGGCCTTCAGCGCACCCTGCACCGCGAGCGCACGGTTCTTCGCGAGTTCGCGATTGTGCGCCGCATCCCCGGTCGCCGAGTGATACCCGGAGATCGTCGCCCTCGCCTTCGGGTTCGCCTTGAGCTTCACGACGAGAATCTCGAGCGTCCGCGGTGCGGCGTCGTGCAGCGCGACCGAGTCGAGCGCAAAGAAGATGATCACCGTCTCCCCGATGAGGACCGGCTCGGGCGTCGGTGCCGCAACGGCGAGCTTGCCGACTGCGGCAAGCACCGGGTAGTCCTTGAGCATGCTCGCGCCGAGGAGCGGCTTGTGCTCGCCCTGGTGGCACGTCGCGCAGTTCAGCTTCGGCGCGTCGCCGAGCGGTCCCGTGCGGCCGTCCGGGAACTTGCCGGCGAGCGGCTCGAGGTAGTTCGCGTTCAGGTCGCGCACCATCCGAATCCCGTGCCACGCGGTCGCGCGCTGCGGGGTGCTCGAGTCCCAGTCGAAGAACGATCGGGTGTTGTGGCAGAAGGTGCAGTTCGCCCCGAGCGACTGCGAGATGTGCACCATCAGGCCGTAGGTCGCCTCGGTGCTCTGGATCGAATTGCCGCGCCCGGCCGGCAGCGCCGCCGCGGACTGCACCCGGATCTCGTCGCCGTTGGCGAGGAAGTGCGAGAAGGGATCGAGCGGAAGTGACGTGAACCCGACCGCTTTTGCCGGCGCGTTCTGGCCCGCGCGATTGCCGGCGAAGGCGCCTCCCTGGGGCGCTTGGGTGTACCAGACGTTCGACGGCACCGGCTGGCCGCGATGGCAGGTGTAGCAGGTCACCCCGGTATCCGCGACATGAGTCTTCCAGTCGGCGTTGACGTGACGGGTCATCTGCAGCATGCGCCGCGCCACGACCTTGGCGGGGGTGTCGGCCGCGAGATCGCTGGGGTTGTGACAGTAGTTGCAGCCTTCCTGCGGCGACACCCAGGCGGTCATCGCCACCATCAGCCGTGTGAACTCGCCGACGCCGAGGTCGTTCAGGACCTGGACGTTCTTGTAGACGCTCGTGGCGGCCGGCCCGCCCGCCGGCACCGCGGGCACCACGTCTGGCAGCTGGTTGAGCGCCGCGCGGGCGGCCTGAGTGCGCGGATTGTCGATCTCCACCATCCCTAGGCCACGGTAGCCCTGCTGCGTCGATTCCATCGGCGGCCGCTCCCAGCCGGCGCGGACGAGCATCGCGATCGTCAGGAAGAGGACCGCGATCAGCGACAGCGAGATCCCGAGCTTCATTTCGCGCCTCCCGTCATCGTGGCCGGGTCGGCCACCGCCGGGAACACCTCCGGGTACGACGGCGCGACGCCGTGCTTGACCGCCCACAGGTACCAGTTGTCGACGACCGTCCCGGTCAGCAGGATGCCGATGCCGCCGGCGAGCGGGCACAGCACCGCGAACCACCACGCCCAGCGGTGCACGGATTCCATCGTGGCATTGAAGCCCATCGTCCAGCGCCAGAAGAGCGCGGCGCGTTCGGCCGCGGTACCGCGGTCGACGACCTGCTCGATTTCGCGCTCGCCGCCAAAGCGGCTCACCGCGAGGATCGTCCCGCCGTGCATCGCGAAGAGGAGCGCCGAGCCGTACAGGAACGCGATCGAGAGCATGTGAAACGGGTTGTAGAAGAGGTTGCCGTAACGGATCGAGAACGCCGCGGTCCAGTCGAGGTGCGGGAAGATCCCGAACGGCACCGCCTCGCTCCAGCTCCCCATCAGGAGCGGCCGGATGAAGCCGAGCACGAGGTAGAGCCAGATCGCCGATGCGAATGCCCAGGCGACGTGCGTGCCCATCCCGAACGCTCGCGCTCGCCGGTACATGCGCAGCCACCAGAGCAGGATCGAGGTCGTCAGGAAGAACCCCGCCATCAGCCACCATCCGCCCTCGTTGAGCGGCGGAATGCTCAGGCCGTACTCGGGCGAGGGCGGCTCGAGCGCGAGCCACGGCAGCTGCCGGACGAACTGGACCGGGTCCCAGTTCACCGAGGCCCACATGTTGAGCCCGATGATCTCGAATGCGATGAACCCGAAGATGAGCGACGCAACGCCGGTCCAGCCAAGATAGATCGGTCCGATCTGCGCGTCGCCGATCTTGCCGAGCCAGTACGAGAACCATGGCGTGCCCTGGCGCACCCAGGTGCCGCCCTCGAGCGGTACGCCCGCATGCGCCGGCGCGCGGACCTGCACCCGAGTGAAGATATTCTGATACTCAGCCATCGTTCTCCCTCCCCTAGCGCCAGATCGGCAGGTCGAGCCACCAGCCCCACCACTCCGGCCAGCCGCGCGTCCAGAACGGCCCGCTCAGCACGATGCACACCGCGCTCCAGAACGCCGCCGAGATCGCGAGGAAGAGCCCGAGCCGGTGGATGCCGAGCGTCCCGATCGAGTAGCCGATCGCGTCGCGGAAGAAGGTGTTCTCGTGCTCCGGCGTCTTCACCGGCTCGCCCTTCTTCGGGTTGGTCGCCGAGAGGATCAGCGACCCGTGCAGCGCGAGCGCGAGCGTCGTGGTGAAGAAGAAGCTCACCGCGATCATGTGCGCGGGGTTGTAGTGGAAGTGCAGGTACTGGTAGCCGACGTTCGATACCCAGTCGAGGTGGCTCATGATCCCGTACGGGAAGCCGTGTCCCCAGGCGCCGAGAAGCAGCGGGCGAAACACGACCAGCGTCACGTACGCGAGGATCGCGAAGCTGAACGCGAACGGGACGTGGTAGCCGATGCCGAGCTTGCGGCAGATCTCCACCTCGCGCAGCGCCCACGACACGAATGCGCCGATCGCGCTGATCGTGATGAGCTGCCAGAGTCCGCCCTCCTTGAGCGGCGCCAGCGCGAGGCCGTAGCTGAGGTCGGGGGGCGCGATGCTGATCTGCCAGAGGTTCCACGTCGGCCCGATCGCCGCGCCGTAAGCGATGAGTGCGGTGCCGAGCACCGCGAAGAAGATCGTCGTGACCCCGAAGAAGCCGCAGTAGAACGGCCCCACCCAGAAGTCGAAGAGATCCCCGCCGATTATCGTACCGCCGCGAACGCGGTACTTCCGTTCAAAGCTCAGCATGGCCATCGTCGGCTCCTTCGCTCGGGCGGCGGGGCTAGCCCCCCCACCCGCAGCACGTTCCTGGCGCGGTCGGGGCCGGGCGGCGAAGCCCGACCCCGTCCGCGTTCATCGCGATAGCGGCTAGTTCGTCGGCGCCTTCGCCTGGACCTGCGCGCCTCCCGCCTGGGCCCGCGGGGCGGGCGGCGCGGCTTCCGACTTCTTCACCGCCGCGCCCTTCCCGCGCGGACCTTCCAGCCAGTTGAACCGGTCGGTCGAGAGCAGGATGAAGTGGATCAGGAGCGCGAGTGCGAACAGGAACGTGAACAGCGCGATCAGCGTGCGGCGCGGATCGAAGAGCAACCAGAGTCGCCACATGTGTTCCGCCTCCCTCAGCTGATGTACGGCAACACGCTGTTCACCGCCGCCTTCACCCCGTCGAGCATCGACCGGTAGCCCTCGGAACCCGGGAGCCACGGACGCCAGTTCCACGCCAGGATGTGGGCGATGATGGCAATCACCGTGAACACGATGAAGCTGGTCACGAAGATGCCGTGAAACTCCCTCGCCTCGTTGTCCGACAGACCCGAAAGCGAGCCACCCTTACCATCTGCCATAGGTGCACCTCCAAATTGGCCTTGCGGCCGTTACCGCGCAGGTCCCGCGCGGCGAGGGATCGTCGCGGCGCTTGACCCGTCGCGGCGAACTTCGGTCCGGCGGCCGCCGGACCGAAACTCGAGTTCGGTTGCGAATGGCGCTCATGCGGCACGCTCCGCGAGCGCGCCTCGGACCCGCATGGCGGTGACGCGCGGCTCACCCGCCGCGCGCGCCTCGCGCTCGGCGCGGTCGCGCAGCCGCTTGGCGGCCGAGATCCGGACCAGCACCGGCTGTGCGTCGACCAGCTCGTCGAGCGCGGCGCGGGCGTCGTCCTCCCACGCGAGCTCGCGGTGGAAGCGCGCCGGCGTCGCGTCGACCTTGTCGAGCTCGGTGCCAAGCGGAAGGATGTGGAACAGGGCGTCGAAGAGCGCGTTGCAGAGCTCCTGCACGACGTAGGTCGCGCCCGCGTAGCCCATGAACGGCGTGCCGGTCGCGCGCCGGATGATGGCGCCGGGAAACGAGGCGGGGATGTAGCTCGCGCGCGCACCGCACTCGGCGAGGTACATGCGCTCGTTGTAGCTGCCGAACATCACGAGTGGCGTCTTTTCCCGCACGAGCTTGCGCACCGCATCGTTGTCCGGCTTCACGCCTGCCTTGCGCGACACGGCGAACGTGCACGGCAGGCCGAGCTCGTCCTCGAGGAAGTGCCGCAGGCCGCGCACGTAGGTCTCGGTGGCGACGACCGCGAAGCTCGCGGTGCCGAAGAAATCCTGCGTGACCGAGCGCCACAGGTCCCAGATCGGCTTGATCGTCGTGTGCTTCTCGCGCTCGATGAACGGCTCCGGGTCCAGGCCGACGAGCTCGCCGAGGCAGCGCAGGAAGAGCGTCGTGCTGTGGAGCCCGATCGGGGCCTGCAGATACGGCCGGTCGAGCGCCTCGGCGAGCATCCGGCCCCACTCGCGGTACATCACGACGTTCACGTCGGCGTCGATGAGCCGCGGCACATCGGCGAGATGGCTCCCGAGCGGGAACACCATGTTCACCTCGGCGCCGATGCCTTCGATGAGCCGGCGCATCTCCGCGAGGTCGGACCAGGTGTTGAAGCACCCGTAGATCGGACCGAGGATGTTGACGCGAGGCCTCACGCCTTCCGCACGGGGCTTCCGCGGCGGGATTTTCCTCAGGCCGTACTCGGTCCACAGCCAGTAGATCGCGCGGTTGGCGCTCTGCCACTGGTCCTCGTCGATCGTGCGCGGCAGGAAGCGCTGGATGTTCGTGCCCTCGGGCGTCACGCCGCCGCCGATCATCTCGGCAATGGAGCCGGTGACGACCACCGCCGGCAGCGCGCGGTCGAGCGTCCCGTGGGCGCGCTTCATTGCGCCCTCGGTGCCTTCGCGGCCGAGCTGTTCCTCGGCGAGCCCGGTGACGACGATCGGGAGCTCGTGCGGCGGCAGCGCGTCGGTGTAGTGCAGCACCGAGGTGACCGGGAGGTTCTCGCAGCCGACCGGCCCGTCGATGACGACCTGGAGCCCCTTGATCGCCGTGAAGACATACACCGCGCCCCAGTAGCCGCCCGCGCGATCGTGGTCGAGGACGAGCATCAGCCGAGCTCCTCGCTCTTCGGCTGTTTCGCGAGCTTCTCGATGCGCTTCAGGTACTGCTCGCGGAACTCGGGACGGGCCCGCGGGACACCCTCCCACACCCCGGCGGTATCGCCGGCACCGACGCCTTCAAAGAACGCGCTCATTGATTCGAAGCGCGCCTTGTTGCCGAGCGCCGCGTTGACCACCGCCCCGAGCGAGCCTGCGCCGGCGGGGCCCATCAGCGGCCGGGCCGAGATCAGGTTGGTGAAGTAAAGCGCCGGGATCGTCGCCTCTTTTGCCGCCTGGACGACCGGCGTCGTGCCGATCGCGAGATCCGGCTCGAACTCGCGCATCGCGGCGAGGTCCTGCTCGAGGGAAGCGCGGTACTGCACGCGGACGCCCTTCGCTTCGAGCCATTCCCGGTCGGGGGCGCTCCACTGCGTTCGCGGGCACGCCGTCCCGACGTAGCGCACATCGGCGCCGCTCTCGATCAGCAGCCGCGCGACCGCGAGCTCCGAGCCTTCGTAGCCGCTCATCGTGATGCGGCCGCGGACCGGCGCGCGCTCGAGCGCGGCCTTGATCGCCGGAAGGATCCGTTGCTTGGCGTCGTCGACCCGATCGCGTCCGACGTTGGCGGCGTTGCCGATCGCCTCCAGCCAGGCCGCGGTGCCTTCGTATCCGACCGGCGCGGAGCCGACGATCGGACGGCCGGCGGCCTCGAACTCGCGGAAGCTCGCGCTGTAGAAGGGGTGGATCGCCGCGACGACGGCGCAGTCGAGCGCCGCGTAGAGCTCGCGCCACTCGCGCGTCGGGACGACCGGGCCGGCGGCAAGGCCGAGCGGCGCGAGCATCATGCCGATCGACACGGGATCGGCGGGGAACATCTCGCCGACCGGCGTGACGGTCGGGGCTTCGCTCCGCCCGGAGCGCGGGGCCTGGACCGGCCCCTGCTCGGCTTCGGTGCGCGCGTACTTGAGCATCGCGCCCGCGAGCACGTCCTTCGCCTCGGCGTGGGTCGGCACGCCGAACCCCGGGACGTCGATGCCGATGATGCGGACGCCATTGATCGCCTTGGGCAGGAGCTGCAGCGGCACGCCGCTCGCGGTCGGCACGCACAGGTTCGTCACGACGATCGCGTCGTAATCCTTCGGATCGGCGAGCTTGCAGACCGCCGCCCGGATGTCTTCGAAGAGCTTGCCGGTAACGAGCGTCTCGGAGTTGAACGGCACGTAGCCCACCGTGCGGCGCGCGCCGTAGAAGTGCGAGGTGAACGTGAGGCCGTAGACGCAGCACGCCGAGCCGCTGAGCACGGTCGCCGTGCGGCGCATCCGCAAGCCGACCCGCAGGGAGCCGAAAGCCGGGCACATCGACTGCGGCTGGTCGTGCGGGCCCCTTGGGTAGTCCGCGGCGTAGCGCTCGAGCGTCTCGCTCTTGCCTGCCGCGCGCGCGGCGGCCTGGAGCTCGGCCTTGCCCGAATGGCAGCCGAGCCCGTCGCCTTTGAGGGCCGCCGGGTTCGAGATCGCGGGGAGCGGATTGGCGGACATCACTGCGGGTCAGGCGGCGTCGTAGACGACCTCCAGGGTCGGCTTCACGACGTCGTGCCTGCCGACCATGTCGAAGGTGGTCGCCGGCTCGAGCACCACGCCGCGGCCGACCACGTCGCCCTTGAACAATCCGAGCAGGCCGTCCTGCGAGAGCGGCTTCGGACGCACCGGCGGCGCGGTCGCGACGTTGCTCGCGAGCGTCTCGAAGAGCGGCGCCCACTGCGTCCCGGGCCGGCCGATGATTTCGTAGTTGGCGCTCTTGCGGCGGATGTCGTCGTGCGCCGGGATCGCCGCGAGCACCGGGATCCCGACCTGTTCGGCGAACGCCTGCGCTTCGCCGGTGCCGTCGTCCTTGTTGATCGCCATGCCGGCGACGCCGACGTTGCCGCCGAGCTTGCGGAAGTACTCGACCGCCGAGCAGACGTTGTTGGCGACGTAGAGCGACTGCAGGTCGTTCGAGCCGACGACGATCACCTTCTGGCACATGTCGCGCGCGATCGGCAGGCCGAAGCCGCCGCAGACGACATCGCCGAGGAAGTCGAGCAGGACGTAGTCGAAGCCCCAGTCGTGGAAGCCGAGCTTCTCGAGCGTCTCGAAGCCGTGGATGATCCCGCGGCCGCCGCAGCCGCGGCCGACCTCGGGTCCGCCGAGCTCCATCGCGAACACGCCGTCGCGCTTGAAGCAGACGTCGCCGATCGCCACCTGCTCGCCGGCGAGCTTCTTCTTCGACGAGGTCTCGATGATCGTCGGGCAGCTCCGCCCGCCGAAGAGGAGCGCGGTGGTGTCGCTCTTCGGGTCGCAGCCGATCAGCAGGACCTTCTTGCCCTGCTGCGCCATCATGTAGGAGAGGTTGGCGAGGGTGAAGCTCTTGCCGATGCCGCCCTTGCCGTAGATCGCGATGATCTGCGTCGTCTTGGTGACCGGCCCGGTCGCGACCGGATCGGGCTCGAGCGCCGCCTCGGCGCGCAGTCGCGCCGTCATGTTGACCGGCACCGCTGCCGCACCACCGCAAGAGGCATTCATGGGCAGGTTCTCCAGTCGAGAATCATCTTCAGGCACGACGGATCGCCGAACGCCGTGCGATACGCGGCGGGCGCCTGGGCCGCCGCCTCCCGGTGAGTGATGAGCCCGTCGAGCGCGAGACGCCCCGACTCGGCGAGCGTTTTCACGGCGGCGAGATCCGGCTCCCGCCACTCGGCCGCGACGCGGATCCGCGCCTCGCGCATGAACGCCGGTGGAAACGCGAACGACACCGGCTCGCTGTAGAAGCCGGCAAGCACGACCTCGCCGCCGGCGCCGAGGCGACCGATCAGAGCGTCAAGGAGCGACGCGTCGCCGCTCGCGTCGTAGATCGCGCGGTAGTCGCGCCGCGGATCCTCGTCCGGGTGAACGACGCGGTAACCCTGCGCCCCTTGCGCGCGCAGGGGGTTGCGTTCCCAGACGACCGGTGGCGCCACGCCCGCAGCCACCGCGAGCCGCGCGAGAAGACGGCCGAGTACGCCGTGGCCGACGACCAGATCGGGCTGGCGCGCCTCGGCGCCGGCGGTCGCGTGGTACGCGGTCGCCGCGAGCGCAAGCAGCACGCCCTGCTCGCCCAGGCGTTCGTCGATCGAGACGACGCGTGCTCCCGGGACGACGACTCTCGACGCCGCGCCACCGAACAGTCCGCGCACCGGGCCGAAGCAGCGCGCGCCCGGAACGAACACGCGATCGCCGAGCCGCGCACCCGCGCGCGGACCGGCTGCGCTCACGCGGCCGACCGATTCGTAGCCGGGGACGAGCGGATAGCCCATGCCGGGGAACGGCGGCATGCGGCCCGACCAGAGGAGACGCTCGGTGCCGGTGCTGATGCCGCTCCATTCGATGTCGACGACGACGTCCTCGTCACCGGGCGGCGTGAGGTCGAGACGGCTCAGGACGAGCCGCTCGGGCTGCTCGAGCACCACTGCCATGGTGTCTAGGGGACGAGCCATTCTGAATGTCAGTCTACGCTGACGTTCTCATATGTCAAGCTTGATTAACGTTACAGCGGCTTCGCCAAGACGAGGCCGGTCTGAAGCGGGTGGCGCGTCGCCACCGATCGGATCTGCCCGAACCCGGTGCGCCGCAGCAAACCGTGGATCTCGTCCGGCGTCCGGGCGCGGCCGCGGCCCATGGCGAGGAGGTAAAAGCCGAAATAGGCGTCCCCGACCGTCTCGGCGCCTGCGGTACCGGACATCGGTTCGGCGACGAGGACGGTGCCCTCTTCCGGCAGCGCGCGACGGACCGCGCGAAGGATGGCGACCGCTCCGGCGTCGTCGTGGTCATGCAGGACCCGGACGAGCGAAATGACGTCCGCGCCGGTCGGCAATGGATCGGCGAAGAAATCCCCGCCAAACGTCGTGGCGTGATCCGCCAATCCGGCCGAAGCGAATCGCGCCCGCGCCCGCTCGGCGACTGCGGGGATGTCGAACAGCATCAGCCGCAGCGCCGGCGCCCGCGCCGCCGCAGCCACGAGAAAGGTCCCGTCACCCCCGCCGACGTCGAGCAGGCACCGATGCCGGCCGAGCGGATAGGCGTCGAGCACCTCGCCGGCAATCAGGGATTGCGACGCCGACATCAAGGTGGTGTACGCGGCGACGCGCTCCGCCGTGAGCGCCGCCGGGGCGGCGCTGCCGGAGTACGGCCAATAGCGCGCGAGCTCGGTGTCGCCCGCCTCCCCGCGCAGCAATGCGACCGGGTCGCGAAGATCCGCGTACAGCAGAGCGTGGTGCTCCACCATTGCGGCGATGCCCGGGTTGCCGACGAGCGCGGCGCCGAGGTCGCCAAGCCCATAGCGATCCGTGCCGCGGCGCGACGCGAGTCGAAGCGATACCGCGGCGTCGAGCAGCCGAGCCGTCGCCTCGGCAGGAAGCCGAAGACGCGGTGCAAGCTCGGCGAGCGTCTGCGGCCCTTCGAACAGGATCTCGCAGAGACGCACCCGGACGCAGGCGGCGAGGATCTGCGAGTAGACGAACCCGGCGCACAGATCGAAGAGCGCGCGGGCGCGGCGCCGGGCGATCGGCTGGGTGAGCGGAAATGCCGCGGCCCAGCGCTGGAAGCGCGGGCTCGCGAGGAGACGGTCGCGCACGGCGAACCAGCGCTCGCGCTGCGCCCCAGCCACGGGACCCATTGGAAGCTCGACGCGGCCTCAGGCCGCGCGGCGGGCAAGCTCCTTCGGCAGGAACCGCCGGGTCTCGGCGAGGATGAGGCCGCACAGTTCTGCCGCGCCGGGACACGCCGGGATCGATTCGATGGCGCCGGCGACCAGGACCTCGAGCCGGCGGATCGAGCCGGCGATCCCGAGTTCGTGGGCCGCGCTCGGGCGCCCGAGCGCAGCGTCCCTACCGACCGGCTTGCCGAGTTCTTTCGGGTCGCCGACCACGTCGCGCAGGTCGTCCGCAACCTGGTAGGCCTCGCCGAGCCGCTCGCCGAGCACGCGCCACGGGCCGGGCTCTGCACCGGCGGCCGCCGCACCCGACATCGTCGCGCCCGCAAAGAGCGCCCCGGTCTTCGCGCGCTGGTAGTTCGCGAGCGGCACGCGCGTTTCGCATTCCCACGCCTGTCCGGCGACGATGCCGGAGGGCACGCCCACCGCACGGCTGACCGTGTGAATCAGTTCGGGCAGACGCTGCGGGACGCCCGCCGCGCCGCGGGCAACCGTTTCGAACGCGAGGACGATCAACGCATCGCCCGCGAGCACGGCAAGCCGCTCCCCGAATGCGGCATGGACCGAGGGCTGGCCGCGCCGGGTCGGCGCGTCGTCGAAGCACGGCAGGTCGTCGTGAACGAGTGAGGCGCAGTGGAGAAGCTCGATCGACGCGGCCACTGCGTCCGCAAGCGACGGGTCGTCGTTTCCGCAGGCCTCGGCCACCGCGAGGCAGAGCCGGGGCCGGATCCGGGCCCCGCCCGGAAACACCGCGTGGCGGATCGCCCGTCCCAGGCCGGGTGGGGAGCCGAGGGCTTCCGCCCGGGTAACCGCCGCTGCCAGCGCCTGCTCGATCCGAGCCGTGACATCCATAGTGACCTCCCGCCGTGTCTGTATCGACTAGATGTCTCGATTAGCTGTCAGTTCTATATGTCATGTAATCTAGACATCTGGTGGCGTCCAGTCAACTGGTTTCTTGGGGCGGGCAGCATGCGGGCCGATCGGATCGTGGTGATCGGGGCGGGTGTCGGGGGTCTCGTGGCAGCCCTCGACCTCGCCGCGCGCGGCCTCGAGGTCCTCGTCATCGAGCGCGCGGCCGGGCCTGGCGGAAAGATGCGCGAGGTCGAGGTCGACGGGGCTCGCCTCGATGCGGGTCCCACCGTCTTCACGATGCGCTGGGTCTTCGAGGAGCTCTTCGGGGATGTCGGGGCATCGCTCGCCGATCACCTGACGCTTCGTCCGGCCAGTGTCCTCGCGCGGCACGCGTGGGGCGAGCGCGAACGGCTCGATCTCTTCGCCGACCTCGATCGCTCGGCCGATGCGATCGGGAGCTTCGCCGGACCGGCGGAGGCGCGCCGCTTCCGTGAGTTCAGCGAGCGCGCTGCCCGCATCTACCGCACGCTCGAGCGGCCGTTCATCCGCGCGGCGCGGCCGACCCCGCAGTCGCTCGTCTTCGGGGCGGGATTGAGAGGCCTCGGCGACCTCTGGCGGATCTCGCCGTTCGACACCCTATGGCGTGCGCTCGGCCAGCACTTTCACGACCCGCGATTGCGGCAGCTGTTCGGTCGGTACGCGACCTACTGCGGCTCCTCGCCGTTCGTTGCGCCGGCAACCCTGATGCTGGTGGCACACGTCGAGCAGGACGGGGTGTGGCTCGTCGACGGTGGCATGCATCGCGTCGCGATTGCGCTCGCAGGACTCGCCGGGGTCCGCGGCGCGAGGTTCCGCTACGGCGCCGAGGCGGCGGAGATCGAGGTGAGCGGCGGCCAGGCTGCGGCCGTCCGGCTCGCGACGGGGGAGCGGATCGACGCGCGTGCGGTGATCGTCAATGCTGACGCGGCGGCGGTGGCGAGCGGGCTCCTCGGGCGGGCGGCCGCGCGTGGGGTTGCGTCGATCGCGACGGCGGCCCGTTCGCTCTCCGCAATGACGTGGGCACTCGTCGCGGAGACCGAAGGATTCCCGCTCGCGCGGCACACCGTCTTCTTCTCCGGCGATTACGCCGCCGAGTTCGAAGACATTCTCCGGCGGGGACGGCTGCCCGCGGCCCCGACCGTGTACGTCTGCGCGCAGGATCGCGACGACCGCGGTGCCGGCGCGCACGGCGCGGAGCGGCTGCTGTGTCTCGTAAACGCGCCGGCGACCGGCGACGCTCACCCCTTTGACGAATCGGAGATCCGCACATGCGAGGAACGGACGTTCGCCCTGCTGGCGCGCTGCGGGCTGCGGCTCCGGCGGATGCCGGGCCGCTCGGTGTTGACGACGCCGGCCGACTTCGATCGGCTCTTCCCGGGGACGGGCGGCGCATTGTACGGGCAGGCGTCGCACGGCTGGACGGCGTCGTTCACCCGGCCGGGCGCGCGAACGCGGATCCCGGGGCTGTATCTCGCGGGCGGGAGCACGCATCCGGGACCGGGCGTGCCGATGGCGGCGCTCTCGGGGCGGGCGGCGGCGTCGAGCCTCGCCGCGGACCTCGCTTCGATCAGCCGGTCGCGAACAGCGGCTATGCATGGTGGTACGTCGACGCACTGAGCGACGACGGCCGCCATGCGCTCACGCTCATTGCCTTCGTCGGCAGCGTCTTCTCGCCGTACTACGCGGCGGCGCGCAGGTACGGCGTTGCGAACCCGCTCGATCACTGCGCACTCAACGTCGCGCTTTACGGCGCCGGCAGGAGGCGCTGGGCGCTCACCGAGCGACACCACGCGAGCGTGCAGCGGACGGAATCGGCGCTCGAGATCGGCCCGAGCGTTCTTCGCTGGGAAGGCGATGCGCTGGAGGTCCACATCGACGAGGTGACTGCGCCCGTCCGGTCGAGGATCCATGGGGTGGTGCGCGTGCGCCCCGCGGCGTTGCCCGAGGGCGCGTTCGCGCTCGACGCGGCGGGCCGTCACCGCTGGACCCCGATTGCGCCGTGCGCACGGGTCGAGGTCGCCCTCGATCGCCCCCCGCTGCACTGGAGCGGCGACGGCTATCTCGACTCGAACGCCGGCGACGAGCCGCTCGAAGACGCGTTCACGAGCTGGACCTGGTCGCGCGCCGCCGATCACAGCGGAACGACGGTGCTCTACGACGTCGTCCGGCGCAGGGGCGAACGGAGCTCACTCGCGCTCACTTTCGATCGCGGCGGCAAGGTGCGCCAGCTCGACGCACCGCCGGTCGCGAGCCTGCCCCCGACGCGATGGCGGGTGCTGCGCGAAACGCGCACCGACGTCGGCAGTCAGGCGATCGTCCTGAAGACGCTGGAGGACACGCCGTTCTACGCGCGCTCGGTTGTCGAGGCGCGTCTGCTGGGCAAGTCGGTGACCACCATGCACGAGAGCTTGTCGCTCGAGCGCTTCCGTGCGCGATGGGTGCAGCTGCTGCTGCCTTTCAGGGCGCCGCGCGCGCGGCGCTGACTTACACGCGGTCTCCCTCGTGATCGCGCGTGCGCTCGGCATCCGGAGCGCGGCGCTGATCCCGGCGGAGCGAGAGAAACTCCCAGAGTCCGCGCGCGAGCGCGAGCCCGAGCACCCAGACCAGCGCGACGCGGGCGCCCGCGGCCGACTCCACGCGGCGAATCCTAGGCGGCCATCTCCGGCACGCGGTCGTTGTCGGGACTGCGGAGGTGAGCGACGGACTGCGCCGGCGAATCCGCCGCCGGATCCACCGGCACGCCGCCCGGGACCGCGCGGGACTTGGTCCTCACGACCACCCAGCTCGCGTAGGCCGCGAGCAGGAAGAGGAACCCGGCCAGGTCGAAGAGCGACAGCCACCGGTCTGCTTCGAGCACGACGTAGACGTAGATCGTCTTCAGCGCGAGGTAAGCGAGCGCGAACACGATGATCGGCCGCATGATCTCCCTGAGCATCGAGGGCTGCGGGTTCCCGGACGCTTCGCCCTCGGCCGGCGCCGCACTGCTGCGCCACGCCGCAATCACGCGGGCCCGGTGTGCGAACGCCGAGTACGCGAGCCACGCCCCGAACACGAAGAGCGCGAGCCCCGTCGCGTTTCTCATCTTCAGCCTCCAGTTCGGAGCGCACGCTGGCGCCGCTCCAGCCGCTCGAAGAGGTCGATGACCCAGAGGATGCGGTCGTAGAGGTTCCACCACGCGATCGCCTGCGGTCCTGACGCACGCGCGGGCGCCGCAGCGACCGCCTCGATCAGGAACCGGGTCTCGGGCAAGGGCGGAAGACTGGCGCACTGCACCGCGCCGGCGCTCGCCGCGAGCGCGCGCACGAGCAGCCGCGCCTTCCGGGCACCCGGCACGACCGCGCGCCGCGCCACCGAGTCGAACCCGCGCCGCTCGACCTCGCGGCCGATCTCGGCGTAGAGGACGCGCGCCGCGTTGATCCCCGGTCGGCAGGCGACGGGCAGCCGCGCCACGCCCGCGCCCGCGCGGTCGTACAGCTCGTCGGCAACGCCGAGGAGCCGTTGCACGACCTGACCCAGGGCATCGGAAAAGGCCGGCTCCGCCAGCCACGCGTCCGGATCGATGTCCGCCGCGCGCAACCACGCGAGCGGCAAGTAGAGCCGGCCGGCGCGCGCATCCTCGCCGACGTCGCGCGCGATGTTCGAGAGCTGCATCGCCACGCCGAGATCGCACGCGCGGGCGACCTGCTCGGGCGAGCGTGCGCCCATCACGAGCACCATCATCGCGCCGACCGTCCCGGCGACGCGGGCGGAGTAGGCGTTCAGGTCCCCGAGCGTTTCGTATCGGCGGCCGGTGGCGTCCCACTCGAAGCCCTCGAGCAGCGCCTCGGGCAGCGCGCGCGGGATCTCGAAGCGTGCGACGACGTCGGCGAACGCGCGGTCGGCGGCGATCGGAAGCGGCCGGCCCTCGTAGACGCGCTCCAGACGCTCGCGTAGCCGCCCGACGGCGGCCACCGCGCCCTCCTCGATGTCGACCGCATCGTCGGCAAGCCGGCAGAAAGCATAGAGCGCCGACGCGGGCGCGCGCACGCGGCGCGGCAGCAGGAACGACGCGGCAAAGAAAGTGCGCGATCCCCCGCGCAGCAGGACGCGACAGGCCGCGAGATCGGCGCGGTCAGGCGAGCGCGGCTGCATCCGGAACCACTGCGTCGAGAATGCGCGCCGAGGAGAGGACCCCGGGCAACCCGGCCCCCGGATGCGTGCCGGCGCCGACGAGATACAGGCGCTCGACATCCTCGCTGCGGTTGTGCGGCCGGAACCAGGCGCTCTGGGTGAGAACCGGCTCCAGACCGAACGCCGCACCCTGGTACGAGTGCAGCCGCTCCTGGAAGTCGAGGGGCGTCATGAGACGGGAGGTCACCACATGCCGTTCGAGATCGGGCAGCACGGTCGCGCTCAGGTATCGGGCGAGTGAGCGCCGATAGGGATTCGCCCGTTCGTGCCAGTCGGTCCCGCTGCCGAGGTGCGGTACCGGCGAGAGCACATAGAACGCGTCGCAGCCGGCGGGCGCGAGAGACGGGTCCGTGGCGGTCGGCCGGTGCAAGTACAGGCTGAAGTCCGACGCGAGCACCTTCCGCTCGAAGATGTCCTCGAGCAGTGCCCGATAGCGCGGTCCGAGCAGGATCGTGTGGTGCGGCACCTCGGGGTAGCGGCGCGCGGTGCCGAAGTACCAGACGAAGAGGCTCATCGAGTAGCGCGACTGCTCGATCCGCCGGTCGGTCCAGCGGCGGCGGGCTTCTGGCGGTAGCAGGTAGCGGTACGTCCACGCCGAGTCGGCGTTCGACACAACGATCTCCGCGGCGATCGACTCGCCCGCGGCGAGCCGCACGCCGGTCGCCCTCCCCTTCTGCACGGTGATCGCGGCGACCTCTGCGTTACACCTCACCACCCCGCCCTGGCCTTCGATCAGCCGAACGAGCCCCTCGACGAGGCGTCCGGTCCCGCCCATCGCGAAGTGCACGCCCCACTGCCGCTCGAGGTACGCGATGAGGCTGTAGACCGATGTCGTCGCGAACGGGTTGCCGCCGACGAGCAGCGGATGAAAGCTCAGCACGACGCGCAGCCGCGGATCCCTGACGTACTTCGAGACGAGGCCGTAGACGGTCCGGTAGCTCTCGAGCCTGAGCAGATCCGGAAGCACCTTCGCCATGTCGGTCCAGGAGCTGAACGGGACGTGGCCGAGCTGCTCGAACCCGACGCGGAAGATCGACTCGCTCGCCGCCATGAAGCGCTCGTAGCCGCCGACGTCCTCCGGCGCGAAGCGGGCGACCTCGGCACGCATGGCCTCCGGGTCGCCGGTGTAGTCGAACGCCGCGCCGTCGTGAAACCGGATGCGGTAGAAGGGCGAGACCGGCCGCAGTTCGACGTCGTCGGCGAGCGAGCGCCCGCAGAGGCGCCACAGGTCCTCGAAGAGGAACGGCGCGGTGACGATGGTCGGCCCGGCGTCGAACGTGAAGCCGTCCTGCCGGTAGACGTAGGCGCGGCCGCCGGGTGCGTCGAGTTTCTCCAGCACGGTGACCGCGTAGCCGCGCGCGCCCAGCCGGACCGCTGCGGCGAGTCCGCCGAAGCCGCTGCCGATCACGACCGCGTGCGGCCGGCGCGCGGCGCGCGTGCGCGAGGGCGGAGCTTGGTTCGCGACTGTCAACACATCTGTACGATGAGTGTCAATAATCGCGTACAGCCTAACAGCCCCGCATGCGGAAGTCAGCCCCTTCGTTTTCCCGCGGGCGCTCGGTTCACGGAGTATCGGTTGTTAACCATCAGATTCAGCACGGGTATCCACATCACCCGGTACGTCGGTTTCGTCCTGACTCAGCCGTCGTCGCCTGGACCGCGCCTGACAGCGTCGCCGCACTGGCCTGCGGGAGCGGCAAATAGGTGGCATTCATCTCAGCGGCGAGCCGACGGGCGAGCGCCTGGGGTTGCGGGGAGGTGTCGATGAGAAGCGCGGTGAGCCCGCCACCCCGCAGGAAACGGGCCGCCGCGAGCGCGTCCTCCTCGGCCTGCGGGCGCCCGCCGCTGCCGTCGCGGCCGACATTCGCGCGGCCGTCGGTGAGGAAAACCACGACGGGCGTTCCGCCGCGCCGCCGGACCGCGTCCGCAAGCACCGCCGCGGCATCGATCCCGCTGGCGAGCGGCGTTCCGCCGCCACCCGGAAGACTCGCGAGGCTGCGCTTCGCACGCACGAGCGAGCGCGTCGGCGGCAGCAGGATCTCCGCGCCTCGGCCACGGAAGGCGAGGAGCGCCACGCGGTCCCGGCGCACGTAGCAGTCGGTGAGCAGCAGTTCGACTGCGCCCTTCGCTTCCGCGAGTCGGTGGAGGGCGGCCGAGCCAGACGCGTCGACAACGAAGATCGCGGTGGTCTCGCTCCGCTGCCTGTAGCGCGTGATCCGGAAATCGTCGCGTCGCACTTCGATTCGTCGCGCCTCGCGGCGTCGCAGTCGCTGCCATGGGGCGGCCGCGCGTAGCGTTTCGATTACATCAAGGCGCGCGCCCGCCCGCGGCTCACCGGGGTGCGCGCCAACTGGCCGCCCGCGGAGCCTGGACTGATAGAGCGCGCCGGCCCGGCCCGACGAGTGCGAGCGGCGCAGGCGACCGGGCTGGAGCGATGCGAGCAGACCTGCCGGAATGGCCGCTTGCGCCGCCTCGAGCACCTGGTCCTCGAGGGGGCGATCCGCCTCGACCGGGGAATCGTCGGTCGCGTCGCCGGCGTCCGGCGCTTCGGCTTCGTCCGCAGCCGGCTCCTCGGGCGGGGGCAACCGCGTCGCACGTGGCGCGAGCACGAGGCGAGCGGCGAGCGCCGCGTCGGTTCCGGAGACCTCGGCGCGGCCGTCGACTGCTGCTGCTGCACGCGCCACGCGCAGGGCAAAGAGCGGCGCGCGGAGCGACGCGATACCGAGGGCGCTCGCGGCCCCGCAGAGCGCCTCGACCATCGCATCGTCGGTACGGACCAGCGGCAGCCGCGCGCGCGCCACGGCGAGTTCGTCGGCGGAGGGCACACAGTCAACCGCGTCGGCGAACGCGATCCCGGCGAGATCGACGCGAAACGCGAGGCGGTCGATCAGGGCCGCCGGCGGGACCTCCTCCTCGGTCGCCCCTTCGTCGAGCGCGACGACGCCGAACCGGGCGGGGATCCGCAGCGCGAGGCCGTCGCGCTCGAGCACCGCTTCGCCTGCATCCAGCGCGGCGGCGATCCGCGCGGCAGTGGCCGGGCCGATCCGCTCTGCCATCGCAAGCACGATCACCCCGCCGTCGGCTTCGGCGAGCAGGCCGCGTTCCGCCACCGGTCGTCCGGCCTTGAGGGTCGCCGCGAGGTCGAGCCCGCCGAGCAGGCGGCCGTCCGGCACGTGCAGCGGTACTCGACGCACCGGAGCGGACCTCGGCAGTCCATCACGCAGGACGGCGAGCCAGCGGTCACGGACGGGTCCGGGCAGCGCCCTGACGGCGACACCACCAGTACCCGCTGGGTCGACCGCGAATAGCGAGGCCGCGAGCGCCGCGTCGCTCCAGGCCGCGCTCCCGGTGTTCACGCGCCGAACAGTTCCGCGACGGCGCGCTCGACGCGGGTCGTGGAGCCCGCCTCGTCGAGCGGATTGCGCCGGAGCCGGTGTCGCAACGCCGCCGGCGCGACGCGGCGAAGATGCGCATCGTCGACCGTGGCATCGCCTTCCAGCGCCGCCACCGCCCGCGCCGCGCGAACGAGCGTCAGCTCCCCGCGCAGCCCGTCGGTACCGAGCGCCACGCAGAGCTGCGCGGCGCGCTCGAGCGCCGCGTCGGGAACGCGCACGCCATCGAGCCGTGAACGGCCCGACACGATCCGGCGCCGGACCTTCTCCTCCTCCTTCTTCCACTTCGCGGCGAAGGCCGCGGGGTCGCGCTCGAAGTCGTCGCGCCGCCGCACTACAGCCATCCGCGCCGGTACGTCTTCCGGCGTCCGCACCTCGACCGACAGGCCGAACCGGTCGAGGAGCTGCGGCCGCAGTTCTCCTTCCTCGGGATTACCGCTCCCCACGAGCACGAAGCGCGCGGGATGACGGACGCTCAGGCCCTCGCGCTCGACGACGTTCTCGCCGGAGGCGGCGACGTCGAGCAGCAGATCGACGAGATGGTCCTCCAGGAGGTTCACCTCGTCGATGTAGAGGAAGCCGCGGTGCGCGCGGGCGAGCAATCCCGCCTCGAAGGCCTTCTCGCCATGCGCGAGCGCGCGCTCGAGGTCGAGCGCGCCGACGATTCGGTCCTCGGTCGCGCCGAGAGGCAGGTCGACGACCGGCACCCGAACGAGCCGGGTTTTTGCGGCGCTGCGCCTCGCGCGCGCCTGGCAGCCGTCCTCGCACGCTCCGGCATCGGCAGCCGGATCGCAATTGAAGCGGCAGGAAGCGAATGTCCGCATCAGCGGCAGCAGCGCGGCAAGCGCTCGGACCGCGGTCGATTTCCCGGTGCCGCGATCTCCGAACACGAGCACGCCGCCGATCGCCGGGTCGATCGCGGAGGCAAGCAGCGCGAGCTTCATGTCGTCCTGACCGACGATTGCCGAGAAGGGGAACAGGGCCGCCATGCCTGTATCTCCGGGGGCGCTGAGCGGGCCTATTGCTTCGGTGTGAACGCCGAGCACCAGCCCGAGGCATGCACGGACTTGCCGGGAAAGATCGCACACGGCCCCCACTCGTCGCTGGAGGCGCCCTGGAACAGGCTGCACTTACTGCACTGCTGACCAGGTTGGTGCTTCGGATACTTGCTCGTCGGGACCTTGCGGGTATCGCTCGAATACCCAAGCGCCTGCGCAGTGGCATCCGACTCGGTCACGTGCGGGAGGTCGGCAGCACGGCCCCGCCGCGGGAGCCCCAGCGAGGCCATCGTGAAGGCACCGGCAACAACCTGGAGGAAGTGCCGACGATGAGGGTTGCTCGACCTGGCTGACGACATGTCGCAATGCTCCTTGGTGTCTGGAAATATCCGAGGCGTGGGTCCATCCTTCCCCGATGCCCGCCGCCATCGTAAACATTAGTTTACGACATGTTTGGATTACGGCAAGTCCGGTTCTTGTGAATACAAGCGCCCAAGCGAAAGTGGCCTTCGCCGTCAAGATGAAGTAGCGCGCCTGCACCCCATGGAGATCCGCAGACGAGTCTCCCGACTTCTCGTGATTCCCTGGCAAAGCGAGATCCGATTCGATGTGACCGCGCACGCGATCCTTGATCTCATGGATGCCTGCCCTGCCCCTGAGCGTGCGCCGCGATCGCGACGAAGGGCGGCGGGGCCGCGGCGGCGAGGCACGCTATCATCGGCCCGGTCATGCGACGGAGCAGCGCTCTTGCAACCCGGACTCGCCGAACGCCTGCGGATCGCGACCGCGACGATACACGCCGACGCGGAGTGCGCCGGGATCATGCGCGAGCTCGTGCGCGGCCGCCTCGGCCGCCGTGCTTACTGCAGCCTGCTGCGGAATCTCTACGAGATCTACGCGACGCTTGAGGCCGCGCTCGACCGGCATACTGCGCA
>Ga0335084_10000145_pt1 | contig 50987 bp, 47 predicted proteins | sample Lox_Sample_44_FD_206721 | JGI IMG/M metagenome (GOLD analysis project Ga0335084, IMG submission 206721) | Soil microbial communities from Loxahatchee National Wildlife Refuge, Florida, United States - Lox_Sample_4.4 | ecosystem: Environmental > Terrestrial > Soil > Wetlands | place: USA...
CGCAATCGGAGGAATACCGGTGCGCGCAATGCGCCGTCGTCGGTCCAGCCCTGGAACTTGACCTCGGCGACGAGCTCCGGTCTGACCCAGGTCGTCGGGCTGTGCAGCTCGGGCTTCGAGGAGAAAGGGCTGATTCTGGTCTTCAGCGGTTCCAGCTTCGCCCTCAGCGCCGGCAGGGTCAGGTCGTCGATCCCCGAGCCGACATGCGACGCAAACGCGAGCTTGTCGCCCTTCCACGTTCCAACCAGCACCGAACCCAGCGGCGCGCGCGAGCCCTTGCCCTGCGTGTACCCGCCGATCACGAACTCGCCGCTCTTGATCGACTTGACCTTCAGCCACGCACCGCTGCGCTTGCCCGCCTCATAACGGCTTGACTTGCGCTTGCCCATCACGCCCTCGAACCCGGCATCGGCCGCGGCGGCCTGCAACGCAACACCATCGTCGACCGCATGCACCAGTTGCACTCGCGGTGACGGGAGCAGGCACTGTGCCAGGTAGCGCCGCCGGTCGGCGTAAGGCGAGGCGCGCAGATTCACGCCGGCGAAGTGGAGCAGGTCGAAGCAGTAGTACACCGCGCGCTCGTTGGCCGCGCTGCGGTTCTGCATCGCGCCGAACGATGGCCGACCCTCGGCATCGAACGCGACGACCTCGCCGTCGAGGATCATCGCGTCGACCGACTGCTGCTCCAGCTCGGCGCAGAGCTTCGGGAAGTCGGCGGCGAGCTCTAGCCCGCCGCGCCGTGAACGGAGCCTGACGCTGCCGCGCTCGATCATCGCCAGCACGCGATAGCCATCGAGCTTGGGCTCCCACATCCAGTCGGCGTGGTTGAACGCAGCGTCGACCGACTCGGCGTGCATCGGCGAAAGCGTCTTCGGCAGCGCCTCGGCCGGACCGTGCGGCACCAGGCGCTCGGCGGCGATCTGATGCGCGGGAACGGTCTTCAGGTCCTCGACGGCCACACCTGACAGCACCGACCGGTTCTGCTCACAGACATCGGCCGCCGTGGCGAAGCGATCCTTGTGCTTGATCAGCAGCCAGCTCTTCTGGTCCGACGTGCGCACCAGGGCGAACGACCCCTTCAGCTTCTCGCCGCGCAGCGTGATGCTGAGCTTGCCCTTCTCGACGCCCTCGCGCACGCGCCGCTCGGCTTCGGCGCGGTCGTGGTACCAGGGCGTCTTGTCCTCATCGGGCGTGTAGACGCCGCAGTCCCAGACGATCACCTCGCCGGCGCCGTACTGTTTCGGCGGGATCACGCCCTCAAACGACGCGTAGTCGAATGGATGGTCCTCGGTCGGCACCGCGAGCCGCTTCTGTGCCGGATCGAGCGAAGGCCCGTTCGGAACCGCCCAGGACTTCAGGACACCGTCGCACTCGAGGCGGAAGTCGTAGTGCAGACGGCGCGCTGCGTGCTGCTGGACGACGAACAGCAGCGGCCCGGCGCGTTCGACCGGCACCACGGCTGGCGGCTCCGGCGTGGCCGTGAAGCTGCGCTTGGCCGCGTATTCGCGTAGTTTCGCCTTTGCCACGCGAGGATTCTATGTCCCGAAGACTGTTTGCCGGCGCCAGCGGCTACTCGTTCAAGGAGTGGTGCGGCAGCTTCTATCCGGAAAAGCTCAAGGCCGACGCGATGCTCGGCTGGTACTCGGAACGGCTGCCGGCGGTCGAGATCAACAACACCTTCTACCGCATGCCGGCGACGACAATGCTGGAGCACTGGGCGCAGACGACGCCGGCGGAGTTCCGCTTCGCGATCAAGGCTTCGCGTCGCATCACACACATCGCGCGACTGAAGGACACTGCAAAGGACTCGGTCGATTACCTGTACCGGCAGCTCGCCGCGCTCGGCGGCAAGCTCGGGCCCGTGCTGTTCCAGCTTCCACCCAATCTCAGGAGGGATCTACCGCGCCTGCTTGCGTTTCTGCAGATGCTGCCCAAGGGCCACTGCGCGGCGCTGGAGTTCCGCAACGACACGTGGTTCGACGACGAGGTCTACGCGGCGCTGCGCGAGGCCGGGGCGGCGCTGTGCGTTTCGGAGCGCGAAGACGGCGGCCCGCCGCCGCTGGTCGAGACCGCAGGCTGGGGCTACGTGCGGCTGCGCCTCGAGGAGTATTCGGACGACGCGCTGCGTGAATGGGCGCAACGACTCGCTGCGACGAGCTGGAAGGAGATTTACACTTTCTTCATGCACGAGCCGACCGCGCCGGGATATGCCAAGCGGCTCATGGAGCACTTCGGCTAGGGCACGTCGGCGCTCAGGACAAGCGCCGACGATCCCGCCAGATCGATCGGATACGGCCGCGCAGTATCCGCCCGCTCGGGCTTCTGCGCACGGGCGAACACCAGCGCGAACGCGTCATTTGCAGCACGCATTCGAGTCGATCGGCTTCCATACTCGTCGCGGCAACTGACTCGGCGCCTTGAACGATCTCCTCCCCACTCGCAATGTCCCACCTCTCGCGCCGCGACCTGATGCTGTTGGTGCTGCTTACGCTCTTCTGGGGCGTGAACTGGCCCATCATGAAGCTCGGTGTCGCGCAACTGCCGCCTCTGTTCTTTCGTTCGATCTGCATCGCCGGCGGCCTGGTCGTGATCTGGGCATGGGCCGTTGCGCGCGGGATCTCGCTTCAGGTTCCACACGGTGCATGGCCGTCAATCGTCAAGCTTGCGCTGCCGAACGTGATCATCTGGCACCTGCTTGCGATCGTCGCCATCAAGATGCTGCCGTCCGGGCGCGCAGCGATCCTCGGCTACACGATGCCGGTCTGGGCCGTCGTGTTTGGGCTGCTCCTGTTCAACGAACGGCCGCTGCCGCGGCACTGGGTTGGTGTGCTCGCCGCAGCGATCGGCATCGTGCTGCTGCTCGCCTCCGAGCTGACCTCGCTGGCGGGCGCCCCACTCGGAACGCTGTTGATGCTCACGGCTGCCGCGGCCTGGGGCTTCGGCACGCACCTGATCCGCAGGCACCTGACAGGGATGCCGATCATCGCGTTGACATTCTGGATGCTCGTGCTGACGCTTGCCGTGATGATCGCCGCGACGACGATGTTCGAACTGGCGCGCTGGCGCATGCCGACCACGCTCGAGTGGGCATCGATCGCCTACAACATGGTGCTGGCGATCGCGTTCTGCCACGTCGTGTGGTCAATGCTCGCGCGCAAGCTGCCGCCCGCGGCCAGCGGATTGTCAGTGATGATGATCCCGGTGCTGGGCGTGTTTTCCGGCATGTGGATACTCGGCGAACGGCCATCGTGGCAGGACTACGTCGCGCTCGCGCTGATCCTGGTTGCGCTGTCGACCGTGCTGCTGCCGTCCAGGCCGTCCCCGGCGCGCTGATGCGGGGCGCGGCGAATCGGCCCTCCTGGGCATTCAATATTCCGGCCAATTGCGATCGGCCTAACGCAACCTGAGAATTGCAGAGGAGCGGATGCAGACAGCAGTTGGTCGACGGTCTGGCGACCAACCGCAGTCGTGCCGTTGGGTTTCTGTGCGGTGATTTCCTGGCGCGGATGAGGCGATGAAGAAGTGGGTCTACCGAACTGTCGCGGCACTTGCCGCCGTGCTCGTTCTAGTGACGGCGGTTGTGCTGATCGCGGCGCAGCGTACCGAGCGTCCGGTCGGCTTCGATGTCAGACGAGCCACCAACTCGCTCGGCCGACCGTTTGCGATCGCGCTCTGGTACCCGACCAGCGCCGCGCCCTGGCCGACAACGCTGCTGGGAGTAACGCTCATGAGCGTTGCCCGCGGCGGCGCGGTTGAAGGACAGCGCCTGCCTCTGGTGATCCTGTCACATGGAAACGGCGGCGGAGCCGGGAGCCATGCGGACCTCGCGCTCGCACTGGCCGACGCCGGCTACGTCGTCGCTGCGCCGATCCATTCTGGCGACAACTTCGAGGACGGCACCGGGCTGGGCTCGCCGCGCTTCTGGAGCAATCGCAATCAGGAGCTGCGCGCCTCCATCGACTACATGCTGAACAGCTGGAGCGGTCGTAGTCACCTCGATCCCTCACGCATCGGCGTCTTCGGATTTTCGGCCGGCGGCTTTACCGCACTGAACGCGATCGGTGGCCGTCCCGATCTTCGGGCCATTCCGGCGCATTGCGCCCGCACGCCGGAGTTCGTGTGCGAGGTCTTGCGCGCAGGCAATTCGCCACTCCTCAAGGAGATCGCGGAGCCGATCGATCAGGACTTTGTCGAGGATGCACGCCTCCAGGCCGCCGTCATCGTTGCGCCAGGTCTGGGTTTCACATTCGCCAATGGCGGCCTGCGAGGTGTTGCGGTGCCCGTGCAGATCTGGACCGGCCAGAACGACCGCGCCACTCCCGACGCGAGCAACGGTGCCGTCGTTCGCAGCGAACTGGGTAGCAGGATCGAGGCTCACTCGGTGCCGGGCGCCGGGCATGCGTCATTCCTGGCGCCGTGTCATCTCCTGAGACCTCCCGGCTTGTGCGAGGACGAGCCGGGCTTCGATCGTGCCGCCTTTCACAAGTGGATGAATGCGGAAGTGGTCGATTTCTTCAACCGTACGCTGAAGCACTGAAGTCGATGCGGACAGTCGGCCAAGAGCGTCGGTAATCGGAACCTCCTTTAGCCAGGTTGAGCTCTCCATGGGGCCTCGCGGCCATCCACCCGCGAAGGAGAGAGCGATGAGGTATTTCACGAGTAGCCGATACCCAGCCATCGCGGCAACTACGACTCGGCTCGACGACGTAGCCGACATCTGCGAACCGCAGCCCCCGGCGGTGCGTCGTCACCGAATCCCAAATCGATGGGTCGCGGACGCATGGGGTCGCGGACGCATGGGGTCGCGGACGTGCCGCAGGCGTTCGATCATTCCGCGCTCGATTGACCTATGTGCGACGGACGTCCATTCGCAGCATGGGAACAACGGGTTGCAGGGATTCGATTCTTCTCGTCGGTGCAAGCGGGCGGACGGGCCGTTATGTTCTGCGCTATCTGTGTGCCGCCTCGGTGCCCGTCATCGCCTGCGTGCGAAGCGAGAGTCGCCTTGCCGCCGAGTCGTCACTGGCGTCCGCCGAAATTGTTCTTGCCGACGTGGAGCGGCCGCACACGCTTGCTCCCCTGATGGAGCGCGCCGCGCATGTCATCTACCTGGCCGGCGTGAATCGAAGAGGTTCGCTGCCCGGAGCATGGCAACTCGAAGTTGAAGGCCTTTCATCCTGTCTCGAACTCGCCATGCGCGCCGATCTGCCGGGTCGATGGATTTCGGTGGGCTACAGCGGACCGGAACAGCGCACCGGTGCCACATGGGCGGAGACTCGCTGGCGCGAACTGAAACTTGCGGGCGAAGACGTGATCGCCGCGAGCGGCGTCAACTATTTCGTCCTGCGCACCGGACTTATCACTGCCGCGGTCAGTACGGAGCCACGGGTCAGCATTGCGCAAGATTCCGCTGCGGCTGATGCCGAGCTTCCATGCAATGCGCTCGCCTTCCTGCTGACCGGCGCCGCATTGGCGGGCGCCAGGAATTGTTCGCGTGTAACCGTTCGACTTGACCCTCACGGACACAATCTACAGAGCACCGTTCAGGCATTTGGTCGATTGCGACAGGACGACTCCCTTCTTAGAACGACAACGAGGATGCGTCACTGATCCCCTGTAAGGGCACGATTCCACCCTTTGCGCGCGGGCTTCCGTGCGCGCCTCTGGTCAGGCGACGCGCATGGCTCGGGGCCGGTATCCTTGCCGGCGATGTACGAGCGTCACTTCGGGCTGAAGCAACGGCCCTTCTCGATCGCGCCGGATCCGCGCTACCTCTTCATGAGCGAGAGGCACCGCGAGGCCCTTGCGCACCTGCTCTATGGCGTGCAAGGCGGCGGCGGCTTCGTGCTGCTGACGGGCGACGTCGGCGCCGGCAAGACCACCGTGTGCCGCTGCTTCCTCGAGCAGCTGCCCGAGCGCTGCAACGTCGCCTACATCTTCAACCCGAAGCTGACGGTCGAGGAACTGCTGAAGACCGTGTGCGCGGAGTTCCGCATCCCGTACCGGCACGAGGGGCCGGGCGTGCCGACCGTCAAGGACTACGTCGACGCGCTGAACGAGTTCCTGCTGCGCACGCACGCGGTGCGGCAGACGAGCGTGCTGATCATCGATGAAGCGCAGAACCTGTCGGTGCGCGTGCTGGAGCAGCTACGCCTGCTGACCAACCTCGAGACCAATGAGCGCAAGCTCCTGCAAATCATCCTGATCGGGCAGCCGGAGCTGCGGGCGATCCTGGCGCGGCCCGACATGGAGCAGCTCGCGCAGCGCGTGATCGCGCGCTACCACCTCGAGGCGCTGACGGAGGAGGAGACCGGGCACTACGTGCGCCATCGCCTGGGCGTCGCGGGATTGCGCCAGGCCGATCCGTTCGATCGACGCGCGATCCGGCGCGTCTTCCGTTATTCGCGCGGCGTGCCACGCCGCATCAACCTGCTGTGCGATCGCGCGCTGCTGGGCGCCTACGCGGACGGCAAGCCCACCGTCGACCGCCGCATCATCGACAAGGCGGCCGAGGAAGCGCTGGATGCCGTCGACGTCGGCAGGATCCGGCGCGCACGCTTCGAGCGCGCTTCGCTCGTGGGCGCCGGGCTGGTGATGGGCGCGGTGCTGGTCGGAGTGGTCGGACTTGCGCTCACCCGGGGCGAACGCGGCGCGCCGCGCGCTGAGCTGGCAGCCAACGCGAGCCCCGCTCCGACAGTGGTCGCCATCGACCCCGCAACTGCGCCGGCACCCGAGCCAGCACCACCGCCCTTTCAGCCGGTGACCGTGGTGCCGGAGTCCGCCAAGCCCGCGCCCTTCGACCTGCGCAAGGGTTTTGCGTCGCTGGTCGGTGCCGACAGGGAAGCGTGGCAGGAGCTGGCGCGCGCATGGAACATCGATCCCGGCGATGGCGATCCCTGCGCGGCGGCAGAGAAGCAGCAGGTGCGCTGCTACCGCGCCGGCAACGCGACGCTGGCGCTGATCCGGCAGCTCGATCGGCCGGGCGTGCTGACGCTGCGCGACGCGGGCAACCGACCTGCGTACGTGATGATCAGCGGGCTGTCGAACGACAGCGCGACGTTGATGATCGGCGGTGTCGCGCAGACCGTGCCGCTGGTCGTGCTGGCCGACTACTGGCGCGGCGAGTTTGCGACCTTGTGGCGCGCGCCGCCGAACTATGCGGGCACGATCGTGGACAGCCGCTCGGGGGCCGCTCACTGGCTCGCGCAGCAGCTCGCGACCGCGCTGGGCGACACCGGCCCGGTCGGTCCACGGCTCGACGACGCCAGGCTGCAAAGCTGGATCCATCGCTTCCAGCTCGCGCAGGGGCTGCCGTCGGACGGCAGCGCCGGACCGATCACGCTGATGCACCTCAATCGCGCGATCGGCGCCGACGAGCCGCGGCTGCAGAAGGCGTCCTGATGTCGTTGATCCTCGACGCACTGCGCAGGGCCGATGCGGAACGCGAGCGCGGCTCGGTGCCGAGCCTGCACTCGCAGCCGGTGGTGGCGCCGTCGCTGCGAACCTTGTCCACACCCACGGTGCGGCCGAACTGGCTGTGGATCGCAGTCGGCGCAGCACTCGGTCTGGCGGTGGCTGCGACCTGGGTGATGACCGCGCGCAATGCGCCGGCCCCGAGCGCGGTGACGAAGAACGCGGCACCCGTGCCGCCGGGCATGCCTGAGCCCGCTCCGGTGAGGCCGCCGGTGGTGAGCGCCCCATCGTTGCCCGCCGGCACTGCCACCGACGCGCAGCCGATCGCCGAGCCCGCGCCTTGGCCGCAGCCGTCCGCGATCAAGGGCGCACGCGCCGATGCGAAGAACGACCCGCCGGTGCGGACGCTCGGCAATGTGCTGCCGGCCGAGGCGCCGGTGTACTCGCGCGATCAGCTGCCGCCGGAGATCCGCGCAGCGTTGCCGCAGATCACGATCGGCGGCAACGTCTATTCGCCGGACCCGGCCGCGCGCTCGCTGATCGTCAACGGCCGTCTGGTGCGCGAAAAGGAACGCCTGAGCGACGATCTTTCGGTGGAAGAAATCAAGCTGAGAGCCGCAGTCTTCAGATTCCGTGGCTATCGCTTCGAGGTCCTGTTCTAGCAGAGGAGCAGCGGCGCTCCTCGCCACGACCTGCAACGGCGACCCGACCACTTCCGAGGGTGCCCATTTCCGGACGCCTGGTCGTTCGGGCTGAATCGCCCATTGCGGACGATTCAGAGGGTCGCGATAGACTCCCCTGCAAGCGCGCGCTTGTGAGGGATGACCCAGCAACTCCGAGGATCCACATATGGCAAAGCTCAAGCTGACTTACTTCGATTTCGACGGCGGACGAGGCGAGCCTGCGCGTCTGGCGCTTCACATCGGTGGCATCGCGTTCGAAGATCACCGCATTGCCGGTAAGGATTGGCCTGCCTTGCGCGACAAGACCCCGTTCCTTGCGATGCCCACGCTGGAAGTGGACGGCCTGGTGGTTTCGCAGTCCAACAGCATCAACCGCTACGTCGGCAAGCTGACCGGGCTGTATCCCAAGGACGACTTGCCGGCGTTACTGTGCGACGAAGTGATGGAGGCGGTTGAGGACATCAGCACGCGGATCGCGCAGACCATCGGGTTGCCCGAGGATGCCAAGAAGAAGGCGCGCGAGGAGCTTGCTGCGGGCCATATCACGCGTTATCTGGAGCAGTTCCAGGCGAGACTGAAGGCAGCCGGCGGAGAGTATTTCGCTGACCGTCGCCTTACGGTGGCGGATCTGAAAGTCGCCATGTTGATTCGCTGGCTGCGGTCCGGTGCGCTGGACTACGTTCGCAAGGACCTTGTGGACACGGTCGCGCCGCAGCTGGTGAAACACTTCGAGCGCGTGACCAGCCACCCGAAGATCGTGGAGTACTACCAGCGCCGCAAAGCGGCCTGACCGAGGGGCACCAGTCCGTATTTCGAAGAGCCGCCAGCCCGCTTTGGCCCGCAGCTCCGACCGACGTCCAGGTGGTCTTCGATGAGGTGGAGCAGTCTTACCTCAGCGCATGCATCGGGCAGCCTTTCGCACCGGCGAGCGGGAGCCGAGTGCGCTGCCAGTCGAAGCAGAGCTCAGTCGATCGACGCGCGCAGCGTGCCGTCGGCGCTTGGAACTCCTCCGCGGCGGCCGGGAGTCAGTAAGCCGTAGCGCTGAGCAAACACCGAAGGCAAAGGGCGCCCGACCTCGGGTGACAGCCACAAGCGCAACAGATGGCGGCGGCGTGCGGGATCGGGCCAGTCGACGAACGCGGTTCGATCGTGCAGCAATGCGTGGTTGTGAACGAACTGCACGTCACCGGGTTGCAACTCCATCGTGAAGTGCAGCGCCGCATCGTCGGTCAGTCGGTCGAGCAGGTCGAGCGCTTCCACCTGCTGCGGCATGAAGCGCGCCACGTCGGGAAACCGCTGCGCCGAATCGATGTACTGCCGCTGGTACATCGCTGACAGGCGGTTGCAGAACCAGTTGAACACGGGAATCTCGAAGTAGGGCTTAGTGCCAGCCGGTACTTCGCCGCGGCGGTCGGTCGCGATGGGCTCGAAGAGCCACGGCGCGAGATCCGGCCGACGTGCACGCAACTCGTTGTAGAGCGTCGCTGAAGACACGAGCGCCGACGCGCCGCCCGAACGCGCGGTCTGCAGACACAACAGCCCGACGATATCGGCCGAGTCGGTGTGGAATGTCTGTCGCTCCCGCGTCTGATAGATGCGGACGTTGGGATCGTCCGACGACAGTCCCATGTCGCGCACATGTCCGAGCACATGACCCTGCGAGTTCTGCGAGACCGCATTGCCGAGGTGCGCGCCAAGTCCATAGAACGCGATCGCGCTGCGGCGCCGTCCCCAGCGCTCGACCGGCAGGCCGCGCCATAGGACGAAGCCACGGCCCTCAAGCAGTTCGGTCAGCGTGCGGCCAATGCGCCGGGCCAGGTGCTGCAGCGGGAACTGCGCCTTCGTCAGGGTCGCGAGGTCGGAGTTCTCGTCCATCCAGGGTTCGCTGGCCACGGCCAACTCGTCGACCTCGCGCCGGTCGAGGACTTCAATCCAGTCCGCGCGCGCAGCGACCTCCGGCCCGTACCACGCGCTCGGGTCCTGGATGCGGACCGGCAGTCCTGCAGGGAAAGTCGGAGTTGTCATGGTCGGTTGCTCTCAGGATTCGTCCGACAGCGGACACACCCCGCAATCGACAACACCGCTACGGTCGCGGCTGGAACACCAGGAAGTATTGATAGGGCAGGAAGCCGTGCTGTGCCACTTGGGCATAGCCCGCAAGCGCCATTTCTTCGGCAACCTTTCCAGCGGAAATGCGGTCGGTCTTGGGTGGCCCGGTCGGCGCATCGACCGTGAAGTCAATGATCGCGACCTGACCGTTGCTACTCAGGCTATCCCGCAGGCGACGAAAATAGGCAGCGCGATCGCTGATGTGGTGGTAAGTGTCGACGAGAAGCGCGCGATCAACCTTCTCCGGAAGCGCAGGCGTGTCAGGCCTGGCCTGCACCGGCACCAGGTTCTTCAGCCCTTCCTTCTGCGCGCGCTCGGCCAGGTAAGTCACCATGTCCGGTTCAAGGTCTACCGCGTAGACGCGCCCGCCCGGCGTCATGTGGGCAAGGCGCGTCGCAAAGTAACCCGTGCCGGCACCGATATCGGCAACTCTCGCATCCGGTGCAAGCTTCAGCGCCATGATCACCTCATGCGGTTTCTGCCAGCGATCACGGTCCGGGTCATCGAAGACCTTGGCCCAGGATTCGGCGCCGGCGAAACCGTGCTGATGCGTGTGGGGCGTCTGCGGGCAGGCAGTATTGAGGCCAAGCAGGCCGCCAGAAAATAACAGGACGCGAAGCAGGACGTGCATGGTGAACGCCATCTCGGGAAACGCGACGAAGACGAGCTTAGTCGATGGCCGCCGACGCGCGCCGTAATCTGTCGTGCAGCGTAGCGCTATGCGCGAGCGGACATTGACGGCGCCCTCGAAATTCAACAGTCAAGTTGCTCGGCTGGCGATTGCACAGGCACTGGCCGGCGCGAACTCAGGAGTCGTTTATGCGAGCGGCGTGATCATCGGCCTCGTGCTCGCTCCGCGGCCCGCGCTGGCGACGATGCCGATCTCCGTGTTCGTGGTCGGGATGGCGGCGGCGACATTGCCGGTCGGCGCGCTCACTCGGCGCTACGGCCGCAAGGTGGCCTTCCCGGCGTAACCCAGTGGACCGAGGCGACTCCGGCGGCGCCGCGAGCGCGAGGGATCGCGCCGCAGCGCTACACGCCGTACTTGCGGAACCAGTCGAGCATCCGCCGCCATCCATCCTCGGCATCCGCCTTACGGTAGTTGTCGGGTCGGAAGTCGGCGTGAAAGCCGTGCCCGGCCTCCGGGTAGCTGACGAGTTCGCAGGGCGTGCCGGCGGCCTTCAGCGCCGCGAAGAATTTCTCGACTTCCGCGATGGGTACACCGGCATCCTTCGCGCCGTACAGGCCCAGCACCGGTACCTTGATCTCGGCAACGCGATCCATCACGGTGCGCGGCGCGTACTCGTTGGCTGCGCCGCCCACCGGGCCGTACCACGCGACAACCGCTCTGAGCTTCGGATTCGACGCGGCGTACACGAGCGGCGTCCGCCCTCCGCGACAGAATCCGGTAGTCGCCATGCGCGTCAGGTCGCCGCGTGGTTCCGTGCGCACGAAGTCGACCGTGGCGTCGTAATCCGAGACCAGCTCGGAGTCGTACTTGGTGTTCACGATCGGCCGGATCTCTTCCATCGACTTGAGCTTCGTGAGATCGGCCTTGCGGGTGTACAGGTCGGGCACGATGGCGTAGTAGCCCGCCTTCGCGAGCCGGCGGCAGATGTCCTTCATGTAGTGGTTCAGCCCAAAGATCTCGGCCGCGACCAGCACGACCGGAAACGGCCCGCCCTTCGCCGGCATCGCACGGTAGCCGCGCAGGTCGCCGGTCGGCGTCGGAATCGTGACGTCCACGGCGTCCAGTCCTTCGACGTCCGTCGTGATCTGCTGCGCACTCGTCGGCGCCGACAGGGCCAGCGCGGCACTCGCGCCAAGCGTGGTCCAGATGAAGTCGCGGCGGTCAAAGCTCTTGTCCGGCAGCAAACCGTTGATGTCGGGCTCGAGGTCCAGCTTCATCGAATTGCCTCCTGCGCGTCGACGCGCGGTAATGGCCGCGCTGCGGCACGACACTTGGAGTCTATCGATGCGGCGCTGGTTCACGCCTGCCAGCGCCGACGACGACCATGCGTCATTCCGTCCAAGTTGCCTGCGCGCGATCGCTCGTCGGGGCCGGTCAATCCATTGCCTGAATTCGGACTGAGTGCGATGGCCGTTTCGGCAATCTCTTGGTGGCTTGGGATCGACGACCGACTCCTGTCTCAGTTGCCCAGATCATCCGCCGCGCCTCCGCGGCCGGTTTGCAGCCAGGTGCTGACTTCCGCCCGCAGCTTTGCCAAAGGCGCAAGCGCATCGACGCGCAGTACACCCGGTTCCCCGAGCGGTGACTCGAGCGCATCGAACTGGCTCGCGACCAGGGTCGGCGAAAAGAAATGCGCGTCGCGCGCCTCGATGCGCGCCCGTGCCGACTCCGGGTCGATCTCCATGAAGATGAAACGCAGGTCCGGCGCCACGGCACGCAGCCGGTCGCGATAGCTGCGCTTCAGCGCCGAGCACGTCAGCACGACGTTGGCTCCACGGGCGCGCAACTCACCCGCGAGCGCATCGAGCCAGCTCGCGCGGTCGGCGTCGGTGAGCGGGACGCCGCGCCGCATCTTGTCGCGGCTGGCCGCGCTGTGCCATACGTCGCCTTCGATCAGGAGCGCACCGACCGCCTCGGCGAGCGCGCCGCCGAGGCTCGACTTGCCGCAACCCGCCACGCCCATGACTACCACCGGATGTTCGATCATCGCGCCGCGCCACCCGACATCGGAGGATCGGGCGGAAGCATCGCACGCAATCGCGTTGCTCTGGTAGCTTCCGCGTCGACACGCCGGATGGACCGCGCCTCGGGAGGAGTGAACATGCAACTCGGAATGATCGGCACCGGCCGCATGGGCGCGAACATGGTGCGGCGCCTGCTGCGCGGCGGACACAACTGTGCGGTCCACTCGTTGTCGCAGGCAGAACTCGCCCCGCTGGTCGCGGAAGGCGCAGTTGCCGCCGCTTCGCTGTCCGAACTCGTTGCCCTGCTGCCGCCGCCGCGCGCCGTGTGGCTGATGGTGCCCGTGGTAGCAGTCGATGCGACGATCACGGCGCTCGTGCCGCTGCTTGCACGGGGCGACACAATCATCGACGGCGGCAATTCCCATCACGTCGACGATCTGCGCCGTCACGCCGATCTCAAGGGGCGCGGCATCGACTACCTCGACGTCGGCACCAGCGGCGGCGTCTGGGGGCTCGAGCGCGGCTACTGTCTGATGATCGGCGGCGAGCCCGAGCCTGTGCGTCGGCTCGAGCCGATCTTCGCCAGCCTCGCGCCCGGTGACACCGGGATCCCGCCGAGCGGCAAGGCGACGGGCGGCGCCACGGCCTCCCTCGGATACCTGCACTGCGGCCCGAGCGGCGCCGGCCACTTCGCCAAGATGATCCACAACGGCATCGAGTACGGAATGATGGCCGCCTACGCCGAAGGCATGGCGATCCTCGCCGCGGCCGACGCCGGCACGCGCAGCCCGACACCGGATGCGGGCGGTGCGCCGTTGCGCGACCCTGCGCACTATCGCTACGAATTCGACCTGCCCGCAATCGCCGAGCTGTGGCGACGCGGCAGTGTCATTTCCTCGTGGCTGCTCGACCTGACCGCCAGCGCGCTCGCGCAGGATCCCGCGCTGGTCGGCTACGCCGGACGGGTGGCCGATTCCGGCGAAGGGCGCTGGACCGTGCAGGCCGCGGTCGAGACGTCCGTGCCGGCACCGGTGCTCACTGCGGCGCTGTATGCCCGCTTCGCCTCGCGCGGCGGCGCCGACGTCCAGAACCGGCTGCTCTCGGCGATGCGACACGCATTCGGCGGGCACGTCGAGCAGCGCGCGGAATAGTGCGAGGGTGCTTCAGCCGGCCAGTGCGGCGGTCTCGACGTGGTAGCCGCGTGCGACCCACGCGTCGATTCCGCCCGCGAGCGGCCGCACGCGCCTGAATCCAGCGCGCATCAGCTTCTTTGCCACCATCGCCGCGCTCGCTTCGTTCGGACAGGCGCAGTAGACGACGACTTCCTTTGCGGAGCTGTCCAGCGCCTGCGCCTGCAGGCTGTGCTCGAACGCGTTGCTGTCGATCCACACCGCGCCGGGAATGCGGCCCTGCTCCGCGCTTGCGCGCGAACGCACGTCGATGATCAGTGGCAGTTGCCCGTCCACCATCATCTCGTTGAGCTCGTCGACGCCGATGCGCGCCATCCGCAGTGACCGGACCAGACGGTAGCGCTGCGCGGCTTTCACCGCAACGTAGAGCATGAGGATCAGCGCGAGTCCCAGGAGGCCCCAGCGGCCGGCCTGCGCGAGCACGTCCAGCACGTCGCCCACTGCGTCGCGAAAGATCCAGCCCAGGGCGACGGCGAGTCCGCTCCACAGCAGAGCGCCGATCGCATCAAAGGATACGAAGCTTGAAAGCCGGGTCTGCACGATGCCGGCCATGCTGGTCGCGATCGCCGCGAATCCCGGCACGAACTTGGCGAACATCAGCGACGGTGCGCCCCAGCGCTCGTAGATGTCCTCGGTCTGGCGCACGCAGCTGTCCGGCGACAGCGAGATGCGGCACATCAACCGCAGCACGCGGCGGCCTAGGCGCGCGCCGGCGAAGTACCAGGCGAGGTCGGCAACGAGGCTCGCCGTGATTGCCACGATGATGACCTGCGCGGCGCTGAAGTCGCCGCGCGCTGACACCGCGCCGACCACGATCAGCGTCGGATACGCCGGCACAGGCGCGCCGAGCTGCAGCGCCAGCACGTTCGCAAAGACGAGCCAGAGGCCGTATTGCTCTATCAGAGTCAGCAGCAACTGCATCGGCTAGCCATCGGCGCTAAGCGTTCCCGCGACCCATCCACGGGATTTGCATCGAACGACGCAGGCAATCGTTGGCCGCCTGCAACGATGTCGAATCTTCACGCATGAAAGTCATTGCTGGATGAAAGCCATTTGCCTACGATTCTGACACCGGCAATCCCGCCGGAAGGTGAGTTCTGAGATGAGCGACGCGATCGGCACATTCATGCCTCTGCTGCGAACCCCGTTCGCAATGCAGGGCGTGCGCCGGCAGCCTTTGTGGCATGCCGGGGCCGCGTCGCTGGCCGGCGCGCGGTCTAGCCGTTCTGGTGAGGCCCATGATCCGGGCGGAGGTCCAGGCAGATAGCTGGACCGGCTGCAACCGAAGCCCGGATCGCGTCGAACGCCTCCGGGCTTTTTCTTTGATGCAGCCGACTGTCAGGAGCGTGTCATGAACCGCAAGCGTGAGGCGAAGAACGACTTCTTCTACGCCTGCGTGATGTTCGCGATGTTCGCGGTGGTGGTGTTCAACGTCGCCGCCGAGTTCGTTGCGCGCTATCCCGAGGCGTATTTCGTGGACTTCAACGAGGCCGTCGCGCCTCGCGTGATGGCCGCGGAAGCCGATGCGCATGGCGTGATGGCCATGCGCGCGGCATAAGGAGTCGCGATGAAACCGGAAGCTCCGACCCGCCGCGCCCTGCGCGCCGCGGGTCGGGCAACGGCAGGGCTGCGCGAGACGCCCGACCGCGGACGGCACGAGCGCATCCTGCTCCGAGTTGGTGCACGGCCGGCGGCGAACGGCTTGCCGTTCGTCCGCTGACGCTCGCCGTCATGAACGTGTGCTTGCGCGAGTTCCCGACACGGAACTACCCTTCGCCCTCGCTCCGACCAACAGGGGCGATCGCGCCGCCGGGGTACCGGCGAAAGCGCGAGACTCCGAACGATCTCGAAGGAAGGGAGCTGCCGTGATACGAACGCTTGCAGGCGCACTCGCGCTGATTCTTCTGCCGGGTATTGCCGCCGCGCAGAACCGCTGCAATCAGGTCCTGGCCCAGCTGAGCGGGCTGCTGGTCGATGCGACCTGCGTGGAGAGCACTGACCTGACCACGACCAATCCGGCGACGACACCGGCAGACAACTCGATCGCAACGCTGCCGACCGGCGCGTTTACGCCGACGACGGATCGCGCTGTCATCGCACCGAGCGCGGCCAAGCGCCCGCCGATCACCAAGGTCGTACCCGGCCTGCAGATCAATGCGCGCTTCGCCAACGATCCGACGAACCAGGCGCGCTTCCTGCTGCGACTGCCGAACGACTGGAACGGCGCGCTCGTCGTCGCCGGTGCCTCGGGGACGCGCAGCGAATTCAACGGCGACTTCGCCTGGAGCGACTTCGTTCTGCAGAAGGGCTATGCCTACGCCTCGCAGAACAAGGGCGTGCTGAACCTGCGCATCACTTCGCTTTCGAGCGCCACACCGCCGAACAATCTGGCGTGCCGGCTCAATCCGGCGTCACAGGTCTGGGTCAACTTCTTCGACAACGACGATGGCCAGCCCTTCACGCGCTGGCGCGACTACATGGTTGCCGCGGCGAAGGTCGCGCGCGTCGGCGTCAAGGCGTTCTACAACCACTGGCCCCGCAAGACCTACGCCGTCGGCACTTCGAACGGCGGCTACCAGGTGCGGCGCGCGATCGAGACGGCACCCGATCTCTTCGACGGCGGCGTGGACTGGGAAGGTACTTTCGTCGACGCGGGCGGCCCGAACCTGCTCACCGACCTGCCGCCTCCGGTGCTTAACTGGCCGGACTACCTTGCGTCCAGCTTCAATCCCAACAGCACCGCCGCGAAGAACATTCGCGGCGCAGGTTATCCGCCGGACATCATCAACGGGGCAGACTCGTACTGGCTGCGGCACTGGACCTCGTTCTGGGAAGTGACGCAGTGCCAGTGGCAGAAGCGGCTCGATCCGACGTTCGATACCTATGCCAACGAGGGTACTGCCACCTACAACTACTATGCGCGGCTGTCGGCGTCGAATGTCGGCCAGAACGTGGCCGATATCGCTAACACCGGAAAGATCACGCGGCCATTGATCACGGTCGCTGGCACGATGGACGCCCTGCTTCCGATCAACCATCACGCCCGCGGCTACGCTCGACTGGTCGACGCGAACCAGAGCGACGATCCCAAGTGGCACGGCCAGGGTTGGGGCCGCTGGAACAAGGAGCCGCCATATCGCCTCTATGAAGTTCAGAACGGCAGCCACATCGAGACCTATCAGGATCTGTTCCCGCAGCTGCAGCTGATCATGCCCCATGCGCAGAAGGCGTTCGATCTACTTGTGCGCTTCGTTGAGCAGCGGACGCCGCTGCCGCCGGATCAGTGCATCGGCAAGAACGGTGTGATCGTCGATGCGCCGGCGACGACCGGGCACTGCGATCTGCTCTTCGTGCCCTGATCACGCGGCTGTGAGACTCGAAGGCCCGGCAGCGCCGGGCCGCTTTCTTTGCCTCCCGCGACGGGCGCCGGCCCGCCGCGCAGCCCCTCAACTTGAAGATTTCTTCGCCCGGCCGCGGCGCCGCGGCAGCGCGACCAACGCGCGCGCCTGCGCCTGCATCCAGTCAGCGAAGATACTGACCTCCGGCCGCCGCGCGGTGGGCGAGACAATTAGCCAGTAGGCACGGTGCGCGGCGGTTGCGAAGCGCTTGTCCTTCAATGGCAGTATCAGCTGGCGATTGGCGACCAGTGGATCGATCAGCGGAAATCGACCGAGCGCGACGCCCTGGCCGGCGATCGCTGCCTGCATGATCTGGTCATAGTGGCTGAACGTCAGGCCGCGGTTGGCGTGCGGCCGCGTCACCTTCATCGCCTCGCACCAGACCGCCCAAGAGAGCCAGATCGTCGTGCTGTTCGGATCGTCGATGTCGAGCAGCGGCAGCTTCAGCAGGTCCTCCGCCGTCTGCACCTTGTGGCCACGAAGCAGCTTCGGGCTCGCGACCGGGGCGACCTGTTCCTCGAACAGCGCGATTGCGCCGTCGCCGGCGGCCTGTGCGGGGCAGTAGCGGATCGCGACGTCGATTCCGGCGCGCTCGAGATCGCGCACGGTGTTGTCGGCCAAGATGTGCACCGCGATGCCGTCGTGCTGTGCCTGAAACTGCGCCAGTCGTGGCACCAGCCACAGCGAAGCGAATGTCACCGTCGTCGTCACGCGCACGATCGGTGTCGTCTCGGCGCGGATCGTCGCAGTTGCCTCGCGCAGCAGCGCGAGCGCCTTCGCGACTTCCTGGTAGTAGAGCCGGCCCGCATCGGTCAGAATCATCGAACGCGTGCGCCGTTCGAAGAGCTTGACGCCGAGCTGCTCCTCGAGTTGCTGCACCTGACGGCTGACTGCCGATTGCGTCAGGAACAGCTCGCCGGCCGCGGCGGTGAAGGAAAGCAGGCGCGCCGCCGCCTCGAATCCGCGCAGCAGGTCGAGCGACGCCGGCAGGTCGCGCCTATGCATTCGCGCCGCTCATGAATCGCATTTCGAGAATTCGTTTGTCCCCGCGTGCCCGTCGCGCCACAGTACGCCCCACATCGAAGGAGGTGTACAGCATGACCCCGAACCTCTCCCCCGAAACCCTGCAGGACACGCTGCTCGAGGTCGATCCGGCGCCAATGGCAATGACGCTACCCGCCGGCAGCGTCATTTTCGCGTACGCCGGCACCATCTGGATCACGCAGGAAGGCCTGCGCGACGATGTCATCCTGCGCCCGGGCGAGCGCTTCGCCGTGCGCAACCGCGCGCTGATCGTGATCAGCGCGGTGCGGGACGACAACGCCAAGGTATGGGTCGCCGGCCCGGAAGGCGCAGCGATGTCAGAGGACGATCTCTTCGCCCTGCTCCGGAAAAGCGCGCTGCGCCAGCGCGCGGCGGCCATCGAGCACGCGATTCACTCGGTCCGCGACCGGCTGTCGCACGCGCTCACCTCGGCGGCGGCAGCCGCCCGGCGCGCTCTCGAGCCATCGTACCGGGTGCACGGACACTGAGCCGTAAGGGTTGCACCACGGGCCGTTTTCGGCCGCAGCCGCCAGCCCGAAACGGCGCTTATCGTCTAGGCAGCAAGCCCCAGCGTCTCTTGGCGCAGCCACTTCAGTCCCGCCAGCGGAGTACGCGGGCGTATCGCGACCCGCTCGTTGATCAGCGCGACAGTCAGCGCATTGAACCCGGCGCGGCGGCTCGCCTCGATCAGCGTCTGGTCGAGCAGGTCGCGCTGCGCATGGCTGCCGCCGAAGCGGTGCGCGGCATGGCGGACCGGCCGCAGCAACTCGATGCACTCGGCATAGCGGCCCTGCCCGAACGCCTGGATCGCCCGCGTCGCGGCGTGGCCGACCTCGCGCGTGAACTCCGCGTTGTCGCCCCGCCCTTCCATCGCCGCACGCTGCGCATCGAGCACGAGCTGCTGCTCGCGCGCACGGCCGGCGCCGACGAAAGTCATCATCGCGTGCATGTCGTTGAACGCGTAGTTGCCCGCGCCGGCGATCGGCGTCCACTGGTCGGCCACGGCCGCGAAGCGGCTGCCGACATCGACTCCGCGCAGCGACAGGCGCCACAGCAGCGCCGAGGCGTCGATCATGTTCAGTACGATGTTCGACGGCGTCCCGTACACGGGTCCGTCGAAGAGCTGCAGGGCTTCCTCGGTTTCACCGAGCTCGAGGTGAAAGACGGCCCGGTGCCACCAGTTGTGCACGGCGAGGAAGCTGTCCTGCGACCATGCCTCGGTATCGAGGCTGAACCACGCCAGTCCTTCCTGTGGTTGGTTGCGCATTTCGTACACATGTGCGACCGCGTGCCACGCCCAGGTGTCGCGCCGCTCCAGCTCGACCGCCGTGCGGCCCTGCTTCTCCGCCTGCGCGTAATCGCCGGTCTCCTCGAGTCCGAACGCATGCATCCCGAGGAGCGCGTGGTAACCGGGAATCGAGGGCCGCCACGCCGGCAGCGCCCGCGCAATGCGATCACGCAGCATGCGCGAATCGCCGCGGAAGAAATCGATCTGATGTCCGGCGTGCAGCGCCAGCGCGTCGCACGGGTTCTCTGCGCTGACGTTCTCGAGCGCGAGGCCTGCAGCGCGCCATCGGCCCTCGGTCAGCAGCCGTACCGCTTCCGCGTGCCCGCGCTCACGCGCCGTGCCCGCCACGCGCGTCGCGGCCGCGCTGCACTCCCGCGCAAGCGGCAGTGCCGCGGGCTCGGTGCCGAGCAGATGCAGGTAGCCCCTGAGCACATGCGCCATGGCCATGTCTGGCGCCGCGGCGAGGGACGCATCGACCGCGGCGACCGGGTCGCCGATGTAGCAGCGGAACTGATGCGCCGCCGTTTCGAAGTGGGCCACGCCCTCGGCGGTGGCGCCGGACATCTCGTGACCGGCCGAATCGTGATGCTTCATTTGGATACTCCTCGGTGAAGTTACTAACTGGACGGGACGGCCGCGCCGCCGTCGAATCGAACACGGCGGGCATTTTGGGGAGTGGCACCGGCCGGCAACATGGCCGGGACGCCGGCGTCCTTGGCCGACCCGCCGCGGGCCCGCCCACTCTTGAGCGAGGGATTCGATGGATGCACTGTCCGATGTGCTGCGCGCGCTGCGCATCTCGGGCGGCGTATTCCTCGACGCAGCCTTCACTGCACCGTGGTGCGTCGTTTCGCGCGTCGGGCCTGAGGACTTCCCCAACGGGGACCTGCCGCCGAGCGTAGTCGGGTTCCACTACGTCATCGACGGCCAGATGGTCGTACAGATCGAAGGAGCGCCGTCCGTCGTCGTCGGGGCGGGCGAGATGGTGCTGCTGCCACGCAACGACCCACATCTGCTGTCGAGTGCGGCTGGCCTTCGTCCAGATCCCGACCCGCCCGTGCAGCGCATTGATGGCGGGCTGATGCGGATCGTGTGCGGCGGCGGCGGGGCCGCCACGCGCCTCGTGTGCGGCTACGTCGGCTCCGAAGTGCGCCGCCACCCGCTGCTCGAGGCGCTGCCAACCGCCCTGGCACTCGACGTCAAGGGCAAGCCCTGCGCCGACTGGGTCGCGGCGTCGTTCCGCTTCGCGGCGCAGGAAGTGGCGTCGGGTAGGGCGGCCTCCGAAACCGTGCTCGCCAAGCTTTCCGAACTCCTGTTCGTCGAGGCCGTTCGGCACTACGCGGAGAACCTGCCGCCCGACCGCAGGGGCTGGTTTGCTGGCCTGCGCGATCCGGCGGTGGGTCGCACACTCGCCTTGATGCACGCGCGCGTGGCTTACCCGTGGACGACGGAAGAACTTGCCGCTGCCGTGCATCTGTCGCGGTCCGCGTTTGCGGAGCGCTTCACGCAGCTGGTCGGCGTTCCCCCGATCACGTACCTGTCCGACTGGCGGATGCAGATTGCCACTGCGCGCCTGCGCGACACGCCACGCTCGATCGGGCAGATCGCTGCGGAACTGGGTTACGAGTCCGAGGCCACGTTTACGCGTGCGTTCAAGCGCGCCACCGGATCGGCGCCGGGCCGATTCCGGACCGCGCGCTGAAGTCCAACCGAGGTCAGCCGATGCTCTGATCCCGGTCTCCAATCGCGCCCGGACGTGCGCTGCATCACGGCCTCGTGACGAAGGCATCGAAGAATGGATAGATGTGCTGCGCTTCGCGTCGTCATCTCGTGCACTTGATCGCGCTGATCGTCTGCGGCGCAGGCCTCGGCGCCGAGGCGGCGCAGGGCACATGGTTCCTCGACGGCCAGCCGACCGCGCAGGCGCGCGAGGCCGTCGAACTGCTGGCGCAGGCCGACACGCACGGACTCGCCCCACCGGACTACGACGCCGCCGCGCTGACGCACGCGGTGAAGAGCGCCGCACAGCAGCCGCTCGACGCCGCGTCGATCACACACCTGGAACAGCAGCTCACAGCGGCGATACAGCGTTACTTGACGGACCTGCACTCCGGCCGCATCGCGCCGCAGGACCTGCCGCACGGCTACGCCGCACCGAAGCGCAAGCCATTCGATGCGGCGACGGTGCTGCGTGACGCCCTGGCGCAGGGCCGCCTGACAGACGCCGCGCGCGCTGCGGCGCCGCGCCTTTCGCAGTACGAGCAGCTGCGCACTGCGCTGGCGCAGTACCGCGCGCTGGACGGTCACCCCGCGTGGTCGGCGCCGCTCCCGTCCCCGCCACCAGGCATTGACCGCAGTCCGCCCAAGCTCGAACCGGGCGTCCGGTGGGCGGGGCTGCCGCTGCTGCGCCAGCGCCTGATCGCGCTGGGCGATCTCGATCCCGCGACGCCGGCGGCCTCGACCTACGACGCAGCCCTGGTCGATGCGGTGAAGTCGTTCCAGCGGCGCCACGGCCTGAGCGACGACGGCATCGTCGGCAAGGCAACGCTGACGCGGCTGGAAGTAGCGCCGTCCGCGCGCGTGCGGCAGATCGAGCTTGCGCTCGAACGCCTGCGCTGGACACCGTTGCTGCAGGGGCGGCGGATGGTCGTCATCAACATCCCGGAGTTCATGCTGCGCGCCTACGAGGTGCAGGGCGACCGCATCGTCGTGCGCGAGACGATGAAGATCATCGTCGGCAAGGCGCTCGACACGCGCACTCCGCTGTTCGAAGAGGAGATGCGCTACATCGAATTCAGCCCCTACTGGAACGTGCCGCCGTCGATCGCGCGCGGAGAGGTGGTCCCGCGCCTGAAGCGCGACCCGGCGTACTGGCAGCGCGAGGGGTTCGAATTCGTCACGGCGGGTGGCTCGGTCGTCGACGCGCTATCGCCTGCGCTGCTCGACGCCACGCTTGCCGGCGCCGCGCGCATCCGTCAGCGCCCAGGCCCGCGCAATGCATTGGGCGACATCAAGTTCGTGTTTCCCAACCGCGACAACATCTACCTGCACCACACGCCGACGGTGGGTCTGTTCGAACGCGACCGGCGCGACTTCAGTCACGGCTGCATTCGCGTGGAGCGGCCGGTCGCACTGGCACTGTTCGTGCTCGCCGGCACGCCGGACTGGAGCGAGGATCGGGTACGCGCTGCGATGCGGGCCGGCGATTCGAGGACGCTGCCGTTGGCCGATCCCATCCCCGTTCTGATCGCCTACGGAACTGCTATCGTGAAAGGTGACCGCATTCACTTCTTCGACGACCTGTACGGCCACGACCGGGCACTCGACGCCGCGCTGCGAAAGCCGCGTCCGCCACTCACTATCGACCGCTGAGCGATGAACGATCCGCGCGGGTTCGCCCGCCGTCACTTCCTGAAACGCTCCGCCGGCATCGCCGCCGGCAGCGTGCTGCCGCTCGGCGCAGCCCGCGCCGGCGCGGCCGAGTCGAGGAGCCTGGCGTTCGTTCACACGCACACGCATGAACGGCTGCAGATCGTCTACGCCGTCGCCGACCGGTACGTTCCGGACGCGCTGGCGTCGCTCAATCGCTTCCTGCGCGACCACTACAGCGGCGAAGTGGGCGCCATCGACCCCCGGCTCTTTGACCTGCTGCACCAGGTGCAGCAACTGGTCGGCGGCACGCGTCCCTTCGAAGTCATTTCCGGCTATCGCTGTGCGGCCACCAACGCCATGCTGCGCGAGACGCGCGGCGGCGGCGTGGCCAGGACGAGCCTGCACATGGAAGGCCGCGCGATCGACGTGCGGCTGCCCGATGTCGTCCTGGCCGACCTGCGCGACGCCGCCGTGTCGCTGAAAGCCGGCGGCGTCGGCTTCTATCCGGGCCAGTTCGTGCACATTGATACGGGTCGGGTCCGGCGCTGGTAGCGCGCCGCTGGCGCGTCCGCAAGGCGCGCGTCAGTCACCGATCAGGTGCAGCGCTACTTCGCGCAAGTGGCCACGCAGCCGGTGCTGCATGTCGTCGCGTCCCTCGGAATCGTGCGCGAACAGCGGGTCGCCGTCCGGCACCAGCCGCGCGAAGAATCGCTCGATGCCGCGCTGGACCTCGCGGTCGGCGTTCTCCTGGATCAGCAGGCTTGCCGAGGTGTGCAGCATGGACGGAGGCTAGCAGCGGTCAGCCGTAGCGCCACCCGGCCTGTACTTACGAGGCGCGGCCCGTTCGCAGCTGTTCAGAGCGGCGGCGCAGCGCTTCGGCGGCGACGAGCAGGACGCACGCGAGCAGGATCAGCAGCGTGCCCGCGGCGGTGATCGTCAGGCTGATGTTGTCGTTGATGCCTGAGAACATCTGGCGCGGCAGCGTGCGCTGGCCGGGACCAGTCAACAGCAGCGCGACGACGACTTCGTCGAAGGAGGTCGCGAACGCAAACAGCGCTCCGGAAAAAACGCCGGGAAAGATGATCGGCAGCGCCACCCGGCGGAACGCAAGCCACGGCGGCGCGCCCAGGCTCGCCGCGGCATTGAGCAGGTTGCGGTCGAAGCCGGAAAGCGTCGACAGCACGGTCACCAGCACGAACGGTGCGCCGAGTGCGGCATGCGCGAGCGCGAGCCCGAGGTAGCCGTCGACCAGTCCGACCTTCGCAAAGGCGAAGTACACGCCGACGGCAACGATCACCACCGGAACCACCAGCGGCGCGAGCAGCACGCCGAACAGCAGGCGTCGCAGCGGAAAGCGCGCACGCCAGAAGCCGAATGCGGCCAGCGTACCGAGAGTCGTCGCGATCAGTGTCGCACCGGTGCCGACGATGAGGCTGTTCTTCAGCGCGGGCAGCCACAACTCTGACGTGAAAAAATCCTCGTACCAGCGCAGCGACAATCCGGGCAGCGGGAAGTGCAGGAACGAACCCGCGGAGAACGACAGCGGCACGATCACGCCGATCGGCGCGATTAGGAATAGCAGCACGATGCCGGCCACCCCCCACAGCGCATAACGGCCGAGCCGCTGCGCGATCGTCTCGTAGGCGGGGCGCACCGGGCTCATGCCATGCGGATCCTGTCGATGCCGACCAGCCGGTCGTAGACCCAGTACAGCGCCCCCGTCGCAGCGAGCAGGGCCAGCGACAGCGCCGCTGCCATGCCCCAGTTGATCGTCTTCGACGCATAGAAGGCGATGAAGTAGCTGAGCATCTGGTCGTCCGGCCCACCGACCAGCGCCGGCGTGATGTAGTAGCCGAGCGCCTGGATGAACACCATCAGCACGCCGGCACCGACCGCAGGCAGGGTCTGCGGCGCGTACACGCGCCAGAACGACGTCCACGGCGTCGCGCCCAGCGACAGCGCCGCCCGCACATGCGACGGCGGGATCGAGCGCATCGTCGCGTACAGCGGCAGCACCATGAACGGCAGCAGCACGTGGGTCATCGCCGCGTAGACCGCCGCGCGACGGTACAGCAGTTCCAGCGGCTCCTGGATCATCCCGGCCTGCAGCAGCGCAGCGTTGATGACGCCCTCGTGCTGTAGCAGAACGATCCACGCCGAGGTGCGCACCAGCAGCGAAGTCCAGAACGGCAGCAGCACCAGCACGAGCAGCATGTTGGCAGTGCGCGTCTGCAACGATGCGAGCACGTACGCGAGCGGATAGCCGAGCAGCAGACACAGCACGGTCACCGCCGTGGCGATGGCGAAGGTGCGGCCAATCACCTGCACGAAGATCGCCTCCTCTCGCGGCGCTCCGACGAGACTGCCGTCCGCGTTCCGCCTCAGGTCGACCGCTGCGAGCAGGAACAGCGACGTCGTCGGCCCCGCGGCGCGGGCGATTGCGCCCCAGGTTTCGACCTCGCCCCACCTTGGATCGATGCCGATCAGCGTGTCGCGAGCGGCGCCGTTCGGCGGGTCCATCAGCTGACGCCCGGTCGCGAACAGGAGCGACCGGAAACCGCTGATGTCGTAGTTCAGGCGCGTCGCGGCGGGCGCCAGCGTGCCCGCATCGCGCGCGGCACGCACGTCATCGATCAGCGCAGCGAAGGTCGCCTCGTCGGGCAGGCTGCGGCCGTCCCAGTGCCTGATCTGCTGGGTCACCCGCGGCAGCGCGCTCGCAAGATCGGTATCGACGAAGCTCTTCGCGAGCAGCGCAACGATCGGCCCGAGGAAGATCAGAAGGATGAAGAGAAACAGTGGCGCCGTCAGCAGCGCCGCCTTCAGCTTCTTGGCACGGTCCGCGCGCGCCAGCTGCGCGGCAAGTGCGGGTGCGCTCATCGGCGATGCGGCTGCGGTATCCGCGCGCTCCGACCCGCTCCGCGCTTTCCGCGGAGCGGGTCATGCCCGCGCCCGCTGGTTACTTCGCGAGCCAGGCGTTGAAGCGCTGGTTCAGCTTGTCGAGGTTCTCCAGCCAGAACTTGTCGCTGATATAGAGCGAACCCTTGAAGTTCTCCGGCGCCGTAGCCAGGTTCGCGTTTACCTTGGGGTCGATCATCCCGATCGCCGCCTTGGTCGTGACGCCGTACGCGATCTTCGTCGGCAGGTTCTTCTGGTTGTTGGGATCGTTGACGAAAACCAGGAACTGCTCGGCCTGCGCCTTGTTCGGCGAGCCTTTCATGATCACCCACGAATCGATCGTGTAGAGATTGTTCGTCCAGACGATCTTGAAATTCTTCTTGTCCTTGTTGACGGCTGCATCGATGCGGCCGTTGTAGGCGTCGACCATCACGGCCTCGCCGGCGCCCAGCATCTGCGGCGGCTGCGCACCCTTCTCCCACCAGATGAGATTCGGCTTGAGCTGGGTGAGCTTGTTGAAAGCACGGTCCACGCCGGCTGGCGTGGCAAGCGTCTTGTAGACATCCTGCGGCGCGACGCCGTCAGCAAGGAGTGCAATTTCCAGAGTTGTCTTCGGACCCTTGCGCAGCGCGCGCTTGCCCGGCCATTTCGTCGTGTTCCAGAAATCTGCCCAGTTCTTCGGGACATCGCCTTTGATCTTGTCGCCGTCGTAAGCCAGAACGAAGCTGTAGACGATTGCCCCTACGCCGCAGTCGCTGACGGCATCCGGCAGGTACTTGTCCTTGCCGCCGAGCTTGGCCCAGTCGAGCTTGTCGAACAGGCCCTCCTCGCAGCCGAGCAGCAGTTCTTCGCTTTCGACCTGCACGACGTCCCAGTTGTTGGCGCCGCCCTGGAGCTTGGCGCGCAGCACGCCGATGCCACCATCCCAGCTCTCATCGACCATCTTGACGCCGGTCTTCTCCGTGAACGGCTTGAAGTAGACCTCCTTCTGCGCGTCCTGGTAGGCCCCGCCCCACGACACGACCGACAGCGGCCGGCCCTGTGCCAGCAGGCTGCCCGCCGCCACGGCGAGCGCTGCCCCGACGACCGCGACTCCTGGACTCCAGCGCCTCTTGCTCGTTCCCATTTCGTCTCCTCCTCCCTTGCTGACCCTGTTTCAGTCAGGAAACACGACTGTACTCGCCACGTCCCAATGCGCCACAGCCTCCGCGCCCTCGGCCGGCAGCCCCTCGGTCGCCTGCACCGGAACGTTCGCGACTACTTCGCCTGCCGCGGTCTGCAGGCGCACCCGGACATGACCGCCAAGGAAAATAGTCTCGATCACACGCGCCGGCACCCGGTTGCCCGCGCCCGCGGGAGTCGTGGCAGCCACGACGTTGACGTGCTCGGGCCGGATCGACACAGTGGCCGATGCAGGCGCCTGGCAGGCACCGGCCGAATGCCCGCGCACTTCGGCTCCGCCCTCGAGCTCCACGACGCACTCACTGCCCGCACCATTGCCGATCACGCGCGCCTTCAGACGGTTGTTCTCGCCGATGAACGACGCCACGAAGAGGTTTGACGGACGCTCGTAGAGCGTCTTCGGATCGTCGATCTGCTGGATGCGGCCGTGCTGGAACACCGCCACGCGATCCGACATCGTCATCGCCTCGGACTGGTCGTGCGTGACATACACCATGGTGATGCCGAGCCGCTCGTGCAGGCCGCGAAGTTCGAGCTGCATTTCCTCGCGCAGCTGCTTGTCGAGGGCGCCGAGCGGCTCGTCCATCAGGATCAGCTGCGGCTCGAACACCAGCGCGCGGGCTACCGCGACGCGTTGCTGCTGCCCGCCCGAGAGCTGCGCCGGCATGCGCGTCTCCATGCCGGGCAGCCGCACCATCTCGAGCGCGCGTTGCACGCGTTGCGCCGCGACGTCCCTGCCGATGCCGCGCACCGACAGCGGGAACGCGAGGTTCTCGCCCACCGTCATGTGCGGAAACAGCGCGTAGTTCTGGAAGACCATGCCGAAGTTACGCCGATACGGCGGCAGCCGCTCGATCGATTCGCCGCGCAGGCGGATGTGGCCTGCGGTAGGCCGCTCGAAGCCGGCCAGCATCATCAGCGTCGTCGTCTTGCCCGAGCCCGACGGGCCGAGCAACGACAGGAACTCGCCCTCGGCAACCGCGAGGTCGAGGCAGTCGACGACGTTCGACCGCCCGTCGTAGGTCTTGCAGACGCCCGCGAACTCGACGAACCGCGTCACTTCCACTGCTGCGCGTAAGCCTCGGTGTCGCGCAGCGCCTTCGTAAAGCGCGCCAGCATCTCGTCGATCTCCGCAGGCGTGATCACGAGCGGCGGGCAAAGCGCCACGGCGTCGCCGAGCGGCCGCACGACGAGGCCATGGGCATGCGCGCGCTCCGCGAAGTAAGGCGCCACGGCGGCCGCGGCTGGAAAGGATTCCCGCGTCGTCTTGTCCTTCACGAGTTCGACTGCCGCGATCAGCCCCAGGCCGCGCACCTCGCCAAGGATCGGGCTCGCGAGCAGCGCGTGCAGTCCGCCCTGGAAGCGCGGCGCCTTGTCGCGCACGCGCGCCGCAATGTCGGTTTCGCGGTAGACGTTCATCGCTTCGATCGCCACGGCGGCGCCCAGCGGATGGCACGAGTAGGTGTAACCGTGGCCGAACATGCCGAGCTTCGCCGACTGTTCCGCGATCGGCTCGTACACGCGCTCCGACACCATCGTCGCCGAAAACGGCACGTAGCCGCCGGTCAGCGCCTTGGCGCAGGTCACGATGTCGGGTTCGATGTCGTACGTCTCGCTGCCCCACATGCGGCCGGTGCGGCCGAAGCCGCAGATCACTTCGTCCGCGATCAGCAGGATGTCATAGTGCTTCAGGATCGGCTGGACCACGTCGAAGTAACCCGCGGGCGGCGGGATCACACCGCCTGCGCCCATCACCGGCTCGGCGATGAACGCCGCGATGTTCTCCGGGCCTTCCTTCTCGATCAGCGCCTGCAGCTGCCGCGCCAGCCGCGCCGCGAAGGCTTCCTCGCCCTCGCCGACCTGCGCGAAGCGATAGTGGTGCGGGCAGTCAGCGCGCACGACGTCAGGGCCCGGCAGGTCGAATCCGGTGTGCAGGTGCGGCAGTCCGGTCAGCGTCGCGGCGGCCACGCTCACGCCGTGGTAGCCCTTGGTGCGCGCGATGATCTTCTTCTTCGCCGGCCGGCCCAGTGCGTTGTTGTAGTAGCGCACCAGCTTGATCGCGGTGTCGTTGGCGTCCGAGCCGCTGGTGCCGAAGAATGCGCGCGCCATCTTTCCGGGAGCCAACGCGATCAGGTCCGCCGCCGCCTGCACGGCGACGTCCGAGGTCTTGTGCGCGAAGCCGTGGTAGTACGGCAGCGTATTGAGCTGGCGCGTGGCTGCCGCGATCAGGCGCTCGTCGGAGAAGCCGAGTGACGCGCACCAGAGCCCGGCCATGCCTTCCATGTATTCGCGGCCCTGGTCGTCATAGACGTAGATGCCGCGGCCGCGCGTCATCACGACCGGACCCTTCTCCTCGTGCTTGCGCAGGTTGGTGAAGGGATGCAGCGAAACCCGCTTGTCGATTTCGGCCAGGCTCGCCGCTGGGTACATCGTGCTCCTCCCTCGTCGCTTGTCGGATTCCGTCGTCCGACCAAGGATACGCGCCGCACCGATCGCGACGGCCGGGCCACGGCAGCGCGCCAATCGCTGCCGCGTCGTTCAGATGTACTGTTGCGGCGATCGCCGCTTTCACCTCGAAGCAAGCGTCAACGGAGGCTACGCATGGAAACGATTCGTCCGAGCATCGCGGACAAGCGGCGCACGTTCCGCCGCCTGCACGAGAGCGGCTGCTTCGTGATTCCGAACCCGTGGGATGCCGGCAGTGCGCGCTACCTGCAGAGCCTCGGCTTCAAGGCGCTCGCCACCACCAGCGCAGGTTTCGCCTGGTCGCAGGCGCGTCCGGACAACGGAGTCACGCGCGACCTAGTAATCGCCCATCTGCGGCAGACGGTCGAAGCCACCGATGTTCCTCTGAACGCCGACTTCGAAAGCGGCTTTGCAGCCAATGCGGACGGCGTTGCAGAGAGCGTCCGGCTGGCGGTCGAGGCCGGCGTCGCCGGGCTGTCGATCGAAGACTCGACCGGCGACGCGACGCGACCGCTCTACGAACTCGACGCGGCCGTCGAGCGCGTGCGCGCCGCGCGGCGCGCGATTGACGCCAAGGGCGGCGACACGCTGCTGGTCGGCCGCGCCGAATGTTTCCTCGCGGGTCGACCCGATCTCGATGAGGCGATCGCGCGATTGAAGGCTTATTCCGCGGCGGGCGCGGACTGCCTCTACGCGCCGGGCCTGCGCACGCGCGAGCAGATCGCCGCGGTGGTCACCGCGCTTGCACCCAGGCCAGTCAATGCGCTGGTCGGCTGGCCGAGCGACCTGACGGTCGCCGACATCGCCGCGCTCGGTGTGCGGCGTATCAGCGTCGGCGGCGCGCTCGCGCGTACTGCCTGGGGCGGATTCATGCGCGCCGCGAAACTTCTAGCCGAGCAGGGTTCCTTTGCCGGCCTCAAGGACGCCGCGCCCGGAGCGGATCTCAACGCGCTGTTCACCCGACACTGAGGCCGCGGGCGCGTGATGGCTGGCGGATCGAATCGACACCGTCGCCGGGACCCATGCGCAGCCAAGAATTCCTTCACTTCCAGCCGAAGCGAACGCCGCCGTCATCCAACTCCACGACCACCCGGGCAGCGTGAGGAGACCACGATGACATCGCCCTCCCGTTGCCGTATCGACAGCCGGAGTGTCCGCCGGTGCGCAAGGCGCCCGCGTCTCGAGCGCGCTGTTACAGCCTGGGCGTAGGCTCTCGGTTTGCAGGCATTCCACTCCCGCAATTCCATGGCCGAGCCCATTCTCCTCACCACCACCCAAGTGTCCACCTACCTGGGCGCACGGCGGCTGACGACCGCCAGCGGCTTCTTCTTCGAGCGCGAGGAACGCCTGTACCTAGTCACGAGTCGCCATGTCGTGTTCGACCGACCCTCCTCGCACTTTCCGGACCGGCTCGAAATCGCGATGCATACGGATCCGGTCGATCTCACGCGCATTGCGACCGTTTCACTGCCCTTGTACCAGGACGGCCAAAGCGTCTGGCGGCAAGGCCGGGACATCGGCGGCGAGGTCGACGTGGCCGTCGTCGAAATCGATCGTGCGGTCCTGCCACCGTCGGCATCCATCCGCTGCTTCGATCCCGATCACCTGCAGCATTCGTTGGCGGAGCTGGAGGTGGGAGCCGCCCTGCAGATCGTCGGATTCCCCTTGGGCTTCTATGACACCTTGCACCACCTGCCGGTCGTCCGGCAGGCTGCGATCGCCTCCTCATTCGGGGTCCGCTTTCAGGGCGAGGGCTGCTTCCTGACCGACGCACGGACTCATCGTGGAATGAGTGGAGCGCCCGTCGTTGTGCGCACGAGCAGACCGCAGGGGCTTCCCTGGAAACTGCTCGGCGTGCATTCATCGCGCATGGACATGGAAGGTCGCGATCAGCAGGTCGACGATCCGCTCGGACTCAACGTCGCCTGGTATGCCGATATTCTGCTGGTGCTGACGGGCGCCGCACCGGGGCCGCGATAACCGAAGGGCGGTGGCGAGGCGAAAAAAAACCGCGGCGCGTGCCGCGGTTCTTCTGATGCAGACCGGATCTAGATGATCTGGATCTGCGACGCCTGGGGACCCTTGGGCCCATCCTTGGCGACATACTGCACGCGCTGACCTTCAGCCAGCGACTTGAAACCGCCGGACTGGATCTCGGAGAAGTGCGCGAACAGGTCCTTGGAGCCATCTTCCGGCGTGATGAAGCCGAAACCCTTGGCGTCGTTGAACCACTTGACAGTACCTTGTGCCATTTTCTCGTTCCTTGATGGTGAGAATTGAATCCGCGGCCGGAAATTCCCGGCAGCGAGCGAACGATCAAGAAACGTGAACCGGGAGAACTACAGACTCCGCGGCGGGCGCGGACTGGAGCAGACCAAGGACAAGCGACTCAAACGAAAGCAGCCCAAGTGTACGCGATCCCCCGCGTCCCGTCGAATCTGTTTCTTTGAAAGGCGGCTTGAAATTGACCAAACCGTCCTCGCACCACGCCGCGCGCGCTACTGCAGAGGCGACGTCATACGAGCGATCAGCGCCTCGTACCGTTCGGCACCCTCGAGAAAGCCGGCAACCGGCTCGGCCCGCATCCGCGCGCGCGACGCCGCCGACCAGGCGTGTTGCTCGGCGATGTGGGTGTACTCGTTCGGCGCGACCTCTGCGCCCAGTAGGTCGTCCGTCCCGAGCAGCACGTAACGGCCGTTTTCGTTCGCCTGGTCTACTAACAGGATGAACGCAAGGCTCACAAACGAATCCCCGCGACGGTATGCGACGAAACGCTCGATCGCCGTGCTTCCGGCCCGGACCGACGCGCCGGCGCGGCCGCGGCCTTTGCCGTCCGTCAGCGGCTGGGGCCTGAAGCCCCGCGTCGCGGCCGACGCCTGGATCGCCGATTCCGCGCTCATGTCATAGCGGCGCGCAACTTCGGTCGCGAGCGCCCCCAACTGTTCCGCAGCCCGGGCTTCGAGCTGTACTTCGCTCCTCGGCCGACTGCGTTTGACCACAAGCGCGCGCGCAGGCAACCGGGCCCTGATCCGCACCTCGATGTCCGCCGCAGTGGCTTCCGAAACACGACCGCAGGCGCGTTGCGTCCGCAGGTTCGACAGCAGGTTAACCAGCTGCGCCGTGTCGAGCGCCGCCAGACGCTCTTCGGTCCATACGACCGCACTCGGTGGGATATACGCGGGTTTGGGCGGAACGCTCCTTGTCTTGCTCATGCGGCTTCCAGTTCTTCAATGAAGCGCCCCGACGGCGCCTCGACTCCCGAGTATCGCCGCAAACGAGTTTCTCCGCTCGGGGGTTGGCCATGAGCCGGATCGGTCTCCCACCGGCCGCCGGTCACATGCTGCGCCGGTACTGCCCTCCCACCTCGAACAGCGCATTCGTGATCTGCCCCAGCGAACACACGCGCACTGCGTCCATCAACACCGCGAACACGTTCTCGTTGTTGATCACCGCCTGCTGCAGGCGCTTCAGCATCGCCGGGGCCTCCCTGGCGTTGCGCTTGTGAAAATCCTGCAGGCGTTTGAGCTGACTCTGTTTCTCTTCGTCGGTCGAGCGCGCGAGCTCTATGTGGTCGGGCACCGGGTCGCCGTGAGGATTGCGGAAGGTGTTGACGCCGATGATCGGGTACTCGCCGGTGTGCTTCAGGTGCTCGTAGTGCAGTGACTCTTCCTGGATCTTGCCGCGCTGGTAGCCGAGTTCCATCGCGCCGAGCACACCGCCGCGCTCGCTGATCGCCTCGAACTCCTTGAGCACCGCCTCTTCGACCAGCTCCGTGAGCTCGTCGACGATGAAGCTGCCCTGGTTGGGGTTCTCGTTCTTCGCGAGGCCCCACTCGCGGTTGATGATCATCTGGATCGCCATCGCGCGCCGCACGCTCTCCTCGGTCGGCGTGGTGATCGCCTCGTCGTAGGCGTTGGTGTGCAGGCTGTTGGCGTTGTCGTACGTGGCGATCAGCGCCTGCAGCGTGGTGCGGATGTCGTTGAACGCGATCTCCTGCGCGTGCAGCGACCGGCCGCTGGTCTGGCAGTGGTACTTGAGCTTCTGGCTGCGTTCGTTGGCGCCGTACTTGTCGCGCATCGCCACCGACCAGATGCGCCGCGCCACGCGGCCCATCACCGTGTACTCCGGGTCCATGCCGTTGCTGAAGAAGAACGAGAGATTCGGCGCGAAGTCGTCGATGTGCATGCCGCGCGCGAGATAGGCTTCGACGAAGGTGAAGCCGTTGGAGAGCGTGAACGCGAGCTGGCTGATCGGATTCGCCCCGGCCTCGGCGATGTGGTAGCCGCTGATGCTGACCGAGTAGAAGTTGCGCACGTTGTGGTGGACGAAGTACTGCTGGATGTCGCCCATCACCTTCAGCGAGAACTCTGTCGAGAAGATGCAGGTGTTCTGGCCCTGGTCTTCCTTCAGGATGTCGGCCTGCACGGTGCCGCGCACGTTCTCCAGAGTCCACGAACGGATCTTGCCCGCCTCGTCGTCGGTGGGTTCGCGGCCGTTTTCCTGCCGGAACTTGTCGAGGTTCTGGTCGATCGCCGCGTTCATGAACATCGCGAGGATGGTCGGTGCCGGGCCGTTGATCGTCATGCTGACGCTGGTGTTCGGCGCGGTCAGGTCGAAGCCGCCGTACAGCACCTTCAGGTCGTCTAACGTTGCAATCGAGACTCCGCTGTTGCCGACCTTCCCGTAGATGTCGGGCCGCAGCGCCGGGTCGTTGCCGTAGAGCGTGACGCTGTCGAACGCCGTCGACAGCCGCTTGGCGGGCATGCCTTCGCTGAGCAGCTCGAAGCGCCGGTTGGTTCGGAACGGGTCGCCTTCGCCGGCGAACATGCGCGTCGGGTCTTCGTTCTCGCGCTTGAACGCGAAAACTCCCGCCGTGTACGGGAACGAGCCGGGCACGTTTTCCAGCAGCATCCAGCGCAGCAGCTCGCCGTGGTCTTCGTAGTGCGGCAGCGCAACCTTCTTGATCTTGCTGCCGGAGAGCGACGTGTGCGTGAGCTTGGTGCGGATCTCCTTGTCGCGGATCTTCACCACGTACTCGTCGCCGGCGTAGGCCTGCTGCATCTTCGGCCACATCGCCAGCAGCTTGCGGCTGCGTGGGTCGAGCCTGTTCTCGCGATCGGCGGCAAGCGCGGCGAGATTCGCGTTCTCTTCCTTGCATTCGCTGGCGAGGAGCTTCTTCGCGGTGGCGAGCTGCTGGTGCTCGCGCGCGATGTGCGCCTGTTCGCGCGCGTGGCGCTTGTAGCCACGCACCGTGTCGGAGATTTCCGCGAGGTAACGCGTGCGCTGCGGCGGCACGATCGGCACCTGGTGGGTCGAGTGGCGCGTGTGCACCGGCGGCAGCACGGACGTCCCGGTCTTCAGCCCGAGTTCCTTCAGCTTTGGCAGCAAAGCCTGGTAAAGCGCGGTCACGCCGTCGTCGTTGAAGCGCGCGGCCTGCGTGCCGAACACGGGCATCTCGTCGGGCCTCTTCGAGAAGTCACCCTTGTTGCGCTGGACCTGCTTGCTGACGTCACGCAGCGCGTCCGCAGCGCCCTTGCGGTCGAATTTGTTGATCGCGACGAAGTTCGCGAAGTCCAGCATGTCGATCTTCTCGAGCTGGCTTGCGGCCCCGTATTCGGGCGTCATCACGTAGAGGCTCAGGTCGACGTGCGGGACGATCGCCGCGTCCCCCTGGCCGATGCCCGACGTCTCGGCGATCACGACGTCGAAGCCCGCGACCTTGGCCGCCGCAATCGCGTGTGGCAGTGCCTGGCTGATCTCGCTGCCGGCCTCGCGCGTCGCGAGTGAGCGCATATAGACCCTCGATCCCGTGTTCCACGGCCCGATCGCGTTCATGCGGATGCGGTCGCCGAGCAGCGCACCGCCGCTCTTGCGGCGCGACGGGTCGATCGAGATCAGCGCGACGTTCAGCTGGTCGCCCTGGTCGAGCCGCAGGCGGCGAACCAGTTCGTCGGTCAGGCTCGACTTGCCGGCGCCGCCGGTCCCGGTCACGCCGAGCACCGGCACCTTGGCCGTGTCGGCGGCCTTGTGCAGCGCTTCGACGAACTTCGGGTCGGCTTCGTTCAGCTCGAGCGCAGTAATCACACGCGCCAGCGCGCGCCAGCGCCGGGTCAGATCCTTGTCCCGCAGCGCGTCGAGCGAGGCGGGCGCTTCCGTGCCAAGGTCGCGGTCGCACTCGGCAACCATCAGGCCGATCATGCCCTGCAGGCCCATCTTCTGGCCGTCCTCGGGCGAGAAGATGCGCGCGACGCCGTAGTCGTGCAGCTCCTTGATCTCGGCCGGCACGATGACGCCGCCGCCGCCGCCGTAGACGCGGATGCCGTCGCCGCCGCGCTGGCGCAGCAGGTCGAGCATGTACTTGAAGAACTCGACGTGTCCGCCCTGGTAGCTGGACACCGCGATGCCCTGCACGTCTTCCTGCAGCGCGGCCGTCACGATCTCCTCGACCGAGCGGTTGTGGCCCAGATGGATCACCTCGGCACCCATGCCCTGCAGGATGCGCCGCATGATGTTGATACTGGCGTCGTGACCGTCGAAGAGGCTCGCCGCGGTGACGAACCGCACCTTGTGCTTCGGACGGTAGCTGGCGAGCTTCTTGATCTCGGACAGGTCGGTCATCGCGCGCTCCTGCGCCGGCGCCCGCCGGCTGGAAGTCGAATCATCGTCGCGCGCGTGGCCGGAGGGCAAACTGCGCGCAGGCGGGAATGCGGCAGGGGACAAGCTAGCTGCCGTTGACGTAAACGTCAACTGGTCACGCGATACCCGACACCCGCGGTGGACAGGCCCGGAGCCCGGCGAGGAATAGGCCGATCAGGCCGGGCGCGGCGGCGTGCAGGTCGAAGCTGCGCGGCGCCTGCACCCAATCGCGCATCAGGCCACCGATGTAGGAGTGGAGCGCCCGGGCGGCCAGCGCTGTGTCGGTGCCCTTCGGCAGCTGGCCGCGCGCGACCGCCTGGTCGAGCAGACCGCCGCACTGAGCCAGACACTGGTTCGCTTCCTTCTTGCGCCGGCGCGCCACTGGTGCGAGTTCCTTGGAATACTCGCAGCGCAGGGACACGATCTCGAAGATGTTCCGCACCCGGGCTGAATCGGCCAGATGGCGCAACGCCAGGACCGCCTGGTCGCGCACCGCGGCCAGCGGATCGCCCACGACGACGCCCGGCTCGCCGAAGGCGGCGCCCATCGGCATCTCGGCCCGGCGCACCAGCGCCTCGAACAAGGCGGCCTTGCTGTCGAAATGGTGATAAACCGCGCCGCGCGTCATCCCGGCGGCAGTCGCAACCTCTTCGAGCGTTGCATTGCCCACACCGCGGGCGCGGAATACGCGCTCGGCCGCGTCCAGCAATTGCTCACGCGTCTCCAGCGCTTCGGCCTTTGTCTTCCTTGCCATCTGCTCTCGATGCCTAGCGAAATTCCTCAAGTCGATGCCGTCGCGGCGCCAAAGCCGCGCCTCCGTCCGTCGATTCGGCTCTCGCCCGTTCGACGTATCCATTGCGGGCCGGCGATGCCACAGCCCGCCGGGTCGCCCCGCGCCCGTGACCCTTTAATCATTTTCGTACATACACGTCTGTATGTATTATGCGCCAGCGCAAAAGAAGACGAATTGGTGGACATCGATGGCTTCCTCTCCTGAATCGAATTCCGTACTGGCGGCCGGCATCGGCGCCGCGCTGGCCACAACCCTGCTGGCAGCGTGCGGGCCTTCGGCACAGCAGGGCGGCGGGTTCCCCCCGGCGCCGGTCTCTGTGGAGACCGCTCAGGCGCTCACGGTCCCGGTGCACTTCGAGTTCGTCGGCCAGACCGAAGGTTCGAAGGAGGCGCAGGTCCGCGCCCGCGTGCAGGGCATCCTGGAGAAGCGGCTGTACCAGGAAGGCGGTCGCGTCACCGCCGGGCAGCCGCTCTTCCTGATCGACCCGAAGCCGTACGCCGCCCAGGCGCAGGCCGCCGAGGCCGATCTGGCGCGCGCGCAGGCGCAGTATGCGCAGGCCCATCGCAACTTCGAGCGCGTGCAGCCGCTGAAGGGCAGCAACGCGCTGAGCCAGCGCGAATACGACGAAGCCGTGTCAGGCGAGGAAACCGGCGCGGCCGCGGTCAAGCAGGCGCAGGCGCGGCTGACCGAGGCGCGCCTCAACCTCGGCTATACGAACGTCACCGCTCCGGTCAGCGGATTTGCCAGCAAGGCGCGCCAGTCCGAAGGCTCGCTGGTGACGCCGACCCAGGACAGCCTGCTGACGACGGTCTCGCAGATCGATCCGATCTACGTGAACTTCAGCGTTTCCGAGGCGGAGCAACTGCGGCTCAACCGCCTGGTCGCGGCCGGCACGCTCAAAGCACCCGCCGCCGACAGGAGCGGTACGCCTGCCTACGAGGTGACGGTCAAGCTCTCGGACGGCACCGTCTACGCGCGCAAGGGTCGGCTCGCGTTCATCGACCCGCGCATCAACACAGCGACCGGCGCCTTCGATGCGCGCGCCGAACTCCCGAATCCGGACGCGACTCTGCGGCCGGGACAGTTCGTGCGCGTGGTGCTCGAAGGTGCGACGCGCGCGAACACGATCGTGGTGCCGCAGCGCGCCGTCATGGACGGGCCGCAGGGCAAGTTCGTCTATGTCGCAGCCAAATCACAGGACGGAAAGATGGATGTGGCGCAGCCGCGCCCGGTGACAGTCGGCGACTGGGTCGAACTCGGCGGGCAGCAGTTGTGGGTGGTCGAGTCGGGGCTGAAGCCCGGCGATCCGGTGATCGTCGAGGGCCAGGCGAAGCTCTTTCCGATCCCGGGTGGCGCGCCGATCGCGCTCGGGCCGACGCCCGGTGCGCCCGGCGCAGGCCCCGGTGAGGCCAAGAAGCCCGAAGCGAAGAAGTAAGGCGGGCGTTTCCACGAGCGCCACCGTCGATCACAGGAACCCCGATGTTCTCCCGCTTCTTCATCGACCGCCCGATCCTCGCCGCGGTGCTGTCGGTCTTCATCGTGCTGGCGGGACTCGCAGCGATGCGCAATCTGCCCATCGCTCAATACCCCGAGATCGCGCCGCCGGTGGTGACGGTGCAGGCGGTCTATCCCGGCGCCTCGGCGGCCGTGCTCGAGCAGACGGTCGCCGCGCCGCTCGAGAACGCAATCAACGGCGTCGAGCACATGATGTACATGAGCTCGAACTCTGCCTCGAACGGCCTGGTGCAGATCCAGGTCACGTTCGAGATCGGCACCGATGTCGATCAGGCCGCGCTCAACGTCAACAACCGCGTCAAGCAGGCCGAGGCGCGGCTGCCGCAGGAGGTGCGCAGGCAAGGCGTAAACGTCGAGAAGGGCTCGTCGTCGTTCCTGCAGGTGCTGGCGTTCTACTCGCCCGACGGGCGCTACGACGATCTGTTCACGTCGAATTACGTGACGCTGAACGTGCTCGATCAGTTGAAGCGCATCCCCGGCACCACCAATGTCCAGATCTTCGGCGCGAAGGACTACGCGATGCGGATCTGGCTGCGGCCGGACCGGCTGGCTCAGCTTCAGCTCACCACCGGCGATGTCGTGCGCGCAATCAACGAGCAGAACGCGCAGTTCGCCGCCGGCAAGGTCGGGCAGGCGCCGTACGGCGATGCCAAGCAGGACCTCGTGTACACGATCACGACCCGCGGTCGGCTCGCCGACCCGGCCGAATTCGAGAACATCATCGTACGCAGCAGCCCCGACGGTTCGCAGGTGCGGGTGCGGGACGTCGCACGCGTCGAACTCGGCTCCAAGGACTACGACTTCATCGGGCGCTACAACGGCCGCAGCGCGACGCTCGTCGGCATCTTCCTTCAGCCCGGAGCCAACGCTCTCGAGGTCGCGCAGTCGGTGAAGAACACCGTAAACCGCATGTCGGCATCGTTCCCCGTGGGCCTTGCCTACGCCGTCCCGTACGACACGACACGCTTTGTCGAAGTGTCGATCCGCGAGGTCGTGAAGACGCTCGGTGAGGCGATGCTGCTGGTGTTCCTGGTCGTCTACCTCTTCCTGCAGAACTGGCGGGCGACGCTGATCCCGATCATCGCGGTACCGGTGTCGCTGATAGGCACGTTCGCGGGGCTGCTGATCCTCGGCTATTCGATCAATACGCTGACGTTGTTCGGCATGGTGCTGGCGATCGGCATCGTGGTCGACGACGCGATCGTGGTGCTGGAGAACGTTGAACGCATCATGCGCGAGGAAAAGCTCGCCGCGCGCGAGGCGGCGATCATCGCGATGAAGGAGGTCACCGGGCCGGTCATCGCGATCGTGCTGGTGCTGGTCTCGGTGTTCGTCCCGATCGCCTTCCTCGGCGGCCTGACCGGGGAGCTTTACCGCCAGTTCGCGATTACGATATCGATCGCGGTCTCGATCTCGGGTCTGGTTGCGCTGACGCTCACACCGAGCCTGTGCGTAATGCTGCTGCACGGCCATCAGACCGAGCCGCGCGGCTTCTTCCGCGGCTTCAATCGCTGGTTCGACGGCGTGCGGATGCGCTACACCAGCGGCGTGATCTGGATGATCCGTCGCGGCGCCATCGCGCTGCTGCTCTTTGGCGGCATGGTCCTGATTGCCGCCGGCCTGTGGCGCTTCACGCCGGGTTCGCTGGTGCCGGACGAGGACCAGGGCTTCTTCATCGCCGCGGTGATCCTGCCGGACGGGGCCACCCTGCAGCGCACCGACAAGGTGGTCGCGGAGGTCACTGACATCCTGAAGAGCAACCCCAACAATCTCGACGTCGTCGCCTTTACCGGCTTCGATTTTCTCGGCGGCGGCTTCCGCAACAACGCGGCGACGATCTTCGTCACGCAGAAACCGTGGGACGAGCGCTCGGTCGGCGTGCAGGAGCTTGTCGGCGAGTTCTACATGAAGACCGGCCACATCAAGGAAGGACTCGCGCTCGCGTTCGCGCCGCCGGCAATCTTCGGCCTGGGCGCCGCTGGCGGAGCGGAGTTCTATATCCGCAATCGCGGCGAAGGCGGACCGGCCGCGCTTGCCCAGGCGATGGGCGGGCTGCTCGGGCGTCTGCATCAGGACAAGATGTTCGTGCAGGTGAATTCGCTGTGGAAGCCGAACGTGCCGCAGCTCTACGTCGACGTTGACCGCGAGAAAACAAAGGCGCTGGGGGTGTCGCTCGACGAAGTTTTCAACACGCTGTCAGCCACGCTCGGCAGCTACTACGTCAATGACTTCAACAAGTACGGGCGGACCTGGCAGGTGCTGATGAGCGCCGAGCCCGCCTATCGCACGCGGCCGGACGACATCGGGGCGATGTGGGTGCGCTCGGATCGCAACGCCATGGTGCCGCTGCGCTCGCTGGCGCGCGTGGAATACAGCTCGGGGCCGGACTCCCTCGACCGATACAACAACCAGCAGGCGGTCAAGGTGTTCGCGACTGCCGCGCCGGGCGTCAGCTCGGGGCAGGCAATCGCGCGCATCCAGCAGGTGGCGCGCGAGGCGCTGCCGCCGGACTTTGACGTCGAGTTCACCGGCGCGTCATTCCAGGAGCAGCGCTCGTCCGGCACTTCGGGCATCGCGCTGGGACTGGCGGTCGTGATGGTGTTCCTGATCCTGTCGGCGCAGTATGAGAAGTGGTCGTTGCCGCTTTCGGTGCTGATGGCGCTGCCGTTCGGCACCTTCGGCGCGCTTGCTGCCGTCTGGGCGCGCGGGCTCACGAACGATGTCTACTTCCAGATCGGCCTGGTTACGCTGCTCGGCCTCGCGGCGAAGAACGCGATCCTGATCGTCGAGTACGCATCGCTGAAGGTTGCTGAGGGCTACACGACCTCGGCCGCTGCGATCGAGGCGGCGCGGCTGCGGTTCCGGCCGATCGTGATGACCTCGCTCGCCTTCATCCTCGGCGTCGTGCCGCTGGCCTTCTCGACCGGCGCCGGTGCCGGCGCGCGCATCTCGGCCGGTACCGGCGTGATGGGCGGCATGATGGCCGCGACCTTCCTCGCGATCTTCTTCGTGCCTTTCTTCTTCAAGCTGATCACCGCCCGCACGCTGCGCGAGCCGCGCAGCGCCGAGGAGCTTCGTTCCGAGGTCACGGCGGGTGAGCATCACACCGCCGAACTGCATGCGCGCATCGCCGCGCAGCAGGCCGGCACCGTGCATCACCGGGGTGTCGAATGAGTCGGCGCATCTACCGTATCGCCATCGCGCTGCTCGCCGCGGCCTTCGCGGCGGGTTGTTCGACAACGACCCGGCCCGTCCCCGTGGTCGACGTGCCGGCGACCAGCGCTGCTCCGGTCGCCGGGATCGGCCGCTGGTGGACCCAGTTCAACGACCCGCAGCTCACCGCGCTGATCGAAGAATCGCTCGCCGCCAATCTTGACCTCGGCATCGCGGTCGCGCGTATCGAGGAAGCGCGCGCGAACCTGCGCGTCGCGCGCTCGTACCTGTTCCCGTCGGTCGACGCCTACGTCGGAGCGTCGCGCGACAAACTCAGCGGGGCGAGCGCCACGACCTTCGTCGGTCCGCTGACCGCCAACCGCTTCTCCGCCGGTCTGCAGACATCGTATGAGGTCGACCTGTCCGGTCGGGTCGCGGCGAGCGTGAGCGCCGCGCAGTCCACGCTGCTCGCCACGCGCTACAGCACCGAGGTTGTGAGAACCGTGCTGGCGGCACAGGTTGCAAACAGCTACTTCACGCTGCTGGCGCTCGACGCCGAGCTGCAGATTTCGCGCGACACGCTGGTCACCCGTACCGACGCCGTCTCGCTGCAGCGGCAGCGCTACGACGCGGGACTGATCAGCGAGTTCGACCTCCGCCTCGCAGAGGCCGAGCGCGCGAGCGTTGCTGCATCGATCCCACCGCTCGAACGCGTGCGCGCTGAAACCGAGGCCGCGCTCGCGGCCCTCGCCGGCCGAAGCGCGCGCGCCGTGTTCAATCCGGTGATTGCGCGCGGCGGCCCGCTGGAGGCGAGCACGACGCCAGAAGTCCCGGCGGGGCTGCCCTCGGACATGCTCGCGCGTCGGCCGGATATCCGGCAGTCCGAAGCGCAGCTGGCCGCGGCCAGCGCACGTGTCGCCGAAGCGCGTGCACAGTACTTCCCGTCGCTCGTGCTGACCGGCACCTACGGCAGTGAAAGTTCCGACCTCGCCAACCTGTTCTCCGGGCCAGCCCTCGTCTGGTCCATCGCCGGTCGCGCATTGCAGCCGATCGTGTCTGCGGGACTTATATCGGCTCAAGTGGACGCGGCCAAGGCGCGCCAGCAACAGGTCGAGCTCGACTACGTGCAGACGGTGCAGTCGGCGTTCCGCGATGCGCACAACGCGCTCGTCGCCCATCGCAGTGCACGCGAGAGCTTCATCGCACAGGACGAACGTCGCACGCTTTTCGCGAAGGCCTTCGCGCTGGCGGAGGCGCGCTATCGCAGCGGCTACGTCAGCTACATCGATGTGCTGGACACTCAACGCAACCTGCTCGAAGCCGAACGCCAGCGCGTGCTCGCGTTGCGCGAGCGTCAGGCGGCGCTGGTCGATCTCTATAAGGCGATCGGGGGCGGCTGGTCGCCGGAGCAGTTCGCAGCGACGCGCTAGAGAATTACGTGATCGTTGCCGCGCTCACCGGGCCATGCTTGTCGCTGAGGTTCCACGCTTCGCGCACGAGTCCGATCAGCGCGGCGATTGCCGGCTCGTCCGCACGCGCCGCTGGATAGACAAACCACAACGTTGTCTCGATCGCTGCGCCGGGCCAGACGGCGAGTTCGCCCTCTTCGGCCCGCGCCCGCGCGACTTCGTCGCGGACGAGCGCGACGCCAAGTCCGGACGCCACGAGGCTCGTGATCACCGTTTCGTCATCGGCGAGCACTGCCGGTTCAGGCGGTTCGAGTCCATGCGCGGCAAAAAGCTGCGAAACGAGCTGCGTGTGCGTGCTCAGCGTCGGGGTCCGCACCCAGGGCAGGGCCGCGATTTCGGGCCAGCGCGCGTCCTTCACCTTGGACGTCCAGGCTGCGGGGGCCGCGACGCGATAGATCAATTGCCGCAGCGGCAGTGCGGCCAGAGGCGGAGTCGGCGCGTCGCCGAAGTAGAAAGTCGCATCGAGGCGCCCATCGCGCACGCTTTCTAGGGCTGTACCCGACATCGTCTGGTGCAGATCCAGCCGCAGCAAGGGATGGCGCTGCACGGCGGCCGAGAGCACCGCACCGAGTCGGTTGTCGACGGGATCCGCAACGGTGCCGACGCGCAGCAGCCCGCTCAGCGCACCGTGCAGTTGCTTCGCGGCGAGCTTCACGCCGTCGGCCGCACTGAGGACCTTCTGCGCGTGGGCGAGCAGCTGCCGGCCGGCTTCGGTCAGGGTCATGCCGGTCGACGCGCGCTCGAACAGGCGCACGTCGAGTTCCTGCTCGAGCGCCTTGATATGTCCGCTGACCGCGGGCTGGCTCAGGTGTAGCCGCTCGGCAGCGCGGGTCAGATGGCCGGCTTCGGCCACGGCCGCAAATGTGCGCAGCTGGTAGAGCTCCATGCTCACCTCACTTCGCGGCCAGCCTACCTCCGATTTTGCGGCGCCGCAACATGTAAGATCCACAATCTGAACGACCAATTACAAGTATCTGAAAATATGATTGTATTTTCACAAGAGCCGAACCGATTATTGCCTTGTGCAAAGCAGCAATTCAGCGCTCCGGAGGAGCTGCATATGAGGTTGACGTTTCGTTTGTTGCCTTGGCCGTTTTCGTTTCTCCCGCGCCGATCCGCCAGCGGCGTGCCGGGGAAGCCGAGCCCTTCGCGTTCCGGGGCTGGCCTGCGCGCGCTTCCTCTGAATGAGGAAGAGTCCGCCGCGATGAATGAGCTGCGCTCAAGCACGCTGCGGGGCCTATTCCCGCTGCTGTTCAGCCGCTTTGCGCGACGCTCGGATCTCTGGCAGGCCATCGTCGTCGAGCGCTACCTGTCCGACGCCACCGGCCTAGCCGATCTCGAGAAGCGCATCGAGCTGGTCAGGAGTCGGCAGGTCCGCTGGCAGCCGTGAGCCTATGCCGCGTGCACCTGATCCCGAACAGAACCCTAGGCGGTTTGCCGATAGAGCGACTCCTCGAAGGCGCTCTCTTGCTGCAAAACAGCAACAAAGACCCTGAGCACGTTGAGCTTTATCGCGAATTGCGATCCTAAGTATCCGCAATCATTATTTTATTTTTCCGGCAAACGGGTCGAATATAGGACTGCCGCGACGCAGCGAAAAGCGTCGCAAGGAAGTGACGATGGAAAAGACTCTGCAGCGAACCGACGAACGCAACCAGCTGACTGCCTTTGTCGAGTGGATCACGGAGGCCTTCGAACGCGCACAGGTGCGCGACCACGATCGCTATGTCGCCGACGCCAGCAATGAGCGCGATGCGTCGCAGCGTGTGCACCAGATCGAACAGGGCGTTCCCGGCTTCCACGCCTAGACCGGTTGTCTCCTTGGCGCGTCAACGTCTGTCTCCTTAGCGCGCCCCTCCCACCGACGCGGCGGTGCCGCGTCGGTTTTTTTCCTCCTTCCAGTTCGGGTCGACCTTCCAGCGCGGTTTCGCGCGGCCGACTACGAGTTCGTCGAACACCGCTTCGACACCGCTCACGGCCCTGACCCGATCCAGCAGCAGCGCGCGCAACCGTGCCGACCCCGCGCAACCCTGCAACGTGATCCAGCGCCGCTCGGTCGTGACCCAGACGCTCGAAGCGTCCAGCTTCGGCTCCGCCCGCAGGGCATCGATCACGCGAGCCTGGACCTCGGGATCGCGGCGAAAGACGTTGCTGTCGTCGCATTTCTTCGCGAGCCAGCAGGAGGTGCCACGCTCGATGCGGCCGTGCGCCTGCGCGCGCATCTCGCTCTCGGTAATCAGCGGACCTTCCGGCCGCGGGCAGTAAGGCGCGCCGTCAAGCGCCTGGCCGAAAGGCGTGTCGAACCAGTTGCGGCGCTCCTCGGCGGCCGTCGTCCATCCGACGAGCGCCATCGCAAGCGTCAGCGCCAGTGCGCAGTGCTGCGCCGCCAGCCGTAGCGGCCAAGGGGCTCTCTCCGAAACGACACACACACGGCGCATGCCATAGTGTGCGTCCCCGGGACACCTGAAGCCAATGGACCTGCAAGCGCTTGTTGCCCAGTACGGACTGATCGCGGTGCTGCTCGGTTGCGTACTCGAGGGCGAAACCATCCTGCTGCTGGCAGCGGCGAGCGCCCACACGGGCCTGCTCGACCTGCGCGCGGTCGTCGCCGTCGCAGCAATCGGCGCCTTCATCGGCGACAACCTCTTCTTCTTCCTTGGCCGCCGCTGGGGCAGCCACGTCGCCGAACACCTCCCCTGGATCGCGCGCGTCGTGCCCCGAGTCGATCGCTTGCTGGAGCGCTGGCGCTGGGGCGCCGTGATCGTGCTGCGCTTCACGTACGGCCTGCGCACCGGCGGGCCAATGCTGCTTGGTGCCGGAAAGATGCCGACATGGGAATTCGTCTCGGCCAATGCACTTGGCGCGGTGATCTGGGCCGCCGTCATCGGCGCGATCGGCTTTGCTGCCGGCCAGGCCGTCGAAGCGCTGCTCGGCAGGGTCAGCGGCGCCGAAAAGCTGCTGCTGGTGCTTGTCGTCGCTGTAGGCGTCGGTGCCATCGTCGTGCGCACGATCGCGCGCCGCCGGATGTCCCGCCCGCAGTGACTGCGAGCGGCGCGCTATCGTTGCGTCCCTGCGTTTTGACCTTCTGCTGATGCGCATCCTGCTGGTCGAAGACGACTCGATGATCGGCGACAGCGTTGCCGACGGCCTGAAAGCTGAAGGCTATGCCGTGGACTGGGTGCGCGATGGCAAGGAAGCCGAGGCCGCAGTCGGCGCCTCGCCGTATTCGCTGGTCGTGCTCGATCTCGGCCTGCCGCGACGCGACGGCATCGAAGTTCTGCGCAGCATCCGCGAGCGGCGCATCGGCGTGCCGGTGCTGGTGATGACGGCGCGCGACACGGTGCGTGATCGCATCAAGGGTCTCGATGCCGGCGCCGACGACTACCTTGTCAAGCCATTCGATCTCGACGAACTCACCGCGCGCGTGCGCGCCCTGATCCGCCGCGCGGCCGGGCGCGCCGAACCCGTGATCGAGCGCGGCCAGCTCACGCTGAATCCCGCCACGCGCGAGGTCACCTGGCGCGGCGAACCCGTATCACTGTCGGCGCGCGAGTACGCGCTGGTCGCGGCGCTCGCGGAGCGCGCCGGGCTCGTGCTCTCGCGCGCGCAGCTCGAGGAAAAGCTCTACGGGTGGAACGAGACCGTCGCCAGTAACGCCGTCGAGGTCCACATTCACAACCTGCGCAAGAAGCTCGGCGAAGGCGTGATCCACAACGTGCGAGGCATGGGCTACACGCTGGTGGCCGAATGATCCAAATCGCATCGATTCGGGTACCTCCGCGCGGCGTCGCCGCCACCGAATGACCTCGATCCGGCGCTGGCTGCTCGCGGCCCTCCTCACAGCGCTCGCGGTCGCGGGCCTCACTGCGGCCTCGGCGACCTATTTCTCGGCGCGTGACGAGGTGGACGACCTGCTCGACGAGGAGTTGCGCCAGGTCGCTTTGTCTCTGCGCGATCACGCTGTGCTCGACCTGCGCCGGCTCGAAAGCGTTTCGGCCAATCCGGCGCAGCGCGTCCTCGTCCAGATCTGGGATCCCGCGTTCGACCGTCCGTACGTCTCGCGTCTCGTCGGCGACAGCCCGATGCCACGCACCGACGAGGGCTACGCGACCGTGATCCACGACTCGCGCTCGTGGCGTGTGTTCACGCTGTTCACCGGCCGCCAGCTGATCCAGGTGGCGCAGCCGACGGCGCTGCGCACCGAACTCGCGGCACGTACGGCGTCGCGCCTGCTGCTGCCGGTTCTGATTGTGCTGCCGTTCCTCGGCCTCGCGGGCTGGTGGATCGTCGGGCGCGGACTCGCGCCGCTGGGCCGTATCGCTGGCGCAGTGAAGGAGCGTAGTCCGACAGCGTTGACACCGGTGCCGACCACTGCGCTGCCGGTCGAGATCCGTCCGCTCGCGGACGCGCTCAACGATCTGCTGGCGCGCCTCGATCACTCCTTCACGCTGCAGCGCAGGTTTGCTGCGGATGCCGCGCACGAACTGCGCACGCCGCTCACCGCGCTGAACCTGCAGGTGCAGCTGGCCGAGCGCGCCGCGAGCGACGACGAGCGCGCAAGGGCATTCGAGAAACTCAGGCAGGGGCTACGCCGTGCGACGCGCCTCGTGCAGCAGTTGCTGACCATGGCGCGGCTGGACCCCGATGCGGCTGCGAGCCCGCCGACGGTGATCGACACATCGACACTCGTCGCCTCGGTGATCGAAGACCTGCGCCCGCTTGCCGCCGAGCGCCACATCAATGTCACCCCCAGAGTCGGCTCCGGCGACTGCCGTGTCACTGGCAGCGAGGATGCGCTGCGCATCCTGTTGAACAACCTCGTCGACAACGCGATCCGCTATACGCCTGCCGGTGGACGCGTCGAAGCCGCGATCGAACGTGCCGGAGACGACGTCGTCGTGACTGTCGAAGACAATGGCCCAGGCATCCCCGAGGAAGAGCGTGAGCGCGTGTTCGACCGTTTCTATCGCGGCCAGACGCCCGGCGTCAGCGGTACCGGGCTCGGCCTCGCGATCGTGTCGCAGGTCGTCGAAATGCACCGCGGCAGCGTCGCTCTCGGCGCGACCGCAGCCGGCAGCCTCCAGGTCACGGTGCGTCTACCGGCCCAGGCGGCAGGGGAACCGTCGAGTGCGAGCGTTCGCTAACAGTGCGCGGCGCCGGGACTATCGGATGGTCCGACAGCCGCGTCGAACCTTAAGTCAGGTTTAAGTCCCCGGGTCTAGTGTGCATTCCGTGATCGATGGACCCGTCCATCGGGCTCACTCACTCGAATCTGCGCCGCGCTGCGGCGCTTTTTTTTTTGGCCGTACTCCAGCGAGAGGTCCCGCATCTGATCGCCTGCCGCCGCGCGCTCAGCGCCTGCCACCCTCGGCATTTTCCCGCATCTGCTGATTTGCGCATTTGCTGAAGCCGGCGTTCCAGCCCTCCGCGTACTGCTTGTCGGTTTCGAATCGCTTCGCGTCCTTGGTGTAGAAGCCAACGACCGGATCCTGCGAGTTCTTGCCGCTGCTGCAGCCGTCGTTGAATCCAGCCGCATAGTCCGGCGTGTGGCCGGAGCCCATCAGCGGGTTCGGTGGCGGCGTTCCGCATCCGGCAAGCAGCACCGCGATCGCAATTGCAAACGCAGAATGCAGGAATGATCTCATGCGTCTCTCCTATCCGGCCCGGGCCCGGCCGACTTTCACGCGATGACGTTGCCGACCGGGTCGAAGCGCTCGCCGACGATCCAGCACTGAACACAGGGCTTGAGGTTGAGCGACACGACCGTGACAATGTTGCTGAGGCCGCTCGCGCTGACTTCGACCTTGTGCACGCCCGGCGTCAGCTTGATCGGGAACTCCATCGACGACGAGCCGTCGACGCGTTCGATGCCGATGTTGAACGTGTTCACGCCGATATTTGTCTTTTCCGCGCCGAGCAGGCTGTACGGTTTGCATTAGGGCCGAGCGGAACGCACTCATTCGAACGCGAATCCCTTCTTCAAATTTCTCTTCACGCTGATCACGCCTCGGCTGGCGGGGCTTCCGTGGTTGCGACGCTGGCGCTGTTCTACCAGTCTCGCGCGCTCACAAGAACTGGCCTTTGGTTTAGGTGGCGTTTGCCCGCGATGACCCAGCGTTGTGACAGCATCTTTGCCAGATCGAAGGCGGTCCTTTGAAACCCGGCGAGCGCCGAACTTCCCGGTACCAGTGGGGAGGCGAACTGGCACTGCCGACCTTGCGCGGGCTTAGATGGCCACTTGCCGCAGTCCAGTCGTACGCTTGCGGAGCATCCCACGCGCCAATGGCGAGCGAGACGTCGAGGAGCGCAGACGCCAGCAACGTGTGAGGGAATACGTGGGCTTCTCCAGAAGTTCACGGATCAGTGACGTGTCATTTGCCTCTGAGAATGTCGTGTTCGCGAATGCAGACTCTGCAGGGCAAATCGGACCTGCTAAGGGGTAGAGGAGGTTGGCGGCGTCGCATCGAAGCTGCCACCGAGGACCTGATACAGGCGCACACGGTTCGCCTGCTGCGCGCCGCGCAGTCGGATGAAGTTCGATTCGGCGACGAGTTGTTCGGCTTGCAGCTGTGCCACCCACAGCAGATCCCTGCGCCCGGCCTTGTACTGGATCGTCGCGATCTGCACCGCGGTGGTCCGATCATCGAGCGACTTCTGGTCCAGCGGGAACTGCAGGGCCATGTACCGCTCGTTCGCCAGGCTGTTCTCGACTTCGCGGAACGCCGTGAGTGCGACGGCGCCATAGCGGGCCACCGCCTGCGCCTGCTGTGCGGTCGCAATCTCGACTTTCGCTTGCAGCGCCCCGCCTTCGTAGATGGGGATCGACGCGCCGATACCGGCAGAGGCCAGCCATGGGTTCAGATTCAGCAGCGAGAGCACCTGGTCGCCCAGCCGGCCGCCGGTGAGCGAAAGCGAGAATTCAGGCAGCAGCGCAAGCTGCGCAGCTTCCTGCCGGCGAAACGCCGCCAGCACCTCGCGCTCAACCGCGATGAGATCGGGCCGGCGTTCGAGCAGCGACGAGGGCACGCTGCTGCCTGCGAGCGGCGGCAGCGCGGGATAAGCCGCTGCGATCTCGATCTCGGCCGCCGGGTAACGGCCCAGCACGACCTCGAGCGAACGGCGCACTTCGCCGTACGACTCGCGCACCCGTTCGACGTCGCTTTGCGCCGTCTCGAGCTTTGCGCGCACGTCGACTACATCGAGGTCGGAGTCCTTGCCGGCGTTGCGCCGGATCTGTACCAGGTCGAGCAGGTCACCATAGATTTTCACGGCCCGCTCGCTGAGCGCAAGCAACTGGTAAGTCTCGACGCCGAGGTACCAGAGCTTCGCCGTCGTCGCTGCGATCGACTGACGTGCGTACGCGTAGTCGAGCGCAACCGCTTCCGCGTTCGCCTCCGCCGCCGCACGCTCGGCGCGCAGCCGCCCCCACACATCGAGCTCCCAGGCGGCACCGATGAACGCGGAGGTACTGTTGAAATTCCCGTCGTCGCGCTCGTAGGTGGTCGAGGCGCCGAGTTGCACGCCGACCCACGGCTTCAGCCGCGAGCCGACGATGATCACCGTCTGCTGCGCAACGGCGACCTTGGCCGCGGCGACGCGCAGGTCCGCATTGTTCGCGATCACCTCGCGCACGAGCGTATCGAGCTGCGTGTCGTGAAAGCTCGCGAGCCAGCCGTCCGCGACGACCCCGGCGGCAGCGCCCTGGGCCGTCCACTTGTCCGGCACG
>Ga0335084_10000147_pt1 | contig 50929 bp, 46 predicted proteins | sample Lox_Sample_44_FD_206721 | JGI IMG/M metagenome (GOLD analysis project Ga0335084, IMG submission 206721) | Soil microbial communities from Loxahatchee National Wildlife Refuge, Florida, United States - Lox_Sample_4.4 | ecosystem: Environmental > Terrestrial > Soil > Wetlands | place: USA...
CACCCTCGCGCAGCCGCGCGCGCGGCACCTCCAGCTCGACCGGACCCGTCGGCCCCGTCCACGTGCGAAGGCGCGTGCCGTGGCGGTAGCCGCGCCGCCCTGCTCCCTCGATCCGCTCGTAACGGCGACCGAGAGCCGCCTCCAGCTCCTCGGCGACCGCTTGCTCGATCGCTCCGCGGATCCGCTCGTGAATCAACTCGCCCAGCGTCGTCGTGCCGGCCTCAACAACTCGAAGCTTCCTGGTACGCTTGCCCATGGCGCATTCCTCCCACCGCCCGGATAGGCGGTGACTCGGTGGTTGGTTCTCCACCGGAAGAATGCGCCTTTCTCATTTCCACACGATTCGGGACGGGACCAAGCCGACGCCAAGCACCGCTGTAAGAATGACTTTGGGAAAGTCGCCAGGAGGAGACTAACCAGTCAAGTACGCGTCGACTGTGTTTGCCAAACGCTTCATTCCGAGAGAGCGAGCAATTGCCTTCGACTTTTCGGCGCAATGTAAAAATTCTGCCCGATCACCGATCGCCAACAGCATTCGCGCACGCTCGAAATAGACGCGTGCATTGCATGCCATCGAGCCGTTTGCGGCGTTCGCTTTGATAGCGGCGGCGAAATGCTCCTTGGCGGCCTTCTGTTCACCCATAAGAGATGCCAAAATCGCGAGCAAACGGTGAGTGGAGCCCGCGCAATAGCTTCCGTAGCCCACTACGATTAGATGATTAGCCATTGGATGCAGTTTGGCATATAACTGCCGCGCAATACTAATGTCACCCATAATCCCGCACGAGAGTGCTAGACCTGCATAAGTTGCATACCATTCCGTAGGTCTCGATCGCTCCAGAGCCCCAGCATCGATGGCACGTCGAATCTCGAGACGTGCTTCTTCAAAACAACCGGTCTCAGCCAGGTAAAGAGCCAAACCGGCGCGCCATCCGAGCATGTTTGGAAATGCGATTACCATATCTCTGACGCTCGACTGTTCGATACTTCGCATGTCGGTATCGATAGCGGCCATTAGTGTTTGGAGCGCAAAACTTTGAACGGCATTACGATCACCAAACTTGGATCCGACCGCGAGATATCGATTTGCTAGTACCTTTGCTTGCTCGTATCTCCCATCCATTAGGGCTCGTGTTGCGGCTAGCAAATCCACATACCAACTAGCTTGAGGATGCCGAGAAGTTCGGACCAGATCCGTGAAGCGTGCGATTTCGAGGTCCGCTTCGACGATTCGGTTAAGGAGCATCAACGACGTGACACGAACTACGCGCTGTAGGATCGCGAGCGCTACGTCGCTCTGGGAAACTCGCATCAGTTGGTGTTCTGGTTCCGTCAGGGAGAAGTTGACAAGAATCGATGCCGTCCGAACGAAGCCGTTTTCGCGCGAACCAAATGGGTTCGTAAGGTCAAGAGCTTCTGCACACAGAGATTTCCCTCGATCCGGGTCGTCATTGTTCCAGTGGTGCGCGATCGCCAGGCGGGCTAGTAGAGCTGCGCGAAGCGATGTCGCTGGCTCACCCAGGCTCGCGATGGCTTCCTCGAGAAGTCGCACGAGATCTGGATCGTAGATTCCAGTCTCGATCGCCAGCAGATCCGGTGCGAATCGCAGCGCGGCGGTTGCGAGCTCCTCGCGGAGTCCCGCGTTACGCGCGAGGGAAGCGGCCTTCTGCAGAGCCTCGCGAGCACGCTCACGCATCCCGGCGTCTCCCCACGCATCGCCGAGCCGGAGCAGCAGACGGCATCGCTGCACCAGCGTCCGGGGGTTGGCAAAGTCGAGCAGCGAGAGCGCTTTTTCGAGATGCCCCGGGGCGTCTTCGAAGGCGCCGCGCGCACTCGACCAGCTCGCTGCCATCTCGTAGAAGTCCACCGCCCGGATGCGATCCTCGCGATCCCCCGACTGCTCGTAGTGGTGCGCGATCGACGCGGAGTGCTCGCTCGGCTCGGCGGGCGTGCTCTGCTCGAGCGCGCGGGCGACTCGCGCGTGCAGGCGCCCTCGAAGATCCCGGTCGAGTCCCGCGTAAATCGCGTCGCGAACGAGCGCGTGATGGAAGCGATACCGATCCGGTTCCCCCGGCCGCTCCGCCACGACCCCCGCGTCGAACGCGACGCCAATGCGTGCGAACACCTCCGCACGCTCGAGATCCGCGGACAGCTCGAGCGCGCGAACCGAGAAATCGCCGCCCACGACCGCCGCCAGCTCGATCAGCTCACGCGTCGCGCCGGGCAGGAGGTCCAGCTGCCGGCGAATCACGTCCTGCACGTGTCGCGGCAGCTCGAGCTCGACGCTCTCCGAGGACTCGAGCTCCGCCAGCCGCCTCTCGCTGCGCAGCACTCCGATGATCTGGTGCAGGAAGAAAGGATTGCCGTGAGTCTTCTCGTGGAGGTCGTCCACCACCGAGCTGCCCGGCACGCGTCCCGACAGCGCTTCGAGCAGCTTCTGGACGTCGTCGCGCTCGAGACCGCGCAGCAGCTCGTGCCCCGACTGCGGTGCCGTCGCCAACGACAGGATCGAGTCCGCGTGCAGCGGACCCACTCGCAGCTCCCCCTCGCGATAGGTCCCGACCAACAGCAGGTTCGGGGCCTGCGCATGGCCGAGCTCGCGCGCCACATGCTGGAACAGCGCCACCGAGGCCGGGTCCGCCCGGTGGAGGTCGTCGATCGACACCACGTGAGGTCGCTCGCGCGTCAGCTCCCGGAAGAAGGCCACCACGCTGTCGAACATCAGGAAGCGCGCCGCGCGGGCGTCGACGGCTGACGTCTGCGGCAGATCGGAGACGTAGGGACGCAGCTCGGGCACCATCCAGGCCACTTCGCGCGCACCCTCTCCGAGCGCGCGCAGCAGGTTGTCGGGCGGGTCGGAGCTGACCGCCGCGCGCAGCACCTGGACCCACGGCCAGAAGCCCGGCGCCCCCTCCGACTCCACACAGCGGCCACGAAACACCTTGAAGCCGAGCCGCTCCGCCAGATCGGAGACCTGCTCGACGGCGCGCGTCTTCCCGATCCCCGCCTCCCCACTCAGGAGCAGCACCCGGCTCTCCCCCCTGCCCACCTCCCCGAGCATCGAAGTCGCGCGCTCCATCAAGCGCTCGCGCCCGAGAAACGGAGACCGCGTGCTCGCCTCGCTCATGCGGAGGATGGGGGCCGCCACTTCTTCGACTTCCGCCACCAGCCGGAAGCCCGCTCGCGGGACGGTCCGGATCACCGCCTGCCGGCTTCCATCGTCGTCGACCGCCTTGCGAGCGGCGTGCAGCGTGAAACGCACCGCCTCGTCGTCGACGTGGACGCCGCTCCACACCTCCCCGAGAAGCTCCTCTCGCGGCACCAACCGATCCCGGTGTCGGAGCAGATAGACCAGCAGATCGAAGGGCTTGGGCTGAATGGCTACCGGTTGCCCCCGTCGCAGCAGCTGGCGCGTGCGCACGTTCAGCTCGAACTCGCCGAACCGGTAGACGCGCGCGGGATCGATCTCGTCGGTCTGCATCGAGCCGCAACGCCTCCCACGGGGCCGTGCGGGCGCGATTATGCCACGAGACACACGAGATCATCGGCTCGAAACTCGCACAGACCAACGAACTGCTAACGCAGCGCTTGCCCCGCCCTTCCTACTTTGTCTGCTCGACGGGGAGGATCCAGGCGCATGCTGACGCCGATTCGAGACGACACCGAGACGAGTCCGCAGGTGGCGGCTCCCTCGCAAAGCCCTGCCATCCGCACGCTCGGCTGGCGCGATCGCATGCTGCACGGCTTCTGCTTCGCAGCCGCCACGCTCTGCTTCGCTGCCGCGATCTCGATGCTCGCTCTGATGCTCTTCCGATTCGAGCGAGACCTGCTGAACGTCGCGGACTTCGGTCTGCTGGTGTTCATGGTCGCCTGCTTCGTCTCGCTCGGCTCGTTCGCGCTCCTCGCGATGCGCGACAACCTCCGCCAGCCGTCGCTCCGCTCTTTCGTCGTCGTCCCGGCGCTCGCGATCTGCTGGCTCGTCCTCCTCGTCACGACGCTCGTCCGTTTCGAGCTCGGTCCGGCATTGAACCACGTGCGGTCCCTCGCCAGCTTCGCGGTCGTCGTGCTCGCCCTCGTCTTTCTCAGCGGGTGGAGCTCTGAACCGGTCCCGCGCCGCTCCGCGTCCGATCCTTCTCCGCGTCCCCCGCTTCGAGATTCCAGGTATTGAAGAGCTTCTCGTCGAGCTTCTGGACGAGCTCGTAGCTCAGCGTGCGAACCTCCGTGCGCGAGCGCGTGCGCAGCGTCTCCATTGTGATCAGGAAGGGGATGAAGCGCTGGCCGATCGGCTTCACCTGACGCGGGTCCATGCGCAGGCGCTTCACGCGCTCGCCTCTTCGGTAGAAGTCGGTCCAACGGATCAGCGCGCGTTCCGGCTCGATACACGAGAGCATGCGCTCGTAGGTCGAGCTGAAGGTCGGGCGCGCGCGGATGTCGAGCAGTACGCAGCCCTCGGCATCTTCGGCCGCGCCGCCCGGAGCGACGTCGTAGTCCTCGACGTGCTTCGGCTCGACGTCTTCGTAGGAGAGGTCGGTGCCGAAGAAGGAGTCGGCGCGCTGCGAGGACGAGACGCGACGCGTCATGCGCATCGCCGGCAGGTAGACCCAGAGATCGTCGTTCGCCGCATCGTTCTCGAGGATCAGCACGGAGGTGCGCCGGACGTCGGGCGGCTCGAGGAAACGCACCAGCGCCTTGCCGGGCTGCACGCTCTGCTTGCGCAGGATCTGGAGCGTGCGCACGACGGGACGCATGCCGGGGCTCTCGGCAGAGAGCTCGAGCGTCTGGATGTAGTCGTCCGCGTAGAGATTCGCGAAGGCCCGCTCGAGCAGGGCCCGCGGCGAGCTCTCGGGGTCTCCCAGTGCTGGCGCCGCGACCGCGAGCGCCAGGCCGAGGGCCCACGCCGCGCGGTGGCGGACCCGGGTCGCGATCATGCCCCCTGCATCGCGATGCGGCGCACCTTCACGCCCGCCTCGCGTAGCAGGTCGAGCGCGGTGCCGCCGAGCGGATAGTCCGCGTTGTAGACCACCTCCACGATCCCCGCGTTGATGATCATCTTGGTGCACGTGAGGCAGGGGGAGAACGTGGTGTGGAGCGTGCCGCCGCGGACGCTGACACCGTGGTACGCCGCCTGCGTGATCGCGTTCTCCTCGCCGTGCGAGCACAGGCACTCGTCGAGGCGCGTTCCGCCTTTCGCGAAGGCATTGCAGCGCGGGCAGCCGCCCTCGTTGCAGTTGCGGACGCCGCGCGGCGTGCCGTTGTAGCCGGTCGAGATGATGCGGCGGTCGACCGTGATCACGGCCGCCACCTTCCGCTTCACGCAGTTGCTCCGGGACGCCACCACCCGGGCGATGCTCATGAAGTACTCATCCCACCCGGGGCGCTCGAAAAAATAGGAGCGCTCGAGCACCTCCTGGACTCGCTCGTGCAGCGACTCGAGCGAGCCGTCGTTCTCGATCGTGAAGTCCGCGAGCTCGCGCACCGCGAGGAGCTGCTGCGCGGCAGGGTCGTCGCTGCCGAGCTCGCGCGCTTCGAGGCGGCGCAGGTCTTCGAGGCTCGTCGGGTCGCCGCCGCGGCCGCGGGCGCGCAGGCGCTCGAGGCGCACTGCCTCGGGCGCGTCGACCCAGATCAGCCGGAAGCTCTTCGAGCGCTGGCGCAGCACCTCGACCTCCGCCGGGTGGCGGATCGAGTCGACCACCGCGTTGAGGTCGGGCGCCAGCCGGTCGATCAGCCGCAGCGCGAGCCCGCCCGGGCCGAAGCGCGCGCGGATCGCGGTGCCAGTCTCGATCATGCGCTCGCGCGTCTCTTCGATGCCGCGCGCGCGGAGCTCCTCGCGGATCACGTCCGAGAGCGAGAAGGCGCGGAAGCTCCGCGCCTCGAGGTAGCGCACCACCTCGCCCTTCCCGGCTCCGTTGCGCCCCGCCAGACCGAGAATCATCGCCGCCCCCCCGACGCGCGGGCGAAGTCGGTGCTCAGAAGCCCTCGGGCTCCACGCCCGGGAAGATCATCCAGCGCGGCTCGGGCGAGAGCTCCTTCATCGGAGTCAGCGGCGCGAAGACGACGTCGAACACGCCCATCCCCGCCCGGTACGCGCCCAGCAGCACGCCCTGCCCGAAGCCGGCGATGTATTTGGTCCCCGCGGCCAGCGGCAGCTTGTTGAACTCGTCGCGCGGCTTCACGGTGTCCATCACCGGATCGGCCGGGAAGGTGATGAGCGAGTTGACTCCCACCAGGAAGCGGTTTCCGACGCTCTTGCCGTACTCCCCCAGGCCCTTTCCGAAATCCGACCACGCGCTCTGGCGAGCCTCCTCCGCCGCGTCGGGCTGCCCGACCTCGGTGGTCTTACCCACGTGCTCGCTGTCGACCGTCTCCACGTCGGCGTTCGCCACGAGCGTGTCGTCCGCGAGCGCCGGCCAGGCGATGGAGCCGAGGCCTAGCCCCCCGGCCGCGATGGCCGCGGCCAGCGACGAATGGAGCGCGTTTCCAATCCTTCGCGGCATGCTGCGCGGCATGCGGAATCCTCCGGCGCGCGATGCGCGGCACATCGGCGGCCGATTCTCTCGCATGCACACGCAAAAGACAACGAGCCGGAAGTACAGGGCGTCTGCACGGAAATCGCACTAGCCTGCCCTTCCCGTGGCGAGACGACAGGAACAAGAGCCGGCCCGCGCGCAGGTGACCGAGGTCGCGCGCAACGTGCTGCGCATGGAGCTCCCGATCCAGATCCAGGGCCTCGGGCACGTCAACTGCTACGCGATCACCGACTCGCGCGGCGCCGCGGTGGTGGACCCGGGACTCCCGGGTCCGGGCACCTGGCGCGTGCTCCAGGAGCGACTCGCGCAGATCGGCCTGCGCCCGCGAGATGTCCACACCGTCATCATCTCGCACTCGCACCCCGATCACTTCGGCTGCGCCGTGCGCTTCGCGAAGGAGTCGGGGGCGCGCGTCGTCGCGTACCACAACTTCCAGTTCGGTCCCTACACGGCGCCGCCGACACCCGAGGTTTCGGTCGACGATCTCGCCGAGCACCATGTGCATGCGCACGGAGAGCCGCAGGCGGACGAGCCGCCGGTGTCGGAGTCGGTCGCGGCAGCGCTCGCGGAGGCGCACGAGATCCTGCGGCGCGCGCAGGCGCTCGGACGCACGCCCTGGGGCGGCCAGCGCCCGATGCCTCCGTTTCTGCTGCGGATGCGCTTTCGCGTGATGCGCTGGCTCGGTCAGTCGTTCGTGCCCGTGATCACGGCTCCGGTCGAGCACGGCGACGTGCTCGAGCTCGGCGGCCGCGAATGGTTCGTGGTCCACACGCCGGGCCACACCTCCGATCACTTCTGTCTGCACGACCCGGCCGACGGCGTGCTGATCGCCGGCGATCATGTGCTGCCGACGATCACGCCGCACATCTCCGGCATCGCCTCGTCGCCGGACCCGCTCGCCTCCTTCTTCTACTCGCTCGACCGCGTGGGCGAGATCGCGCACGTCTCGCAGGTGTTGCCGGCGCACGGCCACCCGTTCGACGACCTGCCCGGCCGCACCCAGGCGATCAAGCGCCACCACCACGAGCGGCTCGAGCGCGTGAAGTCGCTCTCGCGCGAGTTCGGACGTTTCGCCAGCGTACAGGAGTTCTCGCAGCGGCTGTTCCAGCCGCGGAGCTGGGGCGCGATGGCGGAGAGCGAGACCTACGCGCATCTGGAGCACCTGCGCATCGCGGGCTCGGCCGAGCGGCGTCCGGACGCCACCGGCATGCTGCTCTACCAGGCGGGCTAGCGCGGTGGTGCAGCTCGTCATCGACTTCGAATTTCCGTCACGCGCCTGGTGGGAGCGTGGCGGACAGCAGCTCTGGGAGGGCATCGCGGAGACTCCCGATGCCGCCAAGGTGGTGGTGGACGACGACCTCGCCGCCTCGTGGCTTGCCCAGGCCGCCCGCATCGAGGGCTGGGACGCCGGCCCCGAATACGCGCCGCATCCCGTGCGCGCGCTGAATCTCGCGGACGATGATCCGGACGCCTGAGCCGAGTTAGCGTCCGCACCGAAGTGTGCCACCACCTGGTGCTGTAAGCGACCGTGGCGCGCTGAGCCTCGCCGTCTCGCTGCTCCTCGACGGTGATGACACAATATCGCGTCGCGCGATGGACGAATCGCTGCGCGACGAACCCCCGAGAACCGGCGGGTACCGTCGCAATTTTTTTTCGCCTTGTGACGTCCATCACCTCGACACGTCTTGCGCTCGTCTAGCGTGAGCCTCGCTCGAGGGGTATGCGGCGCTCGAGGGAGAACCCAAGGCGCTGCGCGGTTGGCCACTGGGGGGCCGACGCGGAAGCTGTGCGGTTCGGGAACAGCAGCAGCGACTGAGGTTGCGGAGGTTTGGGGGTGCTCGAAGGAGCGAGTGCGCGCCGCGCCAGGCGTGCCGCATGGTGGAATTGTGTGCCCGTGTGCGTCGTCGCGAGCCTGCTGGCGAGCGCATCGTTCGCAGAGATCGTCGTGCAGGGAACGCAGGCGACGTTCCGCTGGTCGCCCGCGCTGGGCGCCGTGTCCGGCTATCAGATCCTCGTGTCACGAAACGGTGGCGGCATGGTGGACGGCGGCACGGTGACCACGACCGAGGCGACACTCAGCGGAAGAGTGGGCGACGTCATCCAGGTCGCGGTGAGAGCGTGGGGCTATCCAAACGGCGCGCAGGCGGGCATCCAGTGGGGACCTGTCTCCGCGCTGTCGGAGGGGACCCGCTTCTCCAGCGGCGCGCTCGCCGAGACCCAGCCCGTGCTCAATTGCTGGACCTGCATGCGCCTCGAGATCTTCGACATGACCGGTTCGCTGCTGGCGTCGCTCGCGCATCCGAGCGGCGGGAGCTGGGACGTCGTCGCGGTCGACTCCTTCGATTCCTCCGCGCCGCCTCGCTCTCAGGCACTGTTGCGCGATCGCAACAATGGCGCGCTGTGGATCGGTGACGTGAGGGGCAATCAGCTCGTGCACTACGCGAGCGTGCTGGGCTCGGACTTCTCGCAGGACACTGTGCGCGCCGCCGATCTCGATGGCGACGGCACGGCCGAAGTCGTGCTCTACAACTCATCGAGCGGTCGAGTCGAGATCTGGTCCTTCCAGAATGCGGAGCCGGTGCAGCGCCTCCAGTGGAGCGGACCCATCGGGTGGCGCCTGATCGGCGTCGGCGACCTCGACGGCGACCGTCAGGGAGATCTGTGGTTCGACGCCGGCGGCGGCGTGATCCTGGTCGCCCGCTTCCGCCTGTACACCTTCGTCGGTTCGATGGTGCTCTCCGTGCCGGTCGGCAACATGACTGCGTTAGACGTCGCCGACTACGACGGCGACTGGATCGCCGACACGCTGTGGCGCGACTCGACGGGAGGCTTGAAGATCGCATTCACGACGGGCAGCCCGAGCTCGCCGGACGAGACGATCGTCACGCTCGCGAGTCAGAGCGGCGATCAGAGCGTCTTGCCGACTGCTTCGGTCGATCTCGACAACGACGGGGCCGCGGAGGTCCTGCTCGAGGACACGCAGACAGGGGCCACCTTCGCCGCGTTCCCGCTGGATGCGGTTCCGGGCCGGCGCATGCTCCTGCCTGGCCCGGGGGATCCGAGCTGGTGGTTGGTCACCGTGAAGTGATGGACGTGCGCTGCACGGGCGATTCGCCGTCTGCCATCACCTGATCGATCCAGGACGCTACGTACTGGACGGCGCTCGACGCAGGAGCCCCGAGGGGCATGAGGCCGGACCGCCTCGCCCGCGTCCGCGCCGCTACAGTGGTCGAGCCTCCTGCATCGCGCTGGATCGGGCGACTCCGCCAGCCGTTAAGGCGTCTGGATGTACGAAAGCTTCTTCGGACTGCGCGAGCCGGCGTTCTCTCTGACGCCGGACCCCCGCTTCTTGTGGCCCTCCGAGACGCACCAGGAAGGCTTCGCCGCGCTCTACTACGGCATCACGCGCCGCAAGGGCTTCCTGCTGCTGACGGGCGACATCGGCACCGGCAAGACGACGCTGCTGCGCGCGGTCCTCCACGAGATCCCGAGCGAGATCGAGGTGGCGCTGGTGATGAACACGGCGGACCTCGACGGCATCGACCTGTTCAAGCTGATCGCGGCCGAGCTGCGCCTCGAGGGAAACTTCGCGTCGCGCGCCGACTACCTGATCGCGTTGAATCGCTTCCTGCTCGCGCGCCTCGATCGCGGGCTCAACACCGTGCTCGTGATCGACGAGGCGCAGAATCTCGACCGCCGTCTGCTCGAGCAGGTGCGGCTGCTCTCGAATCTCGAGACCGCGACGGAGAAGCTGCTCCAGATCGTGCTGACGGGTCAGCCGGAGCTGCGCGACGTGCTCGCCGGTCCGGAGCTCGCGCCGCTTCGCCAGCGCATCGCGCTCGAGCACCACATCGAGCGCCTGCGTCCGGGGGAGATCGGACCGTATCTCCGCCACCGCATCGAGGTCGCGGGCGCGCGCTTCGAGGACCTCTTCCTGCCGGGCAGCGAGGAGGTCTTCTATGCGTTCTCGGCCGGCTGTCCGCGCCTGGTGAACCTGCTCGCCGACCGCGCGCTGCTCGCGGGCTTCTCGCGTCAGGAGCGCCCGGTGAAGCCCGCCCTGCTCGAGCGCAAGGCCAAGGAGATGGCCGAGCAGCAGGCGCGCAACCCGCTCGACCCGAGGCGCTAGGCGCGGCGGGGTCCGGTCCGAAAACGGCGAGTCGCGGGCGACGCGACGGGCTACAACCTTCGCCGTGCAGCTCGACCCCGCCGCCTGCTACCGCGCGATGCGAGCGCGCGACGCCCGGTTCGATGGCCGCTTCTTCGTGGCCGTGCGCACGACCGGCATCTACTGCCGGCCGATCTGCCCCGCGCCGCTGCCGCGCCGCGAGAACTGCAGATTCGTCGCGTGCGCGGCCGCGGCCGAGGAGGCGGGCTACCGGCCGTGCCTGCGCTGTCGCCCGGAAGCGTCGCCCGGAACGCCGGCCTGGCTCGGCAGCTCGGCGACCGTCACGCGCGGGCTGCGGCTGATCGAGGCCGGCGCGCTCGACGACGCCGGTGTGGACGCGCTGGCCGAGAAGCTCGGCGTCGGCGACCGGCACCTGCGGCGGCTCTTCGCGCGACACCTCGGTGCGTCGCCGCACGCCGTCGCCGCCACGCGCCGCACGCACTTCGCGAAGCAGCTGATCGATCAGACTTCCCTCCCGATGGCCGAGATCGCGTTCGCCGCCGGCTTCGCCAGCGTGCGGCGCTTCAACGACGCGATCCGCGGCGCCTACGGCCGGTCGCCGCGCGCGCTGCGCCGCGCCGCGCACGGAGGCCGCGGCGCGAACGGGACCTGCCTCGAGCTGCGGCTCGCCTACCGCCCGCCCTACGCATGGGACGATCTCCTCGCCTTCCTCGCGGCACGCGCGATCCCGGGTGTGGAGCGCGTCGAGCGCGGCGCCTACCGGCGCTCCTTCCGCCAGGGGCCGGCCGTCGGGTGGCTGGAGGTGAGCCCCCTGCCGACCGCGCACCAGCTCCGCGTGCGCATCCACGTCCATGGCGCGCTGCGCCTGATCGACCTCGCGCGCCGCCTGCGCGCGCTCTTCGACCTCGGCGCGGCGCCCGACGCGATCACCGCATCGCTGCGCGACGACCGCGCGCTCTCCGCGGCGCTCCGCGCCTCGCCCGGCGTGCGCGTCCCCGGCGCGCTCGACGGCTTCGAGCTCGCCGTGCGCGCGATTCTCGGGCAACAGGTCAGCGTCGTGGCGGCGACGCGTCTCGCCGGTCGGCTGGTCGAGCGCTTCGGCGCTCCGCTGCCCGACCTCGGCGCCGAGGCCGACGACGGCGCGACACCGACCCACGAGTTCCCGTCCGCCGATCGGCTCGCGGACGCGGACGTCGCATCGATCGGCATGCCGCGCGTCCGCGCCGGCGCCATCCGCGCGCTCGCGCGCGCCGTGGCGTCCGGCGCGCTGCCGCTCGATCCGGGCGTGGATCCGGACGCGGCGCGCGAGGCGCTCGTGTCGCTACCCGGTGTCGGTGCGTGGACCGCCGACTACGTCGCGATGCGCGCGCTGCGAGAGCCCGACGCGTTCCCGTCGAGCGACCTCGGGCTTCGCCGCGCGCTCGGCGTCGGCGGCGCGGAGCTCGCGCGCCGCGCAGAGTCGTGGCGCCCGTGGCGCGCCTACGCCGCCATGCTCCTCTGGCAGCATGGCGCCGCCTGAAGACGCGGAGGCAGCGCTGGTCGAGGCGGTCGCGGCGCTCGGCCCACCGCTGCTGCAGACACTCGACGCCCTCGAGAAGGCCGCGCGCTTCCTGCATCCGCCGCTGCTGCCCGGCCTGCGCCGCACGCTCGAGCCGCTCGCGCCCGCGCTCGACGCGGCTGCCGAGCGCTTCGAGGCCACCGCGTCGTCGCACGCGTCGAGCTTCGTCGCGCAGCCGCTGGCCGAGGCCGCGCGACACGCGCGCGAGCGCCCCGTGCAGCGCGATCGCCCCGGTCTCTGGAGTCCTCCACCCGCAGAACTTCGCCAACGGCAACATGCAGCGCGCGCGCGGCCGGCGTGTGTTCCTGGTGCACGGCCGTCTCGACTGGCTCTTCCCGGTGGGCCTCGCGCGGGCGGCCGCCGAGGAGCTCGAGCGCGCCGGCGCCGACCTCGTCTACCGGGAGATCGCCGATCTGTCACATACCTATCCCCGCGAAGTCAACGACGAGATCCTGCGCTGGTTCGATCCCGCGCTCGCGCTGCCCGTGAGCGCGCCGGGGTAGCGGCGCGGCCCGGGCGGCGCGTTAAGCTGCGGGCCCACACGGTCGGAGGTTCCGCGATGAAGAAGGTCCGCACGCTCGGTCTGCTCGGCGCCCTCGCAGCGCTCGGGACGCTGGCACAAGGCTGTGGCAGCTGCAGCGAGGAGAAGAAGGCCGCGTCTCCGGCTGCGCCGTCCGCCGCAGCCCCGTCGCCGACCGCCTCGGTCCCGAAGGCCGGGCCCTCCCCCGACCAGCCGAAGTGGCATCCGAAGTCGGAAGAATTCGAGAAGAAGAAGGCCGAGCAGCCGACGGCGCAGGTCACCCAGGGCTCGCTGCCTGCAAACTTCCCGACGGACGTTCCCATCTACCCGGACGCCAAGCCCAAGAGCTCGATGATGGTGAGCGGCCAGGGCCTCGTCGTGCTCGACAGCGGGGCTTCTATCTCCGACGTGCTGTCCCACTACCGCGAGGAGCTCCCCGCCCAGGGCTGGACCGTGGACTCGGTCAAGGAGGCAGCGGGCGGAAGCAAGGCGATCGTGAAGGCGCACAAGAACACGCGCAGCACGACGATCAGCATCGGCACCAGCCAGGGCGGAGCCGGCACCGAGATCGGAATCGCGCTGATGGGCAGCTCGTAGGCCGCGCAGCTCGCTACACGTGCAGCGCGCGGTCGTAGGCCGCGAGCACCGCCTCGTGCATCGTCTCCGAGAGCGTCGGGTGCGGGAACACCGCCTGGATCAGCTCGGCCTCCGTCGCCTCGAGGGAGCGGGCGAGCCCGAAGCCCTGGATCATCTCGGTCACCTCGGCACCGACCATGTGCGCGCCGAGCAGCTCGCCGGTCGCGGCGTCGAAGACCGTCTTCACCATCCCGTCCTTCTCGCCGATCGCGATGGCCTTGCCGTTGCCCTGGAACGGGAAGCGCCCGACGCGCACCGTGTGGCCGGCCTCGCGCGCCTCGCGCTCGCAGTAGCCGACGCTCGCGACCTGCGGACGCGAGTAGGTGCAGGCCGGGATGCGCGAGCGATCGATCGGATGCGCGTCGGGGTAGCCCGCGATGTGCTCGACGCACAGCACGCCCTCGTGCATCGCCTTGTGCGCGAGGAGCGGCGGACCCGCGACGTCGCCGATCGCGTAGAGCCCCGGCACCGTCGTGCGACACCAATCGTCGACGCGGATGTGGCCGCGCTCGACCTGCACGCCGCTCGCTTCGAGGCCGAGCTCCTCGACGTTGCCGACCACGCCGACGGCCAGGATCGCGCGCTCCGCTTCCAGCGTCTCGACCGCGCCGCCGGACTGCGCGAACCGCGCCACCACGCCGTCTCCCCGGCGCTCGAGACCCTCGAGTTTCGCGTTCGTGTGGATCGCGATGCCGCGGCGCTCGAAGGCGCGCTGCGCGAAGGCCGAGACGTCGTCGTCCTCGGCCGGCAGGATGCGCGGCAGCACCTCGAGGACCGTCACCTCCGCGCCGAGATCGCGGTAGAAGCTCGCGAACTCGATGCCGATCGCGCCCGAGCCGACTACGACCAGCGAGCGCGGCAGCGCCCGCGGCACCATCGCCTCGCGGTAGGTCCAGATGCGGTCGCCGTCGGGCGCGATGCCGGGCAGCGTGCGCGCTCGCGCGCCCGTCGCGATCACGATGTGCGGCGCGCGCAGCTCGAGCGCTTCGCCGCTCTTCGCGTCGACCTGCACGACGCCGGCTCCCGCGAGGCGCGCGCGACCGTCGATGACCTCGACCTTGTTCTTTCGCATCAGGTGCGCCACGCCCTTCGAGAGGCGGTCCGCGACGGCGCGCGAGCGCGCGATCACGCGCGAGAAGTCGACGCGCAGCTCGCCGACCTCGAGCCCGAACTCCTTCGCCTCGGCGATCGCGTGGCGAAGCTCCGCGGTGCGGAGCAGCGCCTTGGTCGGGATGCACCCCCAGTTGAGACAGATCCCGCCGAGCGCCTCGCGTTCGACGAGCGCGGTCGCGAGCCCGAGCTGGCGCGCGCGGATCGCCGCGACGTAGCCGCCGGGCCCTCCGCCGATCACGATGCAGTCGTAGCTCTTGCCGCTCATCGCCCCTCCTCGCGACACAGATCCGGGCCGCGCACCGGCAGTCCCTCTTCGACCGCGCGCTCGCCGACGATCAGACCGCGCACCTCGCTCCCGCACGCGAAGCGGTAGTAGGGCGCCGTCGTCAGCGTGCCCGGCCCGCCGTCCGTCGCATACGGAAGTCGAACCCGGTAGCGGCCCGCGGCGTCCGCCGCCACCCGCGTCTCGTAGACGAGGCTGCGACCGCGGTTGGTGCGGAGCGAGAGCGCCACGTCGATGCGGCGCCCCGGCGCAGCCTCACCGGAGACGTCCGCGCCCTCCACGCGCTCGAAGAGCTTGTATACCGGCGGTGCCTGCGCGTCGCCGAAGTCGCGGCCGAGCGTCTCGAAGACCAGGCGGTGGCGCTCGAGCGCGGGGATGCGCACGTCGCCGCTCTCGTCGAGCGCCTGCGATCCGTCCAGGGTGAACAGCGCGTGGAAGAGCGAGGTCGGCCCCGGCTCGCGGGGGAGGAAGCTCGGAAAGCGGTGCGCGACGACGTAGCGGATGCGACGCTCCGAGAGCTCGCCGGCGATCTCCGGCTCCGTCGACTGGTAGGCGCGCTCGGCGAAGGCGAACGACTCGGGGCCGAGATCGTCGCCGAAGTTGTCGACCACGGTCGGCCGCCGGCCCACATACTCGATCACGTGTCCCAGGAACCAGGGCGCGAGCACCCCGTACTCGGGAGTCTGGGCGGGGTCGAGCCAGCCGCGCGTCGGCGGCCTCCCGCGCTCGAGCGCCTGCGCGAGCTCGAGCCCCGCGCGGTCGAAGCCGAAGCCGCCCGTCACCCAGAGCTTCTCGCCGTGCCACGCGTTCCACTCGTTCACGACGCCGCGCGTATAGCTGCGGAGCGACGGCAGCAGCATCAGCACGAGGAGCGCCGCGACGGCGAGGCCTGCGCGCCGCGGCGAGACTCCGCGCGCGCGCAGCATCGAGGTGAGCTCGCGGGCCAGCAGGCCCAGCGCAAAGGCGATGCCGAGCGACGACGTGTCGAAGAAGCGGCGCTGGAGGAGCGTCACCGCGTAGAGGCCGGCCGACACGCCGAGCACCAGCCACGCGCGCGCCGCCTCGGGGCGCCCCCGCTGCCGCCAGGCCAGCCAGACGGCTGCGAGCGGGAAGATGAGACCCAAGAGCGAGAGGCGCGTGACGGCGATCGCGAGCGTGAAGCGCCCCGAGTCGAAGAAGAGCGGCTGGGACTCCGCGACCTCCGATTGGAACGTCTCGCGCTTCGCCAGCCACTGCCACGCGTCGCCGACGCCGTCGCGCAGATCGGGCCGCGCGGCGAGCAGCGCGAGCGCCAGCGTGAGGCCGATCCCGGCGAAGATCGCGAGCCGCGGCCCGAGCCCGCGTCGCTCCCGCCAGGCGAGAGCGCTGCCGAGCCAGACCGCGCACGCCGATCCGAAGAGCCAGGGCTGGAAGTCGGAGAGCACCACGGGCGAGAGCCGGCCCCATTGCGGCCACACGTTGCCGAGCGCGAGCGGCGCGATGCACGCGGCCGCCACTGCGTACGCCGCTGCGCGTCGGCGCGCGAGATCGCGCGCGTGCGCGGGGTCGGGTCGCGTCCACGCGAAGATCTCCACGCCGAGCTCGACGAGCGCGACGTGCAGCAGGCCGCCCGTCCAGGTCGCGAGCGTCGCGGCCATGGCGACGCCGCAGCCGAGCGCCGACCCCCAGGCCTTCTGCCTCGATTCCTCGCGCTCGATCCACGCGAGGTGCGCGGCCAGCAGCCACGCGACCATCAGTCCCTCGGCCGCGTGATGATCGAGGAACCCGACCTGCGTGTACCAGAAGTGGGCCGAGAGGAAGCAGAGCGACCAGCCGGCGGCGAGGCCAGCCGTCGTACCGAAGTGTCGGCGCGCCGTGCGCGCGACGGCCACGACGGTCGCCGCGCCGAGGAGCGCCGGCACCCACATCGCGAGCCGCTCGAGGCGCGGAAGCCAGTCCGGATCCTGCGGCCGGACGAAGAGCCCGAGCAGCGCGGCCGCGCAGCCGTCGAAGACCGGCGTCCAGATCGGGCGCGCGCCGTGCGGAAAGCTCAGGTACGGATCGAACTCCAGCATCGCGGGGAAGTTCGCGATGCCATACGCGATGCGGCGCAGGTGGTACCAGGAGTCCGGATCGACCGGCATCACGCTCGCGCCGGTGTAGACGTCGCGCCAGCCCGACGCGCGCACGAGCAGCGCGCAGGTGAACAGGGCGAGCGGTGCGAGTCGGCGCAGCGCGCGCGGAGCGTCACCCGGTTGCACCATGCCCCTCGCAGTCAGCGGAAGACGCCGACCTTATCGCACGCGCGATGCGGTATGTTGCGCCGCCTTCGGGCTCTCGCGATGAGCGGACGCATCTCCGGCGCACCCCTCCGCGACGCTCGCGCCGATCTCTCTCCGCGCGCGGCGCTCGCGGGCTGCGCGCTCGCGCTGCTCGTCGGCGGCGCGCTGCGCGGGCCCGGTCTCGCGACCGACCTCTGGCTCGACGAGATCTGGACGTGGGCTCGCGTCCAGGAGCTCCACTCGCCGCTCGGCGTCTTCACGTCGTTCCACGACTCGAACAACCACTACCTGAACTCGCTCTGGATCTACGCGATCGGCGACGCGCCGGGATGGCTGTGGCGCCTGCCGGCGTGGGTCGCCGGCACCGCGACCGTCGCGCTCGGCGCCGGGCTCGGCTGGCGGCGCGGACGGCTGGAGGCCCTGCTCGCGGCCTGGCTACTCGCGCTCTCGTTCGCGCTCGTTCACTTCTCCTCCGAGGCGCGCGGCTATGCGCCGCTCGTCGCCTTCGCGCTCGCCGCGCAGCTCGTCCTCGAACGCGACCTCGCGGCGCCGACGCGGCGCCGCGCGGTGCTCTTCGGGGCGTGCGTCGTCGCGGGCTTCCTCTCGCAGCTCGTGTTCCTCTTCTACTGGTTAGGCGCGGGCGCGCAGATGTGGTGGCACTGGCGCACGCTCCCGAAGCGGGCGCTGGCGCTCCGCCTTGCCCCCCGCCACGGTCCGCCGCTCGCGGCGCTCGCCCTGCTCTACGCCGTCAACCTGCGTGAGCTCGTCGTCGGCGGCGGCGACCCGACCGACGTGCCGCTGCTCGTCGCGCAGAGCATCGGCTGGACGCTCGGGCTCCCGATCCTGCGCGCGCTCGCGGCGCCCGATGCCGTGGTAGCGCTTGCGCTCGTCGTCGCGGGACTCGCGCTGCGCGCGAGGCGCGGCGACGACTCGTGGATCGCCTTCGCCCTCACGATCGCAATGCCGCTCGCGGTCTTCGCGGGGCTGCGACCGCAGATGATCCCCTTCCGTTACTTCCTGATCGGCAGCGCCCTCGCGCTGCTGCTGGCCGCCGACCTCGCAGCCGCCGGACTTCGAGCGGGCGGTTGGCGGCGCGCGGTCGCGGCGCTGTCGCTGCTGCTCTTCGCGCTCGGCAACGCGAGCCACTGGCGCGCCTTCACGCAGCTCGGCCGCGGCGGCTTCCGCGCCTGCGTGCAGACGATGGCGCGAGAGACACCGGGCGACGTGATCGTCGTCGCGAGCGATCACGACTTTCGCAACCGGCTCGTGCTCGCCTACTACGCGCGCGAGCTTCCGCCGGGCAAGCGCCTCGTCTACGTGCCGCACGACCGCTGGAGCGCAGCGCGCCCGGAGTGGCTGATCCGTCACGCGCCCGCACGGCCCGCGCATCCGCCGCAGCGGCTCGGCGCCGCGGACGGGACGTACCGACTCTTCGCGGAGTACGACCACGCGGCGATCTCGGGCTTCTACTGGGCGCTCTACCGGCGCGAGCCGGCGTCCTGAGCAAGCGCGGCCTGGCTAGGGCCGTGCCTGCGAAGCCTTCATTTTCTTCAAGACGATCTCGCCGAGCACGACGCCCTGCGCGTGCGTGCGATCCTCGGAGAGCGACTCGACGCTCGGCAGCGCGGCCACGAGCGACGCGAGGCGCTTCGAGCTCTCCGCGGGCAGCGACTCGAAGCGCAGCCCGAAGCCGCGCGTTCCGTCCGTTCGCACCACGCGCGCGAGCACTACGACCGGCTCGCCGAGATCCGGTCCGTAGAGCGCGACGTGGAGCTTCTCGCCCGGCTTGAGCAGGGGATGCGGCTCGACGCTCATGCCGCCCATCGAGAGATCGCGTCCGACCAGCGTGTGCGTGACGCGGCTCTCGCCCGGATCGATCGCCACGACCTCGCGGTCGAGCGCGACGCGCGGCGCGAGCCGGCGGTCGTAGCCGGGTCCCGGCGGCGTGCCCTCGCTCTCGGCGCTCTGCGGCGTTCTCGGCGCGGCCGGCGACTGCGCCGACTCGAGCCCGCGCGCGGCCAGCCGTACCGGCAGCGGCGTGTGCGACGGCGCCTGCTCGACCGTCAGGCGGTGGACGAGGTCGCCGCGGTTCGTGGCCGGACCGGTGGCGCAGCTCGCGAGTACGAGGTCGAGATTCGCGCGCGTGCGGCGCGAGAGGCGCTCGAACGAGATCGCGACCGAGGCCGGCGAGCCGCCGAGCTCGCGCCGCGGAAGATCGCGGCGCACCACGCGTCCAGGGAGCTTCACGTGGCTCTCCCCGCCGCGCTCGATCGGGACGCGCAGCACGATGCGGCTGCCGACCCGCAGCGGCTCGCGCAGGAGCAGACGGCAGCCCTCGCTCGAGATCTCCGCGAGGTGCGAGCGCCCGCTTCGCAGGCCTGCGCGCCAGCGGACCTCGGCGCCGTAGGAGAAGCGCGAGGCGCGGCGTTGGTCGCGGCCGCGGAAGAGGATCTGGGTGAAGAGCAGGCGCAGCGCCTCCGGATGGACCGGGCGCCGCACGACGCAGTGGAAGCCGCGCTGCAGCATCGCGGTGGTCGCGGTGGCCGCGTCGCCGTCGCCGACCGCGACGCGCACGACGCCCGGCCGCGCGAGCCCGGCGGGCAAGGTCGCCGTGAGACCGAGCCGCACCGTGGTCACGAAGAGCCGGCCGGGCAGCTCCCACGCCTCGAGCAGCGAGAGATCCGCGGGCCACACGCGCATCGGCGGCTCGCCGAGCCGGTAGAGGAGCGCCGCGACGTCATCGAGCTCGCCGGAATCGCAGAGCACCGCCTCCGGACCGAGGCGCAGGTGGAGCGGTTTGTCCGAATCGCCCTCGCCTTCCGCCTCGGCGTCGGCGACGGCGACGGGTTGCGCGTAGAGCCAGGCAAAGTCGGCCGCCTTGTTCTGCGTGCGCGCCGTCTTCGCGCCGCGCTCTCTCCGATGGGTCGGCTCGGCCATTCGCTCCCGCGTCCCCGCTTCGTCTGCGCCCGACCGCTATGGAGCGGCCGCTCCCGGCGATCGCTTGACGCTCGCAGCGTCGCCGCCTCGGGAATGGCCGTGTCGTCACCCACTGCCCGCGTGCAACGAACCCGGGTAGCCTGCCGTCCCTCATCGTCTTCTTCGCACGAAAGGACTCCCATGTCGCATCGGACGAACGCGCTCTCGCTGGCCGCCGCCCTCCTCGCACTTGCCGTCACGCCCGTCCTCGCGGACGAGATCGTCGTGGACGGGAAGCCCATGTCGGGCAAGGTCGTGAAGGTCACGTCCAAGGGACTCGAGGTGGAGACGACCTACGGCAAGGGCAACGTGCTCGTGCCCTACGACAAGGTGACTTCGCTGCACACGGACGAGCCCTTCACCGTGATCAGTGGCGACGAGGGCGAGGTGAACGGACGGCTCGTCGGCGTGCGCGGCGGCGACACCTTGCTGGTCGGCGAGACCCCCGAGACCGCGAGCGCAGTCTCGGTCGGTAGCCTCTTCGACTCGGTCACGCAGGCGAAGTTCGACGAGTCGGGCCTCCAGAGGTGGAAAAGCAGGCTGCGGTACTGGAAGGGCCACTACGACCTCGCGTTCGCCGGGACCGACGCGACAGTCAACTCCCTCGGCTTCTCCACCGGCTTCGAGGCCGAGCGGACGAAGGCGCCGGCGCACCTTCTCATCGGCGGCAGCTACCGCTACGCCACCACGAACGATCCGGACGGCAACAACAGCAAGACCGAGCTGAACGCGAGCGATCTGCTCGGCCTTGTGCGCGGCGAGTACGACCTGACTCCGCGCTTCTACGCCTTCGGCTCGTTCGCAGCGCAGTACGACGAGGTGGACAACCTCAAGCCGCGCCTGGTTCCGAAGGCGGGTCCCGGCGTCCGCATCCTGAACAGCGACGACTACCAGTGGAACGCCGACATCGGCGGCTCCTACGTGTACGAGAGATACAACGGCGGGAGCGAGAACAAGTACTGGGCGATCGCCTTCGGCACGGACGGCTCGATCGCGTTGCCCTGGGGCTCGAAGATCACGTTCCGGGGCCAGTACCTGCCCGCCGTCGACGACTGGACGAGGACCTACCTCTTGACCGGAACTGCCAACCTGATCTTCCCGATGACGGAGTGGCTCTCCTTCAAGACCGGCGTCGTCGAGCAGTACAACAACACGCCTGCCAATGATACGTCGCGGAACTCCGTGACCGGCACGGTCGGCCTCTCGCTCGTCTTCTAGCCCGCGGCTTGGCAGACTGCGGTCGTGCTCGACTCCCTCGACCACGTGATCCTCGCCGTCCGCGATCTCGAGGCCGCGACGCGGGAGACCGCGCTGCTGCTCGGGCGGCGGCCGTCGTGGCGCGGCGAGCATCCATCGGCCGGGAGCGCGAACACGCTCTTCCGGCTCTCGAACACCTACCTCGAGCTGCTCTCGCCCTCCGGACCCGGTCCGGTCGGCGATCTGCTGAAGGGCATCCTCGACCTGCACGGCGACGGCCCGCTCGGGCTCGTCTTCGGCACGCGCGACGCCGAGGCGTGTCGCAAGGAGCTCGAGCAGCGCGGCCTCGAGCCCGGCGCAGTGGAGCGAGGCCTCGGTCGCGACGTCGAGTCCGGTGCGATCCGCGAGTGGCTGCGCGTGCCGATCCCGTTCGCGAAGACGCGCGGCCTGCTGCTCTTCGCGATCGAGCACCGCTCGCCGGCGGAGATGCTGCCGCCGGCCGCGCCCGCCTGCGCCGAGCCGGCCGCGGTCTCGGGGCTCGATCACGCGGTGGTCGAGACGTCCGAGCCCGAGGCGGCGAAGGCGCTCTACGGCGACGGACTCGGCCTCCGTCTCGCGCTCGACCGCGAGTTCCCGCAGTGGGGCGCGCGCTTGATCTTCTACCGGATCGGCGGCATCACGGTCGAGCTGGCCGCGCGGCTCGAGGCGCCGACGCCGGGCCCGGGCCGCGACCGCTTCTACGGGCTCTCGTGGCGCGTCCCGGACGCCGACGCCGCCCGCGCGCGCCTCGTCGACGCGGGCATCGACGCCTCCGAGGTGCGGCCCGGACGCAAGCCCGGCACGCGCGTGCTCTCCGTGCGCAGCGGGAGCTGCGGCGTGCCAACTCTCTTCATCGAGCCGCCGGGCGCGGAGGGCTGAGACGCATGCGCCCCGGCGCGCGTCGCGCGGCGCTGCTCGTCGCCTGGCTCGGGCTCGTCTGCACAGGGTCCGGCTGCGGTCGCGGGGCGCCGCCCGACGTGCTGCTGATCACGATCGATACCTTGCGGCCCGATCACCTGTCGGCCTACGGATCCCGGCGCCGCCCGACGCCGGACATCGACCGCGTCGCCCACGACGGCGCGCTCTTCCTGAATGCGCGCGCCGACACGCCGTGGACCACACCGTCGATGGCGTCGGTGCTGACCGGCACCTACGCCACCGCCCACGGGCTGAAGTCGACGAGCGTCAACCGGTTGCGACCCGAGGCGGTGACGCTCGCCGAGCTGCTGCGCGACCACGGCTACGACACCGCCGCGATCGTGGGCTCGTTCCCCGTCGATTCGATCTTCGGCCTCGACCAGGGCTTCGCCCTCTACGACGACCACTTCACCAAGCCGATCTTCGTCTTCCCCGATCACCAGATGGAGCACGTCGAGAGCCGCTTCAGCGAGAACCTCGCCGACCGCGCGATGTTCACCTTGTGGAAGGCGGCCAACGACAGCCGTCGCGACGACTCCGAGGTGACCGACGCCGCGATCGCGTGGCTCGCCACGCCGCCGAAGCGCCCGTTCTTCCTGTGGGTCCACTACTTCGGCCCGCACGGGCGTCCCGACTGGCGCGTGCCGCCCGACCAGCGCGAGCGACTCCACCTCGAGAGCTACGACCGCGAGCTGCGCGAGACGGATCGCCAGGTCGGGCGCCTGCTCGACGATCTCGACGCGCGCGGGCTCTCCGCGAACACGCTCGTCGTGCTGCACGCGGACCATGGCGAGAGCCTCGGCGAGCAGCACTACGTCGGGCACGGCATGCTGCTCAACGAGGCGACGCTCCGCATCCCGCTGATGCTGCGCTGGCCGGGGCGGATCCCGCCGGGCCAGCGCCTCGCGCGTCCCGCGCAGAACGTGGACATCCTGCCGACGGTGCTCGCCGCGACGGGCATCCCGGAGCCGGCGGGCCTCGCCGGGCAGAGCCTGCTCGCCGACGCCGAGCGCGGCAGGCCGTCGCGGGACGACGGCGGGTCGTCGCGCGTCGCGTACATGGAGACCTACTACTCGGCACACCGCGGCTTCGCAAAGCCCGTGACCTTGCCGGATGGCACGCAGGCCAAGCTCGGGCTCGTGCGCCGCGGCGTGCAGCAGGGCCGCTGGAAGCTCGTCCGCACCGAGGCGCATCCGCTCTTCGACGTGCCGGCCGAGGACGCGCCCGTGATCCCCGAGGAGATGCAGCGCGCGGAATTCCGTGAGGAGCTCTTCGATCTCGCGGGTGGCGACGTCTACGACGTGATCTCGCAGCATCCCGACGTGGCGGCGAGGCTCCGCGCGCTGCTCGACGCCGAGATCGCGAAGGAGAAGGAGGCGCCGCCGGCCCCCTCGGCGCCGCTCGACCCGGAGATGCGAAAGCGACTCCAGTCACTCGGCTACGCGCCCGGATGAGGCTTCTCGGGTGCAACGCGACGAGATGCGCGCGCGCCGAGGGCACCGATGCGATCCGCATCCTCGCGCTCGGGCGCTTCGAGCTCACCTTCACGAAGCGCGAGGGCTTCGGCGAGGAGCTCTCTAGCGACCCTCGAAGCGAGCGGGGCGCTTCTCGACGAACGCGCGGAAGGCCTCGCGCGAGTCGGCCGACGCGCCGAGGCGGCGATGGCGCTCCGTCTCGACCGGGATATAGGCGCGCAGCGGCATCGTCTCCGCCGCGACGAAGTTGGCCTTGATCGCGCGCAGCGCGAGCGGCGCCGACGCCGCGATGCGCCGCGCGAGCGCGCCGACCTCCGCGCGGAAGGCATCGTCTTCGAAGACGCGCGAGACGAGACCGATGCGCTCCGCCTCGGCCGCGTCGAACTTCCCGGGCAGGAAGTAGAGCTCGCGCGCGCGGGCGGCGCCGAGGATGCGCGAGAGCGTCCACGGCCCCGCGAAGTCGCCCGAGAGCGCGACGGCGAGAAACGCGGAGTTGAAGCTCGCGCCGCGCGCGGCGAAGCGGAGATCACACGCGGCCGCGAAGCCCATGCCCGCCCCTGCGCAGGCGCCGTTGATCGCGGCGATCGTCACGAGCGGCAGCTCGTGCAGCAGCGCGGCGATCTCGAAGTACGCGTTCCGCAGCGGCTCGTCCTGCGCGTCGGACGCGTAGTACTTCACGTCGGCGCCCGGACAGAAGCCGCGCCCGGCGCCGGTCAGCACGAGCACGCGCGCGTCGTCGTCCTGAGCGAGGCGCGTGAGCGCGTCGTGGAGCTCGCGCAGCATCGGGTTCGTGATGCCGTTCAGGCTCTGCGGCCGGTTCAAGGTCAGGGTGACGATGTGCTCGGACCTCTCCTGGAGCAGCGTCTCGTTCGTCGCCATTGGATGCCTCCCCGTCTCGCCCGCCGGACCTCGCGGTGAGTCGTGGCCGTAGATACCCCGGTCCCGCACACTCGCAAAGTCTCCCGAGAAGGAGTCCCGTGATGAGATGGCCCGCCGCCTTCTGCGCCGCCCTCGCCTTCGCTCTGCCCGCCCTCGCCGCCGACGACGTGCCCGCGCCGCCCGGCCCGGGCGCCACCGCGCCGCGCTTCTCCCTCCAGGACCAGGATGGCCGCTGGCACTCGCTCGACCAGTACGTCGGACACTGGGTGGTGCTGTACTTCTATCCGAAGGACGGGACACCTGGCTGCACCAAGGAGGTGTGCGCGTTCCGCGATCACATCGACAAGGTGCGTGCCGCCGGCGCCGAGGTGCTCGGCGTGAGCGTCGACGACGTCGCCTCGCACGCGAAGTTCGCGAAGGAGCAGCATGTGCCGTTCGCGCTGCTCGCCGACTCCTCGCAGGAAACCGCCCGCGCCTACGGCGTGCTCACCTCGAAGCTCGGCTTCCACTACGCGCGCCGCGACACCTTCATCATCGATCCGCAGGGAAAGATCGCGAAGCACTACCAGGACGTGGATCCCGAGAAGAACGTCGGGCAGGTGCTCGCGGATCTCGAGACCCTGAAGGCGGCGGCGAAGTAGGCGTCGCGGCGTGCGCGCGCGGAGGCGGATGCCGGTGCGCACACGCTGGCAGGGTCTGCGTCTGCTCCTGTTCAGCGCGCTGCTCGCATCGCACGCCGCGGCCGAGGATCGCGAGCGGCTCGCGAGAGCGGTCGCGTCGGTTGCGCAGGCCGTGCGCTCGGACCCGGCGGCCCTCGGCCCCGCGCTCGCGATTCTCTCCCCGGAGAACCGCGAGGCGCTGCGAAGACTCTACGGACCGGACGCGACGCGCGCGGTCGGAGCGATGCGCCTGGCGGACGTCCCGAGCGTGGACACCCCGGCCGCGCGAGACGACGCGCTCGCCGACTTCCTCGGAGCGCAGCCCGAGCTGGCCGAGCTCGCGGGAGCGGGTCTGGCGCGCGCGCTGCACCAGGCGGACGCCTTCTACGCGGGGCGCGGCCTCCCGCTGCCCGAGGCCGTCAAGGTGATCCTCTCCATCAGCTTTCCGAGGGAAGTGCTCGACGGCGCGAGGGTCATCGTGACCGGGACCGAGGCGAACCTGCCCGCCCTCGTGAACCAGGTGCAGGCGAGCGTCGGCGATGCCGTGGGTGGCGTGTCGGCCGTGACGATCGGCGATCTCGTCACCTTCTCCGAGATTCCCGAGGCCTCGGCGGTCGACTTCTGGGCGCACGAGCTCCAGCACGTCGTGCAGTACCGGAGGCTCGGTGGAATCGACGCCTTCGCGGCCGTGTACAGCACCGACTACCGGAAGCTCGAGGACGACGCGAACGCAGTGGCGGGCCGCGCGCTGCGCGAAGCGCGGGACGTGCTGACCGTGATCCACGCGCTCGCGGGCGAGTCGACCGCTCGTTAGGCCGACCCGCGCAGCTTCACGCGTCAGCGCACGCGCCGGAAGCCGATGATCTCCGCATCCCAGGCATAGTGGCGGGCGAGGTCGGGGTGCGCGCGGATCGCGGCGCCGGCGGGCACGAGCGAGTCGGGGAGCGCCCCGCCGCCGCGTCCGATCAGGATGTAGTCGGGCTCACGCGCCAGCACGTACTCCGCGTTCGAGCGCTGATGGCCGGGCAGCGAGAAGCCCGCGCCGGCCGCGGGGGGTCCGCTGCGCGCGATCAGCGGGTCGGTGAGCCCGAGGATGTCGAGGATCGGGAGCTGCGACTCGAAGCCAAAGGCGCCGATCGCGCCGGTCGCGACGAGCCGCACGGGCTGCGCGCGCTCGCGAAGGAGCTGCACGCGGCTCTGCGCCAGCAGCTCGCCGCGACGATCGTCCTCACGCTCGCTGGCGACGCCGGCCGTGCGCGCGGGATGAGCCAGGAATCCCGCCAGCCCTTCGCCCCGCGGCGGCGTGAGGCCGAAGAAGCCGAGAAGGGCGGCGAACGCGAGGCCGGCCACCGCCAGCGCTGCGAAGGCGCCGCGCCGGCTCCACCACGCGGCGGCGCCCCACGCCCCTAGCGCCGCGAGGCACGGCACGACCGGCAGCAGGTAGCGCGGCGAGGCGCCGATCCATGCGCCGTACACGAGCATCGCCCCCGCGAAGACGGCGCCCGGCCAGGCGCGGCGGTCGCGCGCGAGCGCCGCAGCGGCCAGCAGGGCGCAGGGCCCGCCGTTCCCGAGCGCGAAGACCAATGCGAAGAACGCGCCCACCCCGAGCCAGACACCGCCTGCCTTGGCGTAGAACGTGTTGGGAAGCGGAACGCCGTAGTAGGCGAGCCGGAATGCCGTGAGCGCGATCCACAGCAGCGTGTAGACCACCAGGCTCGACCATGCGCGCGCGTCCCGCAGGCCGCCCGTGACGAGCCGGAATCCGAAGAGGCTCGCGGCCAGCAACGCGCCTTCCGGGCGCACTCCGGTCGCGACGCACACGAGCGCGGTCGCGAGCCCGCGCAGCCCCCACGCCTCCGCGGCCAGCGCGCCCGTGACGGCCGCGACGAAGAGCGGCGTCTCCATGCCGGACGTGCTCCAGCGCGCGAAGGCGGGCGAAGCCAGCACGAGCCACGCGGCGACACCCGCCCATGCGCTCTGCTCGCGTCGCACGCCGGCGCGCCCGTAGGCGAAGGTTGCGATCAGCGCGAGGGCGCCGCCTGCGACGCCGAGCGCGTGGCCCGCCTCGCGCGCGCCCATGCCGAGCGACAGGCCGAGCGCCACCCCGAGCGTCCAGAGCAGGTTGCTGATGCCCTCGACGCGCTCACCGGGGTTGAACACCAGCCCGTGACCCGCCACGAGATTCGCTGCATAGCGGTAGGAGATGTAGGCATCGTCGTACTGCGGGCCGACCGCGCGCGACTCGTAGAGGAAGAGCGCGAGGACGGCCACGAGCAGGAGCGCGCCGCGATCCCGTCGCAGGTCGCCGATCATGGATCCCGGGCGCCCGTCCGCGCGCGAGCTGGCGTCCCCGACTGGCGAAGGGCGAATGGGAAGCGGTTCGGTGCGCGAGGTCAATGGATGTTCTCGGGATTGATTCGTGAAGTCCGAGAACTAGCATACGTCCCCATGGGTCCCGGAAGTGCCCGAGGATCGTGATCCGACCCGCCGCGGCGTCGGACGAGAAGGCGCTCGGGCGCTTGGGCGCCGCGCTGATGCGGCAGCATCACGAGTCCGATCCGCAGCGCTTCCTGATGACCGAGCGACCCGAAGCCGGCTACGGGCGGTTCCTCGTCTCGAGGCTCACGAAGCCCGACGCGCTCGTGCTGGTGGCGGAGCGCTCGAAGGACGTGGTCGGCTACGCCTACGCCTCGGTCGAGCCGACGAGCTGGGAGGATCTCCGCGGTCCCTGCGGCTTCCTCCACGATCTCTACGTCGACGAGAGCTCGCGCGGTCACGGCGTCGGTCGAGGGCTGGCGGACGCCGCGATCGCCTGGATGAGATCGAAGGGCAGGTCGCAGGTCGTGCTCTGGAGCAAGTCGGGCAACGACGCCGCGCAGCGGCTGTTCGCGCGGCTGGGATTCCGGAAGACGATGGTCGAGATGACACTCGATGCGGAGTCCTCCTCCGCGGAGTGAGGCCCGGACGCACCTCGAGAGGAGCCCGCATGCACGACGACATCACGCCGCTGCTCAAGGCGTGGGAGAGCTTCTACGTGATCATCGGATCGACGGCCGGCGCACTGACGGGCCTCCAGTTCGTCGTGATGACGCTGATCGGCGAAGCCGGAGCCGGCCGGAAGGATTCGGTGGCCGCCTTCGGCAGCCCGAACGTCGTGCACTTCTGCGCCGCGCTGCTCGTGGCCGCAATCCTCAGCGCTCCCTGGACGGCGATGTGGGAAGCCGGCGAGGCGGTCGCGGCCTGCGGGGTGCTGGGCGTCGTCTACTCCATCGTGGTCACGAGGCGCGCGCGCCGGCAACAGGGCTACCAGCCGGTGCTCGAGGACTGGATCTGGCACGCGATCCTGCCGGCGGTCGCCTACGCGACGCTCTTCGCGGCCGGAGTCGCGATCGAGCGCAGCTCCGCGCATGCCATGTTCACCATCGGCGCGGCCGTGCTGCTGCTCGTCTTCGTCGGCATCCACAACGCGTGGGACACGGTGACGTACATGATGGAGCGGCGGGAGCCGCGATGAACACGGCTCCGCGGATCGTGGCAGAATGCCAGCAGCGCGGAGCCTCCCCATGGTCCAGCTTCACGAAGCCCCGATCCGACCGCTCGACGTGATCCTCTTCCGCGGCGTCGACTTCGTCAGTCGCGCGATCTGCTTCATGGAGGCGAAGGCGCTCGGCCGCGGCGACTACTCGCACGCCGGCCTCGCGATCACGCGCGAGGTGCTCGACCTGCCCTTTCTCGAGCCCGGCCGGATCTACGTCTGGGAGTCCACCTTCAGCGCACCCGCGGGCTTCTTCGCGCGCTTCACGGACAAGGCGCCCGACCTCGAGACCCACGGCGTCCGCTTCGGCGTCCAGATCCGGGATCTCGATCTCGTCGTGCCCGGCTACGCCGCGAGCGGCGGAGAGGTGGCGTGGTGCGCCTTGCGCGGGACCCGGCCGCCCATCGAGGCGGTGCGCCCGCATCTCCACGCGTTGCACCAGGAGTACGGGCACGTCCCTTACACGCGCAACGTGCTCGATCTCTTCGGCGTCGTCTATCCGGCTCTCCGCCCCGCGCGCGACCATCTCGCCCGCATGGAGGATCGACTCGCGCACTTCCTCAACGAAGTGCTTCCCCGCGCGCGCATCCACGTGCGGCTGGAGGATTCGGAGCATCACCTCTTCTGCTCCGAGTGGGTGGGCATCGTCTACAAGCGGCTCGGACTCACGCCCTCCACGGCGAATCCCCACCAGGCCGCGCCCGTGTCTCCGCTCCTCCACCCCGAGCTCTTCGCCGAGCCGGTGATCCTCGAGCCGCGGAAGAACGCCGCGACGTCGTAGACAGCACTCGACGCCGCCAGACAGGAGACTCTCGTCTTGACCGATGAAACCGCCTTCGACCGCATCATGACCGGAAGATCGTGGGAGGAGTTCTGCGACACGCTCAAGAGCGCGGGACGGACCATCCTCGCCGACGGATCACCCGACGATCCGCTCGATCGCGCCGAGGGCTTCCGCTACCTGAGCCGGCTGACCCGCGCCGCACTCGAGACGTTCGTCGAGTACGCGGATCCGAGGGCGCCGGTCCTTCACCGCCCCATCCACGAGACCGCGAAGATCGGCGCCGACAACCCGGACAACTACTACCAGCACGCGACACTCAGCGGTGCATACGAGTATCGGATCCGGGGGACACGCGGAACGATCCACTACCTGGACTTCGCGACGCAGACGCCCGGCGTCGCGAGCTCCGGAAACTCGCGTCAAGCAGGTCACCTCGACGCGAAGGATTGTGAGATAGGGCCCGACGGCAGCTTCGAGATCCTGCTCTCGTGCGAGCCGAAGCCCGGCAACTGGCTGCGCATGACTCGAGACACGACGACGCTCATCGTGCGCCAGACCTTCCTCGACCGCGACCGCGAGGAGCCGGCGAAGCTCCGCATCGAGCGCATCGGTGGGGACGGAGAGCCGACGCCCCTCGATCCGAAGACTCTCGATACGGCCTTCAAGTCTGCCGCCGGTCTGGTGGTCGGGTGCGCCGCGCTCTTCGCGAGCTGGGCGCAGGGCTTCCAGAAGCACACCAACCAGCTGCCGAAGTTCGACGACCGCGTCTCGATGGGCGCCGGAGGCGATCCGAACATCTGTTACTACCACAGCTACTGGAAGCTCGGACCCGAAGAGGCGCTGGTGATCGAAGTGACGCCTCCCCCGTGCGAGTCCTGGAACTTCCAGCTCGACAACCACTGGATGGAGTCGCTCGACTATCGCCATCACCGCATTCACGTGAACAAGCACACCGCTCGCTATCGAAATGACGGCAGCGTCCGGATCGTGGTGGCGCATCGGGATCCTGGTGTCGACAACTGGGTCGAAACCGCAGGCCACTCGCAGGGCACGATGTGCTTCCGCTGGATCCGCGCCGGCGAGCATCCGCAGCCGCGCACCCGCGTCGTCAAGCTCTCCGAGCTCGAGGCTTGAGCACGGCGCGCTCGCCCGGGTTCCAGCCGCCGCGCTTCCCGCTTCCGGTTCGCCTGGCGATCGACGCGTGGCGCGGCCTTCACGCAGCGGGACTCGCGCGGACGCGGCTCGACGAGACGTCGCTCCTCGCCGCGGCGCGCCGCGCCAGCGGGCTCCATCGCTTCGGCGACGAGTCGTTTCGAGATCCGCTGCGACGCCTGATCGCGTCGGCCGAGCAGGAGGCCGCGCTCCACCCGCTCGGCCGCATGCTGCTGCGACAGAGCCTGATCCGCGCCCTCGAAAATAGGCTCCGCCTCGAGGATCTCTGCCTGCGGCACCCCGAGATCTGCGACCAGCCAGTCCAGGCGCCCGTCTTCGTCGTCGGACTCCAGCGCACCGGCACCACCTTGCTCCATCGGCTGCTCAGCTGCGAGCCCACGCTGCGGCCGCTGCTCTCGTGGGAGGCACTGAACCCGGCGCCCTTCACCGCCTCGCGTCGCGGTCCCAGCGCACGCCCGGGTCGCGATCCCCGCATGCGGCTGGCCGAGATCGCAGAGCGCGGGCTCCGCTACCTCGCGCCGGACTTCTTCGCGATCCACCCGGTCGAGGCTCACGCGCCCGAGGAAGACGTGTTGCTGCTCGACCTCAGCTTCTTGAGCCCCACTGCCGACGCCACGCTGCACGTGCCGAGCTACTCGTCCTGGCTGCGCGACACCGATCAACAACCCGCGTACCGGGATTTTCGTCGCTTCATCCAGCTCCTGCTCTGGCAGCGGCGCGGCCGCTGGCTCGGCAAGACCCCGCATCACCTCGAGAACCTCGATGCGCTGCTCGAGGTGTTTCCCGACGCCCGGATCCTGCAGACCCACCGCGATCCGGTGCGCGTGGTGGCATCGTTCTGCAGCATGATGGCCCACGGTCGCGCGGTCTTCAGCGATCGGGTCGACGCGCGCGAATTGGGTCGGCAGCTCGCCGACCGGGCAGTGCGGGCGGTGACCCGCGCGCTGGCCGTGCGCGAGCGTTCGGCGTCCGAGAGCTTCCTCGACATCGCCTACGAAGACGCGACCGCGGATCCCCTCAAGCAGATCCGGCGCATCTACGACTTCCTCGGCCTTTCGCTCGCGCCCACGACCGAGGCCGCGATGCAAGACTGGATCGCGGCGAACCCTCAGCATCGTCGTGGAGTGCACCGCTACCGGCTCGAGGACTTCGGCCTCGATCGGAGCGAGCTCGAGCGGCGCTTCGCGCCCTATCGGAGCCGCTTCGGCGTTCCGGTCGAGTGAATCGCCGCGCGCCGCGGATTGCGGCGGACTCTGCCGTCTGCTCTGATGTCGCGCGATGAGCGTGAGCCTCCGCTCCCCCGCGGCGGGAACCCTCGCCGCCCCGGCGCAGGATCGCGGCGCCTACCGCTGGTACGTGCTGGGCGTGCTCTTCCTCGTGACGCTCTTCAACGTCACCGACCGCTACATCCTCCACACGCTGCTGCAGCCGATCAAGGAGGAGTTCCACGCGTCCGACACGGCCATGGGACTCCTGATCGGATTCAACTTCGCGCTCGTCCACATCCTGGCGAGCATGGTGATCGCGCGCTTCGCGGATCGCGGCGTGCGGCGCACGATCATCGCCGCCGGGCTCTTCGTCTGGAGCGGACTCACCGCGCTCTCGGGGTTGGCGACCAGCTATCTGGGGCTCGCGTTGGCGCGCATGGGGGTGGCCACGGCCGAGGGAGCCGGCAGCTCCCCGGCGCACTCGATGCTGTGCGACTACTTCCCGATCGAGCGTCGCACGACGGTGTTGACGATCTTCGGCCTGGGCGGGATCGCCGGCACGGCGGTCGGCGCCGGTGTGATCGGGCCGATCGCAGGCGCCTGGGGCTGGCGCCATGCGTTCTTCGTCCTGGGAATTCCCGGCGCGCTGCTGTCGCTGCTGGTCTGGTGGAGCGTGCGCGAGCCCGTGCGCGGGGCGTTCGACGGCGCCGACGCCCCCGCCGTGAGCCACCACACCCGAGACGTGCTGCGCGCCCTGCTCGGCCAGCGATCGTTCGTGTACATGGTCGGCGCGGCGTCGCTCTACGCCTTCGCATCCCAGGGCGCCGGACCGTTCTACGTGGCCTACCTGATGCGCAGCCACGGCATGACCATCGGTCTGGCCGGCTTCTCGTTCATGTGGGTGGGCCCGCTGGCCAGCGGGGTCGGCGCGCTCCTCGGCGGGCTGCTGACCGACCGCCTCGCCCGGCGCGACGCGCGCTGGTACGCGTGGATACCCGCTGCGAGCGCACTGGCGGGACTGCCGTTCATGGTCGCGTTCGTGCTCTGGCCCGCGGGTGGAAGCTTCGAGATCTTCGGGAAGGCCCTGCCGACGGCGCTCCTCATGATGCTATGCGCGTCGCTGCTCGGCGCGGCGTGGCTCGGTCCCATCCTCGCGACGACGCAGACCCTCGCGCGCCCGAACATGCGGGCGTTCGCCTCCGCGCTCACGACCGGCAGCTACAACCTGATCGGGATGGGGCTCGGGCCGCTGGTCGTGGGACTCGTGAGCGACGGCCTCGCTCAGCGCTTCGGCGCCGAATCGCTGCGCTACGGGCTGCTCGCCGTCAGCTTCGCGCATCTCGGCGGCGCGGCTGTCAGCCTGCTCGGCGCGCGCACCCTGCGCTCCGACCTCGCCGCGGCGCGACGCGCGTGAGCAGGCCCGCGCGGCAGCGCATCCCCTGGCGTCGTTGACCCGCGGGTCGGCCGAAGGCGTGAAACGCGAATGAACGCCAAGTCGATGGTGCTCGCCGCGCTCGCGCTGATCGGCATGGCGTTCCTCGCGTTCTGGCTGCGCGCGCTGCGCGGGTGCGCACCGGGCAGGCCGAGCGCGACCGAGATCGCGATCGGCGCGCTCACCGATTTCCTCGACACGCTCGGCATCGGCTCGTTCGCGATCACGACCAGCCTGTACCGCATCACGTCGGCGGTGCCCGATCGGCTGTTGCCGGGCACGCTGAACGTCGGCCACCTGCTGCCGACGATCGCGCAGGCGCTGATCTACATCGGCATCATCGAGGTCGACGTGGCCACCCTCGCGCTGCTGATCGGGTCGTCGGTGCTCGGCGCGCTGCTCGGCGCCGAGCGCGTCGCGCGCTGGTCGGAACGCAAGGTGCGGCTCGGCATGGGGCTCGCGCTGCTCGCCGCGTTCGCACTGACGCTCGCGCGTTCGGTGCCGGCGCTCGGATGGCTCCCACCCGGCGGCGATGCCACCGCGCTCCGCGGCGGGCTGCTCTGGATCGGGGCGCTCGGCAACTTCGTGCTCGGCGCGCTGATGACCATGGGCGTCGGATTGTATGCGCCATGCATGATGCTGGTTTCGTTGCTGGGGATGAGCCCGAAGGCTGCGTTCCCGATCATGATGGGGTCGTGCGCGTTCCTGATGCCGGCTGCGGGCGTCCGCTTCGTGCGCCGGGACGCATACGCGCCACGCGCCGCGCTCGGCCTGACGCTCGGCGGGACGCCCGCCGTGCTGGTCGCGGCGTACGTCGTGAAAGAGCTGCCGCTCGACCTGGTGCGCTGGCTCGTGCTCGCGATCGTGCTGTACACCGCGATCGCGCTGCTGCGCGCGGCTCGGCGTCCGCGTTGATCCTCTGGCGTCCCCAACGGGATTCGAACCCGTGTTGCCGCCTTGAAAGGGCGGTGTCCTGGGCCAGCTAGACGATGGGGACGCGCGGCGCGAAACCATAGCGCGGGAGCGAGGTTGCGTGTGTGAGTGCGGGGCGGCGAATCGAGGGGTTCGGCGAGTGGTCGCAGAAGGCCTCGGGAACGCTGCACACACGCCGCACACAAAATCCGAGCCTGAAGCCACTCCGCAAGGCGATCGAGCCGCAGCAGCTGGCGACAGCCGACACAGTTCGTCGTCGGTGTCGTGGGCCTCATCAATCTTCGCAGTTGACAACACCAAGGGAGATGACGCGACCGCCGATGATGCGCGTCGATCTGTAGGGCGAATCCTGAAGACGGAAGCCAAATGACGAATTACACACCAGCTTGACAAAAGCTGCCGACGGCTGTTTGAATGCGGCGGATCGCGGAGGTCACGACCTGACTTAGGCCGGGTGACGTGGACGCTGACTTCGGTAGTGAGATCGCGCGCAATGGTTGAAGGGGCCTTGGGAGCTATGGCAAATCGGTGGGGCACGCGAGCACCTGCGGCCATCATGATCGTGCTCGGTGGGCTGGGGCCGGCGGCTGCGGCGCCTCTTACGCCTGGCAATCTCCTCGTGAGCACCGGTTCCTTTACGGCACCGGCGTCCAACACCGTGTTCGAGTACACCAGCACCGGGTCGCAGATCCAAGGGTTTAGCGTCCCGTATCCCGGCGGCCGGCCGAATACGGAAAACGTTCAGGACGTCGTCGTCGACCAGGACGGGCGGGTCCAGATCTACAACGGCACCTTTGCGCCGTTCCTGACGACGCTCACTCCGACCGCGGGCGGACCTGGCGCAGGCACGTTCACCAACAACACCTTCGCTGGCCTCAGCACCACCGGCTCTGGCGGCGGGATCGGCGTCTTGGGCAACTTCGCCTACCTAGCCGACGCGCAGACCGGGTCCCCCGGCGGCCCGGAGGGGATCGTCCGGTTCGACCTGACCACGTTCTCTGCCACGCGATTCGCCTCGGACAACAGCTCCACCGGCTACGGCAAACTGACGATCGGCGCCGATGGGCTGCTCTACGCCCTCCCCAACTCGACCCCCACCAACATCATCGATGTCTACGATCCCGTGAGCATGTCGGAGGTGCGCAGAATCACCCTCTCGGACGCCATGTGGCTGGGTACAGACATAGGAGGGATCGCTGTCGACGCTTTGGGCCTGATCTACGCCACCGCCTCGGACGGCAACATCTACCAGTTGAGCCAAACCGGCTCGGTTTTGAACATGCGCGCCACTGGAGCGTCGAACTTAAGGGACATCGACCTCGACAACGACGGCCGGTTGGTTGCCGCCGCCGCTTTCTATGATCGCGTCAATGCCCAGAGTTACGAGGGTGTGATCCTCACGACCACCTCGCTCGAGAGCCAGACCTCGTTTTCAATCAGCCAGAACTCACTTGTCCCCCACGTCGCCTTTACCACCCCGTTGATGGTGATCCCCGAGCCGTCCACCGGCTTGCTGCTCGCCAGTGGCCTTCTCTCCCTAGTAGCGGCAATGGGTCGTCGGACAAGTTGACAGAGCCGAGTATGTCATCGTGAACATGAGGGGAGGCCTCCTGCCCCCTCAGGTCCACGCCGCCCAGCCGCCTTAGCTGCGCGATCGTGTTCCGGATCGACCTGCCAGTCGCTCGGCGCGCTCGACGCGTACACCGTCGCGCCCGACGGTGTGCGCAGCGCGTAGTGCCCGCCGCCAGTGACGCGGACCGCGCAGCCGGCGCGGCGTGCGCGGCGAAGGAGAGAAGCGAAGGTCGGCGTGGGCACTCACGACTTCGCCCTCTCCGCCCGCATCTCACTGGACATCTGCTTGTGCAGGGCATCGGTGATCCCACCGATTTCTTCGGCCGGCGGCGCGAGAGCGCGGGCGAGGCGAGCGAGGCGCTCGTACAGCTCGGGGTAGCACGCGACGTAGTCGAACCGGACGCCTTCGATGAGGTCATGGACGAGCCAGGTGACACCCGCCGCAACAGTCTGGTGCTTGTTCCAGTGGTCGAAGCAGCAGAGGTCGACGTCGCCGAGGATTTCGGTCAGCGTGTTAGCGCTGACGCGCCAGATTCCGCGCCGCAAGAGGCGTACGGCCAGACGGCGCTTCCAGCGGTCGCGAACGGTCTCCACCAGCTTCCGCTCGTCGGTCTCCACCAGCTTCTGTTCGTACGCGTCGAGAGCGCCCCAGAGGCTGTCGCGGAAGTCGAGGTCGGCGCAGTTCTTCTCGTTCATCGGTGTTTTCTCCGTGTGGCCTCGGGCGCCGCGTCTGTTAGTCGGCATCAGCGCCGACATCGCCGCGGTGTACTGCAACCCCGGTGCCACCAGGAGGCGTCGCCCGCCTGCTAGTTCCGCGCGCATCCAGCAGGCAAAAAGCCTGAGGACAGGTTTCGGAGGCCCGACCGCGAGGACTTCAGAGCCAAGCTGCCGTTACCGTGGCAGTGCGCGCGTAAACCCCCGCGCGCACGCAGGCCGGCGTGAGGCCCGAGTGGAGGCGCGCTTCCCAGATTCACCCGACCGATGCCCCGGTGATACAGCCGAGCACCGGTCGGGCGTGTGCGCGCGGACCATCCGCGGCAACAGCTCAGGCGCTGGGGCGGCTTTAGAGAGTGGCCGCTCCGCCGGGACAGCCGACGGAGCGGCCTGGGGGACGCGACGCAGCTAGACGACGCGTTCAGTCTGTTATGTGATTCTCGACGGCCGTCTGGCCGTCCTCGTCGTTCCTTCAGCTGTTGGCCGCCAGCCGGCCGTCGAACCGGCTGGCGGCCGGTCAGCGCACTGGAGATGGGAGCGCGCTGGACCATCAAAGTGGTGATTTCTCGCCGGCGTTCGGCGCCCTTCCGTCCTTGTCATCGTGCGTGGGCGGCCATTCGATTCCATGGCGCGCCATCACGGCCGCGGTGTCCGGGCAGGACAACGCCACCTTGAACCCGCCCACCTTTCTGCCGCCCTTCACGCGGAATTTGGAGCTGTGGTTCAGCCCGGCACCGTCAGGCCCCAGCCTCTCGGGCACGTTCGTGACGTTCACGCGCGGGTCACGCATCAACTCCACGATGGACTCCGTGCGCACGACCAGCGCCGTACCGTCGCGCGTGTCCAGCGCGCCCCCGTCCTGGACGATTCGCACGAGCGCCTGGAGCATCGCGGCCACGAGGTTCCGGCCGCGCACGAGCTGCAGGGATTCCTTGCGCTCGACGGCCAGGCGGTAGATGGACTCCAGGGCGTCGGGCAGGGCCTCGGACGGCATCATCACGATGGGCCACCACGCCTGGTTGATGGTCCGGCAGCCGCGGCGCCGCAGTTCCTTCGCACGCGGGCCCGACGGGTCCGGCACGGCCTGGAGGAGCTTGGCACCGCGCCACGCCAGCAGCTGGGCGCGCACGGCCTCGGCCTCGGCGTAGAATTTCGGCAGGAGCTGCGGCGAGTCCATGTCGTCCGGCAGCTCCTGGTCCTCGCGCTTCACCATCTTGATGACGATGGAGCGCCGGGCCAGCGCCTCGTCCTCGTCGGCCTCGTACCCACCGAGGGCGCAGCGGCCGAACACGTTGAAGGTCCGCAGCTTCCCGTCGAATACGCGGACCACCTGGCCATCGCGGTCCGTGCCCTCGCAGAAGGTCTTAATCAGCTCCTCGGCCGACTCGGCAGAGCGCCCCTTGCGGACGTGCATCTCATCCCAGAAATGCGTCGCGTCCCCGAACAGCTGCCGGACGTGGTGGACGTTCGATGCCGTGGCGCCGGTACTGAGGCCCAGGTAGCAGACCGACCGCAGCGCCTTCAGGGCGCGCGACTTGCCCGACCCGGAATCGCCCGTGAAGCGCATCAACGGCGAGTGCTCGAACCGGACGTCTTCACAGCGCCAGGTGAACAGCACGTAGCTGGCCAGCAGGTCGTAGTGTTCCTCGCGCGGCAGCAGCACCCAGCGTTTCAGGTGGCCCTTCACGGCCTCGAACACGGCTGCATCGTCGGGTTCGATGGGGCTGGGGGGCGCGGGCAGCGTCAGCTTCAGGTCGGGCGCGTCGGGCACGTAGGTGATACCGCCGTGCGTCCACTCGTCCGACACCAGCCACTTCCAGGGCCCGTCGACGTTGACCCGCGGTGCGGCCTTCTGCTTGTAGAAGGCCTCGCCGTCCTGGTCCTCACCGTCGAGCAGCGAGGCCGGCGCGAACACGGCCAGCTTCGGGTCGTCGTCGCCGTTGCAGACCGTGCACACGATGATTCGCAGCGGCGAGCCCGGGATGCGGATGCGCTCGGACAGCGCGGGCACGCGGCTATCCTGCAGCGCCTGCCGCTCCTTCTTGAGCTTGGCCAGAGTCTTCTTGTCGGCGCCCTGCACGATGCCACGCAGCTCGTGCGCCGCGTCGTCGGCCGACGGGAAGCGCGCCAGGAGGCTGTCCGGGTCCTCGCCATCAGGCAGGCACGCCACCGAGACGGAGCGCGGGCGCGGGTTCATCCGCAGCAGCTTCTCGGCAAGGTCCAGCGCCGCGTCGCGGCCGGGCTTGTCGCCGTCGAACAGGATGCACACGTCCTTGCCGGCCAGGCGTTCGCGCTCGGCCGTGGGCTCGGGCTCGTCGGACAGCAGGTAGAGAGTGCCGCCGGCGCACACGGTGTTGCTGCGGCCGACGGACATGCAGGCCACCAGGTCGCCTTCACCTTCGACCAGCGTCACGTGCTCGGAGTCGAGGCCGCCGAGAAGCGGACGCCGCCCAGCCGGCGCGCGCGTCTTCATGGGCTCGCCGTCGGGCCTGATGGGGCGAGCGTCGCGGACCGGGTACCACCAGACGTCATTCGCCAGGCGGACGGCGGGGTAGCCCTCGTGCAGTCCGTTCTCCGGCTGCTCGACGTGGAACATGTCCGTGCAGCGCCCCTCATTGAAGAATGGGAAGCGCCGCGCGAGCTGTTCGCGCTGGACGGACACCAGTTTCGATTTCGATTCTTCCATTGCCATCTCCTGCAGTTCCCGGCGCCAGCCGACGAACCGCGACGTGGCCTGGGGCCGATGCGGCATTGCGGTCTGGGCGAGGAGCCTGGCTGGAGTGGACTAGCTGGTGGTGCCCTCCTTCATCTGCGCGCGGCGGCGCCGTTGTGCCTCGCGCGCGGCCGCGCGGCAGCGCTCGCGCCGGGCCGCGCGCTGTTCGGGGGTCGTCACCTTCAGCGGGCGCAACATGTCGATGTCGCGCAGGGCCAGCGCGCGCGCTTCATCGCGCAGGGCCTGCTCCGCGCGCACGGCGTGGGCCGCCAGTTCCACGCGGTGCGCGTCGTGGAGCGCGGCGAGGCGGGCGCGGCGCTCGGCCGGGTCCGCGACGGCGAGGACCTGTTCACGCTCAACGCGCTGCTGTTCGAGCAGCGCCTGCCTGGCGGCACGGGTGGCCACGGCGGCGTCCGGATGTACAGCCGCGAGTCGGCGCACCTCTGCTCCACGGAGGAGACCGTCGCTGCTGTTTCTCTGGGGCCACATGTCAGGCCCCGCCGCTCTTGAAGAAGCGGGTTCCGCGGCTGCGGACCAGGCGGGCGAGCCCGATGGGCGCCGCGACGATGCGCGAGTCCCAGTCGTTGAACTCGTCCAGCAAGTCCTGGAGATTCAACCTGCCGCGCGCGTCCGAGCTGTGGTCATTGAACCGGACGCGCAGCAGCAGCTGCGGCTCGAACGTGACCCCAGCAACGCGCGCCGCATCGCCGTCCTGCGCGATGGATTCGAGGCGCGCGCAGTAGTCCATGGGCGCTCCGAATGAGCGAGCCCAGTCGGCTGCGCGGGCTGCGGCGCGCGGGTCGGTCACGTCAGCGCTGCTCGGCCGCGGGCGCGTCGAAACCCAGCTCGCGGTGCACGTCCGTCGCCGACAGGTGCAGCTGGCGGCCGACCTTCTTGGACCGGATGCGGCCCGTGCGGACGAGCTGTCGGAGGGCGTGTCGTTCGACGCCCTGCGCCAGCAGGTCCTGGGTCAGGTAGAACAATCGCTCCATCGTCTTCTCCCTCATCACAGGCCGACCACCTGGCCGGCCGCGTCACCGATTGCGCTGCACAGCGCCTCCACGTGCTCGGACATGTCCGTGGCGTCGGGCAGCTCCTCGACGGCCTCGCGCAGCGCGCGCACCTCGCGCACGAGCGCGAGCGTGGCGAGCACCTGCGCGGCATCCGCGCGCATCCCGTGGTCGAGCACCCGGCGCTCGATGTCGTCGGGCATCATGCGAGCCTCAGCGGCGCGATCGCGCGGCGGCCGCGGAACTTCAGGAGCGCGGGCAGCGCCTCAGCATCGGCAGCAGTCATCACGCCGCACTCCGGGAACGCCAGCCGCGCGAGCGCGCGCACGATAGGCGGGAGCTTCACCGCATCGAAGGCCGCGCTGGGCGCAGCCTCCGCATCAGCGACGGCCTGGACCAGGCGCATGGTGCGCTCCTGGTGAACCGCGGGCCCGTTCTCGTTCTCGGTGTGGCCATCGAGCGCCCGGTCCAGCTCGGCGAGCAGCACCTTCCACATCAGCCAGTCGGCCTCGGGCAGGCCGTCGGCGAGCTGCGCCAGCATCGCCGTGAAGCGGCCCGTAGTGCCTCTCTCCGCGGTCGCGGGGGCAATCACAATCACGGGGGCGGCGGGCTTCGGCGTGAGGCCACGCTGCGCGCTCCACCTCCGCCACCAGTCGGAAACCGTCTGCTTCGGGAGCGCCAGCTGCCTGGCGATGTCGACCGGGGAAGACTTCTTTCCGTTCGCCAGGTCGCGCTCGAAGAGGCGCTCTACCTCCCGACGAAAGGCCTTGTTCTCGCCCGGGCTCCTGCGCACGGCCTAGTTCTCCACCGACGGCGGCGGCGCGGTGCCTGACACCGTGGACGGAGCACGACCACGACCAGCGCGCGCGGCGCGCTCGATGTCGGTGGGGCTGTTCAGCTCGCGGCCGACGTCCTTGCGGCGCAGCTCCTCGCGGTGCATCGCGTCGAGCTTGTCCATCCAGGTGGGCTTCGCCATCACCTACTCCCAGCTCGCGGGCGCCATGCGGCTGACCACGTCCGCGTCCAGCTCGCTGCCGTAGCGCGCGCTGATTTCCGCGCGGCGCATGACCAGCTCGCGCAGCGCGGTGCCGTTCACGACCACGGTGCCGGGTGCCTGCTGCGGGTAGGGCTCCGTCGGTGACCAGGTCTGCACGCGCGCCGTGCGCACCAGGTTCCCGTTCGGGCCGGGCGAGGTGGAGAAGACCACGGCCTTCTGGGCCAGCTGGTTCTCGTCGGTCACGGTGGACAGGTGGTTCGTCAGCTCGGCCACGGCCTCCGGCGAGAGCCAGCCGCCGAGCAGGCCCGGCAGAACGCCGGCGATTGCGGCCTGCTGGCCGTCGGCCGAGGCCAGCCAGCTGTGCGCCTCACCACGCAAACCGAGCGTGTGATTCCAGGCCGCGGTCACGAAATCGCTCGGGGTCTGGTGGTCCTGGCCCGGCTGCAGCTCGCTGGCCTCGACCAGCTCGAAGCCCGCGGCGTCGCCGGTGGCCACGAACTCGTACAGGTCGCTGCCGCGCGCGCCCGCGTTCTGCGCCTGCCTGCGCTGCACGAGCACCTTCGTCCCGCGGCCGCTCACGAACTCGTGCAGGTCCTTCGGGTTCGTGCTGGTCGGCAGGTGTGCGGCGAGCATGCGGCGGCGCTCGTCGGTCACGGTGGTGAACAGCGCGGCGCGGGCGGCCTCGTTCGGGTCGGGGGGCGTGGACATGATGGGGAACTCCTGGTGGGCGTCGCGGGCTTGGCCGCGGTGAATCGAAGGCGGGGTGTCGCGGCGCATCACATCACGCCACCCCGGAACCCTGGCAGCCGGATTTCGGCGCCCGCGTTCCTATCACAGTGCCGCGACGAACCCCGCGGGTCGCACCGTCGGGTGCGAAATGCGCATCATTTATTGGCGCCCGGCCGGCCGATTGAGGTGTGGGTCGAACGCGCGCCCCCGGGGGTGCCACACTTAGGGTATGCCCCGCCGTGCAGTTACGCCGCGCAGTTGCGCATGCAGCTAAGCGGCAACGCCGGCTCCGTCATCGCCGACGAGCACGCGCGCGCGGGATGCAGGACGACCTGGCCCGCCATGCAGGAGGCGCTCGACCCGCTCCCAACAGGGGCACCGTGCCGCACCTACTTAACACAAGGTTCTTATCGGACGCAGCTGTCATGCAGAAAGCGCGCAGAACGCACGCGGCGGACCGGCAGAGGGCTGCTGCCAGTTCCCGCGGGCGTCCTGAGGCTGAAGCCCTGAGGACAGGCTCGGAGGCATGGCCTGGGCCAGCTGCTGGAGTTACCGGACCAGGAACCGGATGTCCGGGAAGCACGCCGGACAGTCCGCCCGAAACTGGACAGCTGCTCCGACGGCCAGGTAGGGCGAGCGCGGGTCCGTTGCTGACGGTCCGTCAGAAACTGGTGGACCCTGCGCTGGTCGGGGGTGACCGGGGGGTGGTCCCAACCCCCTCCACACCCAGCGATTTCTTGTAACACAATGGAATCGTTGCTGATTTCCAAAACCTGGTCGGGACTGACCGGGACTGACCGGGGGTTACGGGTCCGGTCCCCCCTACTAGGGCCCGGGGAGGTGGCGGGGGGAGGAGAGAGGAGCATCTATCTATCTCTCAGAGAAGATACGACCCAGGGGTTGGGACCACCCCCGGTCAGTTGGGACCAGCGCCTAAAACATGAATGATTCCAACCATCTGGCTGGTCGGGGGTTTGGAAGGGGGTTGGGACCACCCCCGACCAGCAACTGTGATGGTCGTCACAGAATGGTCCTGAAGTGCATTCCAGCAGCTGTCCAAGCCGCCAAGCTCCTCTCAGCCAGCTGCTGGAACCACACCACCCAGCGAGCTGTTCCCGAACAGCTCCAGCGTCGCGTCACCCGCCCGCCCGACCGGGCTACCCCATCGCATGGCCCTTTCCGAGGACCTCGCCACCGCTGTGCGCGCCGCCCGCCATGCGGCCCTGCAGCTACGCCAGCGCCGCCAGCAGCAGGCCGCCGCCCTGGCCACTCTCCCTGGCTGGACCGCTTCCGCTTCCCCATCAGGAAGAAGGCCCTGAGAGCCGCGAGCATCGCCTGGCGCGCCTGGCCGGCCTGGCCGAGGCCAGGAAGATGGAGCGCCTGGCCGGGGCTCGCCGATGAACGCCATAGCCCTACTGAGGGTGAGCAGCGCCGCCCAGGCCGGGCCTGACCGCCACGGCCTTCCTGCCCAGCGGCGCGGAGTGCGAGCGCATCGCCCAGGCCCATAACCTGGCCATCGTCGCGTGGCTGGAGTTCGAGGGCGTCAGCGGCGCGCGCGTCGTCGATGACCCGCGCTTCCGAGAGCTGCTGCGCCGCATCCGCGACCCCGGCATCCACGGCGTCATCGTCGCCGACCTGGACCGCCTCATGCGCGGAGCCTCCACCGCCAGCGACGCCCTCGGACGCGGCACCGCCCCCCACGCAGTCGTGTCACCACCGCCCGACATCGATCAGGTGCGAGGGCGTTCCGGTGAGGGGACAGCGGCTACTCGCCGTGAACCGTCGTCTTCATCTCCGAATAGACGCCGAGCACCGCGGTGAACTCGTAGTCGACGTAGTCGACGCGCGAGATCCCGCCATTGCGGGCCGCCTCGGCGACGCTGGCGTCGCCGAACGCGAAGTCGAAGTAGCCGATGAAGGGGATCGGGATGCCGATGTACTTCACCGACGACTGTCCCACGCGCTCGGGCTGGGCCGCGGTTTGATTGAAGTCCACGGACATCGGCGCCTTGTAGCCCGTGTAGATTAAGCCGACCGGCGGCTTCACCGGCGCCTTGATGCGCCACGCACAGCCAGTCCCGCCGCCGAGCAGGAGCAGCGCACAGGCTGCGGCGAGGCTCGTACTCCTCGTCACAGGCGCTAGTTCCCGTGCACGATGGTGGTGTAGGTGGAGTAGACGCCGAGAACGTTGAGGAACTCGTAGTCGGCGGACTCGATCTCCTTGATGTTGCCGTTCCGGGCGGCGGCCTCGGTGCTGCAATCTCCCCAGGCGAACAGGCCCAGGATGTTCGACGTGCTCGCCTCGCCGCGCTTGCTCGGCACCTGAGTCTTGTTGAAGTCGATGTCCATCGGCGCCTTGATGTTGTTGAAGAGGAAGGCTTGGGCGGGCATCACGGGCGAGCTGTAGACGCCGGCGCAGCCGATGCTGCCTACCAGGGCGAGCGTTACGGCCACGACGAGCAGAGCTGAACGAGGCATGGATCTTCCCTCCGGCGGATGTTGGGGCAGGTTTATGCAGGAACGGATGGAGCGAGGTCAAGCAGAATCAACGACACAGAGGCGACGTCACCGTCTCTTCCCGGGACAAAACGGGGCTCCCGCACCCCGGCCGCCCGAGAGATCGCCCGCCGCGCAAGCCCTCACGGCGCTTGGCGCCACACACCCGGTTGTGGAACGCGGCGAGCTGTAGGACGCTCCCGCCGTGCGCCCTGCGCAGGCGCTACTCGGCGCCCTCGCCGGCGTCGCCGGAGCGGCGTTGCTCTACGGCGTCGGGGCGGTCGTCGGGTGGGTCGTGCGCGGGTTCCGGCAGTAGTCCGCCCGCGCGCTACTCCGCGTGTACCTACGGTAGTTGGTCAGCGGCACCGAGCAGGCGCTCGGCGTACCGGTCCGCTGCCTTCTTCACCCACGAAGGCTTCAACACTCGCGCGTAGAAAATCAGGAACGCCGCATCGACCAGGAACACACCGCCGGCCCAGACCGAGAACTCCGCCAGGAGGCTTCCCGTCACGAGAGCGAGACCGGCGACAGCGGCCCCGAGCCCCCACCGACGGACGCTCAGCAGATTCCGGCGAAATCCGTAGTTGGAGTTCTCCTCAAACACGAGAGGGAACGTCTTTTGATCGCGGGTTGCTTCGCGAAGATGACCGACGGCAGTCTCGTACACATGATCTGCACCGGTGGGGTCGGCCGTCTCTTCGAGAGCGCTGGGGATCCGAAGGTGCGGCAGCAATCGCCTCAACTGGGCATGGCGGTGTGCAACGGCGACGGGATTGGCCGCGCCACGGTGTCGAAGCAGGCGAGTGGTGGGAGGACCTCCCCAGGACTCGAACAGAATCGGCTCGATTTCTCCTCCGCGATCACGAATCAACTGGGTGAACAGGTACGTGCCACCGCACCACGTCAGCAGCGAACCGCCGGTCGCAGTCCACCACGTCGAGAGCCCGTCGACGAGCGGCGCGAGCGAGAGCGCGAGAGGGAACGCGCACACGAGCGCAGGCTGTAGTCGCGCTCGACGCGCGTACGCGTCGAGCGAGCGCTCGGTGGTCAACCCGCGTCCTCCACGTCGAAGTAGTGGGGAAGCGGGGTGGCAGGACCGTAATTCGGGCGGGGCGGCGCGTCCTTCGAGTTCCAGCGGAGGGACATGCCCTTGGTGGCATGGACCGGAGCGCCGCGTCGCCGGAAGGCGTTCGCCACCTTCTTCGCGGGGTGCTTCTGCGAGTCTTTGGGACACGAGCAAAAGGCCATCTTCGTCATGGCTGCCTGAGAGAGCCTCGGGCCGACGAGTCGGTCCAGGATCGCGGGCCCGACGTTGCGCCGGCTCCCATGGTGCGGCACTTGGATGAAGTCGATCGCGCGCCCGAGACCGAGCGCGTTCAATCGGTCCGCCGCGATCGTGAGCGCGGGAATCCCTGCGTCGCCGGTGAAGAGCAGCGCCTTCCCGTCGACCCGGATCAGCGTGATCGCGCTCGTGTTGTTCTCCGGCGACGTGCCCTCACTGGGCTCGATCAGCGTCTCGATCTCGTGCGATTCGGTGGCGCGGATCCCGAGGAGGCTGGACGCAAGCCGGCTGGGCTGACCGAGCAGACCACCGAGAGGAGGCGACTGCTGCGGCGATCGGAGCCCCGCCAGCAAGGTGGCGAGCGGCATCGGATCCGGCGTTCCGCGGAAGTGCGGCAGAAGGGAATCGTAGTAGCTCCGGGTGGGGCCCAGGATCTCGAGTTGCCCGTTGAAACCGCTGACACCCTGGAACGGCTCGGTGATCGGGATGCCCTTGCGCTTCGCCTTCGTGGAAAGCGCGCAGGCGGATTCGAGCGAACGTCGCAGCTTCAGCCTCACGCTCTCGTCCGTGACTCGATCGTCCCGGAACATCCGTGCAATGTCACCCGTGTGATCCCACGAGAGATGCATCAGAAGGTCACCGACCTTGAGCTCGTCGAGGAGCACGAGCAGGCCGCTCGAATGATCGGCATCCGGATGCGTCGAGATCACGACGTCGACGCGGTCGGTGCCGTAGCACTTGCGAATCAGATCGACGAGCTCGCTACCGGTGTCGGTCCAGCCGCCGTCGATCACGATCACGGTCTGCTGTTCGCGCGGACCTGAGAGATTGCCGAAGCGGAGCGCGATAGCGTCGCCACCGCGATCGCCGTCACCGACGGCAAGGAAGTCGATCTCGAAGGCCATTTGGGAGGTGCTTTTACGCCGTCGCGGATCGCGACGAGCGTTGTGCTCGCGAATCCGAGACGCAACGCCGTGTCGCGCAGCCGATCCGCGCGCCCGAGCGCACGAAGACGCCCAGGCTTCATGCCGGTCGTCTCCTGGACTCGTCGGATCGCAGATCCGGGCGAATTGGCGCAGGGGGCGCCGGCTCTTTCTCTCCTCGACCCCCATCCGCCTGGCCCGGGTACGCCCAGCGACCGCGATCGAGTTCGCGCGGAGAATGGACGAAAACGATCAGCGCGTCAAGCCTCGCTCCCCACTCGGGGTACCCTCGTCGGTCGCTCGGCTTCGCTCCACTCAAGTTAGCGGCGAAAACGCAGAACTTCAAGGCCCCGGATCCGCCGGCTGACCGCCCGCGTCACCATCTACGCCCGGCTGGCACCTCCAACTCGCGGAGGTGTCCATGCGGACGGCAGCGGGCGAGGAAGAAGGCTTCGGGCGGGTCCGCCCGCGCGAGAAGGGTCGCGAGGGCTACCGGATCGACCTGCACCCGCTGAACGCGCCGCGCTTCCTCTACACGGTCAGCGGGCAGACGTTCGCGACGGCGGACCAGGCGCGGTTCGTCCTCGACGGCATCCGGTACGAGATCAACGTCCTGAAGAAGGCGCCCGAGGACGCGGTCGCTCGCTTCCTGTCGGCGAAGGCGAAGCCGAACCTGGTCCCGGCTCGCTATCAGGAGTGGATCGCCGGGCTGGAGAAGACGGTCGGCACACCGCACGGCATCGCCGAGCGGACGCTCGCGGAGTATCGGCGCTACGGCGCCGCGGTGGCGAGCCGGTTCGCGGCCGTCGGCGTGCGCGAGGTGACGGAGGGCATGCTGGAGAGCTGGAGCGTCGCTCTCGCCGAGCGCGAGACCAAGATCAGCCCGAAGACCAGGCGCAACATCGTGTCGGCGTTCCGGACGTTCCTCGGCTGGTGCAAGCGCCACGGCCACGCCGCGAGCGTGCCCGATCTCCCGCGCATCCGGCAGACGGGGAAGCGGTTCAAGGCACCGAAGCTCTCGGCGGAGGAGCAGAACGAGGTCCTGCTGGAGATCGACGAGAGCGCGCTCGGGATCTTCCTCGCGATGGCGCTGCTCGGGCTTCGAGCGGGCGAGGCGCGCGCGGTGCAGGTCGAGGACGTGGACCTGTCGCGCGAGCTGATGGTGGTCTGCCGCGCGGTGAAGGGGCTCGGCAGGGAAGCGGCGCTCGGCCCGACGAAGACCGGCGAGGAGCGCGAGCTGCCCCTGCCCTCCCCGCTATCGAAGTGGCTGCGCGAGCGGATGCCGAGCGAGGGTTTCGTCTTCCTGAACCCGAAGACACAGGCGCCGTGGACGCACTGGTCGGTGCGCCAGACGTGGATCGAGGCGGCGAAGGCGGCGGGCATCCCCGAGAAGCGGATCCACTTGCAGGGCAACACGCGACACTCGTGCGCGACGGCGGCGCTGCAACGCGGCTCCGATCCCCGGCTCGTGCAGGCGCTCCTCGGGCACGCCTCGTTCAACACGACGAAGCGCCACTACGTCGAGATCGGCGCCGAGCCGCTGCGCGGCGTGGTCGAGCGCTGACCCGACGCTGCACACACGGCGCACACAAGGCGAAATCGAGCGGCGGCGCGTAGTTAGGTGCCCGTTCCTCGGGATTCGAACCCGTGTTGCCGCCTTGAAGGGGCGGTGTCCTGGGCCAGCTAGACGATGGGGACGCGGCGGGGGCGGAACATAACGCGGATCGCGGGGTCGCGGCCGCGAATTGCCGGTCGCGGCGCCAGCCGTCCGCAGAGCGGGATCCGCCCGCGGCTCGCCTCCAGATTGCTCCCGCTGTGGGGCTTCGCCCGTGACCCGCATCACGGCTGGCCCGTCGCGCCGGGACGAACCTCTGCCTGCGGTTCGGGGGAGCCGCGGGGATCGGGAGGGATCCTTTGGGAGCCGACTCGGCCGTCGAAGCGTTCCTGCGCGCGCCCGGCGCACCACCGCGCCTGCCAGTCGCGAGCCTCGCGGAGCGCCGCGAACGCGCCGCCGTGCGCGCGCTGCGGCCGGCGCAGCGCTATCAGATCCGCGTCGGACCGCAGGAGCGCACGCTCGTCTGTGTCGAGGCGCCGACCTTGCGCGTGCGGATCGAGCGCAAGCTCTGCGTGCGCGCGTCCGAGGCGCGGCGCGCGCCGCCCGGCACGATCTTCCTGGACGGCGTCGCGGAGTGCGAGCCCTTCGCCGACCCGGTGCACTCGGTCTACAACCTCGACCACCACGAGGCCTGCGTGCGGGCGTTCACGCTCTCGGCCTGCGAGCAGGCGATGGTGCTGCTGCTGCGCGGGCTCGATCTCAAGCGGCGCGAGTGGAACGTGCTCGCCAACGACGCCGACCTCGACGCCGTGCTCGCGATCTGGGTGCTGCTGAATCACCACCGCCTGACCGGCGGCGACGGCGGCGCGCGCGCCGAGATCATGCCGCTCTTGCGGCTCGAGGGCGCGATCGACGCGCACGGGCTCGCGCTCCAGGAGTTCAGCGCGCTCCCGCCGGGCCTGCTCGACGAGACGCGCCGCCGCATGGAGCGCCTGCGCGACTGCGAGCGCGGCTACCGCGCGAGCGGGCGCTGGCAGCAGGTCGACCCGCTGGAGTACACGCGCGAGCGTCTCGAGCAGATCGACGCCCTCGTCTACCCGCAGGACGCCTTCGAGGATCTGGTCGAGATCGAGGAGCTCGGGCGCGCGCAGCTCGAGCAGAATTCCGTCGCGGTGGCCTGCCGCGCGCACGTCGGCATCTACGAGGTCGAGCGGCAGCTCGCGCGCTTCCACGGGCCGCGCCTCGGGCTCCTGGTGCTGAGACAACGCGAGGGCGTCTACACCTTGCGCCAGACCGACCCGGCGCTGCCCGCGAGCCTCGAGCCGCTCTACGCGCACCTGAACCGCATCGATCCGGCCGCGCGCGCCGGACAGGCCGAGCGCCGTTGGGGCGGGTCGGGCGAGATCGGCGGCTCGCCGCGCGCGGGCGGCACGAAGCTCGATGCCGACGCGATCCTCGCCGCGTGTCGCCACGTCTACGCGCGACCGCGCTGGCTGCAGCGCGGCGGCGACGCACTGCTCGCGTGCGCGGTCGCGGTGGCGGCGCCGCTCGTCGCCTTCGGCGTCACGCAGGTGGCGTGGGGAACCGGAGCGCCGCGCGGAGGCCTCGCCTTCGGCGTCGTGCTCGCGCTGCTCGCGGCCTGCGCCTTCGCGCACGGCGAGCGCCGCACGCGCGGTCTCTCCGGCTGGCGCCGTCCGGACGGCTGGGGCTGGCTCGCGGCGCTACCCGTCAGCCTGGCCGGGGCGTTGATCGGGGGGGCCTGGCTTCCGGCGCCAGAGGCGCAGGCCTCGGCGCTGGATTCGTGGGTCGCCGCCGGGCTGGCCGTCTTCGGGGTCGAGCTGCTCTTCCGCGGCTATCTCGACGCCCGCCTCGTCGCCTGCGGGGCGCCGCGCGCGCCGGGCGCCTCGGTGCTGACCTTGCCGGTCGTCGTGACGAGCGTGCTCTACGCCGTGGTCGGCGGCGTGCTCGCGTGGCAGGGCGCGCTGGCGCCCTCGGCGCTCGCGGCCGGCGATCCGATCGTGACGGGCGGCGGCGCGCTGCTCTTCGGAGTCGCGGCCGGGGCCGCGCGCGAGGCGTCCGGCAGCGTGGCGGCGCCGATCGCGCTCCACGCGATCGGTGTGGCCGCACTGCTCGGGATTGCGCAGCTCGGGATCACTTAGACCCGGACCCCGCGAAGCCGCTGGAGATCGGGCCGCGATCGCCCGATAGACCGTGCATGAGCCAATCCCCTTCCGGGACCGGACGCCCCTCGTCCGCTCCGGCGCCGGCCGGCGCCGGCGAGATCGCGCGCCTCGGCCTGCGCCCCGCCCTCTCGCTCGAGGAGCTGCTCGAGCAGCTCGTCGCGCAGGGACTCCTCCAACCCGAGCAGGCCAAGAGCGTCCAAGGCCGCGCGACCACGCTCAAGAGCGCGGTGCTGAAGGACCGCGTCGGCTCCGTGCGCTCGCAGGCCGCGACCCGCTACGACGCCTCGCCCGCCGAGATCGTGGCGGCGGCCGGCCTGCCGCACCCGCGCGAGAACGGCCGGCGCGTGGACGAGGACGCGATCGCGCGCGCGCTCGCGGCGGCCTCGGGGCGTCCCTATCTGAAGATCGACCCGCTGAAGGTGGACAGCCAGCTGGTCTCGAAGACGCTGTCGCGGCCCTTCGCGCGGCGTCACGTGGTCGTGTCGGTCGGGCGCGACGCCGAGGGGCTGATCCTCGCGGTGGC
>Ga0335084_10000148_pt1 | contig 50522 bp, 55 predicted proteins | sample Lox_Sample_44_FD_206721 | JGI IMG/M metagenome (GOLD analysis project Ga0335084, IMG submission 206721) | Soil microbial communities from Loxahatchee National Wildlife Refuge, Florida, United States - Lox_Sample_4.4 | ecosystem: Environmental > Terrestrial > Soil > Wetlands | place: USA...
ATGGCCAAGCAGAAGTTTGATCGGACGAAGCCGCACGTGAACATTGGGACGATAGGGCACATCGATCACGGCAAGACGACGTTGACGTCGGCGATCACGAAGGTGCTGCACACGAAGTTCAACGCGGTGGCGGTGCGGGACTTTGGGACGATCGACAATGCGCCGGAGGAGCGGGAGCGGGGGATCACGATTGCGGTGTCGCACGTGGAGTACGAGACGGCGAAGCGGCACTACGCGCACATTGATTGTCCGGGGCACGCCGACTACATCAAGAACATGATCACGGGGGCGGCGCAGATGGACGGGGCGATTCTGGTGGTCGCCGCGAACGATGGGCCGATGCCGCAGACACGGGAGCACGTGCTGCTGGCGCGGCAGGTGAACGTGCCGAGCCTGGTGGTGTTCATGAACAAGTGCGACATGGTGGACGACCCGGAGATTTTGGATTTGGTGGAGCTGGAGGTACGGGAGTTGCTGAAGAAGTATCAGTTTCCGGGCGACGACATTCCGGTGATCCGGGGGTCGGCGCTGCAGGCGATGGAGAAGCCGGAGGACGCGAAGGCGTCGGAGAGCATATGGAAGCTGATGGAGGCGGTGGACAGTTATATACCGACGCCGCCGCGGCCGGTGGACAAGCCGTTTCTGATGCCGATCGAGGACATTTTCACGATCACGGGGCGGGGGACCGTCGTCACCGGGCGGGTAGAGCGGGGCGTCGTGAAGGTCGGGGAAGAGATCGAGATCGTGGGGATGCAGGCGGAGACGAAGAAGTCGGTGGTGACGGGGGTGGAGATGTTTCGGAAGCTGTTGGATGAGGGGCAGGCGGGGGACAACATTGGCGCGTTGCTGCGCGGCATCGACAAGGACGAAGTGCAGCGGGGGCAGGTTCTGGCCAAGCCGGGGTCGATCAAGCCGTACAAGAAGTTCAAGGCCGAGGTGTATGTGCTGGGCAAGGACGAGGGGGGGCGGCACACGCCGTTCTTCAACGGGTATCGGCCGCAGTTCTACTTCCGGACGACGGACGTGACGGGGGTGTGCACGCTGCCGGGGGGGGTGGAGATGGTGATGCCGGGGGACAACGTGACGATGGCGATCGAGTTGATCCAGCCGGTGGCGATGGAGAAGGAGTTGCGGTTCGCGATTCGGGAGGGGGGGCGGACGGTGGGCGCCGGGGTGGTCGCGGAGATCATGGAGTAGTACATGGTTACCGTCAGCGCCGACCAGAAGATCCGCATCCGGCTCAAGGCGTACGACCACAATCTCCTCGACCGGTCCATGAAGGAGATCGTGGAGACGGTGCGCCGGACCGGCGCGCGCGTGACGGGGCCGGTGCTGCTGCCCACCATCATCAACCGATGGACGGTGCTGCGCTCCCCGCACGTGGACAAGACCTCGCGGGAGCAGTTCGAGATGCGGACGCACAAGCGACTGATCGACATCCTGGACCCGACCCCGCAGACGGTGGACGCGCTGATGAAGCTCGACCTGCCGAGTGGCGTCGACGTCGAGATCAAGCTCTAGCCGCCCGTTTGGCGAGGCGCAGCCGCAGGCGAGACGAGCGAATACACGAGATCAGATAGGAACCCATACGATGGCGATGAAGGAAGGGCTGATCGGCCGCAAGAAGGGCATGACCCAGGTCTTCGGGGAGGACGGCAGTCTCATCCCGGTGACCGTGGTCGAGGCGGGCCCCTGCACGGTGGTGGGCGTTCGCACCAAGCCCACCCACGGCTACGACGCCCTGCAGCTCGGGTTCGAGCCGAGGAAGAAGAACGTCACCAAGGCGATGGCGGGCCTCTACAAGAAGGCGGGAGTGGCCTCCGCCATGCGTGTGCTGCGCGAGATCCGGCTCCAGAAGACGGAGGCGGTCAGTGGCTACCAGCTCGGCCAGACGCTCACCGTGGACCTCTTCACGCCCGGCGAGTTCGTGGACGTGGTGGGGACGACCAAAGGAAAGGGCTTCCAGGGCGGCGTGAAGCGCCACGGCTGGTCCGGCGGCGACGAGACTCACGGGTCGATGTTTCACCGGAGGCCGGGCTCCATCGGCGCCTCCTCGGACCCGTCGCGTGTCTGGCCGGGGCATCACCTGCCGGGCCGGATGGGCGCGGATCGGCGCACCGTGCTCAACGTCGTGGTGGTGCGGGTGATTCCCGAGCAGAACCTGGTGCTGCTCCGCGGGGCGGTGCCCGGCCCGATCGGCGGGCTCGTGGTGGTGCGCAAGAGCGTCAAGCAGACCAAAGCCCAGCAGCAGAAGGCCAAAGAGGCGAAGTAGGATGCCCAGCGTGCCGGTGATCGACGGTAAGGGGAAGTCGCAGACGCTCGAGCTGTCCGCCGAGGTGTTCGGCGCGACTCCGCGGGTGCCCCTCCTGCACCAGGCGGTGGTCAAGGAGCTGGCCGCGCGGCGTGCGGGGACGCACTCGACCCGCGGGCGCAGCGACGTCTCGGGCGGCGGCCGCAAGCCGTGGAAGCAGAAGGGCACCGGGCGCGCACGCCAGGGCTCGATCCGCGCCACCCAGTGGAAGGGCGGCGGCAAGCCGTTCGGCCCGCGGCCGCGCAAGTACGACAAGGCCATGCCGTCGGCGATGCGTCGGGCCGCGCTACGCGAGGCGGTGGCGGCCAAGCTCGGGGCCGGCCAGGTCTCGGTGGTGGACACGCTCGGGGTCGCCGAGGCCAAGACCAAGGCGCTGACCACGCGCCTGAAGGCGCTCGGCATCGATGGCCAGCCCACGCTGCTCGTAGTCGCCGAGGTCACCGAGGCCCTCACCCGCGCCGCGCGCAACGTGCCGTGGCTGTCGGTGGAGCCGCCCGGGCACGCGTCGGTCTACCAGGTGATCCGCAACGAGCGAGTGGTCTTCGAGAAGGCGGCGCTGCTCACCCTGCAGGAGACGCTCAAGCCATGAGAGACCCCCGGTCGGTGCTGGTGCGGCCGCTGATGACCGAGAAGAGCATGCAGCAGAAGGAAGCGCACAACATGGTCACCTTCGAGGTGGCGGTGGACGCCAACAAGGTGGAGATCCGTCAGGCGGTGGAGAAGGTCTTCAACGTGAAGGTGGCGGACGTGCGTACCCAGGCCCGCGAGGGGAAGTGGAAGCGCATGGGCAAGTTCGAGGGGCGGCGCCGGAGCTGGAAGAAGGCGATGGTCACGCTCGCCCCCGGCCACAAGATCGAGCTCGTGGAGGGCGCATAGGGCCATGGGAATCCGCACGGTCAAGCCGACTTCGCCGGCCCGGCGCTACATGTCCTTCCTCACCAACGAGGAGATCACCAAGAAGACGCCGGAGAAGAGCCTGCTCCGGCCCAAGGGCAACCGGACGAACGGGCGCAACGTCTACGGCCGCATCACGGTGCGACACCGAGGCGGCGGGGCCAAGCGCATGCTCCGCGACGTGGACTTCCGGCGTGAGAAGATCGGCATCCCCGCGAAGGTGGCCGGCATCGAGTACGATCCGAACCGCTCCGCCCGCATCGCCCTGCTGCACTATCGCGACGGCGAGAAGCGCTATATCATCGCGCCCCTGGGCCTCAAGCCGGGCGACGTGGTGATGTCGGGGCCGCAGGCCGACATCTTGCCGGGCAACGCGCTACCGATCCGGAACATCCCGCTCGGCACCCTGGTGCACAACGTGGAGCTGCAGCCGGGCAAGGGCGGCCAGCTCTGCCGGAGCGCGGGCACGCTGGCCCAGCTGCTGGCCAAGGAAGGCGACCACGCGAACATCAAGCTGCCTTCCGGCGAGGTGCGGCAGGTCAAGATCGACTGCATGGCCACCATCGGCCAGGTGGGCAACCTGGACCACGAGAACATCTCGATCGGCAAGGCGGGGCGGGTCCGGTGGAAGGGCTTTCGCCCGACGGTGCGCGGCACCGTGATGAACCCGGTGGACCACCCGATGGGTGGCGGCGAGGGCAAGGGCAAGGGCAACCATCCGATGACCCCCTGGGGCAAGCCGACCAAGGGCTACAAGACGCGGCGCGGGGCGAGGCCGTCCGATCGCTACATCGTGACCCGGCGGACGAAATAGGGGGCGAGCGAACAGGCCATGGGACGGTCGCTGAGGAAGGGCCCGTACATCGACGAGCGCCTCGAGAAGCGTGTCGAGGAGCTGAATCGCACGCGCCAGAAGAAGGTCCTGAAGACGTGGGCGCGGCGCTCGACGATCTCGCCGGAGTTCGTGGGGCACACGCTCGCGGTGCACAACGGCAAGAAGTTCATCCCGGTCTACATCACCGAGAACATGGTGGGGCACCGGCTGGGCGAGTTCGCGCTCACCCGCACCTTCAAGGCCCACGGACAGGCCGAGAAGGCCTCCGCGTCCCCGACCGGCAAGTCCTGACCATGCGCACGCGAGCGACCGCGCGGTATATCCGGGTCCCCGCCTCCAAGGCCCGCCTCGTCCTGGATCACATCCGGGGCAAGTCGGTGGGGGAGGCGCTGGCCACCCTGCAGTACACGCCGAAGGCGGCGGGCCGCCTCATCGAGAAGGTGCTGCGCTCGGCCATCGCCAACGCGGAGCACAACCACCAGGTGAGGAACCTAGACGACCTCCGGGTGGTCAAGGCGATCGCAGACGGAGGCCCGTCGATGAAGCGGGTGTCGCCGCGGGCCATGGGCCGCGCCTACTTCATCAAGCACCGCACGAGCCACCTGACCATCGAGCTCAGCGACGAGACGGCCGCCCCGCGCGCCGCGGCGGCGCGGGGCGGCAAGGGGTAGTCATGGGCCAGAAGACGCATCCGATCGGGTTCCGGCTGGGGGCCACGCGCACGTGGAGCTCGCGCTGGTTCGCCACCAAGGGCTACGCGAACCTGCTGCACGAGGATCACAAGATCCGCCGCTTCATCAAGTCGTCGCTGTACCACGCGGGAATCTCGCGGATCGACATCGAGCGCTCGGCCAACCGCGCGCGCATCACGATCTTCACCGCGCGGCCGGGCATCATCATCGGCCGCAAGGGCGCGGAGGTCGAGAAGCTGAAGAACGAGATCCAGTCGCGCACCGCCAAGGAGGTTTACCTCAACATCGAAGAGGTGGTCCATCCCGAGCTGGACGCGCAGCTGGTGGCGGAGAACGTGGCCCTGCAGCTCCAGAAGCGGGTGGCCTTCCGGCGGGCGATGAAGAAGGCGGTGACGTCGGCCCTCCGGCTCGGAGCCGACGGGATCCGGATCGCCTGCGCGGGCCGGCTGGGCGGCGCCGAGATCGCGCGGCGCGAGTGGTATCGTGACGGGCGGGTGCCGCTGCACACCATCCGCGCCGACATCGACTACGGGCTCGCGGAGGCGCACACCACCTTCGGGGCCATCGGGGTCAAGGTGTGGATCTTCAAGGGTGAGGTGCTTCCCACCCAGAAGACCGCCGCCGAGGGTTAGGCCGCCATGTTGATGCCCAAGCGGGTCAAGTACCGGAAGGCCCAGCGCGGCCGGATGAAGGGCAAGGCGCAGCGCGGCTCGACCCTCGCCTTCGGGGAGTTCGGGTTGAAGGCCCTCGAGCCCGGGTGGGTTACCAACCGCCAGATCGAGGCGGCGCGGGTGTCGCTGGCCCGCAGCGTCAAGCGCGGCGGGAAGATCTTCATCCGCATCTTCCCGGACAAGCCGGTGACCAAGAAGCCCGCGGAGACGCGGATGGGCAAGGGCAAGGGTAACCCCGAGTTCTGGGTGGCGGTGGTCAAGCCCGGCCGCATCCTCTACGAGATGGAGGGCGTGGACGAGACGACGGCCAAGGAAGGCTTTCGCCTGGCCGCCCAGAAGATCGGAATCAAGACCAAGTTCGTGACCCGCGTGCGGGCGCTGTGAGGCACTGAGGGGACCATGAAGGCGGCCAAGTGGCGTGAGATGTCCGACGAGGAGCTGCAGCAGAAGGCCCAGGAGCTTGGCGAGGAGCTCTTCAACCTGAGGTTCCAGCTCTCCATGGGGGTGGCCAAGAATCCGGCCCGGGTGCAGATCGCCCGGCGGGATCTGGCGCGGGCCCAGACCATTCTGAGAGAGCGGGCGCTGCGCATCCCGCGGACGGCGTAGGGGCGGGGGAGGACAGGACAGTGGGCGTCAAGAAGACGCGGCAGGGCGTGGTGGTCAGCGACAAGATGACCAAGACGCGCGTGGTCGTCATCGAGCGCGTGTACCGTCATCCGCAGTACGAGCGCGTGATCACCCGGTCGAAGCGCCTCAAGGCGCACGACGAGCAGAACGCGAGCAAGGTCGGGGACCGGGTGCTGATCGAGGAGACGCGGCCGCTGTCGAAGGAGAAGCGGTGGCGGATCCTCCAGGTGCTGGCGAGCGCGTCATGATCCAGCCTCGATCCATGCTGGACGTGGCCGACAACTCGGGGGCCAAGAAGGTCCAGTGCATCCGGGTCATGGGCGGCGCCAACAAGCGCTACGCCTCCCTGGGCGACGTGGTGGTGGTCGCGGTCAAGGAGGCGGTGCCGGACGGGACCGTGAAGAAGGGCGAGGTCGCCCGCGCGGTGGTCGTCCGCACGGTGAAGGAAGTCGGGCGCCGGGACGGCTCCTACATCCGCTTCGACCGCAACGCGGTGGTCCTGCTCAAGGCCGACGACAATCCGGTGGGCACGCGCATCTTCGGCCCGGTCGCGCGCGAGCTGCGGGACAAGCAGTTCACCAAGATCATCTCGCTCGCTCCGGAAGTCATCTAGAGGACGCCAATGGCGATCGCGCACGTGCGGAAGGGCGACACGGTGGTGGTGGTGGCGGGGAAGGAGCGCGGCAAGAAGGGCAAGGTGCTGCGCGTGATCCCCGAGAAGGGCCGGGTAGTGGTGGAGCGCATCAATATGATCAAGAAGCATCAGCGGCCCACCCAGAAGGTGCGGCAGGGCGGCATCATCGAGCGCGAGGGCTCGATCCACCTCTCCAACGTGATGCTGGTGGATCCAAACAGCGACAAGCCGACGCGCGTCGGGATGAGGGCACTGTCCGACGGCAAGAAGGTCCGGGTGGCCAGACGGTCGGGCGAGATGCTCGACCGAGCGTGAGGACGTGATGGCAGAGCCGAAGAAGGCCGACGGCAAGGCACCGGGAGCGAAGGCGGGCGGAGCGCCGGCCGGCAAGGCGGCGGCGAAGCCCAAGGGCGGCGGCAAGAGCGCGCCCGCGGCCGAGCCGCAGGCGCCTGGCAAGCGGGCGAGCGTCAGCGGGGCGACGCCGCCCCGCATGCGCGAGCGGTTCCGCTCGTCGGTGGTGCCCGCGATGATGAAGGAGCGCGGCTACAGCAATCCGTTCCAGGTGCCGCGGCTCGAGAAGGTCGTCATCAACATGGGAGTGGGCGAGGGCAAGGAGAACGCGAAGGTGCTCGACTTCGCGACCGCGGATCTGCAGGCCATCGCGGGGCAGAAGCCGGTGATCACTCGGGCCAAGAAGTCCATCGCCAACTTCAAGCTGCGCGAGAACGTGCCGATCGGCTGCAAGGTGACCCTGCGCGGGCCCCGGATGTACGAGTTCCTGGATCGACTGGTGAACGTGGCCCTGCCGCGCGTCCGGGACTTCAAGGGCGTCCCTCCCAAGGGCTTCGACGGGCGCGGCAACTACAACATGGGGCTCAAGGAGCAGGTGATCTTTCCCGAGATCGTATACGACAAGGTCGACAAGGTGCGCGGAATGGACATCACGATGGTGACCACCGCGCGCACGGACGAGGAAGCCAAGGCGCTCTTGACGCACCTGGGCGTGCCCTTCAGGGAGTCGTAGATGGCCAAGACTGCGCTCATCATGAAGCAGCAGCGCACCCCGAAGTACAAGGTGCGCTCCCACAACCGCTGCAAGATCTGTGGCCGGCCGCGCGGCTACCTGCGCAAGTTCGAAGCCTGCCGGATCTGCTTCCGCGAGCTTGCGCTCAAGGGCGAGGTCCCCGGCGTGATCAAGGCGAGCTGGTAGCGCGATGGTCAGCGATCCGATCGCCGACTTCCTGACGCGCATCCGCAACGCCAGCCGCGCCGAGCACGAGAAGGTGGACATCCCGTCGTCGAAGCTGAAGCTGCGCATGGCCGAGATCCTCAAGGACGAAGGGTTCATCAAGAACTTCCGGATCATCGAGGACAACAAGCAGGGCACGCTGCGGGTCTATCTCAAGTACGGGGCGGGCAACGAGAAGATCATCTCGGGGATCGTGCGCGTGTCGCGCCCGGGCCGCCGGATCTACGTCACCAAGGACAAGATCCCGACCATCCTGGGCGGCATGGGCGTCGCGATCCTCTCCACCTCGGCCGGCGTGATGACCGACCGCCAGGTGAAGAAACAGCATCTGGGCGGCGAAGTCCTCGCCTACGTCTGGTAGGAGCACGAGAGCCATGTCTCGAATCGGCAAGAAGCCCATCCCGGTCCCGCAGGGGGTCAAGATCGCCCTCGAGGGTGCCCTGGTCCGGGCCGAAGGGCCCAAGGGCAAGCTCAGCCAGTCGATCCCGTCCAGCCTCTCGGTGTCGATGGAGTCGAACGTGCTGACCGTCGCCCGGAGCTCCGATCACCGGACCGTGCGGGCGCTGCACGGGCTGACCCGCTCGCTGCTGGCCAACATGGTAACCGGGGTCAAGGACGGCTTCGAGCGCAAGCTCGAGATCGTCGGCATCGGCTATCGCTGCCAGATCCAGGGCAAGGCCCTGCAGCTCGCGCTCGGCTACTCGCACCCGGTCGTGTTCCCGCTGCCCGAGGGGATCCAGGCCGAGGTAGACCGGCAGGTCTCGATCACCCTGCGGGGCGCCGACAAGGCCCTGCTCGGCCAGACCGCGGCCAAGCTGCGGGCCCTGCGCAAGCCGGATCCGTACAAGGGCAAGGGCATCAAGTACGCCGACGAGTACATCAGAAGGAAGGTCGGCAAGAAGGCGGGGGCCAAGTAATGCTGACGGGCAAGAAGGTCGAAGGGCGCAAGATCCGGCATCTGCGCATCCGCACCCGGGTGATCGGGACCCCGGAGCGGCCGCGGCTGGCCGTGTTCCGCAGCCTGAGCCACATCTACGCGCAGGTGATCGACGACACGAGCGGGCGCACGCTGGCCGCGGTGGACAGTCGCGCGCCTGACTTCCGGCAAAAGGTGAAGACGGGCGGCAACGTGGCCGCCGCCAAGGTCGTGGGGGAGCTGTTGGCCCAGCGGGCGAAGGCGCGCGGCATCAGCCAGGTCGTCTTCGATCGCGGCGGCTATCAGTACCACGGGCGGGTCAAGGCCCTGGCCGAGGCGGCCCGCGCGGCCGGCCTGGCCTTCTAGGGAGGAGCATCGAGTGGCTGAGGCGCGGATTGATCCCAATGCGCTGGACCTGACCGATCGGGTGGTCGCCATCAACCGGGTGGCCAAGGTCGTCAAGGGCGGCCGGCGATTCTCCTTCACGGCCCTGGTCGTGGTGGGTGACGGCCAGGGGCACGTCGGCGTCGGGCTCGGCAAGGCGCGGGAGGTCCCGGAGGCCATCCGGAAATCGGTGGAGCATGCCAAGAAGGACCTGGTGCAGGTCCCCCTCAAGGACACCACGATCCCCTGCGAGATCACCGGGCACTTCGGGGCCGCGCGCGTGTACCTGAAGCCGGCCGCGCAGGGCACCGGGGTCATCGCGGGCGGCGCGGTGCGGCCGGTGCTGGAGGCGGCGGGCGTGCAGGACATCCTGACCAAGACGCTTGGCACCAACAATCCCCACAACGTGCTCAAGGCCACGATGGACGCGTTCCGCCGGTTGAAGCGGCTGCAGGCCACCTACACGGCGCGGCGACGCTCCCTGGAGGGAGATGGGCAGCCGCAGGAGGTGGCCGGTGGCAAAGACGCTTAAGGTCACGCTGGTGCGGAGCATCATCGGGCTCTCCCCGAAACAAGAGGCCACCGTGAAGGCCCTGGGCCTGCGCCGGATCCGGCAGGTGGTGGAGCACGACGACACGCCGACGATCCGCGGGATGATCCGGATGGTGCCCTTCGCGATCCAGGTCAACGAGGGCGAGGGGGGCGGGCCGAGGAAGAAGGCCCAGCGGAGCGGGGCCAAATCATGAGAATCGAAGATCTGAAGCCGGCACCAGGGTCGACGAAGACGCGCAAGCGGCTCGGACGCGGCCGGGGCTCCGGCCAGGGCAAGACCTCCGGCAAGGGCCACAAGGGCCTGAACGCGCGGTCGGGCGGCGGCGCTCGCGTCGGGTTCGAGGGCGGCCAGATGCCGCTCTACCGGCGGCTGCCCAAGCGCGGGTTCCTGCCGTATGGGGGCAAGACCGAGTTCGTCATCGTCAACGTGCGGGACCTCGCGGCCCGGTTCGCCAAGGGTAGCGTGGTGGATCCTGACTCGCTGGTGGAGAGCGGGCTCATCCGCAAGTCGGGCCGGGGTGCGGTCAAGGTCCTGGGGGACGGTGACGTGGCCCACGCCCTCACGGTGCGCGTGCACAAGGTGAGCGAGTCGGCCAAGCAGAAGCTCGAGGCGGCAGGCGGCCGCGTCGAGGTGCTGGCGGCCAGGGCCGCCGCGGGGACCGCCAAGTGATCGAAGGCCTGCAGAGCTTCCAGAACATCTTCAAGGTTCCGGAGCTCAAGCGCCGCGTGCTGATGACCCTGGCTTTGCTCGCGGCCTACCGGCTCGGCGCGCACGTGCCGACCCCGGGGATCGACGCGGCCGCACTCGCCGAGTTCTTCAACCAGGTGCAGGGCACCCTGCTCGGCATGGTGGACCTCTTCTCGGGCGGCAACCTGCGCCGACTCACCGTGTTCGCGCTCGGGATCATGCCGTACATCTCGGCGTCGATCATCCTGCAGCTGCTCACGGTGGTGATCCCGACGCTGGAGCGGCTGGCCAAGGAGGGCGAGGCGGGCAAGAAGAAGATCACGCAGTACACCCGCTACGGCACCATCGCGCTCTCCCTCGTGCAGTCCTTCGGCATCGCGGTGGGCCTCGAGAGCATGCGGAGCCAGACCGGGGCGGCCCTGGTGCCGGATCCGGGCTGGGGATTCCGACTGCTCACGATGCTTACCCTGACCACCGGGACCGCCCTGATCATGTGGCTGGGCGAGCAGATCTCCGAGAAGGGCATCGGCAACGGTATCTCGCTGATCATCTTCGCGGGCATCGTGGTGCGTCTGCCCTCGGCGATCGTGTCGTCCTACACCCTGATCTCCACCGGTGAGCTCAGCCTGTTCGTGTTCCTCGGGCTGATCATCATGATGGTGCTGGTGACGGCGGCGGTGGTGGTGATGCAGGAGGGCCAGCGCAAGATCCCTGTCCAGTACGCCAAGCGGGTAGTGGGGCGCCGGATGTACGGCGGGCAGTCCACCCACATCCCGCTGCGCATCAATACTGCGGGCGTCATCCCGGTCATCTTCGCCTCCTCGCTGATTCTCTTCCCGGCCACCCTCACGCGCTTCATCCACCACCCCTGGATGCAGTACGTGTCGGAGGCGCTCTCGCCCGGGCACCTGACCTACACGGTGCTCTACTGCGGGCTCATCATCTTCTTCGCCTACTTCTACACCGCCATCGTGTTCAATCCGGTTGACTTGGCGGATAACATGAAGAAGTACGGCGGCTTCATCCCGGGAGTTCGGCCGGGCAAGAAGACCTCCGAGTACATCGACAAGGTCCTGACGCGCATCACGCTACCCGGGGCCATCTTCCTGGCCCTGATCTCCGTGCTGCCCGACTTCCTGATCCGGTGGTTCAACACGCCGTTCTACTTCGGCGGCACCAGCCTCCTGATCGTGGTCGGCGTCGCGCTGGACACGGTGCGGCAGATGGAGTCGCATCTGCTGATGCGGAACTACGAAGGCTTCCTGCGAAAGAAGGCGAAAGGCGCATGAGTGGTCGGGTCATCTTCCTGGGCGCGCCGGGTGCCGGCAAGGGCACGCAGGCCCGCCGTCTGGCCGCGGGCTCGGCGGTGCCCCAGGTCGCGACCGGCGACATGCTGCGCGAGGCGGCCGCCGCGGGCACTCCGCTCGGGCGAGAGGCCAAGCGCTACATGGACTCGGGGGCCCTCGTGCCGGACGAGGTCGTGATCGGGCTCGTGGACGAGCGGCTGGCCCAGCCGGACGCGGCGGGTGGCTACGTGCTGGACGGCTTCCCGCGCACGGTGGCGCAGGCCGAGGCGCTCGACGGGCTGCTGCGCCGCCGGGGACAGGAGCTGGACCGGGTCATCTTCTTCGATGTCTCGCGCGGCGAGCTGGTGCGGCGCCTCACCGGCCGCCGCATTTGCCGGCGCTGCGGAACCACGTTTCACCTGGTCTCGGCCCCGCCGAAGGCGGCCGGCACGTGCGACCAGTGCGGAGGCGAGTTGTACCAGCGGGACGACGATGCGGAGAGCACGGTCGCGCGCCGGCTCGACGTGTACCAGACCCAGACCGCGCCGCTGCTCGACTACTACAAGCGGCGAGGCCTGCTCGTGCGGGTGCAGGGCGAGGGACCGGTGGATCAGGTGGCCGGCGCGATCAAGAAGGCGGTCAAGGAGCCGGTGGCGTCGTGATCCTGCTCAAGTCGGCGCGGGAGCTCGCGCATATGCGGCGAGCGGGGCGCATCCTGGCCGAGGTGAAGGATCGCCTGCGCAGCATGGTCCGCCCCGGCATCTCGACCAAGGCGATGGACGCCGACGTGGAGGCCTTCATCGTCTCCCGCGGAGCCGTGCCGGCCTTCAAAGGCTATCGGGGATTTCCCGCGACGGCCTGCATCTCGATCAACGAGGAAGTGGTGCACGGTATCCCGTCCCCGAAGCGCAAGCTCCGAGAGGGCGACATCGTGGGGCTCGACCTCGGCTGCATCATCGAGGGTTACTACGCGGACTGCGCGATCACGCTGCCGGTGGGCTCGGTGGAGCCGCGCGTGCAGGAGCTGCTCGACGTCACCCGCGAGAGCCTCGACAAGGCGATCGTGCAGTGCCGGGCCGGCAACCGTCTGGGCGACGTCTCGCACGCGGTGCAGGAGCACTGCGAGAGTCACGGGTTCGGGGTGGTGCGCGCATTCGTGGGCCACGGCATCGGCCGGAACCTGCACGAGGAGCCGCAGATCCCGAACTTCGGGGACGCGGGGCGGGGCCCGATCATCAAGGCGGGGATGGTGCTGGCCATCGAGCCGATGGTGACGATGGGCTCGTACGAGGTGCGCGTCCTCGAGGATCGTTGGACCGCGGTGACCGTCGACGGGAGCTGGGCCGCCCACTTCGAGGACACGATCGCGATCACCGAGGGCGGCCCCGAGGTGCTCACGCGACTGGATCACGCGGCCTGAGGCCGCCGGGAGACATGGCGAAAGAGGACGCGATCGAGGTGGAGGGTACGGTGGTGGAGCCGCTACCCAACGCCATGTTCAGGGTGGAGCTGGAGAACGGGCACCGGGTGCTCGCGCACGTCTCGGGCAAGATGCGGATGAACTTCATCCGGATCCTGCCGGGCGACAAGGTGAAGGTGGAGCTGTCGCCCTACGACCTCACCCGGGGCCGCATCACGTATCGGTTCAAGTAGCTCGCGCTTGGCGAGGCGCAGCCGAAGGCGAGCCGAGCGGATAAATAGAGAGGTTAGGATCAGAAGCCCGAGGAGCATATGAAAGTCAGACCGTCGATCAAGGTTCGGTGCGAGAACTGCAAGATCGTCCGCCGGCAGGGCCGGGTCCGGATCATCTGCAAGAACCCGCGCCACAAGCAGCGTCAGGGATAGGAGCCCACATGGCACGTATCGCCGGAGTCGATTTGCCGCGGGACAAGCGGGGCGAGATCGCCGTCCAGTACATCTACGGGATCGGCATTCCGTCGGCCAGAAAGATCTTCGCCGACGCGCGGGTGGATCCCAGCAAGCGCGTGAAGTCGTGGACGGACGACGAGACCGGACGCGTCCGCGACATCATCGAGCGCGAGTACAAGGTGGAGGGCGATCTCCGCCGCGAGGTGTCCATGAGCGTGAAGCGGCTGATGGACATCGGCTGCTACCGCGGCATCCGGCACCGCAAGGGTCTGCCCGTGCGCGGCCAGCGGACCCACACCAACGCCCGGACTCGCAAGGGCAAGAGCAAGGGCGTCATGGTCAAGAAGAAGCCGGTGGCCGCCGCCCCCTCGGCCCCGCCGAAAAAGTAAGGAGCCGATCGCATGGCCGACGCCGCCGAACAGAAGCCGGACGAGAAGGCCGCTCCCCGCAAGGGTGGGCGCAAGCGGGAGCGGAAGGAGGTCCGCGTGGGCATCGCCCACGTGCAGGCCACCTTCAACAATACGATCGTGACCCTGACCGACAAGATGGGCAACGTGGTCTCCTGGGCCAGCGCGGGGAGCGTGGGCTTCAAGGGCTCGCGCAAGAGCACCCCCTTCGCGGCGCAGACCGCGGCCGAGAATGCGGCGCGCAAGGCGATGGAAGTGGGCCTCAAGCAGGTGGAGGTCTTCGTGCGCGGCCCAGGGGCCGGGCGCGAGGCCGCCATCCGCTCCCTGCAGGCGGTGGGCCTGGAGATCACCGCCATCCGTGACGTGACCCCGATTCCGCACAACGGCTGCCGGCCGCCCAAGCGGCGACGCGTGTAAGAGGAGACGTACGTGGCACGATATCGAGCCGCCGCTTGCCGGCAGTGCCGGCGTGAAGGCATCAAGCTGTTCCTGAAGGGCTCGCGCTGCTTCACCGAGAAGTGCGCGATCGAGCGTCGGAACTATCCGCCGGGCCAGCACGGCCTGGGTCGCACCAAGCCGACCCAGTACGGCATCCAGCTGCGCGAGAAGCAGAAAGCCAAGCGCATCTACGGGGTGCTGGAGGCGCAGTTCCGCCGCTACTTCGCCTGGGCCGAGGCCGAGAAGGGCATCACCGGCGAGAACCTGCTCAAGTTCCTCGAGCGGCGCCTCGACAACGTGGTGTTCCGTCTCGGAATGGCCGCCTCCCGTCGGGAGGCGCGGCAGATGATCGGGCACGGCCACATCCAGGTGAACGGGCGCAAGGTGTCGATCCCCTCCTTCATCGTCAAGGTGGGTGAGGTGGTGCAGCTGCGGCCGAGCTCCAAGATGCAGGAGCGGGTGGCCGACAACCTGACCGCGGGACGCTCGCCGGTCCCGCCGTGGCTCGACCTGGACGTCAACGAGAAGAAGGGGACGGTGCGCGGACTTCCGCTCCGGGAAGACATCCAGATCCCGGTGCAGGAGCAGCTCATCGTCGAGCTGTTCTCGAAGTAGGCGGGCCGACGGCCGCCGGAAGGGGCATATGGCAAGGATTCCGTTCCAGAAGCCGAAATCGATCCAGTGGGAGATCTTGTCCGATCGTTACGGGCGCCTGGTGGCCGAGCCGTTCGAGAAGGGCTACGCGCTCACCGTCGGGCACTCGCTCCGCCGCACGTTGCTGGCCATCGTGCCGGGCTCGGCTGTGACCTGGGTCCGGATTCCCGGGGTCAAAGACGCGGGGGCGAAGATCGCCGGGGTGCAGGAGGACACGACGGATGTACTCCTGAACGTGAAGAAGCTGGCGGTGAACGTGCCGTCCGGGGAGCCCACCGAGACCCGGCTGGAGGCCAAGGGGCCCAAGCAGGTCACCGGCGGGGACGTCTCGGAGGCGGGTGGGGTCGAGGTGCTGAACCCGGAGATCCACATCGCGACGCTGCTCGCGGGCGGGTCGCTCACGGCCGACCTCGGCATCGGGGTCGGACGCGGATACGTGGCGGCCGACCGCCACCCGGCGGGAACGATCCCGGCGGGCGCGATCCCACTCGACGCCGCGTTCTCGCCGATCCAGCGTGTCTCCTACAGTGTGGAGAACGCGCGGCTCGGCAAGGTCACCGACTACGAGAAGCTCATTCTCGAGATCTGGACCAACGGGGCGGTCTCCCCGGAGGAGGCGCTCTCACGGGCGGCCCGTCACCTGCAAGCCCACTTCTCGCATCTGGCGCCCGAAGGCCGCGAGGAGGAAGAGGACGAGGTGGAGGCGACCGGCGAGGGCTTCCTGCAGGAGAGCCTGGCCAAGCCCTTGGAGGAGCTACCCCTGCCCGCTCGAGCCATCAATGCGCTCAAGAATCACGAGATCATGGTCGTGGCGGACCTGGTCCAGAAGACCGACGAGGACCTGGAGTCGGTCAAGAACCTCGGTGAGAAGTCGATCGACGAGATCAAGGCAGCGCTGGCGACCCTGGGGCTCTCGCTCGGGATGCGCATCGATCCGAACCTGCTAGGCGCGCTCGGCCGGGGAGGCACGAAATGAGGCACGGCAAGGCCGGCTTCAAGCTCGGGCGGATCACCCAGCATCGGTGGGCGCTCTTCCGGAACCTCCTGGTCGCTCTGTTCCGTCACGAGCGCATCATGACCACCGAGGCGAAGGCCAAGGCCATCCGGGGCCTGGCCGACCACATGGTGACGCTGGCCAAGCGCGAGGATCTACACTCGCGGCGTCAGGCGCTGGCCATGATGCCAGACGAGACGGTGGTGAAGAAGCTCTTCGACACGATCGCGGCGCGCTTCACCGACCGCCACGGGGGGTATACCCGGATCATGAAGGCGGGTCTCCGCCCTGGAGATCGCGCGCAGATGGTCGTGCTCGAGCTGGTTGATCGCCCCGAGGCGCCCAAGGAGAAGGGGAAGAAGGACGCCAAGGCCGAGAAAGCGCCCAAGGAAGACAAGAAGGCCGGCAAGGGCGAAGCCGGCGCGGGCGCGACCAAGGGACGGCGCAAGAAGGCGGCGGCCGCTGCGGGTTAGCAGACGACCGCTTACTTCCTTAGGCTCTGTTGAATGCGGGGGCCCTGAAATGGGCCCCCGCACTCCCCCAGCCGCGGACGCCCCGCGGTGTCTGGCTACTTGAGCGTCTTCTTGAACAGGTCGAGGGTGCGCCGCCAGGCGTCCTCGGCGGCTGGCTTGTTGTAGACGTCGGCCCGCTCGTCGTTGAAGAAGCCATGGTCCACCCCGGGGTAGATGTGGACCTCGATCTGTTTGCCCGCTGCCTTGATTCCGGCCTCCACCTCGCGCGCGGTCTGCGGCGTTACAAACGCGTCCTTCTCCGCGAACAGGCCGAGGACCGGGCCGCTCAGCCGGCTGTAGACCGGCTTCACGTTCTGGTGGATGCCGTAGAAGTCCACTACCGCGCCGACGCTTGTGTTGGTGCAGCCAGCGAAGAGGGCGAGCTGGCCGCCCATGCAGAAGCCGACCGCGCCGAGCTTCGACGTCGAGGAGTGGCCGGCCAGGTACTTGGCCGCGCCCGCGAGGTCCTTCTCGGCGCGCTCGATGTTGAGCGCCATGAAGAGCTTGCCCGCCGCGTCCGGCTCGGTCGCGGTCTGCCCGTGGTAGAGATCGGGAGCCAGCGCCGAGTAGCCGGCGGTGGCGAAGCGGTCGCACACGTTCTTGATGTGGCCCACCAGCCCCCACCACTCCTGGATCACGAGCACGCCCGGGCCCTTGCCCGATGCGGGAGTCGCCAGGTAGCCCTTCGCGGTGTGCCCGTTGCTCGGAAACTCGACCATCTTGCCTGCCATCGCGTGTTCCTTTCTGGGTTTTAGGTTCGCTCCGCGGTGTTGACCTTCTTGTGGGTATCGGGTGTGACCCGCACCGTGAGCACGCGCCGCTTGTCGGCCTCGAGCACGGTGACCGCGAAACGCCCGACGCGGAAGACCTCGCCGACCAGCGGGATGCGGTGCAAGGTCGCGAGCACGAGGCCGGCCACCGTCTCGTAGTCACCCTTGGGCAGCTCCCAGTCAAGCGCCTCGTTGACCTCGTCGAGGCTGGCCCGTCCCGCCACCCGGTAGCTGCCGTCGGGGAGGCGCTCGACCGTGTCGGGTGTCCGGTCGTGCTCGTCGCGGATCTCGCCCACCACCTGCTCGACGATGTCCTCGACCGTGACGATGCCGATCGCCCCGCCGTACTCGTCCACTACCACCGCCAGCTGCAGTCGGTTCTTCTGCATCTCGCGCAGCAGGTCGTCGATCCGCTTCGTCTCCGGCACGTAGGTGGCCGGGCGCATCAGCGTGCGCAGGTCGGGGGCCTCGCCACCGCGCCGAAGCAGATCCATCGTGGTGACCACCCCTACGATGTTGAAAACCCGGTCGGTGAAGACCGGGAGGCGCGAGAAGCCGCGCTCCTGGATGAGCCGCACCGCGTCCGAGGGTGACGCGGTCTCGGGCAGGGCCGCCACGTCGACCAGCGGCACCATGACCTCGCGCACCGCGGTCTCCCCGAGGTCGAAGATCTTATCGATCATCTCGGCCTCGGTGACGGTCACGTCGGCTTCCTCCGGCTCCATCTGGAGCAGGAGCTTGAGCTCCTCGCGGGAGACGAACTGCCGGGTGCTAGTGGGCTCGCGGCCGACCAGGGCCAGCGCCCGCCCCACGAGGGCGTTGGCGCCCCAGGTGAGAGGCGTGAGCACACGGCCCGCGGCCTCGATCACCGGAAACAGCCACAAGATGAGGCCGGTGGCCCGCTCGCGCGCGATCGCCTTGGGGATGACTTCGCCCACCACCAGCATGAGGGGAGTCAGGCCGACCGTGACGAGGATCGCGGCCAAGCCGCCCACCATCGGGATCAGGGCCCACGTCGCCACGGTAGAGGCGGTGATGTGGGCGATGGTCACGCCCATCATCGCGGTGGACAGCAGCCGCTCGGGATGACGGAAGGCCTCCAGGTACCGGATCGCGGTGCGGTTGCCACCCTCCGCCAGGTGCCGGAGGCGGAGCCGGTTGGCCGCGATGAACGCCATCTCCGCCGCCGAGAACAGCGCCGTGACCAGCATGGCCAGTCCGATGATCCAGACGTAGATCATGACGAGGCCGCCGCTCGCTCCGCTGCGTCGGGCAAGGTGACCAGCACCTCGAGCACCCGGGTGCGCTCGACCTTCTCCACCGCGACCCGGACGCCGTCGACTTCCGTCTTCTCTCCCTTGTGGGGAACGCGGCCGAACAGGTCGAGCACCCACCCCCCCACCGTGTCGAAGGCGTCGTCCGGGATCTGCAGACCGGTGGCGGCGTTGAGCTCGTCGATGGCGAGGCGGCCGGAGACCCGGAAGATCCGCGGGGCCAGCCGCTGGATGAGGCGCTCGTCCTCGTCGTACTCGTCGCGGATCTCGCCCACCAGTTCCTCCAGCAGATCCTCGAGCGTGACCAGGCCCGCGGTGCCGCCGTACTCATCGACCACCACCGCCAGGTGCAGCTTCTTGGCCTGAAACTCGCGCAGCAGGGCATCGGCCCGCTTGGAGCCCGGCACAAAATAGGGCGGGTGCAGGTGCCGGCGGAGGTCGAAGCCGGCGGGCAGCCCGGCGAGATAGGGCAGGAGATCTTTGGTGTAGAGCACCCCGACGATCTGGTCCACGGTTTCCTCGAAGACCGGTACCCGCGAGTGCAGCTGCTCCCGGAGGAGGGGCAGGAGCTGGGCGGGCTCGATCGTCACGTCGAGACAGAACATGTCGGGGCGGGGCACCATCACCTCGCGCACGAGCGTATCCTCGAGCTCGAACACCTTGTGGATCATCTCGCGCTCGCTCCGCTCCACGACGCCCTCGCGAGCGCCCACGTCGACCAGCGTGCGCAGCTCCTCCTCCGAGATCTCGGGCTGCCCGCGTCGCCGCTCGGAGCCGACCAGGCGAATGGTGATCGCGGTGAAGGCCCCCAGCCCGACCCGGATCGGCTTGAGCGCCATGGAGAGCCACGCGACCGGCCGGTTGACCCACGAGGCGAACCGTAGCGGATGCTCCACCGCGAGGGTCATGGGCAACACCTCGCCGAAAACGGTCAGCAGGAACACCATCGCACCGATCGCGATGGCCAGACCGTTGGAGCCGAAGACCTGCTCGGCGATGGCCGCGGCCAGCGCGGAGGCACCGATGTTGACCACCGTGATGCCGACCAGCAGGGTGACCAGTAGCTCGTGGGGCTGGGCCAACAGTGGTGCGAGCGGCCCCGGCGTCTGGCCCTGCTGCTCGGCCAGCTCCTTGAGCCGGGTGCGCCCCAGTGAGAAGTACGCCGCCTCGGCGCCCGAGAGGATGGCGGAGCAGAGCAGCAGGACGCCGAGCACGATCAGCTCGGGAACGATCCGGCTATCCATGCCGACTATCCACGAAAATGCTCGTAGCCGCCGCGCATCGCCACGGGGGCATCGTCGGTATCCACGAAGACCACGTCGCCGGTCGAGCCTTCGATCCGCCCGATGACGGTCAGTGGGGTCCCAGTGGCATCGGCGAGCCCGCTCGTCAGACGGTCGGCCGCCTCCGGATCGCAGGTGAGCAGCAGCTCGTAGTCCTCGCCGCCGCTCACCGCCCAGTGGCGTGCGTCCTGCCCGAGCGCCTGACCGACCTCGAGCGCGGCGGCCGCGACCGGGACGCGGTCGAGACGAACCCGGGCCCCTACTCCGCTCTCGCGACAGATGTGGCCCAGGTCGGTGGCGAGGCCATCCGAGCAGTCGATCATGGCGCGCACGCCCGGCGCCTGCCCGAGCCAGCGACCCTCCGTCACGCGGGCGCGTGGCCGGAGGTGCGCGCGGGTGATCTCGGCCAGCCGACCCGCTGTGACTCCACGCTCGCGGATGCGGTCGAGTCCCGTCTCGAGCGCGTAGAGGCCGGCGGCCGAGGCGCCGAGGCTGCCGGTGACTGCCACCGCATCGCCGGCGCGGGCCTCGGACCGGAGCCGTGGCGCGCCCGGATGGACGCCGAGCAGGGTGACGTTGACCATCCATCCGCCCGGCGATGTCGAGGTGTCGCCGCCGACCACGGTCACGCCGTGCGGGGCGGCCGCTTCCTGCATGCCGGCGTAGAAGGCGTCCACCGCCTCGACGTCCGTATCAACCGGGACGGCGAGTGCCACCAGCGCCCAGCGGGGTGTGCCGCCCATCGCCGCGATGTCCGAGAGATTGACCGCGAGTGCCTTCCAGCCGATGTCGCCGGGGGTGGCGGAGGCGCGACGGAAGTGGACGTCCTCGATCACCAAGTCGGTGGTGGCCAGTAGCCGATGACCGGGCGGAACGGAGAGCACAGCCGTGTCGTCTCCGATCCCGACCTCCACACCGATCCCGCCCGCTGCGACCCCGCTTTTCCGGATGCGCCGGATCAGGCCGAGCTCGCCCAGCCGGCCAAGGCTCACCCGTTCGGGTGGCTCGGATGCCTTCATGCCGTGACGGGAATTGGGATCAGACGGAGGAAGTTGGCCAGCAGCGCCTTGCCCTGGCCGGTGAGGATCGACTCGGGGTGGAACTGCACGCCCTCCACCGGGAAGCGCCGATGTCGCAGGCCCATGATCTCCCCGTCCTCCGCCCTGGCCGAGATCTCGAGATCGCCCGGGAAGTCGCGCTCGAGCACCACCAGCGAGTGATAACGCGTCGCCTCGAAGCCCGGGGCCAGCCCGTGAAACAAGCCGCGACCGTCGTGCGCGATCGACGACGTCTTGCCGTGCATCTGCCGCCCGGCTCGCGCCACTGTGCCGCCGAAGGCCTGCCCGATGGCCTGATGGCCGAGGCAGACACCCAGGATCGGGACGCGCGCGTGGAAGCGATGGATCAGGTCGAGCGAGATACCGGCGCCGTCGGGATTGCCCGGCCCCGGGGAGATGACGATGCCCTCGGGCTCGAGCCGCTCGACGTCCTCGACGCTGAGCGCGTCGTTCCGGGCCACATGCATGGTGGCCCCGAGCTCGCCCAGATACTGCACGAGGTTGTAGGTGAACGAGTCGTAGTTGTCGAGGACCAGGATCATCGGGCCGGCTCCTGCGCCGCAATGCGAAGGGCCAGGATCATCCCGCGGGCCTTGGAGCACGTCTCGAGCCACTCCGTCTTCGGGTCGGAGTCGGCCACGATGCCCGCCCCCACCTGGATCGAGGCGCGGCGCCCGTGGCAGACCACGGTACGGATCGTGATGCACGAGTCGAGGTTGCCGGAGTAAGAGATGTAACCGACCGCACCACCGTAGGGACCGCGCCGCGTCGGCTCTAGCTGCTCGATGATTTCCATCGCCCGGATCTTGGGCGCGCCGGTGAGGGTTCCGGCCGGAAAGCAGGCCGCCAGGACGTCGAAGGCGTCCTTTCCCGGCTCGAGCCGCCCGCGCACGTGGCTGACCAGGTGCATGACGTGCGAGTACCGCTCCACGACCATGAATTCCGACACCTCGACCGAGCCGATGCGGCTTACCCGGCCCACGTCGTTCCGGCCGAGGTCCACCAGCATGACGTGCTCGGCTCGCTCCTTCGGATCGGCCCGCATCTCCTCGGCGAGCAGCACGTCCTCCTGCTCGGTCCGGCCGCGCGGGTGGGTGCCCGCGATCGGCCGCTCCTCGACGCGCTCGTCCTCGAGCCGGACCAGAACCTCGGGCGAGGAGCCGACGATGCTAGTCTTGCCCAGGCGCAGGAAGAAGAGATACGGCGACGGATTGACCGAGCGCAGGGCGCGGTAGACCGTGAAGGGATCGGCGCGCAGCTCGGTATCGAGCCGTCGCGACACCACGACCTGGTAGGCGTCGCCGGCGGCAATGAACTCCTTCGCGCGGCGCACGCTGTCCGTGAACGCGGGCTCGTCCATGGTCGAGGTGAAGCCCTCGTCTCCGAGGGCCACGAGCGGGTCCACCGGCGGGAGAGTGAGGGGGGCCGGCGAGCGGGCGGGCCGGCGCAAGTTTCCCAGGAGCATACCGATCTTGACCGCGGCCGCGTCGTAGGCACGGTCGAGCGAGGCCGCATCGGTCTTGGTGACATGCGCGTTGGCGATCACCAGCAACCGGTGTCGCAGGTTGTCGAAGACCAGGAGAGTGTCAGTGAACATGAACACTGCGTCAGGGAGTTTCTGGTCGTCGTGAGCCAGCACGGGCAGGCGCTCCACGTGGCGGATCATGTCGTAGGAGAGAAAGCCCACCGCGCCACCTTGGAAGCGCGGCAACCCGGGCACCGGAACCGGCTTGAAGCGGGAGAGCAAGCCGCGTAGCGACTCGAAGGGGTCCTGGCTCGCCAGGAGCTCGGTGTACCCGTCGGCGTGGCGCACGCTGATCCGCTTGCCCTTGGCGGTGAAGACCATGAGCGGGTCCGAGCCGAGGAACGAGTAGCGGGCCCACTTCTCGCCGCCCTCCACCGACTCGAGAAGGAATGCGTAGGGACCGATGCGCAGGCGCAGGAAGGCGGAGAGCGGGGTGTCGAGGTCCGCGGCCAGCTCGGTGAAGATCGGGACCAGATTGCCCTGGCTCGCCAGCGCGTGGAACTCCTCGCGTGTGGGCGAGAGCGGGGGCAGGTCCGGCCCCACGGTGGACATGGGGGTCAGGCGCTCAGGCGTTCGCGTCCAGCTTCTTCTTGAGCTGGGCCTTGGGGACCGCTCCGATCACCTGATCCAGCACCTTGCCACCCTTGACGAAGAGGATGGTGGGAATGGACCGGATGCCGTAGCGGGCAGCCAGCGCCGGTTGCTCGTCAACGTTGACCTTGGCCAGGGTAACCGTCCCGTTCCCTTCGCGTACCAGCTCTTCCAGAGTTGGGGCGATGGCCCGGCAGGGGGCGCACCACTCGGCCCAGAAATCCACCATCATAAGCTCGGCGTGCTTGCCCAGTTCCGTGTCGAAGCTGGCCTCGGTGAGATGGAGCGTGAGCTCGGCCATGGATCCCAGGTCTCCTTGTGAGGTGGTCTGCAGGACAACTGGTGAGAGTGCCATAAAAAGCGCAGAGCCACGCTAGCATACGCCTCCGACCATCGCAAGTTGGCAGCCGGCCAGCCGGCTCGCGTCCTGCCATCAGCGGCTCGCACTGCCCACGCCGATCTGCCCAATCTGCGAGGCAGCCGACGCTTCGGGGCACTGGTTCTGACAGTGAGCGTCACTTACCCGACGTCCACCGATTGTCAGTAGGCCCTCCGGACCGCCGAAAACGAGCCTCGACGGCCGGAAAGCCTTGAATCCACGGCATCTCCTGCACCCACGCGGATGTGGTCGACTCGATGGCAGAAAACACCGGTTGGTAGGTGGTTTGCAGTGGATGAACATCCCGCCAACCCCTCGGCGGGTCAGCCCGTGTCTGGGCAGACCCCCGTGGGATCGGGCGCAGGACGCAACCTCAGCCGAGGAGGCCGCTCGTGGGCAAGGTGATGGTGGTGGATGACGCCGTATCGGAGCTGAAGCTGATCGAGGGCATTCTCAAGTCGGCCGGCCATCAAGTGGTGTCCTATGAGCACGGTGAGCTGCTCGAGGAGCGCGTGGTCGAGGAGCGCCCCGACGTCCTTCTGCTCGACATCGTGATGCCCAAGCGGAATGGCTACGAGGTGCTCCGCGGGCTCCGTCGTGATCCGCGCACGAAGGACACCCCGGTGGTCTTCGTGAGCTCGAAGAACCAGGAGAGCGATCGGCTGTGGGGCCAGCGGCAGGGCGCTGCCGACTACCTCGCCAAGCCCTTCACTGCGGACCAGCTCCTCGGCGTGGTGCGCCAGTTCGTCAAGCAGGGCCGATGACCATGACCCCCGTCGCCAGCGCGATCCTGCCCGCCCTGCCAGAGACACCTCCGGCGCTACGGGCCTGTCTGATCTCGCTGGCCGGCTCGGCCTTCGGGGTCGATGTGCGAAGCGCCCGCGAGGTGGCGGTGTTTGACGAGATCACGCCGCTGCCGCGCGCACCCCGTCACCTGATCGGCGTGGCCAACCTGCGGGGGACCATCCTGCCGATCATGGACATCCGCGGCGCGCTGGGGCTCCCCGAGGGCCGCCCCCCCCGCAGTGTGCGCACTCTCGTGGTGCGAGACGGCTCGCTCGTGGTGGCGGCGGTGGTAGATTCCGTGCTCGGCCTGGAGCCGTTCGACGCCATCCTGCCACCCGACAGCCCGTCCGCGTCGCGAGTCCGCGCTCCGCGCCAGTTCGTGGCGGGCTGGATCACCTGGGCGGGCGAGGTTGTCCCCGTGCTGGATGTCCGGCGGCTCCTCGCCGTGCTCCGGACGACGGTGCAGGCCGTGGAGCCCGCCCTGGAGGACCGGGCATGAACCGGAGACGATTCCTCGGGCTGATCTCGGCCGGGCTGGCGGGCAACGCGCTCACCGAGGCGGTCGTCCGCGCCCAGGGCGCTCCCGCCGACATCCGGATCGGTATGAGCGCGGCCTTCCAGGGCGCCTCCGCCGGACTCGGCACCGAGCTGTACCGGGGTGCCCAGGCGTACTACAGCGAGATCAACGCGCGCGGCGGCGTGTTCGGGCGCTCGATCTCAGTGGTGGCGCTCGACGACAGCTACAACCCCGATCCGTGCATCCGCAACACGATTCTCCTCCTCGACAAGGAGAAAGTATTCTTCCTCTCCAACTACGTGGGCACGCCGACCCTGACCCGCGCCCTGCCCGTGATCAAGCAGTACGCGGACCAGCAGGTGGTCCTGGTCGGCAACTTCACGGGCGCCCAGCCGCAGCGCGAGACTCCCTACGTGGACCAGGTCTTCAACGTGCGGGCCTCGTATCGGCAGGAGATGCTTGCACTCGTCGATCGCTTTTGGCAGGCGGGGGCGCGCCGCTTCGGCGTCTACTACCAGATCGACGCCTACGGACGGAGTGGGACCGACGGCGTGGCGCGGGGTCTCGCGATGCGCGGCGCGAAGATCACCGCCGAGGCCACCTACGTGCGCGGGGCGAAGTTCGATGACGACATGAGCGCGGCGGTGAACGCCCTCCGCGAGGCCGGCTGTGACGTGGTGCTTTGCACCGGCGCCTACCAGGGGTGTGCCGCGTTCGTCCGGTCCGCTCGGGACGTGGGCTTCACGGTGCCCATCTCCAACGTCTCGTTCGTGGGCTCCGACGCCATGCTGGCGCTGCTCGTCAAGCACGGACGTGCGAAGGGGCGCGACTACACCCGCGCGCTCGTCAACTCCCAGGTAGTGCCGAGCTACGACGACGTGAGCCTCCCCGGGGTGGCCGAGTACCGGACGCTGATGGACAAGCACAGCCCCACCGTGCCGGATGCGATCCGGGACAGCGGCTACACACCGCAACGCTACAGCTTCATTAGCCTGGAGGGCTATATCAACGCGCGGGTGATCGTCGAGGCCCTGCGGCGGGCCGGAGCGAACGCGGGTCGCCCGGGATTCCGCCAGGCGCTCGAGTCGCTTCGCGGGCTCGATCTCGGGATCGGCGCGCCGCTCACCTTCACCCCCGAGCGCCACCAGGGGCTCGACAGCGTGTACTTCACGCGGGTCGACGGCGACCGCTGGGTGCCGGTCGTTGACTGGTCGGCGGCGGTGAAGGCCTGAGCCTCCCTTGGAAGGCTTGAGAGGGATGTGGAGGAGCCACGTGATGAAAAGGCGCACAGACGAGCCGGGCAGTGAGCGCCGCCCCGAGTCCACGACCGCTCCCCGGGTGCGGTTCGGCCTCTTGGGCAAGATCACGCTGTTCCTGGTGCTGGTTCTGGTTCCCCTCGCGGCGGCGAGCTGGACTCTCGCGTACCGTTCGCTCCAGGAGAATCTGACCCGCGAGTTCACGGACAAGGGCAGTGCGATCGCCAACAGCCTGGCCAGCTCCGGCGCGGATCTCATCGTCAACCGCGATGCGTCTACCGTGCAGGCCCAGGTCGACGAGTTCACCAAGATCAGCGGTGTCGCCTACGTGATGGTGTACGACGCGCAGCGCACTCTCGTCGCGCACACCTTCGCCCCGATCGTGCCCAAGGGCATCGTGGAGCAGAACGTGGTGCCGGGCCAGGCCACCAGGCCGCAGGTCAAGGAGATCACCTACCCGGACCCGCGGACCGGCCATGAGCGGGAGATCATCGACATCGGAGTGCCGATGTTGGGTGGCCAGCTCGGGACGGTGCGGGTCGGAATGGACAAGTCGATCATCACGACCGCCGCCGTACAGGGCGGGAACAACCTGCTCGTGATCTTCGGCGGCATCGCGGTCGCGGCGGTTCTGGCCGGTGTCATCTTCGCCCAGCGGATCACCCGGCCGGTCAATGCGCTGATGAGCGGCGCGGAGCGAGTGGGCCGCGGAGACCTCTCGCAGCTCGTGCCGGTCACCTCACGCGACGAGATCGGGCAGATGGCGGTCACCTTCAACGACAGCATCGTGCGACTCCGCTCGCTGGTCCAGACCGAGGCCGACCGTGACGAGGAGCGGCGGAAGCGTGAGGACCTGCAGCAGAACATCATCAAGTTTCTCGACACGGTGGTCGAGATCGGCAAGGGCGACCTCACCCGCCGCGGAGAGGTCACCTGGGACGTGCTCGGAAACGTCGTCGACGCCATCAACGTGATGATCGAGGAGATCGCCTCACTGGTAGGCGACGTGCGCCAGACCGCGCTGCAGGTGGCGACTGGCGCTCAGGACACGATCAAGATCTCCGGCGAGCTCGCTCTGGCCGCGCAGGCCCAGTCGAGCGACGCGACACGGGTGACCCGGTCGGTGGCCGACGTGACGGTGTCGGTGCGCCAGGTGGCCGACAGCGCCGATCAGAGCGCGAAGGCGGCGCGTCAGGTTCTGCAGGCGGCGAGCAAAGGCGAGGAGGCGGTGCGCAACAGCCTAGCGAGCATGCAGCAGATCCGGGGCGAGGTCCAGACGATCTCAAAGAAGATCAAGTCGCTGGGCGATCGCTCGCTGGAGATCTCCGACATCGTGAACACCATCCAGGATATCGCGGCCCAGACGCACCTCTTGGCCCTCAATGCCTCGATCGAGGCCGCGGGCGCGGGCGAGGCAGGCCTGCGCTTCTCGGTGGTGGCCGACGAGGTGCGGAAGCTCGCAGAGCGCGCGACGCAGGCCACTCGGGATATCGGCACGCTCATCAAGGGCGTCCAGGTCGAGACCCAGGAGGCGGTGGTGGCCATGGAATCGGGTACTCACCAAGTCGAGTCCGGCTACGAGGTGAGCCTGAGGGCAGAGGAGGCCCTGCAGGAGATCGGTAAGATCTCCCAGACCTCTTCGGAGCTCGCCGGTGAGATCTCCCAGGCCTCCCAGCAGCAGGTGCGCGGCGCGGAGGCGGTGGCGGGTGCGGTGCAGGCGATCGCCGGCGCAGTGGTGAAGACCGAGCAGGGTGTGCAACAGAGCCGGAAGAACGTCGAGCAGCTGGCGCGGTTGGCGGAAGAGCTGACAGCCAAGCTGTCCCGCTTCAAGCTGGCCGGCTGAGGATCGACGAAGGAGCTAACGGACAACCGAGATGGCGGATCGACGCGAGCGCGAGCTGCTCCTGGGGATCTTCCTCATGGAGGCCTGGGATACCGCCGGGGCTCTGGAGGAAGGGCTCGGCCTGTTGTCGGCCGTGGACGCTCCGTCCGCAGAGAGCCTATCGTCCCTGGCGGTGTTTGCGCACCGGCTCAAGGGCTCCGCTGCGCTCCACGGTTTCCCCGGCGTGTCGGACCTGGCGGCCGCCACCGAGCGCCTGCTCGAGCGGGTGCCCGTCGCGGCAGCGGAGGAGCGTGCCCGCGCGGCCGCGTTTCTCGACGGGCTGGTGACCCTGCTCAAGGAAGTTTTCGACGGGATCAGCGCCGTGGGTGTGGAGGACGGTGCGCGGATCAGCGAGTTCAAGTCTCGCTATCCTACGTTTCTCCTTCACGCTGCCTCGAGTCCGGTACCGAGCCCCGCAGCGGCACCGATCCCGCCCCCCACCCCGTCGGCTCCGAGCCTCTCCCCGCTTGCCGCTGATCTGGCTCGGTTCTTCTCGGAGAGCGGGGAGGTGCTCGAGTACTTCCTGCCCGAGGCGGCCGAGCATCTCGAGGCGCTGACCACGGCCCTGCTGGCGCTGGAGGGTGGCGCACGCGACGAAGAGACGTTGGCCACCATCTTCCGGGCCGCGCACACGCTCAAGGGCGCCGCCTACACGGTTGGCTGCGGGCCCATCGGCGACGCGACCCACCAGATCGAAGACCTGCTGGGGGCCGTGCGCGAGCAGCGCATTCCGATCACGCCGGCGGTCACCGAGGCCGTCTTCGCCGGTACCGCCGCGATCAAGCGCGTGCTGCAGGCCGGGCCGGCCGTGTCGGACGACATCGCGCACGCTCTCGATCGGGCGACGCTCGACCTGCGCGCGCTGCTGGTGTCGGAGACCACCCGCGAGCCTCAGCCGCCGCCGCCCGCTCCGGAGGAGCCGCTCGCGCCGTCCCCCTCGCTCCAAGCCGCGCCCGGGCCGCCGCCCGGTGAGCCGGAGCCGGTGGCGGGCTTCGTGCGCCCGGAGTTCCTTGCTCGTCTCGAAGCGCTGCCACGCCCTGTTCTGCGGTCGGCCAGCGTGCCCAGCGGCCCGAGCATCCGAGTGGCGGTCGAGCGGCTCGATACGCTGATGAACTTGGTCGGCGAGCTGATGATTGCACGGAGCCGGCTCGACCGGCGACTCGGACAGCTGGACCAGGTGAGCGATCTGCTGCTCGCCAGTCGCACCCGCCTCGGCCAGGTCGGGCGCGACTTCGAGTTCCGTCGCCACGCGCCTGCATTCCCGGCTCGAGGACAAGCACCTGGCCGCGACCGCGACGACATCGGCGGGCTGCGCGACCTCTCCGAGCTCTTCGCCGAGCTCGAATTCGATCGCTACGATGACATCAATATCCTGGCGCGCAGCGTGACCGAGATGTCGGCGGACGTGGCCGAGGTCCAGAGCCAGCACGCGGCCCTACTGCGGAGCATTCGCGAGGACACCGCGCAGATTCAGCGGCTCACCGCGGCCCTGCGCAAGGAGATCACCCGCGCGCGCATGGTGCCGATCGGCCGGCTCTTCACACGGGTGGCCCAGCAGGTCCGCGAAGCGGCTCGCGCTACCGACAAGATGGTCGGCCTGACCGTCCGCGGGGAGTCGGCCGAGGTCGACAACGGCGTCATCGAGCAGATCGCGGACCCGTTGCTCCACCTGATCCAGAACGCGATCGACCACGGGATCGAGCCGCCGGTCGAGCGGGAGCGCTGCGGCAAGCCGGCCCAGGGCCAGGTGACACTCTCGGCGTCCCAGGAGGGCGGCTTCATCCTGGTGGTCGTCGAGGACGACGGACGTGGTATCGACACCGCCCTCCTGCGCCGGCTCGCCGTGGAGCGCGGCGTGCTGCCCGCCGCCGAGGTTGCCGCGCTGTCTGACCGCGAGGCCCTGAATCTGATCTTCGTCCCCGGGTTCAGCACCGCGGCCGCGGTGACGCGGACCTCCGGGCGCGGGGTCGGACTGGACGTGGTGCGCACCAATGTGAGCCGGCTCAACGGTGAGATCCACGTGGAGACCGAGCTCGGCCGTTTGACCCGGTTCGTGCTCAAGCTGCCCCTCACGGTGGCCATCGCGGATGCGCTCATGGTCCGGTGCGGCTCCGAGCTCTTCGCGTTCCCGCTCACCGCGGTGAGCGCGATGCGGCCGGTGCCCCCGGGCGACGTGGTGAGCGCCGGTGGGCGGGAGACGGTGCGTCTCGAGGACCAAGTGCTCGAGCTGATCCGGCTCGATCGGGTGCTAGGGGTGCCCGGATCGCCGCCTCCCACGCGCTTGCCGGTGGTCGTGCTCCGAGGTGGTGGACGGCCTTTCGGGGTCGTGGTGGACGAGCTCCTCGGCAAGGAGGAGATCGTCATCAAGAGTCTGGGCTCGTTCCTCGAGGGGGTGGGGCCGTTCTCCGGGGCGACGATCTCCGGCGAGGGTCGCGTCATCCTCCTGCTGGATCCGACACTGCTCCGCGAGGCAACCACGGATGCGCGCGGCGAGTCGCGCTCCGAGGTGGTCCGATCCCTCGAGGTGGGCGAGGAGCGCCCGTGCATCATGCTGGTGGACGACTCGGTGAGCATCCGAAAGTTTGTCGGTCAGATGCTGGAGAAGTCCGGTTTCCGCGTCGTCACCGCGGTGGACGGACACGATGCCCTCCAGCAGCTGCTGGATCAAAGCGTGGACGCGATCGTCACCGATCTCGAGATGCCGCGGGTCAACGGGTATGCCCTGATTGAGGACCTGCGCCGGCGATCCACCACCCGAGAGGTCCCGGTCATCGTGCTGACCACACGTGCGGGCGACAAGCACGTGAGCCTGGCCCGGAGGCTGGGCGTGCAGCACTACGTGGCAAAGCCCGTCGACGAGCAGAGCTTCGTCCATTTGGTGCGATCCGTGGTGACGGCGGCGGAGCCGGCCTTCGCCGGCGCTCGTGAGGGGAAGGAGTAGCCGGTGGCCAACGCTAAGGTGCTGGTGGTGGACGCCAATCAGGACAGTCGGGCCGCGCTCGCCCACGCGCTCACCGAAGCCGGGTACGAGGCGGCGGTGGCGACCAGCGGCTCGTTCGCGCTCACCATGCTCGAATGGGAGCAGCCCGACCTCATCGTGAGCTACGCCAAGGTGCAGGACATGGACGGCTACGAGCTCTTCACGATGGTGCGGCGCGATCCGGCGACCAAGGATACGCCGTTCCTGCTCCTGGCCGGGCGCGATCGGCCCATCGCCCTGGCCGCAACCGAAGCCGGCGTCGATATGACCGTGACCGGCGACTTCACACTGGCCACCGTGATGCAGCGGATCAGGGAGCTGCTCGGCGACGCGCCTCCCGCGGTCGCTCCCCGTCCTCGTCCGGAGCCGCCGGCCACGATGCCCGCCAAGGCTCCCGCGAAGATGCCCGCGCGAGCGCCGGTCGCGCCCGTGCCCGCCGCCAAGGCACCCGAGGCGGGGCGGGGCAGCTTCCAGGGCTCGCTCGGCGTGATGGATCTGACCGAGCTCACCCAGGTCATCTCGCTCGGCGTCAAGACGGGGGAGCTGCAGCTCTCGCTCTCCGGGGGCGAGGGGTTCATCGTCTTCGAGTCCGGTCGGGTGATCCACGCCGAGTTCTCTGGCCGCAGCGGCGAGCCGGCGTTCGCGGCGATGGTGGCCGCCTCGCAGCGGGAAGGTGAGGCACGGTTCTGCTTCAATCGGGCCGAGCGCGAGACGCTGGCCGGCAGGCCCCGGACCATTTCGCGCAGTGTGGAGCAGCTGCTCCTCAGCGTGGCGCAGGAGATCGACGAGAAGGCTCAGGGGCCCGACGCTCACCGTCAGGCGGCTGCGTCCCATGGAACGCGGAGGGACGGATAGGTCATGCCCAAGGTCCTGGTGGTGGACGACAGCCTGAGTGTCCGCAAGGTCGTGCAGCGTGCGCTTGAATCCAAGCGCATCGAGGTGCTTTCGGCCGCATCGGGCAGCGAGGCGATGGAGCAGATCGGCCGTGAGGCCCCGGACCTGATCGTGTGCGACGTGATCATGCCCGACATGGACGGCTACCAGATCTGCGACTTCGTGAAGAAGCACCCCACGCTCGGGCGCACTCCCGTGCTCCTCATCTCGGGCATCGTCAACAGCACGGTGCTGGAGCGGGCCGCGAAGGTCCGTTCCGACGACGTGATGCGGAAGCCGTTCGCGGCTGACGAGCTGATCCACCGGATCGAGAGCTTTCTGTCGGCCTCAGGTCGCCCCCCGGCCCCGGTGGTGACCGCTGCTCCGATGCCGGCCGCGACCCCTGCTCCCGCGGCCGCATCTCCTCGACCCGAGCCCTCCGTCGGGGCGGTCGAGCGTCCCCTCGTGGCGCGCCCCACGCCGATGCCGACGACGGCTCCGGTTGCCCCCATGCCGGCGCCCGTGGTGGAGCCCGCTCCCGATCTCAAGCCGCTCCTCTCGGGGGTTGCCGAGCTGCCGGGCGTGTCATTGACTGCCCTAATCGACCGCGAAGGCGCGCTGATGGAAGCGGCTGGAGGCCTGCTCCCGGAGGCGGCCCTCGCGGGGGCGCTCGCTGCATGCCTGGTCGAGGCGACCGACGGGGTGGGGCGTGCGCTGGCCCAAGGGCAGCTGCAGAGCGTGATCTTGGAGTACGACGCCGGGGTGGTGCTGCTCAATGCGGTCGGTTCCGGCGCGATGCTCGCGGTCGTGCTCGGCGATCCCGCGGTGCTCGGGAAGGTTCGATATCACGTGAAGAAGGCCCTTCCGGACCTGGTCCGGGCGGTGTGAGGCACCCATCCATGAGAACGTCCTACAGCTCGGTGTCCAGCGCGCGACGGCCCTCGTCCTGGCTCATCGCCGCGCTGGGGCTTGCCGCGTACGTCGGCCTGATCTATGGGCTGACCGTGCTGCCGCTCCAGTTCGAGGTGCCGTTGCCTCATTGGGGCGCGCTTGCCGTACCCGCGGTCGCCTACGGCGTGCTCGTGCTGATCTTTGTTAGGCGCCCATCCGTGCTGCGATGGATCGTGGGAACCGCCGTGCTTACGGGGTTGCACGTGCTGCTGGGGCTCGCGCGCGAGCCGCTGACCACCATGCTCGACCCGGCGCTCGCGGGCCGTCCGCTGCCGTGGATGCTGCCCCCGCCGGTGCCGGAGCTCATTGGCGTGTTCCTCCTCCTGGTGCCGCTGCGTGACGTGCTCCGTGCGCGTCCTCGCCTTCCGCGTGAGCGCACGTCGAGCACCGGACGACCCTCGTCCGGAGCGCGTGGCCGCGCAGTCGTTGCGCCGCGGCTGCAGCAGGCGGCTCCCACCGAAAGCCTGGAGTCGCTGAGCGAGGCATTGGTAGCAGAGCGTGCAGCCGCGACGGAGCCGTTCGCGGCCCCCGCGACGATGTCCGTCTCGGGTCCAATGACGCCTCCTGAGCCCGCCCCGATGCCCACAACGCTGGACGAGCCGCGTCGTAGGCGCGCGGCGGCCCGGACCGAGCGTCGGTCGGAGCCGGCCGTGCGGGCAACCCGCCGGTCCGATGTCGTCCTGCGGATCGCCCTCGACCGGATCATGGGGCAGCTTCCGCCCGGCACATTCCTCGCGCCCGAGGACGAGGTCGCCGCCAGCCTCCGCGACCCCGGACATCTGCTGATCCCGGGCGAGCTCGTGGTCACCCAGCTCTCGGAGGGTGTCGCTCGGATCTCGTGGAGTGACATCGTTGATCAGTTCCCGCCGCAGCTCGTGGGCCTCGGCAGCGCCGAGATCAGCGAGCACCTGGGCGATGGCCTGAGGCTACCGCTCGACGAGGTGGTGGGTCAGCTGCCACACGAGCTGTTCGTCGCAGAGACGCCCGAGGTCGAGATGGCCGGGCTCGACCGTATTCCGGTGCCGTTCCATCCGATGGAGGAATCCGCGCCGGCGCCGAGCCTCTCGCGTGCGGCCGCCGTCGAAGCCCAGCCCGCTCCGGTGGTGGAACGCCCCCGCATTGCCCCCGGCCCCGCGGCGCCCGACCCGCTGCACGCGATAGCTGCAGTCGTGATCGAGCCGCGCGTCGCCACGCCGACGCCTCCCGCGACGGTGACGGCGGCGCCTTCGCGCGTCGAGGAGCCGCTGGCCCCAGCACCTGTGCCGCTTCGAGCGCCGGAGTCAGCAGTTCGCCCGGTGACCGCTGGAGCGGCCGTTCCGCCTCCACCGGCGTTCGATGGCCCGACCGTCAGGGTCTCCTTCTCGCGCGTGGCCCCTGAGATGCCGACCGAATGCTTCAGTGTGCCACTCGAGCAGGTCGCAGAGCGGATGCGTCAACCGGGCGCCCTTCTGGTCCCGCAATACCTGGTGCTGCCTCAGCTCGCTGAGGGGCTGATCCGGGTGAAGTGGGACGTGGTTGCTGCGCAGTTCCCGCGAGACCTTCTGACCGTGGCGGACGCCGACATGATGGCGCGGTTGCCGAACGGGATCAGCCTGCCACTCGACGAAGTGATCGCTCAGGTCCCGTCCGACCTTTTCCTGATCGGCGGGCCCGCGGTGGATGTGCGCGGGCTCGAGAGCTTCCCGGCACCCTTCCAGCCGCTTGTCTCTGATCCAGCGCCCGAGCCCCCGAAGGCCGTGCCCGCGGAGCCGCCCGCGCGGCCGGCCGAGCCTGAGCCCGTCGCGGTCGCTCCGCCAGATTTGGCAGAGCCGGAGCGGGTCACGGTCGTGACCGCGGACGTCGCGATGGAGGAGGGGCCGGCCACTCCCAGGGAAACCGTGGAGGCCGAGCTTCCCATCGCGCCCGAGACGAGGGTAGGCGTGGAGTCGGATTCCGCGGAATCTCGCGTCGACGAACATCCCGTTATGTCCGCGCCGGTCGCCGATCCGGGGCCGGAGACCACGAGCGTGGCCGAGCCCGAGTGGTCGCGGCCGCGGGCTCCCGAGCCCATTGTGGCGCCGCCGGTCGAGTTGGAGGTGCCGACGCCGCCGGTGGTCAAGGTCTCGGAGCCACTCGCGGAGGCCGAGCCCCCTCGAGTCGCGATGAGCTGGCGCGACATCCCGCCCGGACCGATCCCCGCCGCGATCGCCGCAGGAACGGCGGAAATCGCCCAAGCTCGGCGCATCGTGGCGATGCTGGCCCCGATCGCGTCGTTCGATGTGAACATCCAGTCGATGGAAGGCGTGACCGTCATCGCGCTGGCCGCGCCCGCAGTGGCGCAGGAGATTCCGGTCGCCGTGGCCGGAATCGTGCTGCCGCTACTTACGGATCGGCGGGCGCCCTGGCCCCTCGATCAGATAACGCTGCGGGGGCCGGATACCGCGCTCGTGCTCACCCCGCTCGACGGCTCGGGCGACCGCGGGTCGGTACTCGCGGCCGCGACGCCACGCGGAGGAGGATTGGCCTTGCTTGAGATACTCTGCCGGCGGGCCGCCGGCGATCGTGCCCATGGAGCGGCCATCTCGACCGCCGACGGGTTCCCGGCAGGAAGCCGTGGCCTCGTGGCGTCGGCGACTCCCGAGAGGGCCGCGGGCCTTGCGTCGTCCCTTACTGCCTTTGGCGCCGTCACCGCGTCGGTCCTGCGTGACACCGGCGGTGAAGGCTTGCTCTATTTCTTCCTGCCCGCGGAAGCCGACGTCCCGATGGTGGGCGCGCTCGCGCAGGAACTGCAGGCGGTCATGCGCAAGGCCGTGGGATCGGGGGCCGCCTTTCGCACTGCGGTGCTCCGGGCCGGCAGCACGTTCCTAGTCATACAGCCAGAGGAGGTCGGGCATGGTCGGTCTATCGTCGTCGTTGCGGGTGGGGAAGTGACCCGGCCCGGCCTGGCCTATCGCCAGGTCGAGCGCGCGACCGCCGCGCTGGCTCAGGCCTGAGGCGACTCATGTCCATCATCAACTACGCGCAGAAAGAGATCAGCTTCAAGGTCGTGTACTACGGTACCGGCGTCGCGGGCAAGACCGCGAACCTTCAGTACATCTATCGAGGCCTTCCGGACGTGAACCGGGGCAACATGGTATCCCTCGCGACCGGAGACGACCGGACGCTCTTCTTCGATTTCCTGCCCGTCTCGGCGGTGACGGTCCGGAATTTCGTCGCGAAGTTCCAGCTCTACACCGTGCCGGGGCAGGTGTACTACAACATGACCCGCAAGCTGGTCTTGCGGGGTGTCGACGGCATCGTCTTCGTCGCCGACTCCCAGTGGGATCGACTTCGCGAGAACGTCGAGAGCTTTCGAAACCTCGAAGAGAATTTGAAGGAATATGGGTACAATCTGGATGATCTTCCGTACGTGATCCAGTACAACAAGCGGGACCTCCCCAACGTGGCGCCGGTCGAGTACCTGGAGTACCTCCTGAACCGAAGGAGCCGGCGGGTCCCGTACTTTGAATCGGTCGCCGTCGAGGGCAAGGGCGTGTTCGACACGCTCAACACCGTGTCGCGCATGGTCCTCGTCGCGGGCTTCGGACAAGAACAGGGGGCACTCAATGAGTCAACATGACAACCTGGCCATCCACGAGGAAGACGCGCAGCGCATCAACGGCGTGCTCCTGCATTTCCTGGGCGAGTCGGGCGCGATGGAGGCACTCCTGATCGACCGGAGCGGGCAGCTCCTCGCCCGCGGCGGCGCGTCGCGCTCGCTCGACACCGTCTCGCTCTCCGCGCTCGCCGCGGGCGCCTTCAGCTCCACGGCGGCCATGGCTCGCCTTCTCGGCGAGACAGAGTTCACGATGCTCTTCCACCAAGGGGTGAAGGAGAGCATTCACGTGGCTGCGGTGGATGAGCACGCGATCCTGCTCGCCATCTTCGACAGCCGGACCACGGTGGGCATGGTCCGACTCTTTGCGAAGGAGGCCGGCACCGCGATCGGGGCCATCCTCGCCGAGACCCGTACGCGGCCGCAGCGCACCGGCGCGCTGGCCGCCCCTCTGCACAAGGACGAGGTCCAGTCGTCGCTCCGGGAGCGACCGGTCTGAGCTGACGGACACCCACGATCATGGCCCAGACTGAGAACAAGACGTCATTGTCTCCGGAAGAGAAGCGGTCGCTCTCCGAGTCGGCCCGGCTCTGCGAGATGATCGTGGAAGCCAATCCCTCGGATACCGGCGCGCTCGAGACGCTCAAGGAGATTTACACCAAGCTCGGTGATCGGGAGAATCTTGCCCGGGTCGTCGCGCGCCTGGCCGGAACGGTCGGCGGGCGACCGTCGGCCAGCGTGATTCCGAGCCCGGAAGTGTCTCCGGTCGCTCCCGCGACGCCCGCGGCCCCGCTGGCGGATCTGGCTCTCACTCCGCCATCGGGCGAGAACGGCGACGGCCGGAGCGCGGGCAAGCGTGGCGGAACCGCACCAGCCGCCACATCGCTCCCGCCCGCGTCCCCGGCGTCGGCTTCCGCGAGCGAACGGCGACAGGGTAGTATGTCTCGTCTCGGCGACCGGCTTGTCGCGGAGAAGCTCATCAGCACCGACCAGCTGCAGCGGGCCCTTTCCGAGCAGAAGGGCAGCGCCGACAAGCTAGGGACGATCCTGGTGCGTCTCGGGTTCATCACCGAGGACAGTCTGGTTTCGTTCCTGTCCAAGCAGTACGCGATCCCCGCCATCACGGTGGCGCAGGTGGACCCGGATCCGGACGTCCTCAAGCTCGTGCCGGAGCAGATCGCCAAGAAGCATGGAGTATTGCCCATCAAACGTATGGGCAACACGCTGACCCTGGCGATGGCCGACCCCACCAACGTCTTCGCGCTGGACGACGTAGGTTTCATGACCGGGCTGCAGATCCAGCCCGTCGTCGCGTCGGAGGCGGCCATCCGGAAGGCGTTCGAGCGACTCTACGAGTCCGGCGGCAGTGTGACCGACATGATGAGCGAGCTGGAGGAGGCCGACACCGACGTCGAGGTCGTCGAGGGTGGCGAGGAGGCCTTCACCAAGGCCGATATCTTCGATCTCAAGGAGTCCGCCGACGAGGCTCCGGTCGTCCGGCTCATCAACATGATTCTGACCGACGCAATTCGGCGCGGCGCTTCCGACATCCACCTCGAGCCCTACGAAAAGGTATTCCGGGTCCGATTCCGCATCGACGGTGTACTGCACGAGATCATGACGCCGCCCAAGCGCCTCGAGGCGGCGCTGACCTCGCGAGTCAAGATCATGGCTACGATGGACATCGCGGAGCGTCGGCTGCCCCAGGACGGGCGCATCAAGCTTCGCTACCACCAGCGCGAGATCGACTTTCGTGTCTCGACGCTACCGACCATCTTTGGTGAGAAGACGGTCATGCGGATCCTCGACAAGGAAGCGCTGCAGCTTGACCTGAGTGCGCTCGGCTTCGATCCGTGGAGTCTCGAGCAGTTCACCAAGGCGATCCATAGTCCGTACGGCATGATCTTGATCACCGGACCCACCGGCTCCGGTAAGACGACCACACTCTACTCGGCCATCCACACCATCAATTCCCCCGATATCAACATCATGACCGCGGAGGATCCGGTCGAGTACAACCTCAAGGGCGTCAACCAGGTGCAGGTGAACGACGAGATCGGCCGCACGTTCGCGGCCTGTCTCCGGAGCTTCCTGCGGCAGGATCCCGACGTCATCCTGGTCGGTGAGACGCGAGACCTTGAGACCGCGCAGATCGGCATCCGCGCTGCGCTCACCGGCCACCTGGTGCTCACCACGCTTCACACGAACGACTGCCCCTCCACTCCCGCGCGGCTGCTCGACATGGGCATCCCGCCGTTCCTGGTCTCCTCGTCCTTGCAGCTCATCCTGGCTCAGCGGCTCGGCCGACGCGTCTGCAAGGACTGCAAAGAGCCCTACGAGGCGAGCGAGGAGAGCCTGGTGCCCTACGGCCACGTCCCGCAGGGTCTTGGCACGATCAACTTCTACAAGGGGAAGGGATGCCAGACCTGCAACTTCACCGGAATGAAGGGTCGGGTGGCCATCTACGAGGTGATGCCCGTCAGCCCCGAGCTGCGCGACATGATCCTGCGCAACGGAACCACGGCTGAGATCCGCGACGGGGCCTGCTCGCAGGGCATGAAGACCCTTCGGCAGAACGCCCTGCAGAAGGTGATCGACGGGGTGACGACGGTGGAGGAAGTGCTGCGGGTGACCCTGGGCTAGGCCGCGGTCAGGCGGCGCCGGCGCTGCGCCAGGTGCCGCGGAGCCGATCCACCGCCCGGCCGAGAGCCGCGCGGACCGCCTCGACGTTCACATTGCGGTCCGCCACCAGCGTGAGGTAGCCGACCGGGCTGCCTCCCACGAACACCGTCCCGTCGTCCGCCGAGAACAGCGCGGTCCGGAACCCCCCCCGCTCGAGTCGGGCGGCTCCCAGCTCCAGCTCTCTCCCCAGCGTCGCCGCGAGAGCCGCGAGGGCTTCTACCGGGAAGCGCGGCGGCAGCTCCGACGTGATGACGAGCCCGTCCGGGGTCACGATGAGCCCGCCGCGGACGCCATCGAGCCGGATCAGCTCGAACACGGTCTCGCGGAACGCCTGCGCGCGCGAGGCCCTCGGCGCCGGGTCCTGCGGCGTCGTCGAGTCCGATGGGTTCTGGGGATCGGCCACGATCGTCAGGCCTTGATGTTGAGATCGGTCCAGAGTCGACCTACCTGGACGAGCCCCGCTCCGACCTCGATGTCGTGGGGCAGGGCGACGCCCAGGATCACACCGCCGTCACTCCGCAGGAACGTCATCTCCGACACGCCCTCCACGACGCCGCGCCGCAGTGCGCCCAGGCCGGCCCGGGCGAGAGTGGCCGAGGCAATCCGGAAGACCTGCGTGACGTGCTGCGCGAGCTGGCGCTGGCGCTCCTCGCCGCCCTGCGCGAACACGAGGGTGCCATCGGTGTGCGCGAGAACCAGATCGCGCGCACCCGGAGGTGGCCGGAGGCGGTCCGTACTGATCGTCCCCACCGCGGCCGGAACAGCCACCGCGGGCGCCGACCAGGTCGCGACCATCTCCTGCAGCGCCTTCGCCTCAGGGAAGTCCGGGAAGTACTGGATAGCTCGGTCCAGGAACGGACGGCAGCCCTCGATATCGCCCTCTTCCAGCGCGATGCGGGCGAGCCCGAACAGGGCGCGCGGGTGATACGGATCGAGCGACAGGACGCGTCGGAAGGAGTCCTTGGCGGCCGGCATCTCCCGGAAGACGACGTGCAGGTAGGCGTCGAGGAGGTGTCCGACCGCGATGTTGGGCGCGCTCCGCAGGCCCTCGGCGATCAAGTCCGCCGCTTCTTCGTAGCGGCCCTCGTGACGGTACTGATCGGCCAAGCGGAATAGCGACGCGGCAGAGCGCGGCCGGACGAGCCCGGTGAGGCCGCTCCAGGTGCGCTCGAGGAACGTGGCTAGACCCACTCGCCGACCTCCCTCGTCCAGGGTTTGCCCTGCCTGGAGATCATCGTTGTCGGCCATCATAGCATGCGGGCCTCAGCGCAGTTCCAAACTCGGGAGCGTCCTTCGGGTCCGCTATCCGGCCCCGAGCCTACCAGGCGGCCATGCCGGGCGAACTCCCCGCGCCCAGGGCCGCCACGACCCGCGGGCGGTCAGCCTGAAGGTCGGGGCAGCTCGATCAGCCAGAACTTCTGGTCGCCCTTGATGAGGCGGGTGCCCTCCGTGAAGAAGGCCGCCATCAACTGGAGCTTCGCCACGTTCTCTTCCCGGGTCCGACGCTCGTCCACGATCGGCGATCGCCGGTAGTCGAAGAGCACGTCGTGCCGTACCAGCAGGTGGGTGATGCCGGCGGCCCTCATCCGATCGCGGATCTCTCCCGCCCTCGAGGCGCCGCGGACGTAGCGGGTGAGCGTGTAGTCCTCGAAGATGAAGTCCGAGAAGTAAGGCCGGTTCAGGTGATAGGTGTCCCGTCGCATGTCGATCAGCCAGACCTTGGCGTCTAGTGGCAACTCCCGATTGACGAGCTCGTAGTAGGGGTAATAGTCGAGGCGGCGGCGCAGGTATTCATCGCGAGACTCTCCTCCGAGCACGACGCGCATTGGATCGAGCATGAGGAACCACGCCAGCATCACCGGGAGGCCGAGGGCCGCCGCCGCCAGCACCAGCCCGCGCATCGCCGGGGCCGCGGGCTCATCGAGGCGGGGCCCGCCGACTGCGGTCGCGACCGCGAGGGCCGGCACGGCGGGCAACAGGTACCGGAGCTGTTGGCTGGAGAAGAGCCAGAAGACGAAGAGGCAACCCGCCACCAGGAGCCCGAGCCGCAGCTCGGCATCGAGGCGGCGGGTCCACAGAGCCCAGGCGAGCAGGGGCAGTACGAAGGCGAAGGCTATGCCGAGCACGCCGTCGTAGTAGGGCGGCTGGTCCGGCTGAGCGGCGACCGCGAGACGCAGGGGTGCCCAGACGTAGTCGAGGGCCGTCGCGGAGTCGCCGTAGAGCGAGAACAGCGCCTCGTAGAGTCGCGAGCGCTCGAGGTCCCAGCCGGGCGCTTCGGCCGGCCAGAGGTGAAGGTAGAACGGGAACAACGGGCTGCCGGTACGGATCCAGTTCCGGACGTACCACGGCGCGGCTAGAGCGCAACCGGCAGACAGCGCCCCCATGATCGAGGCGGCCGCCACCGCAGGAGGTGGCCCCCCGTATGCCGGGGACCGACCGACCCCAAGCCCTCGCAACAGCCCGAGCAGCGCGAGCGGCAGGATCACGAAGGCGGCGCTGAGCTTGATCGACAGCGCCCCGCCGACACCGACGGCGATCCAGAGGAGATGTGGGGTCTCGAGGGTGGTCCACCAGCGCCCGAACGCGCGTACGGCCAACGCGGTGTAAGCGGTGAGGGCGAGGTCGACATACGCGCTCGCGGCCACGTCGTACACGGTGGGAATCCACGCGACCATGAGGGCCGCCGTCACGGCCCACGTGCAGTCTGCGCCACGCTCCCGGGCCCAGCCGTAGACCAGCATCGAGAGCAGCGGGGCGAATAGGAACAGGACGGCGCCCGCCGCGGCTTCGGCCGCGCGAAGACCGAGGGGGGCGCCCAACAGCATGGCCCAGACCGCATGCATCTCCACGCCGAGTGGGTAATAGCCCGCGATGTTGTAGGGCACCTCGATGGCGCGACCGGCCGCGATCCACGCCTTGGGGAGGGCGAAATGGTAGAGGAGCGTATCCTTCGCGGTGGGCGGCGCAAGCGAGGTGACGAGGGCCAGGAGCTGACCCGTCGCGAGCAGGGCGAGCGTCGCCCACCCCCCGGCCCGGAGCATCTCCCGCGGATCCGGCCGCTGGCGGGTGAGGGCCGCACCCACGAGCGCCAGCCCCACGACCAAGGCGACCATCGCGACCGGGATGCGGTAGAGGGCGGCGACCCCGAGGAAGAACCAGCCGATGGACCCTGCGGCGGCGCCGAGCAGCGTCCGCTCGGCGACCTCCGTGACGGCTCGCTCGCCGGCCGGCGGTCTCGACCCCGGGATTCCCCACAAGATCGCGCTGCCGAGCCCGTACCACGCAAGACCGACCAGCCCGGCGATGGCCGCTCCCGCCGTTGACGACAGAAGCCCCGAGAGGCCCCAGACGGGCCCACGGATCAGGGCGACGGCGGATGCGGCGAGAAGGGCGGGTAGCCGACCGACGTCATCACCACGGTTCCACAGGAAAGCGGTGGCGAGCGACAGCCACCACGCGCCCGCGACGCCGACAATCCCGATCAGCCGGGCCCAGGCGGTCATGCCACGGCGACCGGCCGCGGCGTCTCAGCCAGCCGCGACGCCGGCGCTCGAGGCGGTGACGTAGCCGTGCTGCAGGTCACGCGCGCGGAGCACTGGATCGCGCTCCGCGGGCGGCCCGTAGCCGCCTCCGCCCGGTAGCAGCACCTCGACCAGATCGCCCGGCTGGAGCGTCTGCTCGGCCTTGGGATTGGTCGGCGCGCGGCCGTTGATCAGCACCTGGCCCGGGAGTCCGGGACCGCCGCCGAAGAAACCCTGAGCGGGAATCCGGATACGGTCGCAGAGCACCGAGCAGGTCGCCGGGTGATCGGACTGGACGCGGAAGGCGATGACCTGGCCGAGACCACCGCGCTGGCGGCCGTCGCCACCCGACCCGTCGCGCAATGCCTTCCGCTCGATGAGGAGGGGCGCGAGGGACTCGATGACTTCCACCGGCGTGCCGAGAACTCCCGAAGGGAACGCGGTGGCCGAGAGACCATCCTGGGCGGGCCGGGCCCCGGTACCCCCCGAGCTGAAGAACGTGTACACCCAAGGTGACCGGTCACGGTGCTTGCCGGTGAGCTGCAGCCCCCAGATGTTGGCGGAGCCCTCCGCCATGACCCGGTCGGGCAGCGCTTCCTTGAGTGCGCCCGCCACCACGTGGGGCAGGAAGTGGCCAACGATGTGCCGGGCCGCCACGGGAGCCGGATGCTGCACGTTCAGGATGGAACCTTCCGGCGCGGTGATGCGCAGCACGCGGAACGCGCCCTCGTTGTTGGGCACGTCGGGGCTCACGATGACCTTCACGCCGTAGGTCGTGTAGGCCTCGGTGTAGTTCATCACCACGTTGATACCGCGCCGACTGGCCGGCGAGGAGCCCGTGAAGTCCACCCACAGATCTTCCCCGCTGACCGTGCAACGCGCTGCGATCGTGATCGGCTCGTCGAACCCGTCCGAGGTCAGCGAGTATCGGTATTCGCCCGGACGCAGGGCCCCGATGGCCTGCCGCATCGCGCGCTCGGTGCGGGTGATGATCTCGTCGGCCAGGGGCTCGAGCCGGTCCAGGCCGAACTCGTCCATGAACTCGAGCAGCCGCTCGCCGCCCACGGTGCCTCCAGCGACCTGAGCGTGAAAATCGCCCATGACCAGGTCGGGCACGCGCGTGTTGGCCCGGATCATCGCGGCCAGCGACTCGTTCAGGCGGCCGCCTTCGTAGAGCTTCATGATCGGGATGAAGAGCCCCTCCTCGTAGACCTCGCGCGCCTCGGCGGAGAGCACGTGGCCGCCGATGTCGGCGCTGTGACAGGTGGAAGCGAAGAAGGCGACGCAGTCGCGGCCGCGGAAGACCGGATTGCAGACGGTGACGTCGTTGAGGTGCCCCGAGGTCTTCCAGGGATCGTTGGTGATCAGCACGTCGCCGCGCTCGAGCCGCTCGAGCGGGTACGCGGCCAGGATGTGCTTCATGGCGAGCGCCATCGAGTTGATGTGGCCAGGCGTGCCGGTGACGGCTTGCGCGACCATGTAGCCGCGGCGATCGAAGACCCCCGCGGAGAGATCACCCGCCTCACGTACGATGGACGTGAATGAGGTGCGCATCAGGGCAGCGGCCTGCTCGTTGACCACACCGATCAGCCGGTTCCAGCAGATGTCGAGCGTGATCGGGTCCATCAGCGCGCTCCCTCGGCGGCCGGGGTGGCGACGAGCGACCGGTGGGCGTCGACCGTGACCACCGCGCCGGGGCCGATCACCGTGGTCGACTCTCGCTCCTCGACGATGGCGGGTCCGGAGAGTCGCGCGCCGGCACCGAGCCCGTCGCGGTCATACACCGGGGTGTCCACGTAGCCCGCGGCTTCGGGGAAGTAGGCCTTTCTCGTGGCCTTCATCTGCGGGGGCCCAGACATGGCCCCCGCACTCCCCCCGTCCGCGGACAGTCCCCGGCCACTGGATGCGCCGAGGGTGTCGGGGGCCGGACCCGAAACGACGGCGCGCCAGTTCAGCGCCTCGAGCAGGACGCCCTGGGGGGTGCGGCTGTAGAGGAGACGGTACGCCGCCTCGAACGAGCCAGTGATGGCCTCGACGCTGCCCGGACCGAGGGCACCGAGGGGAATCGGCACGTCCACCTCGTGTCCCTGCCCCAGGTACCGCATCTCGGCGCTGCGGCGGACGACGACGTCACCGTCGGCGACCCCGGCACCCCGCACGATTCGGCGACCCTCGGCTTCCATCTCCTCGAAGAGACGGTTGATCTGCGCCCAGTCCGCGGCTGCGAGGCGCTGGGGCGCGGTGCGCACGAAGTCGAACGCGAGCGGTGCGGCCAGGAGGCCGTAGGCCGACAGGGCGCCCGCGCCATGCGGGATGAGCACGCGCGGCACGCGGAGGATCCGTCCGACCTGCCAGGCGTGGACGGGCCCGGCGCCGCCGAAGGCGAAGAGCGGGTAACCGCGCAGGTCCTTGCCGCGCTCGATGCCGTGCACGCGGGCCGCGGCCGCCATGTTCTCGTTGACGACGCGGTGGATGCCCCACGCGGCCTCGGTGAGGGTGAGGCCCATCGGACGGGCGACGCGCTCCTCGACCGCATGCCGCGCCGCGTCGATGTCGAGTCGCATGCGGCCGCCCAGGAAAAAGTTGGCGTCGAGGTAACCTAGCAGCAGATCGGCGTCGGTGACGGTCGGCTCACGGCCGCCGGCCCCGTAGCAGGCCGGCCCCGGATCGGCGCCGGCGCTGTCGGGCCCGACCTTGAGCAATCCCATGCGGTCGACCCGGGCGATCGAGCCGCCACCCGCACCGATCTCGATCAACTCCACCACCGGCACACGGATCGGTAGGCCGGACCCCTTCTTGAACCGATCGGCGCGCGCGACCTCGAACTCGCGTGCGAGCAGCGGCTCGCCGTGGTCGATCACGCAGGCCTTCGCGGTGGTTCCGCCCATGTCGAAGGACAGCAGGCGGTCCTCGCCGACCTGCCGGGCCATCCGTGCTGCGGCGAGGGCGCCCGCGGCAGGGCCCGACTCCACGAGGCGGATCGGCACGCGCTTGGCCGTCTCCGGGGTGGCGATTCCGCCCGCCGACATCATGACGTAGAGCCGTCCGGGGACGCCGAGGCCCTGCAGCTTGCGCTCGAGGTCGTCGAGATACCGCGCCATCAACGGCATCACGTAGACGTTCGCGCTGGTGGTGGAAGTGCGCTCGTACTCGCGGATCTCGGGGACCACGTCGGAGGAGCAGGAGACCGGTACGCCGGGCAACAGCTCTCTGCACAGCCGGGCGAGCGCCTGCTCGTGGATGGGGTTCCGGTAAGCGTGGAGCAGGCAGATCGCGACCGCCTCGACGCCGAGGGCGGAGAGCCGGCTGATGGCGGCGCGCGCCTGCGCCTCATCCAGCGGGCGCAGGACGGACCCGTCAGCCTGGATGCGCTCGGCCACCTCGATCCGGAGCTGGCGAGGCACGAGTGGAACCGGCTGGTCGATGAAGAGATCGTACATGTCGTAGCGACCTTCACGCCCGATCTCCACCGCGTCCCGGAAGCCAGTGGTGGTCAGCAGGCCCACCCGGGCCCCCTTGCGCTCGATCAGGGCGTTGGTGGCGAGCGTGGTGCCGTGGATCAGCGCGCGCACCGTGGCCGCGGCGCCGCCGGCCTCGTGGAGCAGGGTCACCACGCCCTCCTCGACGGCCTGCGACGGGTCCTTCGGGGTCGTGAGCAGCTTGCCGACCCGGACCGCGCCGGTGGCCTCGTCCACCCACACGAGGTCGGTGAATGTCCCGCCGATGTCGACCCCGATACGAGCCGGATTGCCGCCGGAAGCCATGGGCTTACCTCTTGTAGGCGCGGGCCTCGGCCGCGACCTTGGCCGGATCGAAGTTGTTGATGGCGCCGATGAGTTCGTTGGTGATCAGATCATGGACGTCGACCTTTTGCTTGATCACACCCCACTTGAGGAGGAACTCGGCGTAGGCTGCGTAGTTGGCCTCGGAGTTTTCCCCCCACTTGGCCACGCCGGCCTTGTCGAGCTTCCAGTTCACGATGCGCGCCTGCAGGACCTTCACGTCGTCGCGGATCGCGGTGGCCTCATCCTTGCCGGTCGGACGGGTCTGCGGGTAGACCTCGTAGAGCATGCGGATGGCCGCCTCGGGGTTGTTGATCGCGAAGATCGTACCCTTGGCGTACCCGCGGGCGACCGCCGCCGCCTCCTTGGGTCGGGACTTCAAGGTTTCCTCCAGGGCCAGGAGGCCGTTGGAAGGGTATCGGTCGATGTCCTTGGTGTCGAGGAGGCGAAGCTTCACCCCCGCGTTCTCCACCATCGCGTACTGGGTGTCGTACTGGCTAAGGGCCTCCACCTGCCGGCTCCGGACCATCGCGGCGGTCTGCGCACCCTCACCGGCGACCACCACGTTGATCTCGTTGGTCGGGTCCATGCCGCTGGTGGCGGCGAGAGCCCGCGCGATCTGCACGCCCGCCGAGCCCATCGAGATGACCCCGATGTTCTTGCCCTTGAGATCGGTCATCTTCTGGACCGGGCTGTCGGCCGGCACCGCGATGCCGTAGATATTGCCCTGGTACGCGGTGTAGAAGATCTTGGCCTTCACCCCCTGCGGCCGCGCCGCGGCCAGCGGCTCCACGCTCGGCAGCGCGAACTGGATCTCCTTGGTGGCCACCGTCTTGGTGCAATCGCCCGAGCCGGCGAGAGGGATCAGCTCCACCTCGATCCCGTCCTCCTTGAACCAGCCCATCTTGGTGGCGATCGCGAAGGGGGTTGCGGCGCTCGAGATGGTCTTGGCGCACCAGCCGACCCGCAGCTTGGTCTGAGCGGGTACCCCGGTCGCCGTGAGCACGATGAGGAGCAGGGAGGCGACCACGCCGACGAGACGAGAGATCATGCACTGACCCTTTCTTGCTCGGCCCGCTCCTTCTCGGAGGGGTCCCAGAAGAGGACGCGCTTGCGGATCATCATGACGCCGCGGTTCAGGAGCAGCCCCACCACCGAGAGGATCAGGAGGATCGAGAACTGTCCCGAGACGTCCATGTTGAAGTTCATGGATTGAATCAGCATGCCGAGACCCTTCTGGGCCCCGACGAACTCGGCCACGATCGCCCCGATGAGGGCGAAGATCATCGCCACGTCGAGCCCGGCCATCACGAAGGGCAGGGCGTTGGGCAGGCGCAGCATCCAGAAGATCTGCCGCTCGCTCGCCGCGAGCGAGCGCATCAGGCTGACGCGCTCCTCGTCGGCGGAGCGTAGGCCCACCATGGTGTTCACGAGGAGGGGAAAGAAGGCGATGAGGGCGGCGTTGATCACCTTGGAGGTGAGGCCGAGCCCAAACCACACCACGATGAGCGGGGCGAGCGCCACCTTGGGGAGCGACTGGAACATCACGATGTATGGATAGAGGAAGAACTCGACCGGGCGGCTCATGGCGACCATGGTGCCCAGGATCAGGCCCAGCGCCGAGCCCGCGATGAAGCCCAGCATCGTCTCCAGCAGGGTGTGGCCGAGATGCTGGAGGTAGAGCCCGCTCGCGAAGCCCCGCCACAGCGCGAGCGTCACCTGAGAGGGCGGGGGCAGGATGAACGCGGGAATCTCGAAGCCGCGCACGACGGCCTCCCAGGCGGCGATCGAGGCGCAGAACAGCAGGGCGCTCAGCCCGATATTCTTCGCGTTCCTCACGCGTCGAGCCCTCCCTTGACGTTGAAGAGCGCGCGGATATGACGAGTGTACTCCCCGAACTCGGGCGTGGTCATGGCGTCGAGGGGACGCGGTCGCCCCAGCTTGACCCGCAGATCGTCGACGATGCGGCCCGGACGCGGCGTCATCACGAGCACCCGATCGGCGAGGAAGACGGCCTCCGGGATCGAGTGGGTGATGAAGAAGACCGTCTTCTTCCGCTCCATCCAGATCCGCTGGAGCTCGAGGTTCATGTGCTCGCGGGTCATGGCGTCGAGGGCTCCGAAGGGCTCGTCCATCAGGAGCATGGCCGGATCGTGGATGAGTGCCCGCGTGATCGCCACCCGCTGCTGCATGCCGCCCGAGAGCTCCCAGGGATACCGCCGCTCGAACTCCCGGAGGCCGACCAGCGCAAGCAGATCCATCGCCGCGGCCATGAACCGGTCACGGCCCAGCCCCTGCACGTCGATGGGCAGCAGCACGTTGTCGAGCACGGTGCGCCACGGGAACAGAACCGGCGCCTGGAAGACCACGCCGATGTCTCGCCGCGGACCGGCGATCGGCGTGCCGCGGAGCGAGGCGCTCCCGCCGCTGGGGGCGAGGAGGCCGGACAGGATCTTGAGGAGGGTGGACTTCCCGCACCCGGAGGGTCCTACCACCGCCACGAACTCACCCTCGTCGATGGCAAAGCTGATCTGCTCGAGGGCGGCGACTCCACCGTCCCGGGTGGCATAGAGCTTTGACAGGCTTTGAACCGAGATGGCTTCCGTGACCACTGCGAGGGGAAGTCTACACCGAAACGGGCGGGCGGACCCTACCGAAACTCCTGCTCGACCTGACCGGCGAGCCGGGGATCGATCGTCCTGAGGATTCCGAGCTGCTCACGCGCGGCGGTCCGATCTCCCCCGGCCAGATAAGCGCGCGCGAGGCCGAGATGAGCGACCGGATCGCTGGGGCTCACCGCGATGGCGTGCCGGAACGCGGCCATAGCGGGCTCGACCCGGCCTTCGATGAGGTGCGCCCGGCCGAGCGTGTCGAGCGCGGATACCGAGTCGGGCTGCGTTCGCAGCACCGTCTCGAGCTCCGTGATCGCCTCCTCGGGACGGCCGTCCTCGATGAGCGCGAGCGCGAGATTTCTCCGGGTGACGAGGTCGCCGGGGCTGTCGGCGAGCCGGTACCGCAGCGCGGCCAGTCCCTCCGCGCGCCGGCCCATCTGCATCAGGAGCAGCCCGTAGTTGCCCCGGAACTCCGAGCGATCGGGTCGCAGGGCGATCGCGCGTCCGAATGCGGCCAGACCCTCGGCGTAGTGTCCTCGCCTGCCCACGCTGATGCCGAGGTTGTGCTGGCAGACCGAACACGCGGGGTCGATCTCCACCGCATAGCGCCATAGGGTCTCGGAGTCCCGCCACACCGCGGTCTGGACCCTCGCGCTGAGCCCCAGGCCGATGATCCACAACGCGCAGAGGCCGAGGCCGGTTACCGCGATGGCGGGCTGGAGCGAACGACGTCGCCACGTCTCCGCGATACCGAGCACCAGAGCCCCGACCAGCACTGCAAAGCTCGCGCACGACAGGTACGTATTGCGGTCGGCGCCGAGATGATAGCCGGTGTGGGCCAGGCCGCTCACCGGTGCGAGCAGCACCAGATAGGTCGCCCAGACCGCCAGTCCAGCCGGCCACCGCCGGCGGGCCAGCCATACCGCCACGGTGACCGCGATCGCTGCGATCACGGCGGGCAGGTACGGACTCTCGATCAGGCTCAGCTGAGGGGGCATCTCGTAGATCGGGCTCAGGTTCAGGGGCGCGAACGTCTTCCACACGTGGAAGCAGATGCTGTAGCCGGTCATGGCGAGCCGGACCGACGGGGTGGCCGCGGTGAGGTAGCCGGTGTGGCGCTGCACGGTGTAGGCGACCGTCGCCACCGCCACCGTGAGCACGAGAAACGGAATCTTCTCGATCCAGACCGGCCGGGCGCTCGCCCCGAGCCACTCGCGGACCGGACCGAGGCGCCGGAGCGGATACACGTCGAGGATCACCAGCACGAGCGGCAGCCCCATGACGATCGACTTGGAGCCCAGGGCGAGCGCGGCGGCGACGAGCGCGGCCAATCGCCAGCCCGCTCGGACGGTCTCGCGCCGTTCGTGGGCCTTGAGATAGCACCAGATCGTCAGCAGGAAGAACAGGCCGGAGGTGAGATCCCGTCGCTCGGTAATCCAGGCGACCGACTCGACCCGGAGGGGATGGATCGCGAAGAAGAGAGCGGCGGCAGCGGCGCCAAGCCCACGCCCGATCGGCGCCGCCGCCGGCGCGGCCAGCTGGAGGAGACGCCAGGCGACCTGATAGAAGAGGGCTGCGCTCAGCGCGTGAAGGATCACGCTCGTCAGGTGGTA
>Ga0335084_10000149_pt1 | contig 50429 bp, 43 predicted proteins | sample Lox_Sample_44_FD_206721 | JGI IMG/M metagenome (GOLD analysis project Ga0335084, IMG submission 206721) | Soil microbial communities from Loxahatchee National Wildlife Refuge, Florida, United States - Lox_Sample_4.4 | ecosystem: Environmental > Terrestrial > Soil > Wetlands | place: USA...
TGAAATTCTCCGCCTGGACGTTCGGCAACCAGGTGCCGGGACCGGTGGTGCGCGCGCGCGTGGGCGACCGCATCAAGTTCTCGATGACCAACCGCTCCGACGAGAAGATGCCCGGCGGCACCTTCACGGCCGCGCCCATGATGCACTCGATGGACTTCCATGCCGCGATGGTCTCCCCGCAGGACAAGTACCGCTCGGTCGCGCCCGGCCAGACCATCAGCTTCGAGTTCACGCCCAACTATCCGGGCGTGTACATGTACCACTGCGGTACGCCCATGGTGCTCGAGCACATCGCCTCGGGCATGTACGGCATGATGATCGTGGAGCCGCGCGGGGGGTATCCGACCCAGGTGGACCGTGAATATGCCGTGATCCAGAGCGAGTTCTACACGAAGCTCGACCCCCAGCACCGCAAGGTGGACGGCGTGCCGCTCTACGTGCTGGACGGCGACCGCGTGCGTTCGAAAGCGCCCACCTACACCGTGTTCAACGGCCGCTACAACGGCATGGTCGACAAGCCGCTGCCCGCCAAGCCGGGCGAGCGCGTGCGCCTGTTCGTGCTGAACGTGGGCCCTTCCAACACGTCGAGCTTCCACGTCGTCGGCACGATCTTCGATCGCGTGTGGATGGACGGCAATCCCGACAACCAGATGCGCGGCATGCAGACGGTGCTGCTCGGCTCGTCGTCCTCGGCCATCGTGGAATTCGTCCTCGCCGAGGCGGGCAAGTACGTGATGGTGGACCACCATTTCGCCAACGCCTCGCAGGGCGCGATCGGCCTGATCGACGCGGGCGGCAAGGGCGAGGAGGGCGCGGCCGACAGCGAGCACCACAACATTCCGGCCACGCCCACGCCGACGGATCCGGCGGCGGTGCGCGGCAAGCTCTCCTTCGAGAGCAAGTGCCTCGCATGCCACTCCATCGGCGGCGGCGACAAGGTAGGCCCGGACCTCCTCGGGGTCACCAAGCGCCGCGACGCCTCGTGGATCGCGCGCTGGTTGAAGAACCCGGAGCCGGTGCTGAAATCCGATCCGGTGGCCCAGCAGATGCTCGGCAAGTACAAGATCCCGATGCCCAACCAGAACCTGTCCGAGCCCGAGATCCGCGAGTACATCGAGTACTTCAAGTGGGCCGACACGAACCTTCATCCCAAGGAGGGCGCCAAGTGAGGATGTGCTTCTGCATGGCGGCGCTCGCGATGGGCCTGCTCACGCCGCCCGCCTACGCGTGCGGGGCGTGCGACGAGGACAAGATCGCCGCGACCTACGACCACGCAGTGATCGAGCAGGCGAAGCGCGAGCACCGCGCGGTGGTCTTCGCCGCGATCCAGGGCGACGCGGACGCGGGCCGCCTCGAGAAGGCGGCCGCGGATGCGGCACGGCGCGCGCACGGAGTGGACAGGTCGAGCGTGCGCAGCTCGCAGTCGCCGCTCGCGCTCTCCTTCTCCCTGGACGGGCGCATCGCGCCCGAGAAGGCGCTCGCCGAGATCGGCCGCGGCGCCGCCAGGTCCGGCGCGCATCTCGCGCTGCTGAAGGTGCAGCGCTGACCTCCCGGGCGATCTGGAACCTCGGGTTCCGGCCGTTCTACCTCCTGGCGAGCGCCTTCGCCTCACTATCGATCGCGCTCTGGGCGTTGCAGGTCGCGGGCTGCCTGCCCGGCGCGTACCTGCAGGGCCCGGCGTGGCACGCGCACGAGATGCTCTTCGGCTTCACGCTCGCCGTGATCACCGGGTTCCTCTTCACGGCGGTGCGCAACTGGACCTCGCAGCCCACGCCCACGGGCGGGTTGCTCGCCGGATACGCGGCCCTCTGGCTCGCGGGCCGCGTGCTCGTGCTCACGCCGGCGGGCGACGCGGCGGCGATCGTGAATGCCACCTTCCCCGTGGCGGTCGCCATCGGCATCGGCGTTCCGCTCGCCCAGTCGGGCAACCGGCGCAACTACTTCTTCGTGGCGCTGCTGTGCGCGTTCGCCGTCGCATCGTGCGCCTTCTACGCATCGCTCCTCGGCGTGATCGACCGGCCGCCGCGCGCGAGCCTGCAGGCGGGCCTCGACATGGCGCTCTTCATCATCTCGGTGATCGGCGGGCGCGTGATCCCCATGTTCACCAACAACGGCGTCCCCGGCGCGGGCGCCGGGCGCAACGCGTGGGTCGAGCGGGCCGCGCTGGGAAGCGTGCTCGCCCTTCTCGCGGCCGATACCGCGGGATTCGGGTTCGTGGGCGGGCTTGCGGCCATCGCGGCCGTGGCGCATGCCGCACGGCTCGCGCTGTGGCGTCCGTGGCGCACGCTGCGCAACCCGCTCGTCTGGATCCTGCACGCCGCGTACGCCTGGATCGTCGCGCATCTCACGCTGCGCGCGCTCTCGGCGGCGGGGCTCGTGCCCGAGCCCGCGGCGATCCACGCGCTCACCGTCGGCGCCATCGGCGGCATGACGCTCGGCATGATGACCCGCACGGCGCTGGGGCACAGCGGAAGGACGCTTCGCGCGGGGCGCGCGGAGCTCGCGGCCTACCTGCTCGTGATGGCGGCGGCGATCGTGCGCGTCGCGGGCGCGGCGACCCTGCCTTCGTTCTACGTGGGAACCGTGGTCGCCTCGGGCGCCCTGTGGAGCGCCGCCTTCGCGACCTACTTCGTCGCCTACTGGCCCGTGCTCACGCGAGCGCGCGCCGACGGCAAGCCCGGCTAGCTCCCCGCGAGCGGCTTTTGCGGGTCGTCCCAGCTCTTCGGGTCCTCGAGGGGCTCCAGGTGGGTCAGCACCTCGACGTGGGGAAGCTTCGCGCGGATCTCGTTCTCCAGGCGCTCCACGATGTCGTGGCCGGCCTGCACCGTCATGCCCCCGGGCAAGAGGACGTGCACGTCCACGAAGCTTTTCGCGCCGGCCACCCGCGTGCGCAGGGCGTGGTAGTCGCCGCCCTCGTGGCGCAGCGAATCGAGCACCGCGACGATCGCCACGCGGTCCTCCTCGGGCACCGCGCGGTCCATGAGGCCCTCGAAGGAGCGCAGCATCAGGTGCCAGCCGGTCCACAGGATCTGGATCGCCACCGCGATCGCGATGACCGGGTCCAGGCGCAGCCACCCGGTGAATTGCACCAGCACGACCCCCACGAAGACGCCCGCGGTGGTCCACACGTCGGTGAGCAGGTGGCGCGCGTCGGCCTCGAGCGTGATGGAGCGGTGCCCGCGCGCCGCGCGCAGCATCACCCAGGCGCACGCGGCATTGGCGAGCGCGGCAGCCACCGACAGGGCGAGGCCGAGGCTCACCTGCTCGATGGGCTGCGGCTGCAGCAGGCGCGGGACGGCGCTCCACATGATCGCGCCGGAGGCCACGAAGATGAGCGCCCCCTCGATGCCGCTCGAGAAATACTGCGCCTTCTCGTGGCCGAAGTTGTGCTCGCGGTCGGGCTTGTGCGACGAGTACGTGAGCACCGCGAGCGCCACCAGCGCCGCGGCGATGTTCACCACCGCCTCCACCGCATCCGAGAGCAGCCCCACGGAACCCGTGAGCCACCACGCGCCGAACTTGAGCACGATGGTCACCAGGGACGTGACGAGCGAAAGCCACGCGTAGAAGGTGGGCGGCCGGTGCTCGCTCACGACCGCGAGCGCTCGTGCTTGCGGATGAGGCGCGCGCCCTCGGCCACCACGAAGCGGCGGAACGCGTCCGTGATGGGGGGCAGCTTGCGGCTGCGCAGGTGAACGACGTACCACTGGCGCATGACGGGGAATCCCTGGACGGCGACGATCACGAGGCGGCCCAACGCGATTTCCTGCTGGACGGCGTGGGCGGAGAGGAATCCTAACCCGAACCCCGCCGCCACGGCCTGCTTGATGGTCTCGTTGCTCGCGATCTCCATCTCGAGCTGCGGCACCACGCCCGCCTCGTTGAAGGCCTGCTCCATGGCAAGGCGCGTGGCCGATCCCGACTCGCGCGTGATGAGGGGTTGCGAGGCGATGCGCTCGAGGGGCACGGCGCGCTTGCCGGCGAGCGGGTGCCCGGGGGCCGCGACGATCACGTGCGGATGGGGCGCGAAGGGCTCGGCCGCGAAGCGCGGCTCGAGCGGGGGGTGGCTCATCACGGCGAGGTCCACGTCGTGGCGCGCGAGGCGCTCGAGCAGCTCCTCGCGGTTGCCCACCGAGAGCCTCACGCGGATGCGCGGATGGCGCTCGCGGAAGGCGGCGAGGATCCAGGGGAAGAAGTAGTCGCCGGCATTGATCACGGCGACGTCGAGCAGGCCCCGTTGCAGCGAGGACAGGCCCGCGATCGCGTGTTCGGCGTCGGCGATGTGGCCGAGGATCTCGCGGGCGTGGGCGAGCACCTCCTCCCCGGCCTGGGTGAGCCTCAGGCCCCGGCCCGCGCGCTCGAAGAGCTCCGCGTGGGCATGGCCCTCGAGCTGGCGGATCTGGATGGAGACCGCGGGCGGCGTGAGGTGCAGCTCCTCGGCCGCACGGGTGAGGGACAGGTGCCGCGCCGCGCTCTCGAACACGCGGAGCTGCCGAAGCGTGGCGTTCTTCATTAAGCGATCTATTAATGAAGCAGTAACGACATTTTACTTTTGTTTAACCCGCCGCGGGAATACGCTGGGCTCATGACTAACGACCGCACCTCGCTCAACCGCGCCTTCTGGGACCTGGGCCTTCGTTTCCAGTGGGACGAGGCGACCTACAACTCGCTTGCCGCGTTGCCCGACCTGCGCGCGGCGCTCGCCTCCTACCTCGAGCGGCACCAGCCGCACCTGCTGGGCGTCTACGACGTCGAGTTCCTGCGCCGCATCATCGAGGAGCGGCTCGCCACTCCCGGCGATTCCCGCCTGGGGATGGAAGCGCACCGCAGCTTCTGACCGAAGGACGCTTGCGCGTTTTGGCTGGATCCCCGTCTTCACGGGGATGACCTAAGTCAGTTCCGCCCGGCCCCTGAAGTAATCCAGCGCCTCGGGATTGGCGAGCGCCTCGACGTTCTTCACCGCCTCGCCGTGCACCACCGCGCGCACCGCGAGCTCCACGATCTTGTTGCTCTTGGTGCGCGGGATGTCGGCCACCTGCAGGATCACCGCGGGCACGTGGCGGGGCGTCGTGTTGGCGCGGATCGTGTCCTTGATGCGCTTCACGAGGGCATCGTCGAGCGTCATCCCCTCGCGCAGCCGCACGAAGAGCACCACGCGCACGTCCTTCTGCCAGTCCTGGCCGATGACGATCGACTCGACGACTTCGTCGAGCTTCTCCACCTGGCGGTAGATCTCCGCCGTGCCGATGCGCACGCCCCCGGGATTCAACACCGCGTCCGAGCGCCCGAAGATCACCATGCCGCCGTGCTTCGTGAGCTCGCACCAGTCGCCGTGGCGCCAGACGCCGGGAAACTTCTCGTAGTAGGCCGCGCGGTACTTCGCGTCGCCCGGGTCGTTCCAGAAGCCGAGCGGCATGGTGGGGAACGGCGCCGTGCAGACGAGCTCGCCCTTCTGGCCCACCGGCATCTCGCGGCCCTCGTCGTCGAAGACCTTCACCTTCATCGCGAGGCCGCGGCACTGCAGCTCCCCGCGCCACACGGGCAGCGTGGGCGTGCCGCCCGCGAAGCAGGCCACCAGGTCCGTGCCGCCGCTCACCGACGACAGGCACACGTCCTTCTTCACCTTCGCGTAGACGTAGTCGAAGCCTTCGGGCCCGAGCGGCGAGCCCGTGGAGAGAATCGCGCGAACGGGCGAGAGGTCGTGCGTCTCGATCGGCTTCAGGTCCACCTTGGCGAGCGCGTCGATGAACTTGGCCGACGTGCCGAGGTGCGTCATGCGCTCGTCCCGCGCGTAGCCGAACAGGACCGCGCCGCGGTCGAGGAAGGGCGAGCCGTCGTAGAGCAGCAGCGTCGCCTCCGCGGCGAGCGCGCTCACGAGCCAGTTCCACATCATCCAGCCGCACGTCGTGAACCAGAACGCGCGGTCGTCGCGCCGGATGTCGCAGTGCAGCCGGTGCTCCTTCAGGTGCTGGAGCAGGACGCCGCCCGCACCGTGCACGATGCACTTGGGCACGCCGGTGGTGCCGCTCGAATAGAGGATGTAGAGCGGGTGGTTGAACGGCATGCGGCGGAACTCGACGTCGCGCGCCTTGAAGGGGGCGAGGAACTCATCGAGGCGCGAGGCACGCGGCACGAGGGATACATCGGGCCGCTCCGAGAGATAGGGCACCACCACCACGCGCTTCACCGTCGGCAGGCCCGGCATGATCTGCGCGATGCGCGCGAGCGTCTCGTTGGCCTTGCCGTTGTAGTAGTAGCCGTCGCAGCAGACGAGCACCGTGGGCTCGATCTGCCCGAAGCGGTCGAGCACGCCCTGGACGCCGAAATCGGGCGAGCACGAGGTGAAGGTGCCTCCCAGGCTCGCGGTGGCGAGCATGGCGATCACGGTCTCCGGCATGTTGGGCATGAAGGCCGCGACGCGCTCGCCCTCCTTCACGCCCGCCGCGGCGAGCGCCTGCTGCATGCGCGAGACCTCCGCGTGCAGCTCGCGCCACGTGATGCGCCGGCGCACCTTGTCCTCGCCGCGGAAGACGATCGCATCCGCGTCGTCCTTGCGGCGCAGCAGGTTCTCGGCGAAGTTCAGGCGCGCGTCGGGGAAGAAACGCGCGCCCGGCATCTTGTCGCCGTCGACGAGGACGCGCTCGCCGCGCGTTTCCGCGATCACGCCCCCGAAGTCCCAGAGCGCGACCCAGAACGCCTCGAGGTTCGCGATCGACCAGTCGTAGAGATCGGGATAGCCGCCGAGCTTGAGCCCATGCCGCTCGTTCACGAGCTTGGTGAACGCCGTCATCTGCGCGCCGGCGACGCGTTCGGGGGAGGGAGACCAGAGGGGATGTTCGGACATGGGATGGATGATAGCTAGTCGAGCGTGCCCTCGGAAACCTTCAGGTCGTGGCGATGCGCCTGCGCCGCCGCGATGGCCGCGGCCACGCCCTTCACCATCGTATCGAGCGACATCGCGGGCGTATTGGGCTTGTCGAGCGCCTGGCGCTCCGAGAACGGCACGTGGATGAATCCGGCCCGGGCCCGGCCGCCGCTCGCGGCGAGGTAGTGGAGCACGCCATACATCAGGTGATTGCAGACGTACGTGCCCGCCGTGTTCGAGACCTCGGCGGGAACTCCGGCCGCGCGGATGGCGGCGGCCATGGCCTTGACCGGAAGAGTCGAGAAATACGCGGGCGGCCCGTTCGCCGCGATCATCTCGTCGATCGGCTGCGCGCCGCCGTTGTCCGGGATGCGCGCATCGTCCACGTTGATCGCGACTCGCTCGACGCCCAGGCGCGAGCGCCCGCCCGCCTGCCCCACGCTCACCACGAGCACGGGATGCAGGCGCTCGATCGCCTCGGCCACGACCTGGATGGAACGGCGGAACTCGCACGGCACCAGGCATTTCTCCACGCGCAGCCCCGCGATGCGCGCCGGAAGCTGCCGGCAGACTTCCCACGACGGATTCGCTTTCTCGCCGCCGAAGGGCTCGAAGCCCGTGACGAGCACCACCTCTTCGGCCTGCGCGCGGTCGAGCTTGAGCTCCGTCGGGACGGGCGCTCCCTCACGGGCGCGGCGGCGCGTGCGCGGCGCAGCCGCAGCCGGGACAGCCGGCGCCGCAGCGGCCGCGAACGGCTGCGGACGCGGGCCGCGCGAGGAGCGCTTGCGCCGGCGCAGCATCTAGCGCGCGGTCCAGCCGCCGTCCACGGACATGGCGGCGCCGTTGATCGACGCGGCCATGGGGCCCGCGAGGTAGAGGGCCATGGCCGCGATCTCCTCGATCTTCACGAACTCCTTGGTGGGCTGCGGCTCGAGGATCACGTCCTTCGCGGCGCGCTCGGGCGTGATGCCGCGCTCGCGCGCGCGATCCTGGATCTGCTTCTCCACGAGCGGCGTGTGCACGAAGCCGGGACAGATGGAGTTGGCCGTGATGCCGAGCTCCGCCACCTCGAGGGCCACGGTCTTGGTGAATCCCACGATGCCGTGCTTGGCCGCGACGTAGGCGCTCTTGTTGGGCGAGGCCACCAGCCCGTGGGCGGAGGCGATGTTGATGATGCGGCCCCAGCGCTTGCGCTTCATGTGCGGCAGCGCGAGCCGCGTGGCGTGGAACGCCGAGGTGAGGTTGATCGCGATGATCGCGTCCCAGCGCTCCGGGGGAAACTCGTCCACGGGCGCCACGTACTGGATGCCCGCATTGTTCACGAGGATGTCCACGCCGCCGAAGCGCTCGGCGGCGCGCTTCATCATCGCCTCGATCTCGGCGGGCTTCGACATGTCCGCCGGGTGGTAGTCCACGGCGACCTTGCACTCGCGCTCGAGCCTCGCGCGAAGGGCCTCGATGGCACCCGCGTCGCCGAACCCGTTCAGCATCACGCTGGCGCCTTCGCGCGCGTAGAGCTCGGCGATGCCCTGCCCGATGCCGCTGGTGGATCCCGTCACGACCGCCGACTTGCCCTTCAGCTGCTGGCTCATTGTGCCTGCCTCGCTATCGAACCATTTCGATGTGCATGATGCCGTCCTCGTCGTAGGGCTCGGAGCTGCGCGCGAAGCCGTAGTCGCCGTAGAAGCGCTCGAGGTATTGCTGCGCCCCGATCCTCAACGGCTGGCCGGGCCAGAGCCTCTCGCAGCGCGCGAGCGCCTCGGCCATGAGGCGGCGTCCCGCGCCCGAGCCGCGCGCACCCGCCGTCGTGAGCACGCGCCCGATCGAGGGCTCGGGATACTTCACGCCCGGCGGCACGAGGCGGCAATAGGCGAGCACCTCGCCGCCGGGCGAATCGCGGCCGATCAGGTGCCAGCAGTGCGGATCGGCGCCGTCGACGTCCTGGAAGGGGCACTTCTGCTCCAGCACGAACACCGCCACGCGCGCCTGGAAGAGATCGTGGATGTCGCGCGGGGAGAGCTCGTCGAACTTGGCGAAGTGCCAGTGCATCAGGTCGCGACTTTGTTGGCTGCCCTCGAAAGATGCAGCCACGTCTCCACCACGGTGTCCGGGTTGAGCGACATCGACTCGATCCCCTCGGCCATCAGCCATTCGGCGAGGTCGGGGTAGTCGCTGGGGCCCTGCCCGCAGATGCCCACGTACTTGTTGGCCTTGCGGCAGGCCTGGATCGCGAGGTGCAGCATGCGCTTCACCGCCGCATCGCGCTCGTCGAAGGCGTCCATCACGAGGCCGGAGTCGCGGTCCAGGGCGAGCGTCATCTGCGTCATGTCGTTGGAGCCGATGGAGAAGCCGTCGAAGTGGCGCAGGAACTCGTCGGCGAGGATCGCATTCGACGGGATCTCGCACATCATCACCACGCGCAGGCCGTTCCTGCCGCGCTCCAGGCCGTACTCGCGCATGATCGCGAGGACCTGCTCGCCTTCCTTCACGGTGCGCACGAACGGGATCATGAGCTCCACGTTGGTGAGGCCCATGGCGTCGCGCACCTTGCGCATCGCCTCGCATTCGAGGCGGAAGCATTCGCGGAACGACGCGGCGATGTAGCGCGAGGCGCCGCGGAAGCCCAGCATCGGGTTCTCCTCGTTGGGCTCGTAGCGCGCGCCGCCGATCAGGTTGCGGTACTCGTTGGACTTGAAGTCCGACATGCGCACGATCACCTTCTTCGGCCAGAAGGCCGCCGCGATGGTGGCCACGCCCTCGGCGATCTTTTCCACGTAGAAGCGCACCGGGCTCTCGTAGCCGCGCGACTGGCGCACCACCTGGGCCTTGAGGTCCGCGGGGAGCGAGGCGAACTCGAGGCACGCCTTGGGATGCACGCCGATGTTGTTGGCGATGATGAACTCGAGGCGCGCGAGGCCCACGCCCTCGTTGGGAAGCTGGCAGAAGTCGAACGCGAGCTGCGGGTTGCCGACGTTCATCGCGATCTTCACCGGGATCTGCGGCATCCGGGCGAGCTCCACCTGGACCGCCTCGAACTCCGTGCGCCCGCCGTAGATGTAGCCCGTGTCGCCCTCGGCGCAGGACACCGTCACCTCGGCGCCGTCGGCGAGCTTCTCGGTCGCGTCCTCGCAGCCCACCACCGCGGGCACGCCCAGCTCGCGCGCGATGATCGCCGCGTGGCACGTGCGCCCGCCGCGGTTGGTGACGATGGCCGAGGCGCGCTTCATCACCGGCTCCCAGTTGGGGTCGGTCATGTCGGTGACCAGCACGTCGCCTTCCTGCACGCGGCCGATCTGCGAGACGTCCATGATGTTGCGCACCTTGCCCTGGCCGATCTTCGAGCCGATGGCGCGTCCCGTGGCGAGCACCTCGCCGCGCTTGCCGATGCGGTAGCGCGTGAGCGTGTCGCGGCGCTGCTCCTGGCTCTTCACCGTCTCGGGGCGCGCCTGCAGGATGTAGATCCTGCCGTCGCCGCCGTCGCGGCCCCACTCGATGTCCATGGGCCGGCCGTAGTGCTTCTCGATCGCGACCGCGTAGCTCGCGAGCTCCTCGACCTCGCGGTCGTCGAGCGAAAAGCGGTCGCGGTCGGCGGCGGCCACCTCCACCTGCTGCACCGAGCGGCCGGCCTGCGCCTCGCCGCCGAACACCATCTTGAGCGCCTTGCCGCCCAGCGAGCGGCGCAGGATGGCGGGCTTGCCGTTGGCGAGGCACAGCTTCGAGACGTAATACTCGTCCGGGTTCACCGCGCCCTGCACCACCATCTCGCCCAGCCCGTAGCTCGAGGTGATGAACACGACCTCGCGGAAGCCCGACTCGGTGTCCATGGTGAACATGACGCCGGCGGCACCCGTGTCGCTCCTCACCATGCGCTGCACGCCGGCGGAGATCGACACCTGCGCGTGCGAGAAGCCCTTGTGCACGCGGTAGGCGATGGCACGGTCGTTGTAGAGCGACGCGAACACGCGGCGCACCGCCTCGAGGATGTTCTCGATGCCGCGGATGTTGAGGTAGGTCTCCTGCTGGCCGGCGAAGGAGGCGTCGGGCAGGTCCTCGGCCGTGGCGGAGGACCGCACTGCGAAACTGGCCTCCCCGGAACCGGCGGAAACGCGCGCGTACTCCTCGCGGACCTGCCGCTCGAGCTCCGCCGGGAACGCCGCCTTCTCGACCATCGCCCGGATCGCGGCACCCGCTCTTGCGAGCGCCTGGACGTCGTTCACGTCGGTTTCCTTGAGCAGGCCGTCGATGGCCGCGGCCAGGCGGTTGTGCGCCACGAAGTCGTCGAAGGCCTGCGCCGTGGTGGCGAAGCCGCCCGGGACGCGCACGCCGGCCGCGGCAAGCTGGCTGATGAGCTCCCCCAGCGAGGCGTTCTTGCCGCCCACGGAGGCGACATCGGTCATGCGGAGCGTCTCGAGGGGAAGGACGTAGCGGTTCGCCATGGGCGCGAGGTTTTCGGGTGACGTGCGGGAGGGAATTTGTAATTATAAGCGACGCTAAGTCCCCGATCCCCACCGATCCCCCGCCATGCCCCCCCGCAAGCGCGTCTTCTTCGTTTCCGACCGCACCGGCATCACGGTCGAGGCCCTCGGCTCGTCGCTGCTCACGCAGTTCGGCGACCTCAACTTCACCCGCGTGACCCTGCCCTTCATCGACTCGGTGGACAAGGCGCACGAGTCCGTGGCCCAGATCAACGAGGCGCATCGCGAATCGGGGCAGCGCCCGCTCGTCTTCAGCTCCATCGTGGACGACGCCGTGCGCGCCGAGATCAACAAGGCCGACGGGCTGGTGCTCGACGTCTTCGAGCGCTTCATCGTGCCGCTCGAGAACGAGCTCGGCGTGAAGAGCCTGCACGCCGTGGGCCGCACGCACAGCGTCTCGAACGTGAAGGACTACAACCACCGCATCGAGGCGATCAACTACACGCTCTCGCACGACGACGGCGTGACCCACCGCGGGCTGGAGGAAGCCGACATCGTGCTGGTGGGCGTCTCGCGCAGCGGAAAGACCCCCACCTGCCTCTACATGGCGATGCAGTTCGGCATCAAGGCGGCCAACTACCCCCTGATCCCCGAGGACCTCGAGGCGAACCGCCTGCCCGGCTCGCTCGCCGGCCTCAAGCAGAAGGTCTGGGGCCTGTCCATCTCGCCGGAGCGCCTGCACCACATCCGCAGCGAGCGCCGCCCGGATTCGCGCTACGCCGCGCTCGACAACTGCCGCTACGAGGTGTCTGCGGCCGAGAAGCTCATGCGGCAGGCGGGCATCCCCTACCTCGACTCGACCACCAAGTCCATCGAGGAGATCGCCACCCACATGCTGCACGAGGCGCATCTCGTGCGGCGCGTCTATTGATATGCGAAGATTCGAAAAAACCCCGAGGAGAGGCCTCATGAAAACCAACAAACGCATCCTTCCCGCCCTGCTGATGTCGCTCTTCGCCGGTGCCGGCGCGACCACCGCGGGTGCCCAGCAATTCAACGGTTTCGTGGTGTTCGGCGACAGCCTGTCGGACGCCGGCTACTACCGCCCCTTCCTCGCGCAGATCGGCGTGCCCGCCACGCTCGTGCCCGTGCTGGGCCGCTTCACCACCAGCCCCGGCCCGATCTGGGCCGAAGTGCTGTCGAGCGACCTGGGCCTGGGCCCGGTGGCGCCGAGCAACGTTTCGGGCGGCCTCGACTATGCGCAGGGCGGCGCGCGCGTCGCGACGAGCTCCGCCTCCACGCCCCCGGGCGCCGCGCAGCGGCCCGTGAGCACCCAGGTGGGCGAATACCTCGCCCACACGGGCGGCGCGGCCGATTCGCGCACCCTCTACGCGGTGTGGGGCGGCGCCAACGACGTGATCCAGACCATCCAGGGCGCGGGCGCCGGGCTCATTCCCCCCGACCAGGTGAGCGGCATCATCCAGGGCGCGGCGGGCGCCGAGATCCAGCAGATCGGGCGGCTCTCGGCCGCCGGCGCGCGCTACATCGTGGTATTCGGCCTGCCCAACATCGGCGGCACGCCGGCCTTCACGGCCGCGGGCGCGGCCGCCTCCGCCGGCGCCACGCAGGCCTCGGCCGGCTTCAACACCGCGCTCTTCACCGGCCTCGCCTCGGCGGGGCTGCGCGTGATCCCGGTGGATTCGTACACGTTCTTCAGCGAGATCGCCGCGAGCCCCTCGACCTACGGCTTCACCAACGTCACGGTCCCGGCGTGCAAGCCCTTCCCGCCGTTCTCCTCGGCGCCCGACGCGCTCTTCTGCCCGCCGGGCAACACGCTCACGCCGAACGCCGCGCAGACCTTCCTCTTCGCCGACGGCGTGCACCCCACGACCGCGGGCCACCAGCTCATCGCGGAATTCGTCGAGTCGATGATCGAGGGGCCGACGGCCTACTCCCTGCTCGCCGAGACGCCGATCGCCATGCGCGACGGGCAACGGCGCGGCATCTACGAGGGCCTGGGCAGCGGCTCGCGCGCCGACATCGGCAAGATGTCCGTGTTCGCCACCTACGACCGCGGCAAGTTCGACGTGGATTCCAGCGTCGGCATGTCGGGCCTGAGTTCCGACGGCAATACGGCGACCCTCGGCTTCACCGCGCGCGTCTCCGAGACCGTGATCCTCGGCCTCGCGTACGGGCACGGCACGAGCGACGCCTCCTTCGGCGGCGACATGGGCAGCTACCGCGCCAAGGAGAACGTGGTCTCGGCCTTCGGCCGCTTCGACTACGGCGGCTTCTACGGCACGGCGATCGTGTCGGTCGGCAACGTGGACTACAGCGGCCTGCACCGCAACATCACGCTGGGCACCTCGATGCGCACCGCCACCGCCAGCCCCTCGGGGAGCAACGCCTCGGCCTTCGTCGAGGGCGGCTACGACTTCAAGGTCGCCGGCCTCTGGCTGGGCCCGCTCGTCTCCGTCAACTCGCAGAACGTGACGGTGAACGCGTTCGACGAATCCGGCGCCGCCTCCGCCAACCTGCACATCGAGGAGCAGTCGCGCCGCTCCGAGGTGTGGAGCGTCGGCGTGCACGCCTCCTACCCGATCGGCGACTGGACGCCGTGGCTGCGCGTGACGGCCGACAAGGAGCGCAAGGACGACCTGCGCATGGTGAGCGCGCGCCCGCTCTCGCTCGCGTCGAACAACACGTACGACATCCCCGCCTACCAGTTCGACAACAGCTTCGTGACGAGTGCCATCGGCATCCGCGGCACGCTCATGAAGCAGATCGGCGTGAGCCTCGCGTACTACACCGTGTCGGGACGCTCGGGCATGAAGGACGACGGCGTGACGGGCATGCTGTCGTACCAGTTCTGAAGCGGGTCTACACCGCTTCGAACCTGCCGGAGGCCCACCTCCTCGCGGACCTGCTCGCCGACCGCGGCATCCGCGCGCGCATCTTCAACGCCAACGCCTCGAGCGTGATGGGCGAGGTGCCGTACGAGGCCGCGCTGCCGCAGCTCTGGGTCGTGGACCCGGCCAACGCGGCGCGCGCGCGCGAGATGATCGAGGAGTTCCTGCGCCCCGCGCCGGCGGGCGCGCCGCGGCGCTGCCCCGCGTGCGGCGAGGAGAACCCCCGCTCCTTCGACCTTTGCTGGTCGTGCGGGGCGGGGCTCGAGGCATGCTGAGGCGCGTGTTGGCGAGCTGGGCGGGCGCGAGCCTGCTCGCGTGCGCGGCGGCTGCGTGGGCGCAGGCGCCGCAGCCCGCGGCGCCCGCTTCCCCTGCGTCGTTCCCCGAGGGACGTCCCGCGACGCTTGTCGTGATGAACCGGCCGGTGCTCACTTTCCGCGGGACTTATCTGGGATACTCGCCCGCCGACCGCGCGCAGCAGTCGCAGGCCCGCATCGAATCGCTCCTGCAGCGCGGGGGCCCCGGAAAGGTCGGGACGGAGGCCACGCCGCAAGGCGTCGCGGTGAAGGTCGACGACGCCCTCGCCTTCCTGGTCACGCCCGCGGATGCCGACGTGCCGAAGGCCCTGGGACTCGAGGCGACCGCGCAGGCGGCCGCGGAGCGCCTGGCCCACGCGATCACCGAGACGAGCGAGGTCCGCGACGTCCGTGCGATGCTCCTCGCCGGGGCGTATGCGGCGGCCGGCCTCGTGATCTACCTCGTGTTGCTCTGGGCCCTGGTTCGCGCGCGCCGCGTGGCTTTCGTGGGCATCGCCTCGCGCGCGGCGCGCCACGCCAAGCACTTCGCCGTGGCCGGCGTGCGCCTCGTCGAGGGAGAGCGATTCGTCGGGCTGCTGCGCGCGGCGATTTCGCTCCTCTACTGGCTGCTGGCGCTGCTCCTCACGTACGAGTGGGCCGGCCGCACCCTCCAGCTCTTCCCGTACACGCGCCCCTGGGGAGAGCGGCTCACCGGGTTCCTCATCGCGACCGTGGAGGATCTCGCCACGGCGATCGCGCGAGCCATCCCCGACCTGCTGGTCGCCGCCCTCATCTTCGTGATCGCATGGTTCGTCGCGGGCGGGGTGAAAGGCTTCTTCGGGCGCGTGGAGCGCGGGCACGTCGAGGCGGGGTGGCTCGATGCCGACACGGCGAGGCCCACGCGGCGCCTCGCGGTCATCGGCATCTGGCTGCTCGCGCTCGTGATGGCCTATCCGTACCTGCCGGGCGCCAGCACCGACGCGTTCAAGGGCATCTCGGTGCTGGTGGGCCTCATGGTCTCGCTGGGCGGCGCGAACGTGGTGGGCCAGGCGCTCTCGGGCCTGATCATCATGTACACGCGCACCTTCCGCGTGGGCGAGTTCGTGCGCATCGGCGAGCACGAGGGCACGGTCACCGAGATCGGCATGTACCAGACGCGGCTGCGCACCGGGCTCGCCGAGGAAGTGGTGCTGCCCAACGCGACGATCCTCTCGTCGGTCACGCGCAACTTCTCGCGCGACACGCCCTCGGGCTTCGTGATCCACGCGACCGCGACCATCGGCTACGACGCGCCGTGGCGCCAGGTGCACGCGATGCTGCAGGAGGCGGCGCGCCGCACGCCGGGCGTGCTTCCCGAGCCCGCGCCGCGCGTGCTGCAGATGGCCCTCTCCGATTTCTACGTGGACTACCGGCTGGTGGTGCACGCCCGTCCGCAGGGCGCCCAGCCGCGTGCGGAGCTCATCAGCCGCCTGCACGAGAACATCCAGGACGTCTTCAACGAGCACGGCGTGCAGATCATGTCGCCGCACTACTTCGCGGATCCCGAGCAGGCGAAGCTGGTCCCGAGGGCGCGTTGGTTCACGCCGCCGGCCGAGGCGCCCGGGAAAAGCTGAGGGCTACGGCGTGCCGATGTAGATGTAGAAGCGGCCCTTGGTGCTCTTGCTGTCCGAGTAGCCGATCACCAGGGGGCCGATGGGCGTGTTGGCGCCGAAATAGACCCCGTACGAATCGAGCCAGCCCGTGAGGCTGGGCTCGGTGGGCGAATCCTTCATGCGGCCGCGCTCGTAGGTCGCGCCCGCGCTCGCCGTGATGCCGAACAGCGGCAGGGGCCGCAGCAGGCGGTACTCGATCTGCGCGGTGCCCAGGTCGTAGTTCTGGCCGATGATCTGGTTCGTGGCGAACGCCGACAGGCGCCCGAAGCCGCCAAGGCCGAACATGTCGCCGACCGGCAGGTTCCCGTGCGTGGCGCGCCCTGCCTCGAAATTCGCGCGCAGGATGATGTCGCGGATGGAAGTTGCGCCGCTCACCCGGCCTTCCAGGCGGCCGTACTTCTGCACCTCGGCCACGTTCATCGCGTCGAAGTACACGACCTTGACCTTGTAGCCGCTCGTGGGGAAGTACGGCAGGTCGTACTGGTCGATGTCCAGGTTGCCCGTGAGGCCCCCTACGCGAAAGTCCGCGTTGGGCAACAAAGGCGACCCGGTCTCGAGCGAGGCGCGCTCCTTGCGCTCGATCCAGCCCACCTTCGCCTGCCCGTAGGTGCCCAGCCGTGCGCCGAAATCCACGCCGGCATTGGATTCGCGGACCAGGTAGTCGGCGGCGCGGTCGCCGTTGAAGTAGACGCCCGCCACGTGGCTCGCGATCCCGGCGTACGGGCGCACGAACCAGTCCTGGCGGTAGGTCACGGGCTGGTACCACTCGAAGCCCAGCGCCTGCTCCTGGCCTACCTGGAAGATCGTGAGGAATTCTCCGCCGAACGAGTTGATCCAGGTCTTGCGGTACAGGGCGCGGATGTTGAACTGCGATTCCGTCTGCACGTCGGTGGCGAGGTTCAGGCCGAAGCGCAGGTAGTCGGGGCCCCAGGACTTCTCGATGGGCGTGACCTGCAGGATCGTCTTGTCGCGCTCGCGCAGCACCGAGTAGTCCAGCGTCTGCAGGTCGCCGTTGCTGTAAATGAGGAGGAGGTCGCTGCCCAGCTTCTTCGAGTCGAGCGGCTCGCCCTCCTTCTGGTGGATGTTGCTGCGCAGCTCCTGCGGATTCACGAAGCGCGTCTCGGCGATGCGCAGCTCGTCCACCACCGGCGGCGCGGGCGAAGGCGACAGGTGCAGCTTCGACTTCCACGCGCGGTACTCTTCCGGCGAGACCGAGAGCTTGCGCAGCTTCTCCACCTGCTCCAGCGCGGTGCGCTTGCCGATCTCCGCGGCTTCGAGCTGCTTGTCGAAGCTCGCCGCGGTGATGTCGCCCAGCTCCGGGCGCATGTACACGTCGGTCGGCTTCAAGAGCGCGAGCGACTTGGAGACGTTCTGCTCGGTGAGCAGGTTCACCATCTGCCCGACCACGCTCACCACGCCGCTCACCTGGTCTTCCCTCATCAGCGGCGAGCCCACGTTCACCGCGATCACCACCTGCGCGCCGCAGCGGTCGCGCACTTCCTGGATGGGCACGTTGTCGACGAGGCCGCCGTCCACCAGCTTGTGGCCCTCGCGCACGATGGGCGCCAGCGCACCCGGCACCGACATGCTCGCGCGCATCGCGGAGGTGAGGTTGCCGCTGCGCATGGCGACGCGCTCGCCCGTCACGATGTCGGTGGCGATGAGCGTGAGCGGCAGCGGGAGCTCCTCGATGTTGCGCTCGCCCAGGTCGGCGCGCACCAGCTCGCCGAAGAAGAGCTTCACCTTCTCGCCGGCGACCGCGCCCTCGCGGTACTTCATGCCTTCGGGCGTCACGCCGAACTCGCTGCCGGGGATGAAGCGATCGTCGAGCTCGCGGCGCCGGTAGGTGAGGAACTCGCGGCTCGCGCTGTCGTTGAACATCTGGCTCCAGTCGGTGGCCCCGATCTTCGCCCGCATGTCCTCGGGCGAAACGCCCGACACGTACGCCCCGGCCACCAGCGCGCCCATGCTCGTCCCGGCCACGCAGTCGACGGGGATGCGCAGTTGCTCCAGGACCTCGAGCACGCCGATGTGGGCGCCGCCGCGCGCGCCGCCTCCGCCCAGCACCAGGCCAATCTTGGGCCGCTCCGCGGCGAGCGCCGGCAAGGCGATGGCCGCTGCCGCGCAGGCAACGCAAATCCCGCGCCAGGCGAAACCTCCGCGTATTGAACCCATTGTTAAATGATAGGGCTGCCCGCAGGCGCGAGACATGGCCCTTTGGTGCAGGCCTAGGGCGTGCCGATGAAGAGGTAGAAGCGGCCCTTGCCGTTCTTCGCGTCGGCCACGCCGAAGTAAACGGGACCGAGGAAGGTGTTCGCCGCGATGTAGGCGCCCAGCGAGCGCTGCCAGCCCGCGAGGCTCTCGTCGGTGAGGAGCTTGTTCATCCGGCCGGCCTCCGCGGTGAGCCCGCCGATCAGCGTGAGGCCCCAGAGGGGCGAGGCGAAGTCGAGGCGGTACTGCGCCTCGAGGCGGCCGTAGGCGTAGTCCTGGCCCAGCATCTGGTCCACCGCGAAGCCCGACATGCGGCGCGGGCCGCCCAGGGTGAAGGCGTCGGCGAGCGGCAGCGTGCCGTGGAACGCGGTGCCGCCTTCGAGCCCCAGCAGGTAGGTCCATCGGTTGTGGCTGAACGCGGCACCGAAGCGCGCCTCGCCGCGCGCGTATGGCGCGAGCTGCGGCGCGTCGCCCGACACATGCGTCGCGTCGAAGTACGTCGCCGAGAGCTTGTAGCCGCGCGTGGGGAAGTACGGCTGGTCGTAGGTATCGACGGCGAGCGTGGCCTGCGGGCCGCCCACCTGCCCGCTCGCGTTGGGCAGCGCGTCGGGCCCGGTGTCCAGCACGGAGCCCAGGTGCTTCTCCACCCAACCGGCGCTTGCCTGCCCCGACACGCCGATGTTCACGCCCGCCTCCACCAGCGCGCGGTTTTCCTGGATGCGATAGACGGCAAGCCGGTCCTGGTTGGCGAAGATCGGCAGCTTGCGAAGCTGTGCCCCGGCCGCGGCGCGCACGAACGTGACGTGGCGCAGGTCGAGCGGCTGGTAGGCCTCGGTGTTGATGTTCTGCACGCTCCCGATCTGGCCGCCCACCAGCCACTCGGCCCCGAGCGGGTCGAGCCACGTGCGCCGGTAGAGCGCGCGCAGGCTGAACTGGCTCTCGGCACGGAAGTCCGAGGTGAGCCCCATGCCGAAGCGCAGGTAGTCCGGCCCCCACGGCTTCTCCACGGGCGTGATGCGCAGGATCGTCCTGTCGCGCGTGTTGACGACGCTGTAGTCGAGCGAATGCAGGTCGCCCTGGCTGTACTCGAGCACGAGGTCGCGCGCGAGCTTCTGCGAGTCGAGCGGCTGCCCTTCCTCCTGCGAGATGCCGCTGCGGATCGTCTCCGGGTTCATGAAGCGCGTCTGCGCGACCTCGATCTCGTCGACCACGGGCGGGTTGCTCACGGTGGCGAGGCGCAGCTTGCCGAGCCAGGCCACGTACTCGTTCTCCGGGAGCGCGTAGCGGCGCAGCTCGTCGGAGGCCGCGAGCGCGGCCACGCGCCCGCGGGCCGCGGCCTCGAGCTGGCGGTTGAACTGCGTGGGATTGATGCCCTCGAGGTCCGGCTCGATGTAGATGTCGCGCGGGCCGAGCATCGCACGCGACTTGCGCATGTTCTCCTCGGTGAGGAGGTTCACCACCTGCCCCAGCACCGTCACCACGCCGGTGACCTCCTCGGGCTTGAGCAGCGGCGAGCCCACGTTCACGGCGATCACCACGTCGGCGCCGCACAGGCTCTTCACCTCGGCCACGGGCAGGTTGTCGGTGAGGCCGCCGTCCACGAGCTTGCGGTCCTCGCGCACCACCGGGGCCATGAGGCCCGGCACGGACATGCTCGCGCGCATCGCCGAGGTGAGGTTGCCGCGGCGCATCGCGACGCGCTCGCCCGTGCCGATGTCGGTCGCGATGATCGAAAGCGGCAGCGCCAGGTCCTCGATGGAGCGGTCGCCCAGCTCCGAGCGCACCAGCTGGTTGAAGAAGAGCTTCAGCTTCTCGCCCGCGAGCGCGCCTTCGCGGAACCGCAACCCCTTGGCCGTGACGCCCAGCTCGAGCGCGCCGTAGTAGCGGTCGTCGAGGCTCTTCTGCCGCATGTTCTCGCCTTCGCGCCCGGCGGTGTCGTCGAAGATATGGATCCAGTCGGTCTTGCCGACCTCTTCCGCGATCTCGGCGGGCGAGACGCCCGCGGCATAGGCCCCGCCCGCCAGCGCGCCCATGCTGGTGCCCGCGATGCAGTCGACCGGCACATGCAGATCCTCGAGCACCTGCAGCACCCCCAGGTGCGCGCCGCCGCGCGCGCCGCCGCCGCCCAGCACGAGGCCGATGCGCGGGCGCGCGGCAGGCGGCTGCGCAAGGCTGGCCGCGGCCGCGCAGGCGAGGATCAGCGCAACAAGGGAACGCAACGCGCGAATGGCAGCCTCGAGGCTTTCCCGGGAGCCGCTTGGACCGTGGGTTTCGCGATAGATTGCGCGCGCCTAGCCGGCTGTCGCGAGCAGCGCCACCCCGGCACCGGCGGCCGCGAGCCCTGCGGCGCGCACGAAGACGTGTGAACGGCGCGGCAGGAGGCCGATCGCCATGCCCACCGCGTGGAGCGACACCGTCGCCAGCAGGAATCCCGCAGCGTAGGCGATGGCGCCACCGCCGGCCGGCATCTCGACGGCATGCACATGGCCGTGGAAGACGGCGAACACGCCCACGAGTGCCGCGGCGAGCCCGACGCGGGCGCGCGCCTCGATCGCCACGAGCAGGCCCAGCAAGAGCACGGACAGGGCGATACCGGGCTCGGCGTACGCGAGCGGCACTCCCGCGAAACCGGCGAGGCCGCCCAGGGCCATCATGGCCGGGAAGGCGAGCGGCAGGATCACCAGCGCCCGGCGGCCCAGCTGCGCCGCCCATGCGCCGACCGCCACCATGGCGAGCACGTGGTCGAGGCCGGAGAAGGGATGCGAGAACCCGGTCCACGCGCCGGCGGCGCCGGAATGCCCGACGTGCGCGAGCGCGGGCATGGCGCACCCCCAGAGTGCAAGACCCACCAAAATGGCGCGCGGGGCGCGGCGATCGATCATCGGATCCCTCCTTCGCGGACGTTTGGCGGATGCTACCGCACGCTTCGTGCCAGCCTTCAGACCTTGAGCGTGAAGGGCGTGAATTTCGTGTGCCGGTCGTAGAAGTCCTCGTGCTCGCTGCGCTTCAAGGCGCCCACGATCCAGTACGTGGCCGGCGTGAAGACCACCTCCACCGAGACCTTCGCGATAAATTGCGCGAGCATCACCGAGGGCAGCCGCTCGTCCGGGATGATGCCGGTGCCGTAGAACGCGAGCGGGTAGAAGATCATCGAATCGACCCCCTCGCCGAAGATCGTCGAGCCGATGGTGCGGGTCCAGAGCCAGCGCCCCGAGGTGAGGATCTTCATCTTGGCGAGCACGAACGAGTTCACGAACTCGCCGCAGAAGTACGCGATCATGGACGCCGCCGAGATGCGCCACGTGAGGCCGAAGGCGATCTCGTAGGCGGCCTGGTTCCTCCAGAACGGCGCCGGCGGCAGGCTCACCACCACGTACGACATGAGCGAAGCGAACGCGAGGCCGCCGAAGCCCGCCCATATCACGCGCCGGCTCCTCGCGTAGCCGTACACCTCGGTGAGCACGTCGCCGAACACGTACGAGATGGGGAAGAAGAGCACGCCCGCGCCGAACGTGACGACGCCCACCACCGGGAGCTCGAGCTGCGCGATCTTCGCCGGGCCGATCAGGTTCGAGCAGACCAGGACCACCACGAACGCCGCCATGACGAATTCGTAGTACTTGTAGCTTCGTTGCTGGGTCATCGGCCGGCACCCTTCGTCCGCGTCGCCCTCTGCCGCACGCATTCGAACAAGGCGAGCGAGCCCGCGGTCGCGGCATTGAGCGACTCCATGCGCCCCGGCATCGGGATGCCCGCGCGCACCTTCGCCGCGGCTTCGAGCGAGGGCGTGAGGCCGGCGCCTTCGCTGCCCACGATGAGCGCGCAGGGGCCGGTGAGGTCGACGTCGTAGAGCGAAGCCCTGGCGTGCGCGGCGAGCGCGATCGACGTGCCGCGATAGGCGCCCACGTAGGCAGCGAGGTCCGCTCCCTCCACGATGCCCAGCGCGAAATGCGCACCCATCGCCGCGCGCAGCACCTTGGGCGACCAGGCGAACGCGCAAGCGGGGGAAAGCATCGCATGCGTGGCGCCCGCCGCGGCCGCGCTGCGCAGGAGCGTGCCGACGTTGCCCGGATCCTGGATGCCGTCGAGCAGCAGGACGAGCGGCGCATCGGGCGGCGCCTTCGCCGGCCCCGGCGTGCGCACGAGCGAGATCACGCCCGTGGGCGAATCCACCGTCGATATCGCGTTGAAGAGCGCGTCGGCGAGCAGCGTCACCCGCGCGGGAGACGAGCGCTCGACGAGCCGCCTCACCTCGCCGTCGGCCGCGCCCCGCGCGTCGATGAACAGTTCCTCGGGAACGCGGCCCGAGTCGAGGAGCGCGGCGAGCAGGTGCGTGCCGTCCAGCACCGAGAGCCCGCGCTTCCTGCGCTCGGCGGCGCTCGCCACCAGCTTCGCCGCCGCCTTGTACGCCGCGTTTTCCCGCGACGTGACCGCCTTCATCGCGCGCGCGCCGCGGCCAGGCGCCCCGCGGCGAGCCCGCCGGGGGCCGGCTCGCCCGGCGCCGCGCCACCGAGGTACGGGGCGAGCGCGTCGGCCACGCGCGCCTCGTGGCCCTGCGCAAGCGTCTCGTGCATCAGCGCGAAGCGCCGGCGCAGCCGCTCGCGCGCCGCCTTGTTGTCCAGCCAGTTGCCGAGCGCCTGGGCGAGGTTGGCCGGCGTGGCGTCGTCCTGCAGCAGCTCGGGGACGATGAACTCGCCCGCGAGGATGTTGGGCAGGCCCGCGTAGGGAAGCAGCGCCTTGCGCTTCACGATCCAGTAGGTGAGCGGGTTCACGCGGTAGGTGATCACCATCGGGCAGCGGGCGAGCGCGGCCTCGAGCGTCGCGGTGCCGCTTGCGACGAGGGCGCCGTCGGCCGCGTGCAGGGCGAGATGCGCGTGCCCGAAGAGGATGGTGATCGGCAGCTCGCGCGCCTCGAGCGCATATTGGCGCTGCTCGAAATAGTCGCGCGTCTCGCGAGTGGCGAGCGGCACGAAGAAGCGCACCTCGGGGCGCTGCGCGGCGAGCTGCTGCGCGGTGCGGATGAAGAGGTCGGCGTGCATCTCGAGCTCCCCCACGCGGCTGCCGGGCAGCAGCGCCACGGCCACGGACGAGGCGGGCAGGCGCAGCTGCGCGCGCGCCTCCGCGCGGTCGGGCGAGAGCGGCATCGCGTCGGCGAGCGGATGGCCCACGAAGGTGACCGGGATGCCCGCCTTCTCGTAGAGGGGCTCCTCGAACGGGAAGAGCACCAGCATGCGGTCCACGGCGCGCGCGATGCCGTGGATGCGCTCCGGCCGCCACGCCCAGATCGACGGGCTCACGTAGTGGACGGTGCGGATGCCGTGCGACTTCAGGCGCGTCTCGAGCGGCAGGTTGAAGTCGGGCGCGTCGATGCCGATGAAGAGGTCGGGCTTGTCGGCGATGAACCGCTGGATGAGCGAGCGGCGGATCGACCAGAGCTCGCGCAGGTGCTTCACCACCTCCACGATGCCCCGCACGGAGAGCTTCTCCATGGGATGCAGCGTCGCGGCGCCCTCGGCCAGCATGCGCGGCCCGGCGATGCCGTAGAACTGCGCGTCGGGAAAGCGCGCGCGCACCGCCCGGATCAGCGCCGCTCCCAGCAGGTCGCCGGAGGCCTCGCCCGCGACGATCGCAACCCTCATCCCCGCACGATGCCGCGCGTGGAGGTGGCGAGGAAGTCGGCGAACACGCGCACCTCGGGCGAGGATGCCGCCTGGCGCTCGAGCTCGGCGCGCGCGTCGGCGAGCGACAGCCCCGACTTGTAGAGCGTGCGGTACGCCTGCTTGAGCGCGGCGATGGATTCGGCCGTGAAGCCGCGGCGCTTGAGCCCCTCGGTGTTGATGCCGTAGGGCAGCGGCGGGTTGCCCGCGAAGGTCACGTAGGGCGGCACGTCCTGCGTGACGATGATGCCGGCGCCGATCATCACGTGGCGGCCTATCTTCACGAACTGGTGCAGGCCCGACAACCCCCCGATCACCGCCCAGTCGCCCACCTCCGCGTGGCCCGCGAGGCTCGCGTTGTTGGCGAGCACCGTGTTGGATCCCACCCGGCAGTCGTGCGCGACGTGCGAGGAGGCCATGATCCAGTTGTCGTCGCCCACGCGGGTCACGCCCTTGTCCTGCACCGTGCCGCGGTTGATGGAGGTGTATTCGCGGATGGTGTTGCGGTCGCCGATCTCCACGCGCGTGGGCTCGCCCTTGTACTTCTTGTCCTGGTTGGCCTCGCCGATGGAGCAGAAGTGGAAGATGCGGTTGGCGCGCCCGATCACCGTGTGCCCGGTGATCACGTTGTGGGTGCCGATGGTCGTGCCGTCGCCCACCTCCACGTCGCCGTCGATCACCGTGTACGGGCCCACCGTCACGCCGTCGCCGAGCTTCGCGCGCGGGTGGACGATGGCCGTGGGATGGACCGTCGCGGTCACTCGATCTCCCGCAACGCGCAGAGCAGCTCCGCCTCCGCGGCCACGGCGCCGCCCACCTTCGCCACGCCCTCGTACTTGGCCATGCTCGAGCGGCCGCGGCCGTAGGTCACCTCGATGGTGAGGGTGTCGCCCGGCACCACGGGGCGCTTGAAGCGCGCGCCGTCGATGCCCACGAAGTAGTAGACCCACTTGCCGTCGTTCTTGACGCCGAGGCTGCGCAGCGACAGGACCGCGGCCGCCTGCGCCATCGCCTCGATGACGAGCACCCCCGGCATCACGTGGTAGTGGGGGAAGTGCCCGGGGAAGAACGGCTCGTTGGCGGTCACGTTCTTGATCGCGACCAGGCGCTTGTCCTTCTCGAAGGAGACCACGCGGTCGAGGAGCAGGAAGGGGTAGCGGTGCGGAAGGTACTCCTTGATCTGCTCAATCGTCATTTCGCTCACGTTCGTCTCCCGCCGTCGCGCGCACGGCGCGCGCCAGCTCGTCGAGGCGCCGCAAGTGCACGGCGTTGCGCAGCCATTCGGCGTGCGGCATGAAGGGCAAGCCGGAGGTGTAGGTGCCCGGCTCGGTGATGGACTTGGTGATGAGCGTGAAGCCCGAGATGGTGACGTGGTCGCAGATCGAGATGTGGCCCACCAGGCCCACGCCGCCGCCGATCATGCAGTGGCGGCCGACGGTGACGCTGCCCGAGATGCCCGTGCAGCCGGCGATCACGGTGTGCGCGCCGATCACGCAGTTGTGCGCGACCTGGATCAGGTTGTCGAGCTTGGCGCCCTCCTCGATCACGGTGTCGTCGAGCGCGCCGCGGTCGATGGTGGTGTTGGCGCCGATCTCCACGTCGTCGCCGATGCTCACGGCGCCCACCTGCGGGATCTTCACCCAGGCCCCCGCGTCGCGCGCCATGCCGAAGCCGTCGGCGCCGATCACGGCGCCGGAATGCACGATCACGCGCGCGCCCAGCGTGCAGCCGTCGTAGACGGTGACGCGCGGGTGGAGCGTGGCGCCCGCGCCGACCGACACGCCGCGGCCGAGCACGCAGTGCGAGCCGATGCGCGCGCCGGGCCCGATGGACGAGCCCGGGCCCACCACGGCGAAGGCGTCGACCTGCGCGCCGGCATCCACGTTCGCCTGCGCGTCGACCTGCGCGAACGGATGGATGCCCGGCCGCACGGGCTCGGGCGGGTGGAAGAGCGCGACGGTGCGCGCGTAGTACGCGTAGGGGTTGTCGGAAACGATGCGCGGCAACGCGGCCGCGTCGCGGTCGCCCGGGCCCACGATCACGGCGCCCGCGCGGGTCGTGGCGAGCTTGGAGCGGTATTTCGGGTTGGCGAGGAAGGCGATCTCGCCGGGGCCGGCCGAATCGAGGGTGGCCACGCCGGTGAGCGGCGCGCCCACCTCCCCCACCGCCTCACCACCGAGGCGTTCGACGATCTGGCGCAGGGTGAGGGTGGCGGCCAAGGTCGCTCACTTGTCCGAGAGCGCCTTGATGACCTTGTCGGTGATGTCGATGCGCCCGCTCGCGAACACCGCTTCCTGGAGGATCAGGTCGAACTTTTCCTGCTCGGCGATCTGGTTGATCACGCGGGTGGCGCGCTCCTGGACGCTCGCCAGCTCCTCGTTGCGGCGCAGGTTGAGGTCCTCGCGGATCTCGCGCTGCATGCGCTGGAAGTTGCGGCTGATGTCGGCGAGCTGGCGCTCCTTCTCGCGGCGCTGGGGCTCGGTCAGGGTGACGTTGTCGCGCTCGAGGTCGGCCTGCATGTCGCGGCCCTGCTTCTCCATCTTCGCGAGCTCGGCGTTGCGGGCGGCGAACTCCTTCTCGAGCTTCTGCTGCGCGCGCTTGGCGGGCGCGGCCTCGCGGAAGACGCGCTCGGTGTTCACGAAGCCGATCTTGAGCTCCACGGCCCCCGCCGGCAGCGCGATTCCCAACAATACGACAGCCAACCATTTCATAAACCGTCCCCTAGAAGACCCGGCCCAGCTGGAACTGGAAGCGTTCGATGTGGTCGCCCGGCTTGTCCTTGATCGGCGTGGCGAAGGAGAAGCGCAGCGGCCCCACGGGCGAGTCCCAGCTTACCGCGATACCGGCCGACATGCGCACGTCGGCCCCGCTCACCCGGTCGTCGGACCCCCAGACGTTGCCGCCGTCGATGAAGGTCGCCAGGCGCACGTTCTTCTCCTTGTAGCCGGGCAGCGGGAAGAGCATCTCGAAGTTGCCGATCACCCGGTAGTTGCCGCCGAGGACGTCCCCGTTCAGGTCGCGGGGGCCAAGGCTCGCCGTCTCGAAGCCGCGCACCGAGCCCACGCCGCCCGCGTAGAAGTTCTTGAAGAAGGGCAGGGGCTTGCCGCGATAGCCATCCGCGTAGCCGATCTCGCCGTTCAGCATGAAGGTGAGCCAGTCCAGGCGCGCGGGGGTGTAGAAGAGCTGGCTCTGGTAGGTGGCGCGGTAGTACGTGAGGTCGCCGGGCGGGAAGCCCACCTCGAGGCCCACCTCGTTCAGCCACCCGCGCGTGGGCCACGTGAGGCTGTCGCGGCTGTCGCGCGCGAACGAGATGTTGGTGCGGAACGTGTTGGTGACCTCGCCGAACTCGTTCACGAACTGGATGTAGCGCGGCGGCGCGCTCGGGTCCACCGTGAGGCGCGTGCGCTCGGCCGTGAAGCCCACGTTCACCGCGTTCAGCTCGCTCACCGGGATGCCGAAGCGCACGCCGGCGCCCGTCGAGTACGTGTGGTAGGACGCCACCACGAGGCTCGACGTGTCCACGTTGCGCTGGAAGAGGTCGAAGCCGCGCGAGACGCCGTCCACGGTCCAGTACGGGTTCTGGTACGACAGCGAGTAGACCTTGTCCACCGAGCCGCTGTTCACCTGCACCGCCACCTGGTTGCCGGTGCCCAGGATGTTGGCCTGCGAGACCGAAGCCTGCAGCGTGAGCTTCTCGGCCGCGGAGTAGCCGATGCCGAAGTTGAGGGTGCCCGTGTTGCGCTCGGTGACGGTGACGTTCACGTCCACCTGGTCGGTCACGCCGGGCACCGCGGGCGTCTCGATGTTCACGTCCTGGAAGTAGCCGGTGCGCTGCAGGCGCTCCTTGGAACGCGCGATCTTCTCGAGCGAGTACCAGGAGCTTTCCAGCTGCCGCAGCTCGCGGCGGATCACCTCGTCCTGGGTCTTCGTGTTGCCCGCGATGTTCACCCGCCGGACGTACACGCGCCGGCCGGGATCGACGAAGAACGTGAAGCCCGCGACGCGCTTCTCGCGGTCCAGGTCGGGCACCGGGTTCACGTTGGCGAACGAGTAGCCCTCGTTGCCGAGGCGGTCGGTGATCTTCTTGGTGGACTCGATCACCTTCTCGCGCGAGAAAGTGTCGCCGGGCTTCACGAGCAGCAGGCCGGCGAGCTCGGGCTCGGGCACGATGAGGTCGCCGGCGAGCTTCACCGCGCCGATGTGGTAGACCGGCCCCTCGGCGATCGAGACCGTGATGTAGATCTTCTCGCGGTCGGGCGTGATCGAGACCTGCGTGGACTCGATGTTGAACTCGAGGTAGCCGCGGTTCAGGTAGAACGAGCGCAGGCTCTCCAGGTCCGCGGTGAGCTGCTGCTTGGAGTACTGGTCGTTCTTGGTGAACCACGTGAACCAGCCGGGCGTGGTGAGCTTCATCTGGCGCAGCAGCTCGCGCTCGGTGAAGTCCTTGGCGCCGATGATGTTGATGTCGGCGATCTTGGTGACCGCGCCCTCCTCGATGTCGAAGCGCAGCGCCACGCGGTTCCTCTCGAGCGGCGTGACCGTGGTCTTCACCACCGCGCCGTAGTAGCCGCGGCTCGTGTACTGGCGCTTGAGCTCCTTCTCGGCGCGGTCGAGCAGCGACTTGTCGTAGATCTTCGCCTCCGCGATGCCCGCCTGCTTGAGGCCGTCCTTCAGGTTGTCCTTGGTGAATTCCTTGGCGCCCTCGATGTCGATCTGCGCGATCTGCGGGCGCTCCTGCACGCTCACGATGAGCACGTCGCCGTCGGCCTCGAGGCGCACGTCCTGGTAGAAGCCGGTGGCGTACAGGGCCTTCACCGCGGCGGCGGCCTTCTCGTCGTCGATGCGGTCGCCCACCTTGAGGGGCATGTAGCTGAACACGGTGCCCGCCTCGGTGCGCTGCACGCCTTCCACGCGGATGTCGCGGATCACGAACGGCTCGATCGCGAGCGCCGGCAGCGCCATCGCGCACGCGAGCGCCGCCATCGCCCAGCGCAGGCGCGAAAATGCGGACGCGCCGCGGCGCGGCGATGGGTCGTGCATCAGGGGTTCAACCCGTGAAGAGGCGGTTTAGGTCGTTGTAGAACGCGAAGAACGTGAGTCCCAGGAGCAGGGCGAGGCCGAGGCGCTGGCCTATTTCCATCGTTTTCTCCGAGACTGGCGTGCCCTTCACGATTTCGGCGAAATAATACACCAGGTGCCCCCCATCCAGCAGGGGAATGGGCAGCAAGTTGAGCACGCCCAGGCTCACGCTCACGAGGGCGAGGAAGCCGAGCGACGTGACCCAGCCCAGGCGCGCCGATTGCCCGGCATAGTCGGCGATCGTGATGGGCCCGGAAAGGTTCTTCCACGAAAGCTGCCCCATCACCATGCGGGCGAGCATCTTCACGCTGAAGACCGAGAGGTCCCACACCTTCTCCACCGCCCTGGCTGCCGCCTCGGCGGGGCCGTACCGCACGGTGGTCGTGAAGGGCTCGTAGGCCTTCTTGAGCACCGCCAGCGCGGGCTGCAGGCCCAGTTGGCCCGCTCCGTCCTTGCGCGCCTCGGGCACCGCGTCGATCACGAGCTTCGCGCCCTCGCGCTCCACCTCGACCGCGAGCCTGCGGCCCGCGGCGGGCCGCACCCGGCCCACGAACTCGTCCCAGGTCGCGATGGTCACGCCGTCGACCGCCGTCACCAGGTCGCCCTCGCGGAAGCCCGCGCGTTCGGCGGGGCTCGCGGGCGCGGGCGGGCCCAGGCGCGGCGCGAACGCGGGGCGGTAGGCGCGGATGCCGAGCTTCACGAGCAGGTCCTGGTCCAGGTCCTCCCTGGTGAGGCTCGACATGTCGAGGCGGTTCACCTCGCGCCGGCCATCGCGCGAGCGCACCTCGACCACGGTCTCGTCGCGGGCCACCGCGTGCTTGAGCATCGCCCAGCGCACGTCGCTCCAGGTCTGCACGGCCTCGTCGCCCACGTGGGTGATCGTGTCGCCGGAGGCGAGCCCCGCCACGGCCGCGGGCGTGCCGCGCGGCGGATCGGCGAGCACGGGCACGTCCCCGGGCATGCCCGCCACGAAGAGCACCCAGTAGAGCGCGATCGCGAGCAGGAAATTCGCGATGGGCCCGGCCAGCACGATGAACGAGCGCGCCCACACGCTCTTGTTGTTGAACGCGCGCGGCTCCTCCCCGGGCGGGACGGGCCCTTCCCGCTCGTCCAGCATCTTCACGTAGCCGCCCAGCGGAACCGCCGCCACCACCCACTCGGTGTGGTCGCGGCCGCGCCGGCGCAGGAAGAGCGGCTTGCCGAACCCGATGTTGAAGCGAAGGATCTTCACGTCCATCGCGCGCGCGGCGAGGTAGTGGCCGAACTCGTGCACGACCACGAGCACGCCCACGGTGACGAGGAAAGCGACGACGGTGGAGAAAAGTTCGCCCATGCCCGATTATCCCGCCGCGCCGGCCGCCATGGGCGATCGGCGCGCGACGAAGCGGCGCGCGAGCGCCCGCGCTTCCACGTCCGCGGCATAGACCTGCTCGAGGGAAACCAGCGGCTCGGCCGCCGCCTCGGCGAGCACGCTTTCGATCACCTCCGCGATGCCGGTGAACGCGAGCCTTCCCTCGAGGAACGACTCGACGGCGATCTCGTTGGCGGCGTTGAGCGCGGCGGGCGCCGTGCCGCCCACGCGCAGCGCCTCGCGCGCGAGCGCCACGCACGGGAATCGAAGGCCGTCCACGCGCTCGAACTCGAGGCTGCCGAGCGTGGTGAAATCGAGCGGCGCGGCACCCGACTCGATGCGCTCGGGATGGGCGAGCGCGCAGGCGATCGGCGTGCGCATGTCGGGCGCGCCCAGCTGCGCGATCACCGAGCCGTCGGCGTATTCCACCATCGAGTGGATCACGCTCTGCGGGTGCACCACGATCTGGATCGCCTCCAGCGGCGCGCCGAACAGCCAATGCGCCTCGATCACCTCGAGGCCCTTGTTCATCATGGTGGCCGAGTCCACCGAGATCTTCTGCCCCATCACCCAGTTGGGATGCGCCACCGCCTGCTGGGGCGTCACGCGCGCGAGCCGCTCGATGGGCGTGGTCCGGAACGGCCCGCCCGAGGCGGTGAGGAGCAGCCGGCGCACGCCGGCGCGCTCGAGCTCGCCTTCGCGCCCGCACGTGAAGCCGCGCGGCAGCGACTGGAAGAGCGCGGAATGCTCGCTGTCGATGGGCAGGAGCCTCGCGCCGCCCTCGGCCACGGCGCGCATGAAGAGCGCCCCCGACATGACGAGCGCCTCCTTGTTGGCGAGCAGGACTTCCTTGCCGGCGCGCGCCGCCGCGAGCGTCGCGGGAAGCCCCGCCGCGCCCACGATCGCCGCCATCACCGCGTCCACGTCGTCGCGTGCGACGACGGCCTCGAGCGCCTCCGGCCCGCAGTGCACTTCGGTTTCCACGCCGCGCTGCGCGAGCCCGCGGCGAAGGCGCTCGGCGGCGTCGGGATCGCGCAGCACCGCGTGCGCGGGGCGGTGGTGGAAGCATTGCTCGAGCAGCAGCGCATCGCTCTTGGCCGCCGCGAGCGCCGTCACGCGGAAGCGGGTGGGATGGCGCGCCACGACGTCGAGCGTGCTCTTGCCGATGGATCCGGTGGAGCCGAGGATCGCGATGCGCTTCACGCCGCGCCCCCGAGCTTCAACGACAGGGCGAACGCCGCCACCGGCAGCGTCGAGGTGAGCGCGTCGATGCGGTCGAGCACGCCGCCGTGCCCGGGCAGCAGCGAGCTGGAATCCTTGAGCCCCGCGCCGCGCTTCATCCACGACTCGAAGAGGTCGCCCACGACGCTCAGGACCGCGAGCACCAGCATCGCGCCCACGAGCGGCGCGCCGAGCGCGGCGCCCGCAACCGGCGGGACGGGCCACGGCTGCACGCGCGCGAGCCACGCGAGCACGAGCCCGTAAGCGGCGACTCCCGCGAGCGCGCCATAGACGCCCTCCCAGGTCTTGCCGGGTGAAATCGCGGGCGCGAGCTTGTGGCGACCGAAGGCGCGCCCGGCGAAATACGCCGCGATGTCGGCGATCCACACGATGGCGGCGATGGCGAGCAGCAGCCACGGGCTCGCATCCCTCAGCACGACGAACGCGAACCAGGTGGGCCACATCACGAGCCACCCGGCCAGGGCGCAGGTGCCCGCGCGGGGCCGGCCCAGGCGCGCGAGCCAGATGGGCGCGGCCACGACCCAGAAGATGGCCGAGAGGATGAACGCGACCGTCGCGGCGTCCATGAAGGTCCCGCGCGGATCGCGCAGGTAGAGCAGCCAGAACGCGGCGCCCAGCGCGCCGGAGGCGAAGAGGTAGATGCCCTGCGCCCTGGGCGCGAGCGCGGAAAGGCCCGACCACTCCCAGCAGGCGACGAGCGCCACCACCAGCACGAACGCGGCCCACGCCGCGGCGGGCGCGAGGAACAGCATGGCGAGGAGCACCGCGAGGACGACCACCGCCGTGATGACGCGCGTGCGCAGCAAGCGGGGCTTCAGCCGGCCTGCGGAACCGGCTCGCCTTCCTTGAGCTGCTCGCTGGTGCGCCCGAAGCGGCGTTCGCGGGCGCGGTACGAGGTGAACGCCTCGTCGAGCAGGGCCGCGCCGAAGTCGGGCCACAACGCTTCGGTGAAATAGAGCTCGGTGTACGCGAGCTGCCAGAGCAGGAAGTTGGACACGCGCTGCTCGCCGCCGGTGCGGATGAAGAGGTCGGGCTCGGGCGCGTAGGCCATGGACAGGAAACGGGCGAGCCGCTCCTCGGTCACGGGCGCCGACGGATCCTCCAGGCGGCAACGTTCCGCGGCCTGCAGGATGTCCCAGCGGCCGCCGTAGTTGGCCGCGATGGTGAGGGTGAGCCCCTTGTTGTCGCGCGTGAGCGCCTCGCCGCGCTGGATGTGGCGCAGCAGCCGCTCGTCGAAGGCCGCGAGGTCGCCCACCACGCGGAAGCGGATGCCGTTGTCGTGGAGCTTGCCGACTTCCTGCTCGAGGGCGCGCAGGAAAAGCTGCATCAGGAAGGAGACTTCCTCGGGCGGGCGGCGCCAGTTCTCGCTCGAGAAGGCGAAGAGGGTGAGGTAGTCCACGCCCGCCTTGGCGCACGCCTTCACCGTCTCGCGCACCGCCTCCACGCCCTTGCGGTGGCCGGCCACGCGCGGCAGGAACCGTTGCTTGGCCCAGCGCCCGTTGCCGTCCATGATGATCGCGACGTGGCGCGGCACGACCGCGGTCTCGGGGATCACCTTCGTGGACGACTGGAACTCGCTCATACCGCCATCAGGTCCTTTTCCTTCTCGGCCACCAGCTTGTCGATGTCCGCGATCGACTTGTCGGTGAGCGCCTGGATCTCCTTCTCGGCGCGCTTGTCGTCGTCCTCGCTCACCTCGCCGTCCTTCATCAGGGCCTTCACGTGGGCCATCGCGTCGCGGCGGATGTTGCGCACCGCGACCTTGGCGTTCTCGCCCTCGTGCTTCACGATCTTGGCGAGCTCCCGGCGCCGCTCCTCCGTGAGGGCCGGCATCGGCACCCGGATGACATCGCCGGAGGTCGCCGGGTTCACGCCGAGGTCGGAATCCCGGATCGCCCGTTCCACGGCCTGGACCATCTTCTTCTCGAACGGCTGGATCGAAATGGTGCGCGCATCGGCCAGCGTCACGTTGGCGACCTGGTTGATGGGGGTCTCGGTGCCGTAGTAGTCGACGCGCAGGTGGTCGATGAGGCCCGTGTGGGCGCGGCCGGTGCGCACTTTCGCGAGGTCGTGCTTGAGCGTCTCGATGGACTTGGCCATCTTGTCGGTGGCCTGTTTCTTGATCTCGGCAATACTCATCAGGTTCCCCCTGTCACGCGCCGTTGAGCGGCTGCGTCCGCTCCAACGGCCGCCCCGCTGCCCGTCAAGAATACAGATTTCATCTAGTTATGGACGAGGGTGCCTTCGTCCTCGCCCATCACGACGCGCTTCAGCGCGCCGGCCTTGAATATGGAGAATACGTTGATCGGCAGACGCTGGTCGCGGCAGAGCGCAAGGGCCGTGGCGTCCATCACCTTGAGGTTCTTCACGAACGCCTCGTCGAAGGTGATCTTGCCGTAGCGGGTCGCGGTCTTGTCCTTGAGCGGGTCGGCCGTGTACACGCCGTCCACCTTGGTGGCCTTGAGGACGATGTTGGCCTCGACCTCGCGCCCGCGCAGCGCCGCCGCCGTATCCGTGGTGAAGAAGGGGTTGCCGGTGCCCGCCGCGAAGATGACGATCTTGCCCTCCTCGAGGTAGCGGATCGCCTTGCCGCGGATGTAGGGCTCCACCACGGGCTCGATGCTGAGCGCCGACTGCACGCGCGCCACGAGGCCCCCGCGGTTCATCGCGTCGCCCAGGGCGAGCGCGTTGATCACGGTGGCGAGCATGCCCATGTAGTCGGCCGTGGCGCGGTCCATGCCGGCCGCGCCCTGCGAGACGCCGCGGAAGATGTTGCCCCCGCCGATCACCACCGCCACCTGCACGCCGAGGTCCGAGACTTCCTTCACCTCGGCCACGATGCGCTCGACCATCTCGCGGTTGATGCCGAACGAGTCGTCGCCCATCAGCGCCTCCCCCGAGAGCTTGAGGAGGATTCGCTGGTAGGCGGGCTGGGCCGGCGGGTTGGCCTGCTCGGCGCGGCCGTCGGCCATGGTCGTGCCGGTCACGCCGCGGTCTTTGCCATCGCCGCCACCTCGGCGGCGAAGTCCGCCTGCTTCTTCTCGATGCCCTCGCCCACCACCAGGAAGCGGTAGCCGTGCAGCCTCGACTTCTGCGCCGCGAGCATCTTCTCGACGGTCTGCTTGTCGTCCTTCACGAACGGCTGGCCGAGCAGCGTGATCTCGGCGAGGAACTTGTTGATGCCGCCCTCGACCATCTTCGCCACGATCTCCGGCGGCTTGCCGGATTCGGCCGCGCGCGCCTCGAGGATCTTGCGCTCGCCGGCGATCACCTGGGGATCGACGTCGTTGCGCGACATGAAGCGCGGCTTCGCGAACGCGATGTGCATGGAGACGTCCTTGGCCACCGTTTCGGGGCCCTCGACGTCCACCAGCACCGCGATCTTGGAGCCCGGGTGCACGTACTGCACGAGCTTGCCGTTGGCCTCGATGCGCGCGAAGCGGCGCACGCTGATGTTCTCGCCGATCTTCTGCACGAGCTTCTGGCGGGTGGACTCCACCGTCTCGGCCCCGATCTTCATCTGGGAGAGCGCCTCCACGCTGGCCGGGGACTGCCGGCCGACGAGCTCGGCGAGCGCCGCGGCGAACTGCGTGAAGTCCGGGTTCTTCGCGACGAAGTCCGTCTCGGCGTTCACTTCCACGATCGCGCCCACCTTGCCGTCGGGCGAGAGCCAGGTGGCGACCGCGCCGTCGGCGGCCACGCGCGAGGCGGCCTTGGAGGCCTTCGCGCCGCTCTTGATGCGCAGCAGCTCCTCCGCCTTCCTGATGTCGCCGCCCGCTTCCTCGAGCGCCTTCTTGCATTCCATCATGCCGAGCCCCGTGATCTCGCGAAGCTCCTTGACCAGCCCTGCCGTGATCTCTGCCATTCAAATCTCCGATTCGTCGTCCCCGGATGCGGGGATGCAAAAAAGGGGCCCGATCAGCCCCTTTTCGTGCGGGTCGGTGCTGTGACCCCTTACTGCTTTTCCTGTTCCTCGACCTCGACGAAATCCTCCGAGCTGCCGCCGGGGGCGACCATCTCGTTGATGACCTGGCTGCGGCCTTCGAGGATCGCGTCGGCCACGCCGCGCGCGTACAGGCGGATGGCGCGGGTGGAGTCGTCGTTGCCCGGGATCACGTAGTCGATGCCGTCGAGCGAGTTGTTGGAGTCCACCACGCCCACGATGGGAATGCCCAGCGTGCGCGCCTCGGTGACCGCGATCTTGTGGAAGCCCACGTCGATCACGAAGAGCGCATCGGGCACGCGCTCCATGTCCTTGATGCCGCCCAGCGAGCGCTCGAGCTTCTCGCGCTCGCGCGCGTTCAGCAGCTGCTCCTTCTTGGAAAGGCGCTCGATGGAGCCGTCGGCCACCATCGCGTCCATCTCCTTCAGGCGCTTGATCGAGCCCTTCACCGTCTTGAAGTTGGTGAGCATGCCGCCCAGCCAGCGGTGGTCGACGAAGGGCGCGCCGGCGCGCATGGCCTCTTCCTTCACGATCTCGCGGGCCTGCCGCTTGGTGCCCACGAACAGGATCTGGCCCTTGTTCGAGGTGAGCTGGCGCACGTACCGGAGCGCTTCCTGGTACATCGGAAGCGACTTCTCGAGGTTGATGATGTGGATCTTGTTGCGGGCCCCGAAGATGTACGGGGCCATCTTGGGATTCCAGTAGCGCGTCTGGTGGCCGAAGTGAACGCCGGCCTCCAGCATCTGGCGCATGGTGACGGACATGCTTGCAATACTCCTTAGGTCAGGTTGGCCTCCCCCGCGGCTTGATTGGGCCTGGATTGCGCCCAACACCTTGGCCTTTCGCGGGGTGTGAATTTCCGTTGGCGACCAATCCAAATGCGCCAGCGGATAGCCAGATATTATAGCGCAAAAAGGGGCCTTGAATCAAACATTTCCGGCCGCATGTTGGCCGGGCGCCCGGCGCCCCCGGGGCCGCGCAGGAACCGTTCCAGCCCGCCCCCCGCCTAACGATATAATCCGAGCCTATGGAAGGACGCCACAGCATGGGGTTGCAGGTGAAGAGCCCCGCCGACATCGAAGCGATGCGCATCGCCGGCCGCCTCGCGGCCGAGGTGCTCGACTTCATCACGCCCCACGTGAAGCCCGGCGTTTCCACGGGAACGCTCGACAAGCTCTGCCACGACTACATGGTCAAGGTGCAGGGCACGGTGCCGGCGCCGCTCAACTACGCGCCGCCCGGGCACCGCCCGTATCCGAAGTCCATCTGCACCTCGGTGAACCACCAAGTCTGCCACGGCGTGCCCGGCGACAAGATCCTGCGCCACGGCGACATCGTGAACATCGACATCACCGTGATCAAGGACGGCTGGCACGGCGACACGAGCCGCATGTTCTACGTGGGCGAGCCCTCCGTGCAGGCGAGGCGCCTGTGCGAGGTCACCTACGAGTGCATGTGGAAGGGCATCGCCGCGGTGAAGCCCGGCGCCACGTTGGGCGACATCGGCTTCGCGATCCAGCGCCACGCCGAGGCGAACGGCTTCAGCGTGGTGCGCGAATTCTGCGGCCACGGCATCGGCCGGCGCTTCCACGAGGAGCCGCAGATCCTCCACTACGGGCGCCCCGGCCAGGGCCTGCAGATCGTGCCCGGCATGACCTTCACCGTCGAGCCCATGATCAACGCCGGGCGGCGCGACATTCGCCAGCTCGCCGACGGCTGGACCATCGTCACGGCGGATCATTCGCTCTCGGCACAGTGGGAGCACACGGTGCTGGTGACCGAGGAGGCTTTCGAGGTCCTCACGGTTTCCGCGGGCACGCCGAAGATTCCAGGATTCGTCCAGGCGGCGACGCAGGCCGCGTAGGCGTGTCCGCCGCCGCTCCCTCCGCCTCGGCCACCCGCACCGCCGCCGCCAACACCCGCGCCTGGCTGCGCGAGCACACCGAAAGGCTCGAGCGGCGCTTTCTTCGCAGTCCCGACGCCGCCCGCACGCTCGCCGAGCGCGCGGCGCTGGTGGACGAGCTGCTGCAAAGGCTGTGGCGCGAGGCGGGCGTGAACGCTTCGTTCGCCCTGGTGGGCGTGGGCGGCTACGGGCGCGGCGCGCTCTTTCCCCATTCCGACGTCGATGTCCTCGTGCTGCTGCCCGACGGGTCGAAGCCGGACGCGGCGGTCGAACGCTTCATCGGCGCGCTCTGGGATAGCGGCCTCGAGCCGGGCCACAGCGTGCGCACCGCCTCGGAATGCGTCGAGGAGGCCGTGAAGGACGTGACCGTCGACACGAGCCTGCTGGAATCGCGCCTCGTCGCGGGCGACGGCGATCTCCTCGCGGCGCTCGATGCGCGGCTTCGCGAGCGGCGCAACGTGCGCGCGTTCTTCGACGCGAAGTTCAAGGAGCAGAAGCGCCGCCACGAGCGCTTCCAGGAAGCGGCCTACAACCTGGAGCCCAACATCAAGGAGAGCCCGGGCGGGCTGAGGGACCTGCAGATGGTCCTGTGGCTCGCGCGCGCCGCGGGCCTGGGCCAGTCGTGGAAGGCGCTCGCCGAAGAGGGGATCATCACCGCGAAGGAGGCCGCGTCGATCGCCTCGGCCGAGCGCGTGCTGCAGGACCTGCGCATCCGCCTGCACTACCTCGCCGGGCGGCGCGAGGACCGCCTGGTCTTCGACCACCAGATCGAGATCGCGCGGCAGCTCAAGCTCGCCGCGAAGGCCGGCATGGCGCCCTCGGACCTGCTGATGCGCCGCTACTACGTCGCCGCGAAGGCGATCTGGCGCTTCAACCAGATCGTCCTGTCCAACCTCTTCGCGCGCATCACGCCGGAGAACGAGCGCAAGGTGCGCAAGCTCGACGACGACTTCGTCGTGGACAACATGACGCTCGAGCCGCGCGACGAGAAGCTCTTCGAGAAGCGCCCCGGCATGATCCTGGAGGCGTTCAGGCGGCTGCAGGACAACCGCGGCATCGTTGGCCTGGGGCCCACCGCGCTTCGCTCGCTCTCTCGCGCGCTGCCCTCCATCACGCGCAAGTTCCGCGCCGACCGCGCCAACCACCGGCGCTTCATGGAAATCATGCGCGGCGACCGGCTCACGTGGACGCTGCGCCGCATGAGCCGCTACGGCGTGCTGGGCCGCTACCTCCCGGCGTTCGGGCGCATCGTGGGCCAGATGCAGCACGACCTCTTCCACGTCTACACCGTGGACGAGCACATCCTCATGGTGATCCGCAACCTGCGCCGCTTCCGGATCCCGCGCTTCGACCACGAGTACCCGTTCCTCTCGACCCTCATGCAGGAGTTCGACCGGCCCGAGGTGCTCTATCTCGCCGCGCTCTTCCACGATATCGCGAAGGGGCGCGGCGGGGACCACTCGCACCTGGGCGGAAGCGACGCGGCCGCGTTCTGCCAGTCGCATGGCCTCTCGAAGGCGGATTCGGACCTCGTGGTCTGGCTCGTCGAGAACCACCTCGTCATGTCGGCCACGGCGCAGAAGCAGGACCTCACGGATCCGGAGGTGATCTCGAGCTTCGCCACGCTGGTGGGCGACGAGCGCCGGCTCGCCGCGCTCTACATCCTCACCGTCGCCGACATCCGCGGAACCAGCCCCGCCGTGTGGAACGCGTGGAAGGGCAAGCTCCTCGAGGACCTCTTCCGCTCCACGCGGCGCATCCTGCGCGGCGAGCTCGACTACGCCGCCTCCGCGATCGTGGCGAAGAAGGCCGAGGCGTTGCGCATCTTCCGCGGCTACGTCCCCGTGGCCGGCAAGCACGAGGCGCTGTGGGCGACCCTCGACGACAACTACTTCCAGCGCTTCGAGGTGGCCGAGATCGCGTGGCATACGCGCACGCTGTGGTCGCGCGTGGCGCCCGACAAGCCCATCGTGCGCGCGCGCCTCTCGCCCGTGGGCGAAGGCCTCCAGGTGCTCGTGTACGCGCCCGACCAGCCCGGCCTCTTCGCGCGCATCACGAGCTTCTTCGAGCGCAACCAGATGGACGTGGCGGCGGCGAAGATCTACACGACGCAGCAGGGCTTCGCGCTGGACAGCTTCCAGGTGCTCACGCGCACCCGCGAGGGCGAGCACTACCGGGAGCTCATCCAGTCGATCGAATCGGGCCTCGGGGCGGCCATCGCGCCGGCGCAGCCCCTGGGCGCGCCGCCTTCGGGCCGCATCTCGCGCTGGGTGAAGCACTTCCCCATCGAGCCTTCGGTTTCCATCGTGCCGGGCCGGCGCGCAAGGCACTGGGTCGTGAACGTGAGCTGCGCCGACCGTCCGGGCCTGCTCTCGGCGCTCTCGCGCGTGTTCCTCGACCACGGGCTCAACCTCGTCGATGCGCGCGTCACGACGCTGGGCGCCCGCGCCGAGGACGTCTTCGTCGTGAACGGCGAGCAGCTCCAGGACGAAGCGCACCGCGAACGCATCAAGCAGGACCTGTGCAAGGTCGCCTCGTAGTCCTCGCGCTCTTCGCGCTCGCGGCATGCGGCCGCGAGGCGCCGGCGCCTGCCACGACCGTGGTCCTCATCGGTCACGCGGGCCCGCTCACCGGCCCCATCGCGCACCAGGGCAAGGACGACGAGAACGGCGTGTCGCTCGCCATCGAGCAGGCGAACGGGAAGCACCTGGTGATCGGCGGCAAGCCCGTCACCTTCCGCCTGATGAGCGAGGACGACCAGGGCGATCCCAAGATCGGCACCACGGTCGCGCAGAAGCTCGTCGATGCGCACGTGGCCGCGGTCATCGGCCACCTCAATTCCGGCGTGACGATCCCAGCCTCCGAGCTCTACGACAAGGCAGGCATCCCGGTGATCACAGGCTCGGCCACCAGCCCCGAGCTCACCGAGCGCGGCCTGAAGGGCGTCTTCCGCACCATCGGGCGCGACGACCAGCAGGGCCCGGCGATCGCCGCCTACATCGCTTCCGAGCTCAAGGCGAAGAGCGCGGCCATCGTGGACGACAAGACGGCTTATGGCGAGGGTCTCGCGAGCGAGGTGGAGAAGGCGCTGCGGGCGGCCCACGTGACGATCGTCGGCCGCGAGCGCACCACGGACAAGGAGACGGACTTCAAGGCGATCCTCACGCGCCTGAAGTCGAAGCAGCCGGACGTGGTCTTCCACGGCGGCATGGACGCGACCGGCGGCCTCATGCTGAAGCAGGCGCGCGAGCTGGGCGTGAAGGCCGCCTTCGCCTTCGGCGACGGCGCGTGCACCGACGAGATGGCGCAGCTCGCGGGCCCCGCGGGCGAAGGCCTCGCGTGCTCCCAGGCGGGGCTGCCCGCGGCCTCCGCCACGAAGGAATTCCGCGACGCGTTCAACCCGAAGTACGGCGAGACCAAGCTCTACGCGCCCTTCTTCTACGACGCGGCCAACGTGATCATCGACGCGATGAAGCGCGCGGATTCGACCGATCCCGCGCGGTTCACGCCGAGGATCTACGAGGCGAAGTTCGACGGCGCGACCGGCCACATCGAGTTCGACGCGAAGGGCGACCGCAAGGACGCGGAGATGACGATCTTCCGCATGCAGGGCGGCAAGATCGTGCCGGTGGCGATCTACCGCAACGGCAGGATGGAGCCCTTCAGGTAGCGGCTAGGTCGGCGCAGGCAGCCCGTCGTTCAGCCTGAGCCAGCCGCGGATCACGCGATAGAGGTACCAGATCGTGAGGATTCCCCAGGGGATCCACACGAACAGGATGCCCACCACCGTGATCACGAACACCAGGGTCACGATCACCAGCCACAGCAGCCCCCACCCGAAGGTGCGCGCGAGCCACGAGTAGTGCGTCTCGACCCACGTGCCGCGCACGTTGTCGCGGGCGATGGCGCCGATGATCACGGCCACCAGCGCGAGCGTCCAGAGCGTGAACGGCGCGAGCGCGTGGAGGATGTAGAGGATCTGGGCGTTGGTCGTGCGCACCGGGGCTTCACTCATCGACAAGCTCCTCGCCGGGGAAAAGTTCCTCGTTGAAGCCGAAGCGCGACAGGTCCGTCATCCGCTGCGGGTAGAGGATGCCGTCCAGGTGGTCGCATTCGTGCTGCACGACGCGGGCATGGAAGCCCTCGGCGACGCGGTCGATGGGATTGCCGTCCTCGTCGAAGCCCGTGTAGCGCAGCTTCGTGTAGCGCGGCACCACGCCGCGCATGCCCGGCACCGAGAGGCAGCCTTCCCAGTCCTCCTCGACCTCGCGGGTGAGCATCTGCAGCTTCGGGTTCACCAGCACGGTGAAGGGCACTTCCTCGGCATCGGGATAGCGCGGGTTCCTGCTCACGCCGAAGATCACCACGCGCTGCAGGACGCCGATCTGCGGCGCCGCGAGACCGGCGCCGTTCTTCGCCGCCATGGTCTCCTTCATGTCGGCGACGAGCTGCTTGAGCTCCGGCGAGCCCAGCTTCTCCACCGGCTTGGACTTCTCGCGCAGGACCGGGTGACCCATGCGCAACACCTCACGAGCGGCCATGGCGCTCCACCATTTTCGCGACGATCAAGCGGATCCCCCCCATCGTTTCCTCGATCACGCGCCCGATGTCCTCGAGGGACACGGTGCGTGCGCTCGCACCCCGGCCGGCGGCCGGATTCACCACCACGGCGAGGTGCGCGTATTCCATGCCGAGCTCGCGCGCGAGCGCGGCCTCGGGCATGCCCGTCATGCCGACCATCGTGGCGCCGTCGCGCTCGAGGCGGTCGATCTCGGCCTTGGTCTCCAGGCGCGGGCCCTGCGTGGCGGCGTAGGTGCCGCCATCGACCGCCGGCACGCCCGCCGCCCTCGCCGAGGCGAGCGCGAGCTCGCGCAGCGCCTGCGCGTAAGGGTGCGTGAAGTCGATGTGCGTCACCGGGTGCTCGGCGCCCTCGAAGAACGTCGAATGGCGTCCCCAGGTGTAGTCGATGATCTGGTCGGGAACGACGATGGTGCCCGCGCCCAGGTCGGGCGCGATGCCGCCCACGGTGCACACGGCAACGACCTGCCTCACGCCCTGCGCGTGGAGCGCCCAGAGGTTGGCGCGGTAGTTGATCTCGTGCGGCGCGAGCGTGTGCCCGTAGCCGTGCCGCGCCAGGAAGATCACTTCGCGATCGCCGACGCCGCCGAACGTGAGCGGTCCCGAGGGCTCGCCGTAGGGCGTGCGCACGATCTTGCGATGCCTGATTTCCAGGTTGGCGAGCTGCGTGAGCCCGCTGCCTCCGATGACGGCGATCATGTGTCCTTCAATGCGTAGATGGCCGGCAGGTTGCGCCACAGGCCGTAGGCGTCCATGCCGAAGCCGAAGACGTACCGGTTGGGCACGGTGACGCCCACGAAGTCGGCCGTGATGGGCTTCTCGCGGCCGATGGCCTTGTCGGCGAATACGGCGGCGAGGACCTGGCTCGCGCCCATCTCGACGAGGCGCTTGCGGATGGCGGCGAGGGTGATGCCCTCGTCGAGGATGTCGTCCACCACCAGCACCACGCGCCCGCGCACGTTGTCGCGCGGCGGCAGGCGCCAGGTGATCTCGCGTCCCTGGATGTCGTTGTTGTAGCGCGTGACCTCGATGGCGCCGAACTCGAGCGGAAAACGCAGCAGCGGCAGGAGCTGGCCCGTGAAGAGCGCCGCGCCGCCCATCACCGAGAGCACGACCGGGAACTCGCCCTCGAGCCTCGCGGTGATGTCGGCCGCCAGGCGTTGCACCGCCTCGCGCACCTGCTCGGCGCTGAAAAGCTGGGTCGCCTCGTCGAGGAGGCGCAGCGCCTCCTCGCGCCCCTTCACGGCTTCTTCCCGCCGGCGACCGTGCCGATGAAGCTGCGGAAGTCCGCGGCGAGCTCGGGGTGCTTGAGCGCGTAGTTCACGGTGGCCTTGAGGTAGCCCAGCTTCGAGCCGCAGTCGTAGCGCGTGCCCTGGAACTCGTAGGCGTTCACCGCCTCCTCGCGCAGCAGCCGGCCGATGGCGTCGGTGAGCTGGATCTCGCGGCCCGCGCCGGGACGCAGGTTCTCGAGGAAATGGAAGATGCGCGGCGACAGGATGTAGCGCCCCACGACGCCCAGCGTCGAGGGCGCCTCCTCGGGCTTGGGCTTCTCGACGATGTTGGTGACGCGCGAGACCCCTTCCTTCGCGCGCTCGACCGAGACGATGCCGTACGAGGCCGTGTCCTCGCGCGGCACGTTCTGCACCGCGACGATGCTGCCGCCGGATTTCGCGTGCACGTGCGCCATCTGCTTCATCACGGGCACCTGCGCGTCGATCAGGTCGTCGGCGAGGATCACCGCGAAGGGCTCGTCGCCCACCAGGTGGCGCGCGCAGAGCACCGCGTGGCCCAGGCCGAGGGCCTCCGCCTGGCGGATGTACGCGCACGAGACGCCCTCGGGCAGCAGCCCGCGCACTTCCTTCAGCAGCTTGTTCTTGCCGTGGGCCTGCAGCTCGGCCTCGAGCTCGTAGGCCTTGTCGAAATGGTCCTCGATGGCGCGCTTGCCGCGGCCGGTGATGAAGATGAGGTCGGTGATGCCCGCGCCGACGGCCTCCTCCACCGCGTACTGGATGAGCGGCTTGTCGACGATCGGCAGCATCTCCTTGGGAGAGGCCTTGGTGGCGGGAAGGAATCGCGTGCCCAGGCCCGCGACGGGGAACACGGCTTTGGTGACTTTTTGCATGCCTACCTTCCCAGGATCCGGAGGAACTGCGCCTCGTCGAGGACCGCGACGCCCAGCTCGCGCGCCTTGTCGAGCTTGGACCCCGCTTCCTCGCCGGCGACCACGTAGTCGGTCTTCTTCGAGACCGATCCCGTGACCTTTCCCCCGAGCGCCTCGATGCGCTCCTTCGCCTCGTCGCGCGTCATCGCCGCGAGGGTGCCCGTGAGGACCACGATTTTACCCGCGAAGGGCCCCGACGCCCCGGCCTCGCGCGCGGGCGCCCCTTCCTTCCAGTGCACGCCCGCGGCGCGCAGCTGCTCCACCACCTCGCGGTTGTGCCGCTCCCCGAGGAAGTTGGCGATGGATTGGGCGACGACCGGGCCCACGTCGGGCGCTTCCTGCAGCTCCTCCAGGCTCGCATCGAGGAGCGCATCGAGGTTGCCGAAGTGGCGCGCGAGGTCCTTCGCCGTCACCTCGCCCACGTTGCGGATTCCGAGCGCGTAGATGAAGCGCGGCAGTGTCGTCGCCTTGCTCTTCTCGATCGCCGCGTGCACGTTGGCCGCCGACTTTTCCGCCATGCGCTCGAGCTCGGCGAGCTTCGCGATGCCCAGCTTGTAGATGTCGGCCGGCGTGCGCACGAGGCCCGCGTCCACGACCTGGTCCACGAGCTTCTCGCCGAGCCCCTCGATGTCCATGGCGCGGCGCGAGGCGAAATGCAGCAGCGCCTGCTTGCGCTGCGCGGCGCAGAAGAGCCCGCCCGTGCAGCGCGCCACCGCTTCGTCTTCCTCGCGCACGACGCGGGAGCCGCACACCGGGCACTTCTTCGGCATGACGAAGGGGTCCTTGCGCGGTCCCTTCTTCGCCACGCGCGCCACCTCGGGAATCACGTCGCCCGCGCGGCGCACCACCACCGTGTCGCCCTTCCAGATGTCCTTGCGGCGGATCTCGTCCTCGTTGTGCAGCGTCGCGTTCACGATCGTGGTGCCGCCCACGAAGACGGGCGCGAGGCGCGCCACCGGCGTGAGCGCCCCGGTGCGCCCCACCTGGATGCCGATGTCGAGGAGCTCCGTGGTGGCCTCTTCCGCCGGGAACTTGTGCGCCACCGCCCAGCGCGGCGCGCGCGAGACGAAGCCGAGCTTCGCCTGGTCGGCGACCTTGTTCACCTTGTAGACCACGCCGTCGATGTCGTAGGGCAGCTTCGGGCGCATGGCGCCCACGTCCGCGTAGAACTTGAGCAGGCCCGCCACGCCCTTCACGGTGCGATGCTCCTTCGCGACGGGGAAGCCCAGCGCGCCCAGCGCCTCGATGAGCCGCGAGTGCGTCGCCGGGACCTCGAAGCCATCGACCGCGCCGATCCCGTAGGCGAAGAACGAGAGCTTGCGCTGCGCCGTGAGCCTGGAATCGAGCTGGCGCAGCGCGCCCGCCGCGGAGTTGCGCGGGTTCACGTAGGTCTTCTCGCCGGCGGCCGCGAGGCGCCGGTTCATCGCCTCGAACTCCTTGCGCATCATCAGGACCTCGCCGCGCACCTCCAGGAGCTTCGGGTGCCGGCGCCCCTCGAGGCGAAGCGGGATCGGGCGCACGGTGCGCAGGTTGGGCGTGACGTCCTCGCCGGTCGCGCCGTCGCCGCGCGTCGCACCCTGCACGAACAGGCCGTCCTCGTAGGCGAGGGTGACCGCGAGCCCGTCGAACTTGAGCTCGGCGGAATACTCCACCTCGTCCACGCCGAGGCCTTCGCGGCAGCGCCGGTCGAAGGCCGCCACCTCTTCCTCGTCGAACGCGTTGGCGAGCGAGAGCATCGGCACGCGATGCTCGGCGGGGGCGAAGCTGTCGCTGGGCGCGGCACCCACGCGTTGCGTGGGGGAATCGGGCGTGGCGAGCTCGGGGTGCTCGGTCTCGATCTTCACCAGCTCCTGGAAGAGCCGGTCGAACTCGGCGTCGCTGATCTCGGGCGCGGCCTCGACGTAGTAGAGGCGGTTGTGGCGCTCGATGGCGCGGCGCAGCTTCTCGGCCTTCTCCGCGAGCGTCACGGCGAAGCGCGCCCTTCCATCAGCTATACAGGCGCCGGGCGAGCGCGCCGCCGGCCGGGATCCCGTGCGCTTCCATCTCGTGGAAGATCTTCTCGAGCGAGCGGCGGATGGAGGCGAGCCCCGCGTCGGTGAGCGGCTTGCGGTTGTCGTCCACGAGCTCGCCGCCCAGCGTCGCGGCGAAGACCTGCGCCACCCGCACCATCTCGGCGAGCACGCGCGGCGCATCGCAGACGCGCGGCAGGTCGAGCGCGAAGCACAGGCCCGTGTAGTAGTGGCCCTTGCCGTCCTCGATCGGGCGGATCGCGAAGGCCGGCTGGCCGTCGGGCCCGTAGCGCACCAATTCGCCGCCGGCCGTCTCCGACAACCCGTTCTCCAGGGCGAGCGACTTCACGCGCGCCACCGCGAAGGTGGCGCCGAACTGGCCCACCACGTTCACCACCACCTCGATGTCGGTGTCGGCGCAGAACTTGTCGATCTCGCGGGCGCGCGCCGCGGCCGCGGCCGGGGACTCGCGCTGCGAGACCGCGTTCACGGCGGCCGCGAAGTCGGCGATGTTGCGGTTGAAGCGCTCGATCTCCTCCTCGACCACGGGGCCGTCGCGGCTCGCGAGCTGCATGCCCACGCGCAGCTCGCGCCAGCTGCGGCGCGGGGAGGTGTCGATGGGATGCCACTGCTCGTCCACGATGCCTTCCACGTGAGTCTGCGCCATGTGGGAAGCGAGCGCATCGAGCAGGGGCTGGAGCTGCTCGCTCATCACCGGGTCGTCGGCGAGGATCACGGCGACCGTGTCGATGCGGCTCGAGACTTCCGCGGCCGGCGCGCTCGCCGCGTCCAGCTCTTCGGCGCGCTGGGGCGGCAGGGTCTGGTCGGGCGCGGAGCCGGTCGGGACCGCGCCGGGCGAGTCCGGCAGCGGGCCCAGGGTCGGCTCGCGGCGGGTTGGCGCCTTGTCGAACAGCGCATCGGGCGGGCGCTCGCCGAAATCCTCCTCGGCCTTGCGCCGCGCGCGCCGCTCCTGCACCGCGTTGTAGATCACCACCGCGACCACGAGCGCGATGCCGAAAGCGATGAGGGCGAGCTGGAGGTCGCTCACGCCGCCTGCTTCCTCGCCAATTCGATCGCCGAGTCGATGTCCACCTCGACGACCTTGGAGACGCCCGGCTCCGGCATCGTGACGCCCACCAGCTGCGCGGCGAGCTCCATGGTGATCTTGTTGTGCGTGATGAAGAGGAACTGCGTCTGGCCCGACATCTGGCGCACCAGCTCGCAGAAGCGTTCCGTGTTGGGGTCGTCCAGCGGCGCGTCCACCTCGTCCAGCAGGCAGAAAGGCGCCGGGTTCAGCTTGAAGAGCGAGAACACCAGCGCGATGGCCGTGAGCGCCTTCTCGCCGCCCGAAAGGAGCTGGATCGACTGGTTGCGCTTGCCGGGCGGCTGCGCGAACACCTGCAGCCCGGCGTCGAGGATCTCCTCGCCCGTGAGCTTGAGGCTCGCCTGCCCGCCGCCGAAGAGCGCCGGGAACATCTCCCGGAAGTTGCGATCGACGGCGTCGAAGGTCTCCTGCAGCAGCTCGCGCGTCTCGCGGTCGATGCGCTTGATGGCCGCTTCGAGCGTCTCGACGGCCTGCGTGAGGTCCGCGGCCTGGGCGTCGAGGAACGCCTTGCGCTCTTGCGCGGTGGCGAGCTCCGAGAGCGCGGCGAGGTTCACCGGCCCCAGGGCCGCGATCTCCTCGTTCAGCCGGTTGATCTCGGCCTGCATCCCCGAGGAGCGCACGCGCTTCTCGATCTGCTCGGCCATCTCCTCGCGCGTGACGCCGGCCTCTTCCAGCTGGCGCGAGTACTGCTCGGCGTTGGTCGCCGCTTCCTGCTCCTTCAGGCGCAGCTCCGTGATCCGGGTGCGCATCGGCTCGAGGCCCTGCTCCACCGCGAGGCGCGATTCTTCCAGCGCGCGCAGCTCATCGCCGATGTGCTCGAGCCCGGCGCGCGCATCGCCCAGCACCTGCTCGCGCTCGGCCTTCGTGGCGAGCGCGGCCTGCAGGCGCTCGCGCACCTGGCCTTCCTCGAGACGGCCGAGCTCGCCGGAAACGTCGGATCGCGTGGACGCGAGCGCCTGCAGGCGTTCGGCGAGCGAAGCGGCGAGCAGCGCCGCGGAGGCCACCTTGTCGTGGCAGCTGCGCTCGTGGAACTGCGCTTCCGAGTGGGCACGCTCGGCCGCCGAGATCGCGGCGCGCGCATCCACCAGCGCCTGCTGCGCGGCCGCGGCCGCCTGCTCGAGCGACTGCAGGCGCTGGACGATCACCTCGATCGCCTGGGCGCCCGCCTGCAGCGCATGCTGCGCTTCCTGCATCTCGAGGCGCTCGCGGCCCTCTTCCTCGTCGAGCTGCGCGAGCTCCTGGCGGATCGCCTCGCGCCGCTTCTGCGCCTGCTCCGAGCTCTGCGAGAGCTTGAGGTGCTCGACCTCGAGGTCGTGGTCCTGCTGGCGCTCGCGCGCGAGCTCCTCGCGGGCGCGGCGCGCCTGCTCCTGCGCGTCCTTCACCTCCGCTTCCGTCGAGCGCAGCCGCGACTCGATGTCGGAGCGCTCGCGGGCGCGCTGCGGAATGCGCGCGCCCAGCTCCTCGATCTCGCGCTGGCGCTGCAGCACGCCGTGCAGCTCCGACTGCGGGCCGTGGAACACCACGCCCTGGCGCGAGAAGAGGTGGCCCTTGCGCGAGACGATGAGGCCCCCGGCGGGCAGCAGGCGCGCGAGCTCCATGCCGTCCTCGCCCTCGGGGAGGATGAAGACGTTGGCGAGCGCGTCGCGCAGGTAGGAAAGGACGCCGGGGCGCGAACCGGTCACCACGGAAGCGAGCGGCGCGAGGCGCGAGGCGGCGCCCGGCGCATCGGCCATTCCACGATCGACGAAGAGGGCGAAGTTGCCGGGAGGCGCGTCGCGAAGGAGCGAAGGCAGCGCCGACTCGTCGGCGAGCTTCGCGGCGTTCAGGCGCACGCCGAGGGCGGCCTCGACCGCATCGTCCCAGCCCGCTTCGACGTGGATCGCCTGCCACAGGCGCTCGGCGCGCTCCAGGCCGTGGGCCTGGATCCAGTCCTTCAGCTTCGAATCGGTGTCGAGCCGCTCCTGCTGCGACTGCAGCGCCTTCAGCGCGGCTTCCAGGCTCGCGTGCTCGCGCGTGGCCTCGTGCAGGCGCTCGGTCGAGACGCGGCGTTGCTCCTCGAGCGCCGGCAGGCGCGCCTCGGCCTCCCGCTGCTCGCGCTCGAGGCCCGCGATCTTCGCGGCGAGCGACTCGCGCTCGCGCTCGATGCCGGCGAGCTTCTCGGGCTCCGGGAACACGAGGCCCATGTTCTCCTGCTTGAGGCGGTTCTTGCGTCCCTCGATCTGCCCCAGCAGCTTCAACGCGTGGGACTCGCGCGTCTCCTCGACGCCCTGCGCCTGCTCGGCCGCGTTCATCTCGGATTCGGCCGCGCGCACCTGCTGGGCCGCGTCGTGGGCCGCGGCTTGCGCCGGGGGCAGCGCCGCGCGCGCGGCCTCGATATCCGCAGCGCGTTCCCCGATCGCGGCCCGCGCCGCCTCGATCTGCGCCTGCCAGCGGTCGCGCTCGCCGTTCGCCTCCGCGATGCGCCCCTGCACCTCGTGCTCCTCGCGGCCGATGGCCTCGAGCTGCTGGCTCATGCGCCGGCGGTTCTCGCCGAGGAAGGAGAGCTCCTGCTCGAGCGACTGCACGTCCGCATTCGCGGCATAGAGCTGGCCCTGCAGCTCCTGCAGGCGGTCGGTGTGCTGGTAGTGCCTGTTGCGCAATTCCTCGAGGGCGCGCTCGTTCTCGCGCAGCTTCGCGGTCTCGGCTTCCAGCGCCACCGAGGCCTTCTGCACGTCGTTGCCGTAGCGGTTGCGCGACTGCTCGGCCTCGCGAAGGCGCGTGAAGGCGAGCAGGTTGTGGTTGAGCGCGAGCTGCGCCTGCAGCTCCGTGTACTTCGAGGCGACCTCGGCCTGCTGGGCGAGATGCGTGAGCTGCGTCTCCAGCTCGGCGCGGATGTCGCCCACGCGGGCCAGGTTCTCGCGCGTGTCCTCGAGGCGAAGCTCGGTCTCGCGGCGGCGCTCCCGGTACTTGGAAACGCCCGCGGCTTCCTCGAGGAACACGCGCAGCTCCTCGGGCTTCGAGGTGATCACGCGCGAGATCATCCCCTGCTCGATGATCGAGTAGGCGCGCGGGCCCAG